>Ga0210405_10005488_pt1 | contig 11550 bp, 12 predicted proteins | sample IncBWH11MmetaG_FD_155492 | JGI IMG/M metagenome (GOLD analysis project Ga0210405, IMG submission 155492) | Forest soil microbial communities from Barre Woods Harvard Forest LTER site, Petersham, Massachusetts, United States - Inc-BW-H-11-M | ecosystem: Environmental > Terrestrial > Soil >... | reverse complement strand
ACCGCTGGTAAATTTCCGATTTGTCATTGAGCCGTTCTTTGACTTCGGGTGCACTAGTTTTGCGCCCGAAGTCTTTTGCTTTTGAGCCTCGCCTCCGCCCGCAAAATTCACAGCCCCGCCGAATTTGTTCTGGCTAACCCTTGGCCTTCCGTGTAGTATCCCCGCCAATTGGCCACGGGCTGCATGGGCGCATTCATCGCCGCCCGTGACTCCGCTCTTCGGCGCTTGCTTGTTCTCCGCTCCCAGCCGCCGAAACAATCAGCGGGTTGCCGTGTTTGATACAACAGGCCAAGAAACTCTTTCATTCGCAGCGGCTTGGGATATACCAAGAGGTACTTGCGCGGGAGTTTGCGCCAGGTTTGGGATGGCTCCAACTGAAGTGCGGGGGGAACCTTAAACCCGAGTTTTGCATCCAATTGGGGATAACGAATTGAATCGTCCGATGAATACGTGGCACAAACGCGATTGGAAACAATTTTATGAGCTGGCGCGCCGCCCGTGGCAACGCCATCGCCCGCCGCGGCCCGTGTATCCTTCCGGGTTTAACCGGGTTCTGCCCGCAGCGGGATTCAGCCTTTCAGAATTGGACGACGCGGGAGTGGATCTGGACATGGCGGAAAGCCTGGGACTCCCTGTCGACGCGGGGCGCATCGGAGCCTACGGCCCAAACGTCACCGTATTGCGCGACTTCGTGCGCTCTTCCCGCCAGCCGCTGTAGTTCCAATCGCTGACTCCTGCGGTCTCATTCATCTTTCATTTCACGTTGCGCTCCGAAAGAGCCAGCCTGCTTCAGAGCTTCGACCCGCCGTCGACTCGGACGGTGTCACCCGTGATCCAGCGAGCATCTTCCGACGCCAGGAAGGCAATGACTCCGCCGATATCGTCGGGCTGGGCCACGCGCTTGAGGGCCTGAATGCTCGTGGCGAATTGGCGGCCTTCCGCTGTCTTCGCGAAGTTCGACATGTCCGTTGCAACGATGCCGGGCGCGACGGCATTGACCCGAATGCCGCGTGGGCCAAGAGCAAACGCGAAGTGCTTCACGATTGTGTCGATCGCCCCCTTGGTCGCCGAATAAGCCGAAAGATTGCTGACAGCGGCATGCGCGCCAAGGGATGAGACGAAGACGATGCTGCTGCCTTCGGCGAGAATCGGGAGTAATTGCTGCACGACAAAGAACGGGGCCCGGACGTTGACGGCGAAGAGTTCATCGAAGTCCGCCACCGTGGTCTCTTCGATCGTCGCGGCCTTCGAAATTCCCGCATTGGCAACGAGAATGTCGAGGCGATCCCCGACAATCGCGCGTACCTGCTTGGCTAGTTTGTGTGGGCCATCCGGAGCGCTGAGGTCGGCAGTAACGACGTCGGCGCGACCGCCCACGGCACGAATTTGCTCCGCAACTTCTCCCGCTTCCTTTGCGGCACGGCCGTAGTGCACCAGAACCTGGGCACCGGCCTTGCCCAGCGCAAGAGCGGCGGCCCGCCCGATACCGCGCGAGCCGCCCGTTACCAGTGCTGTTTTTCCTGAAAGAACCCCCATATTCACACTTCCTTCTACCCGCCGTTTCAAGACAAATGCCATCGTTGGTTAGGCGTTCATTCCACCATCTACAGTAAGATTCGCACCGGTAATGTACGAGGACTCCGGACCGGCGACAAACGCTACCAGCGCAGCGACCTCATCAACGTGCCCGTAGCGGTCGAGTGCTGTGGCTGCCTTTTGCGGCACCGCCCAGTCGCCCGCGGCGGGATTCAATTCCGTGTCGATCGGACCAGGCTGGACGTTGTTGACCGTGATGCCCCGGCTCCCGATCTCTCGGGCCAGCGCCTGTGTGAACATCTTGACGGCTCCCTTCGTGCCCGCGTATGGCACAAGCCCAGGCGCCGCGACACGCTCACCAACGGCCGAACCGATCATGATGACGCGGCCGCCGCTCTTCATATGCTTCAGCGCGGCCTGCGTCGCCACGAATACCCCACGGACATTGATGGCAATCACGCGATCCAACTCTTCCAACGTGGTCTCCTCGAACGGCTTGGGGATGGCCGTACCGGCATTGTTCACAAGTACATCGAGGCGGCCGAAGGTTGCGACTGTCTTTTCGACCGCGGCATTGACGGCGGCGGCATCGGTAGCGTCCGCCTGAATCGCGATCGCCTTTCGGCCAGCCTGTACGATTTCCTTAATGACCGACGCGGCCGCGTCTGCACCTTTCGTATAGGTGATGGCCACGTTCGCTCCGTCCGCAGCCAGACGCTTAGCGATTGCCGCTCCAATTCCGCGCGAGCCGCCGGTGACGAGAGCGATCTTTCCTTCGAGTTTCCTGGACATTTTCTTTCTCCTTGTTTTCAGCGCTTTCTATCCTATAGGCCAGCTGGTTCTGCATGCTGAGCATGGCCAAGATTTCCGGCTGACTGGTTGCGCTCTGTTCGACCAGTCTGATGCGGAGCATTTGCAGAGTGATGTAGACTTTCTAAGTTGGGGGCCATGCTTTGCAGGCATGGAGATGCGGATGGAATTACGGCACCTTCGCTATTTCGTTGCGGTCGCTGACGCTGGAAGCCTCACCGTGGCGGCGGAGGAGAGTCTACATACGTCTCAGCCGTCCCTCAGCCGCCAGATCCGGGATCTGGAAGACGAGGTCGGCGCCCAACTCCTGACGCGCAGCGCTCACGGGATCGAATTGACTCCTGCGGGCAGAGCCTTTCTGGATCACGCACGTCTGGTTCTGGCCCAGGTGGAAGCCGCGGGTGAAGCAGCCCGACGCGTCGCCCACCCCGCCAAGCCAAGCTTTGTGATGGGCTTTCTGACCGGGCACGAACTGACGTGGATGCCGGAGGCCCTCCAAGTCTTGCGCGACGAACTGCCGAACGTGGATGTGGTGATCTCGAGCAATTACTCCCCACGCCTCGCCGACGCGCTCACCGGTGGAAAGGTTGATGCGGCGGTTCTTCGACGGGAAGAAAGCGCGCCGGAATTGGCGTATGAACTTCTCGTCAAGGAGCCGCTGGTTGTTGTTTTGCCCAGCGATCATCGGTTGGCGACGCTCGAATCGATCCGTGTGCAAGACATAATTGGGGAGACATTTCTCAGCGTTTCCGACACGGCGCCAGCGCTCCGAGCGGTCATTGACGAGTACCTGAAGCGATCTGGAATCGATATCAAGCCAACTCACGAAGTGGACAATCTGGCCATGGCGATGTCTTTGATCGCTTCGACGCGCGGTGTCGCACTCTTGCCTGCCTACGCCCAGAATTTTCTCCCCTGGTCGGTGACGAGCCGGCCTCTCAAGGGGGACCCGCCGACGATTGATCTGGTGCTCGGGTACAACAGGACGAACCAGTCTCCCATCCTGAAACTGTTACTTTCGAGATTGGACGAACTGGTTGCGCGTGTCTTGAAGAAGGCACGTTAGCACTTTGCGATCCTCGCATGTGGGCACCAGTTCCTGGCGACGGTTTCTCAAGTTGATCAGCGGCCAGATCACCTGGCAGTTTGTTCCCGGCCACTTTTCCCGTAAACTATAAGCTCTGGATCAGCCACATGGCCTCTCCCTTTAACATCATCCCCAATGGCGCCGCGCCGCATCTTCCCGCGCCCACCACGCATCCGCGGCCGGACTGGCTCCGGGTTAAATTTTTTGGCGGGGAGCGTTATCAAGACCTGAAGCGCATCATGCGCACGCTGGACCTGCATACCGTTTGCGAATCAGCGCGCTGCCCGAACATGGGCGAGTGCTGGGAGCACGGAACCGCGACATTCATGATATTGGGAGACATCTGCACGCGGGCCTGCGGTTTCTGCGCCGTGCCTTCGGGCAAGCCGGTTGGCCCTCCAGACGAGGAAGAGCCCCTTCGCGTTGCCCAGGCGGTGGCTTCGATGGGATTGCGCTATGCCGTGGTCACCAGCGTGAATCGCGACGACCAGCCTGATGGAGGCGCGCACATCTTTGCGCGCACCATTCAGGAGATTCGCAAGCGGGTGCCAGAATGCAAGGTGGAAGTGCTGATTCCCGATTTCCGCGGGGATTGGAATTCGCTGAACGTCGTTCTCGCGGTTAAGCCCGACGTCTTGAATCACAACACGGAAACCGTTCCGCGGCTTTATCGCCAAGTGCGCAAGGGCGCCCTATACGAGCGGTCACTGGAGTTGCTGCGCCGCGCCAAAGAGATGCATGCCGACGTTCCAACAAAGACAGGGATGATGCTGGGGCTCGGAGAGGAAAAAGAAGAAGTCCTTGAGACGATGCAAGATCTTGCCGCTCAGGGCACGAACATCTTAACGCTCGGGCAGTATCTGCAACCCACGCGGGAGCATCTTCCGGTGATCCGGTTCGTTCATCCCGACGAGTTCGCCGAGTACAAGGTGCTTGGCGAAAAAATGGGCTTCAAACACGTGGAATCTGGCCCGCTGGTGCGCTCTTCCTACCACGCTTTCGACCAGGCCGAATCCGCCGTCCGCTGAGAAAATTACACCCGGAAGTTGGATAATCCTGTGGTGGTCTGTCGCAAGCTACCTCTGCCCCAAACGAATTCAGGTCTTGATCGGGTGCCGCAGTCTACTTCATTCCGCAAATGCTTGTACTTCCACACACAACGCAATTCCCCCGCTCCTGGCAAAGACTCGCCTTGATCTTTTCTCCATCTTTCGCTTTAAGATAGATGTGTTTCCCGTCGACGCGATATTCGATGGGCTTTCCAGCTTCGAAACTCTTCGACCGATCGTGCTCAAAAATGGTCACCGTATATCGCGCATGATAGATTTCTGACCCGCCCTGAATCTTGAACAAATAAGCCGCCTTTTTCTTGGTCGATTCATAGGGATCGTAGGCATCGCTGATTTCAAGGAGTTGGCCGTCCTTAAATCCCGACTCGCCCTTCGAGGGAGGAGAAGAGTTCTGTTGACTGGCCGCGTTCGGGCAATAAACTCCCAAAATGCAAAACAGCAAAGTCGCCCTAAGGAATCCGCCGGAAAATGTCATGGCCGCCTTCCCTGGTCAGAAATGGGCAGAGCATACCATCCAGGGAGGCGGAGTCCAAGAGTTGCCGAGGATCCATACTCGCCCTTAGCCGCATACGGCTACTATTGGGTCGCTCTGCTCCGGTTCGTAAAGGGCACGGCTTTCCTTCCACGCATGGTTGTTGGAGCAACAATCGAAACGCCCAGATGTTCAGACACACCCCTGCGCCATTTCTGGCGCTTCTACTGGGTGTTTTGCAACGGGAATGCTTTACTTACTTCGCGGCGGCTGCGGCGGCTTTCTTGGTGGCTTTTGCGGCGGTGGATGCTTTGCGACGGCGCTTGGTCTTGGGTGGGGTTGCCGGCGCTTCACCAATCAGTTCTGCCACGAAGATGCTCGTCACGAAAAGCTTGGGTCCGTGGTCGTCGAAATCAATGGCCGTGCGTTCCGGATCCGAGGCCGTGACGATCCCCAGTCCGTACTGCTCGTGCTTGATGGTTTGCCCTTCCTGCATTACTTGCACAACTTCCTCCTTAGACCGCGCTCGCTATTTTGGAATCCGTTCCTTTTCTTGAAAAGGAGAGGTTTCCGACCCCTCGGGAACCTCTCCCGATCTACAGGCTAGAGGCTTGTGACGTTCTCTGCCTGAAGGCCCTTCGGGCCCTTCTTTACTTCGAATTCCACCGCTTGGCCTTCATTCAGGGCCTTGTAACCATCCATCTGAATGGCGGAGAAGTGTACGAAAACATCTTCTCCGGTCTGGCGTTGGATGAACCCGTAGCCCTTCGAAGCATTGAACCACTTCACTGTTCCTTGTTCCTTCACTGCACAACCTCGATGTTGAAATTGCTTTGCCTCTCTTGGTCGCGGGGTCTGGTCTCCCAAGCTCCGAGACAGCCTCCAGCCCGACAAAAAAAGGCTGCGATGTGTTGTCGCAGCCCTCTGAACGAGTCAAAAGGTAATACAAGAGCAACAAACGCTATACGTAAGCCTATCACAGGAAAGGGCTTATTGTCCAGACCGGATTTGGACACACCCCCGCCTACAGCTTATTGTAAGTTGCTGATTTTTCGTATTTTAGGCTAATGGGATGGCTTGCGAGGTGCCCAATCGAGTGCCGGCTAATCTTCCAATGACTCCGGTTGGAGGCTGGCTTGCCCCTCACCGGTGCTCTTCTTTTCCCAATACTTCTTCACCCAGGCTTCCCAGCTTTTGCCGGCGGCGGTGTCACGCCCGCTGAATGACAGTGCGGCAATCTCCGCGTATGCAATTTTGGTGCGCTGATTGGAATCCTTTGGCAAAAGACGCACGAAAGAATTGTTGAGAGTCGCGCCCGTCAAGCGATCGAAGATGTAGCCTTCGAGTTTGGTGCCATCTTTGCGTGTAATCGTTACATCGCCGCGATAGTCGAACGCCTTCTCCAGCGCTTCGCGCAAATCGTCGTCGGTTGCCAGTTCCGGAATCCAGCCTTGCAGCCCTTCGTGTTGAAACCCGGGGGCCACTTCCAATTGATCCGGGTGAATCGTGTGTTCCGGCCGGTCGGCGTGCCTCGGACCCGTCATGCGCGAGTCTCCTCGAGATTGTTGCTGGGCGATTCGATCTGCACCAGCGGATTATAAGAATGCACCGGGTGAACGGGTTCGTTCAGCATACGGTAGGCTTCGTCGTCTTCGTTTTTCGTGAAGAGAGTTGCCTTGGCCGCGGCGAACAGGCCTTTCAGCGAGCCGAAGGTGTAATCCACGCCGGAGGCCTCGTAGCCGCTATGAACCATGCAGTTGGCGCACTTGGGATTTCCCGATTCGGTGCCAAAGTTGTCCCACTCGGTCGTGGTCATCAATTCATTAAACGTATCGGCGTATCCGTCCTGCAGCAGATAGCAAGGCTTTTGCCAGCCGAAGATGGAGTAGGTCGGCATGCCCCAGGGCGTGCAGCGGAAATCGCGCTTGCCCATCAGGAATTCCAGGAAAAGCATGGACTGGTTAAATCGCCAGGTGGGCTTGCGGTTCGAGAGGATCGCGCGGAACAGCCTGCGCGTTCTGGCACGGCCCAGGAAATGTTTCTGGTCGGGCGCTTTGTCGTAGGAATAGCCCGGTGAGAGCATCATGCCTTCCACGCCCAATGCCATCATTTCATCAAAGAAGGCGCGCACGCTGTTCGGGTCGGCGCCGTCGAATAACGTGGTGTTTGTAGTCACGCGGAAGCCTTGTTTCAGAGCTTCACGGACTCCCTCGATTGCCAGATCAAATCCGCCTTCGCGGCAGACCGAAAAGTCGTGGTGTATTTTTTGTCCATCCAGGTGAACGGAAAACGTCAGATATTTGCTGGGCTTGAAGAGGTGTAGCTTTTCTTTCAGCAGCAGGGCATTGGTGCAAAGGTAGATGTACTTCTTGCGCGCGACCAAACCTTCTACGATCTTTTCGATCTGCGAGTGCATCAGCGGTTCGCCGCCGGGAATGGACACCATCGGCGCGCCGCACTCGTCCACCGCCTTGAAGCACTCCTCGGGAGACAGCTCCTGCTTCAGCACGTGAGCGGGATACTGAATTTTTCCGCAGCCCGCGCAAGCCAGGTTGCACTTGTAAAGCGGCTCCAGCATCAATACGAGCGGATATTGTTTCCGCCCCTGAATCTTTTGTTTGAGGACGTAACTCGCTACCGTCCACGCTTGGGATATTGGTACAGGCATTCTTTCCCCTGATGAAAATTTCGACTATGACCTAATACGACAATTTGGGAACCCAGCCTCGAAGCTCTATTTTACCTGAGAACAGTACTGCTGGTAACCCCTAGATTCTATCTGGCTTTCCAAGGCGTCTCTATTCTGATGCAGCGAAAGGTGCTTAGGTGGCACTCGGCGCACGCCCCTTGGTTTAAACGGCAACCCCTTAGAGGGCGGTTCCTGCCGGAGTTTCCCCGTATACAACTCATTCGCATTGAGGTTGAATCCCAGTGTCGATAGCCATGAGAAGCTTGCTTGCAATCCTGTTTTGCATGATCCCCCAATCTACGGATTCGTTTACTCATCAAGTGGATCTACAAGCCATAATGCGGGATAACCAGGGCCTGCAAAAGCTAACAATCCTGAACGAATCGCCAACTGAGCACGGTTTTCACTTGTTGTTTGTCAGCGGAGACGGCACTCTCATTTTGCAGGCGTACCCGCGGCGGATGATGGCTAGGAACGATGTTCCAACCTGCAAAGAAAGAATCAGCCCAGACAAAGTTAAGGAAATACTCAGCTTGATGATCGAGAGGCGCTTCTGGGAGCTCCCAGAGAAACAGTTCATTTTTCTCGGTAACTGGCCGAATCCCAGCGAGTTTGAACTCCACGGAATATTCGTTAGCAACGGAGCAGAAAAGGCTGGCCGGAGTTTCGGCATTGGGACCTACGGGGGAAAGCCGGAGTCGATTCCCTCTGATTTCGCGATTATTGAGCGACAGTTTAAGAACCTAGAGCAGGCTGCCTTTTCAGGCAAGCACTGCCACCTAGCGCCAGCAGTAAAATTCTAGTGAAATACACGCTTTCGGGAGTCAGCTCTGAGATGCGCGATAAGCGGAATCGTAAGCCTTACCAAGATTTCGGCGGACTCGCGCTCTTATGGCAAAATAGTAGGTCGGTAGAACCGAGCCATGGCCAACCGTACAACACTCGTCCCTGACAAAACCGCGAAGACTTCCCGGAAATCCGCATCTGCGAATGGGAATTCCCACGCTGAGCGCGAGCGCATCTTCGCGCTTTTCCGCCGCTGGGGATTCTACGAATCCACGCTCGATCCCCTGGGCTTTTTCGCTCCGATGAAATTTCCCGATCTGCAGGGCCTCTCTGGGGAATTCGCCGCAGAGGCGCGGCGCTATTATTGCAGCACCATCGGCGTTGAGTTCGAGCACCTGCCGGAACCCGAGCGTCGCCGCTGGATTGCTGAGCGCATGGAAGGCCCGGAGTTCGAGGTCAATCAGGAAAAGATTCTTCAGCGCCTGATTCGCGCCGACCTATTCGAGCAAGTTCTGCAGAGCCGCTACCTGGGCAGCAAGCGCTTCTCGCTTGAGGGCAATACCTCGCTGATACCGATGCTCGATTCCATCCTTGACGCGGCGGGCGACCTCGGCGGCAGCGATTCCATCGTGGCTATGAGCCACCGCGGCCGTCTGAACGTGATGACGCACATCGCGTGCAAGACGCCGCATGAAGTGGTTGCCGGCTTCGAAGACGTCGATCCGCGTAGCGTGCTTGGCGCGGGCGACGTGAAATACCACGTTGGCGCCACGGGCGTGTACACAACCTCTGCCGGCAAAAAGATCAACATTCACCTGGTTTCGAATCCAAGCCACCTGGAAGCCGTGGATCCTGTGGCCATGGGCCGCGCGCGCGCCAAGCTGACGCGCCACGGCGCCAAGGGAGCGCAACTTGACCGCTCCAAGCCCATGCTCAACAAGGTCTGGACCATCGTCATGCACGGCGATGCCGCGTTTGCCGGCCAGGGCATCTGGGCAGAAACCCTGAACCTTGCCGACCTCGCCGCGTACACCGTCGGCGGCAGCATCCACATCGTCGTCAACAACCTGATTGGGTTTACGACCCGGCCCACCCAGGAACATTCCTCGCGTTACGCCTCCAGCATCGCGCGCCGCCAGAGCGTCCCTATCTTCCACGTCAACGCGGAAGATCCGGATGCCGTGGTGCGCATCGGGCGAATCGCGGCCGAATATCGCGCCGAATTTAATTCCGACGTGGTCGTGGATCTCATCGGCTATCGGCGCCACGGCCATAGTGAAGTGGACGATCCCACGATCACGCAGCCGCGGCTTTATGAACGCATCAAGAGCCATCCGCCGCTTTGGAAAATTTACGCCGAACAAACCGGCATCACCGCGGAACCGCTCGCGGATTCCATCAAGAAGGAATACGAAGAAGAGCAGCGCATGGCGGGGAAGCTGACGAAGATTCCCCATCTCCGCAAGCTGCCGGATTACTGGACTCCCTATAATTTCGGGAAATACGATCCGAAATATGAAGTGGACACCGGACTGCCCGCCGAAACGCTCGCCAAAATCACCGAGGGGCTGGTGCGCGCGCCCGCCGGCTTTCACGTGCACGCGAAAATCGTCAAGCTGCTGGAGCAGCGCGCCGAGATGGGTAACGGCAAGCGGGCTCTTGATTACGGCTTCGCGGAGCTGCTCGCTTACGGCTCACTCGTTCTTGAAGGCAATCCGGTGCGCCTCACCGGACAGGATACTCAGCGCGGCACCTTCAACCAGCGCCACGCGGTTTTGGTCGACACGCAGACCGAGCAGGAATATCTGCCGCTCGCCCATCTCGCGCCTGATCAGGCTTTCTGTGAGATCCACAATTCTTCGCTTTCCGAAGCCGGCTGCCTCGGTTTTGAATACGGCTTCTCGCGCGACTATCCCGAAGCGCTGATTCTCTGGGAGGCGCAATTCGGCGATTTCGTGAATGGCGCGCAGGTGATCATCGATCAATTCCTCAGCGCCAGCGAAGACAAATGGGGGCTCCCGACCGGACTGGTGCTGCTGCTCCCTCACGGCTACGAAGGCCAGGGCCCGGAACACTCCAGCGCGCGCATCGAACGCTTTATGCAGCTCGCCGCCGAAGGCAACATGAACATCTGCCAGCCCTCCACTGCCGCGCAATATTTCCACCTGCTGCGCCGGCAGGCTCGCCGCCTGTGGCGCAAGCCGCTGATCGTATTCACGCCAAAAAGCATGCTGCGCCATCCGGACGCGATCTCGCCCCTTGCGGATTTCTCGCGGCCGCGCTTTCTGACTCTTGTGCCGGATACCGAAGTCACCGACGCGCATAGCATCCTCATCGCCAGCGGCAAGGTCGGCCACGAACTACGCGCGGAACGTCGCCGCCGCAAAGATACGCACACGGCCATCTTTTTCCTCGACCAGCTCTACCCCTTGCCGAAGACGGAAATCGCCGCCGCGATTGACGCGCACCCCAACGCCCGCGAAATCGTCTGGGTCCAGGAAGAGCCTGCCAACATGGGCGCGCTCTTTTACGTTCTCCCGCGTCTGGAACGCATCGCGCAAGCCAAGAATCTCCGCGTACGCTCTGTAAAACGCTCCGCCAGCGCCAGCCCGGCGACCGGCTCTGCCAAAGCACACGAACTTGAGCAAAAAACCCTGCTCACATTGGCCTTCGCCACCACCACCAATTCCTGATCGTTCACCAGCGCGTGCGCGTTGACTTACTCGGGGCGCTGGCCTAACATCGCCACACTCTGACTGCCTCCAAAGCCGGAGAGTTACCCCACCCGAGGAATCGACGGATGAGCGATTGGCAATTTGCGCAGGAAAATCCCGCAGAGCAGCTCGCCCAGCTTCATCATTTTTCCATTATGAAGCGCCAGACCGGGGGCGACATTCCCTTCCGCATCACCGTGAAAGAATTTGCTGCGCCGCCTCCGGGGCAGCGCCTGCGCTTCTTCGCCGAAGCGGACAAGCCTGTGAATCAGAAAACGGCTTCGTTCGTACCCTGCGGCTGGGGAAACACTGTCTTCAATGCCCTGATCGATTGTGTGCGCCTGATTCGCCAGTTTCCTTATGAAGGGGACGAGCCGCCGGTCTCG
>Ga0210405_10005485_pt1 | contig 11556 bp, 14 predicted proteins | sample IncBWH11MmetaG_FD_155492 | JGI IMG/M metagenome (GOLD analysis project Ga0210405, IMG submission 155492) | Forest soil microbial communities from Barre Woods Harvard Forest LTER site, Petersham, Massachusetts, United States - Inc-BW-H-11-M | ecosystem: Environmental > Terrestrial > Soil >... | reverse complement strand
GGATGCGGCTGGCGTTGAAGCTATCGTCGAGCGAATGAAAAAAGAAGGCAAGCCGGTCGCTGCAAAAGTTGAACAGCTGCTCGCATCGGAGAAGAAGACCTGGTATCTGGACGATCCTCAGGCGGCTTCGGGGCGCGTTTACTTCGATCTTGCGACAAACGACTACAAGCGCGTAGCCGTGCCGGCTGGGGTATGGTCGGTGACGGTCGCCAAGAAATCGAATGGCGTGGTGAAGAAGAATTCAGGCGCGTCGCTAGTGGATCTCGGCGACGGGGTGGGCTGCATCGAATTCCACTCGAAGATGAATTCGCTGGGCGCGGACATCATTGGCTTCATTCTGCAAACTCTCAAGCCCGGCGGCGCCGGAGACAACTTCGACGCCTTCGTCATGACCAATGACGCCGCGAATTTCTCGGTGGGCGCCAACCTCATGCTGTTGCTGATGAGCGTGCAGGAAGAAGAGTGGGACGAGGTCGATCTCGCCATCCGGCAATTCCAGAGCATGACGCAAGCCATCAAATTCTCGCCGAAGCCTGTAGTGGTTTCTGCGTTTGGATTATGTTTGGGCGGAGGAACGGAAATTTCGTTGCATGCCGCCGCGCGCCAGCCGCACGCTGAACTTTACACGGGGTTGGTGGAAGTGGGCGTTGGCCTTCTTCCCGGAGGCGGCGGCTGCAAAGAAATGTTGCTTCGCGCGGTGGACGGAGCGGCCGCGGCGCGAGGCGGCAAGGTTTCCGGCGATGCACTCGCAGGGTCCATCGAGATGCTTGAGGCGATCAGGCGAGCGTTTGAGACGATTGCGACCGCCAAAGTCGCCACGTCGGCGACTGAGGCCCGCAGCCTTGGCTTTCTCTCCGAAAGCGATCGCATCACCATGAATCGTGAGCGCATCCTTTCCGATGCCAAGGCCTGTGCGCTCGAACTTGTGCGTGCTGGCTATGAACCGCCCGTCCCGCGCACTGACATCCCGGCTCCCGGCGAGAGTCTTCTGGCCACGCTACGCATGGGCGTTCACATGATGCGGCAGGGCGACTACATCACGGACTACGAAATGAAGCTGGGAGGAAAAATCGCCGAAGTGCTTTGCGGCGGGAATGTCACGCCGGGAACTCCAGTGAGTGAGCAGTACATCCTCGATCTCGAGCGTGAGGGATTTAAATCGCTGTGCGGCGAGAAAAAGACGCAGGAGAGAATTCAGTACACGCTGAAGACAGGGAAGACGCTGAGGAATTAACAGGAGGTAATCGGGTAGTGGCTCAGTTTGAAAGTTATAGATAGAACCTAGGTTTTCTGGAGTATAAGCAAGAGCGAGCCGCGTCCGGTGTTCAGACCGAACGCGACCCTGACCAGCCCGGATTTCCTGAGCAGGTTCGCGGCAACCTTGAGGTCACCCTTCTCTCAGGTCCACGTGAAGCTCAGTTGTTCTCCCATCTGTACAATTCCTTTGTCAAACCCTACTACCCGGAATGCGAAGACTACGCCGAACGGGTTTTAGCCGTTCATTCCCAAGGCCGCGACGTTTATGGGTATTTCACGGTCGCTAAGAGGATATGGACCTTCCTTGACAATCAGGAACCGATCGGATTCACGGTTACCACGGAGAAAAGGGGCGGAAGTATAAAGTTTGGTCCGAGCGTGCTAGCGGTTCCAAACAGAGGGCACGGGCTGGGTTTGGCGTTTCGCCTCCTCGTGGAAACTCACTATTCGGAAGCGCGAAAATATTACAACACACTGCCCGAAGAAAATGCCTCTGCGCTGAAGTACGTTGTGAAGGCTGGCTACCGAGTCGAGGCGCACTTACAGAAGCAGTATAGAATCCAGCATGGTGAATTAGTTGTTGGGAAGATAGTGCGAACGACGTCTCTGCAGCACCCGGCGATCACTATTGCCGATATGACCAGCGAGCGTCTCCAGCTCGTCGATGGTGAGAACCTTTCGTTCGGCGAGCTGCGGAGTGCAATCGTACATCTACTATCACCTTGGTATGACGACATAGACGACGGATTCGTCGAAGGCGTGAGGTCCGGAATGGAGAGCGGCTCCGACCTATCGAAGAAGGCGAAGCGTGTAATGGTTGGGTACAGGTCGGGGATCCCCACTGGCATTGTCGTGGCAACGCCAAAGAGGGGTGGCTCGCTAAAGTGTAGCCCACTGATTGTCGCTCGGCAGGACACGGAGTCAGTCCGGCAGCTTATTGAGAGCGCCCTCCTGTGCTTTCCAGATGGCCAACATCGCAAAGTTTATTCTCATATTCCTCTCAGCGCCCCGTGGCTGATTGAGGGATTGTCGCGTCTTGGCTTCAAGCCAGAGGGCGTTCTCAGGGAGCCGTACAAGGCGGGGGTAGATATGATTGTTTTTGCGAAGATGTTGTGACACATGGGCAAGAAGGCAAGCCTCCTCCTTATAACCGTTGCAGGCGTCATAGTCCTCGTCCTTATTGAATTCCTCTCCAGCAAGACACGGGATTTTCTTCACATCTCCGAGAACACCGTAATCCGCGTCGAAATTGGCACGGTTGTCCTTGTGATCCTTGTTGTTGCTAACCTAGTCTTCCACTTTTGCGCGATATTGACCGAGGACGTCGCCACGCAAATAAAGACCCTTGGCATTGCCCTTGCGGTCGACAAGTCTTCACTGGAGGGGGTCACCGCGCAATTAGAGCAAGTCGCCGAACAGCTGAAATCTGTGGGTGTCGCTCTCGCGGTTGACAGATCGTCTTTGCCTGGCAAGGTTGTGTTGTTATCGAGCTTTGAAGTATACGAGGTACTTTCTGCCCACGCGGAGGCCGCAAACCTGCGAATTTACAACTCCTATTTCGGTAGGCGGCCTCCTTCGCAGTCCTTGAACAAGGCTAAGCGGCGATACTTCGACAGAATTAGCCGTCTGCAAATGCAGAACAAAGAGGTTGAGTACAGGAGGAGTTCTTCTGACCGAAGAGAATCTGCCCTGGATTAATGAACTCGCCGCTGCATTTACCGGAATGCGGAACGTCAGTCTCGCTGTCTACGAACAGAAGGGCGGCGCAGTTGAGCCGTTAAGCGTTCAAATCTTCGATGAATCGCGTGTGTTTATCATGCATGCCGCCGAGCGCCCCTCCGGCGAACCACGAGACATCTCGATCGAAGATAGGATTACGGTCCTGCTGCTGGACGACTACTATGAAAACATTTGGAAGGCTTCCACTCTGCTCGTAGACGCGGGCATTATATCGGCGGAGAGGCTACGCACCCTAGCAAGACCCAAGCCTCCAGCCGACAGCTAGCTCGACATCTTCTACCCTCCTCGGCCGCCCGCAAGGCTTCGGCCGCTGCCCTCATGGATGATATATACTGCTAATATATACTAGACAGATGTTTCGAGGACCGAGATGCCAAAGACCAACATCGCGAAGCTCTTCCGAAACGGCCGCAGCCAGGCGGTGCGGCTACCGCGCGAGTTTCGTTTTGAAGGCGACCAGGTGCGCATCCGGCGCGTGGGCCAGGGAGTACTGCTTGAACCAATCATTGAGGATCCGAAGGAATGGTTTCGTAAACTCGATGAGTTGAATTCCGCGCCATTCCCCTACCGAGGCAAACAGCCTGTAGCGACGAAGCGACCGGCCATCAAGTGAGCTACCTGCTGGACACAAACGCTTGTATCGCTCTGATGAATGGAGCGCCAGCCGCCGTTCGCAGCCGGTTTGAGGAAGCGATCCGCGGGAGCCTTCGAGTCTACATTTCCTCGATCGTGGCCTTTGAACTCTGGTATGGAATTGCCAAGAGCACGCGCACCGAAGTGAACACGCGGCGCCTCGAAACGTTTCTGTCCGGTGCGGCTGTCGCGCTTCCGTTCGACAACGAGGATTCCCGAGCGGCAGGCTCGATCCGAGCAGTCCTGGAAGCCGCCGGCACACCGATCGGAGCATATGACTACTTGATCGCCGGCCAAGCCTCGGCGCGTCAACTTACGCTGGTGACGGCTAACGTGTCTGAGTTCTCCCGCGTGAAGGGGCTCAAGTGGCAAGACTGGGCGAAGCCGTAATTCTCTGCCTGCGCTACAATCGGCGTTATGCGAACTTTTCTGCGAGCCACTAAGCCCATCCTTGGAGCTCTCGTATTAGGAACCTTTCTCGGACTAACCACTGCTAATGCGCAACAGCCTGCGACCCCAAAAGAGGCTCCTCCCGACGTTCCGGACGCGATTCAGGTTCCGGCGGGCAATGAAGTCGTCCTTTACACCCACGCAACCGGATCTCAGATTTACACTTGCAAGGCAGGCGCCGACGGCAAGTTCGGTTGGACGCTCAAGGCTCCCGAGGCCGAACTTCACGACCGGAAAGATAAAGTGATCGGACAACATGGGGCCGGTCCCAGCTGGAAGCTGAAGGATGGCAGCGAAGTTACGGGCAAGGCAGCCGCGCACGTGGATTCGTTGGATAGCGAGTCCATCCCCTGGCTGCTGGTAAATGTTGTGAGCCATTCCGGCAACGGATTGCTCAACAACGTGACCGCAATTCAACGCGTCCACACGCACGGCGGCAAGCCACCGGCTGAAGGCTGCGATGCATCGCACGGCGACGCCGAAACCAAGAGCAGCTACTCAGCCGACTATTACTTCTACGCACCTGCCAAGTGAAGCGATGCGTTTGAAGCGACGCGTGAAACATTTGAAAAACTTAATTCGCTAAATCCTAGAATGATTACCGTAGAGAAAACTGCCGTCAGTAGAATTTCCGCCGGGAACATTCAACAATGTACTCAGTGGGAAGGAGTGCAGTGAAATATCATGTTATCTACGAGCAGTCGGCGAAAGGATGGAGCGCCTATTCTCCCGATCTACCTGGCCTCGGAGCAGGGGCAGAGACTTTGGAGGAGACAAAGAAACTCATCCGCGAAACGATGGAGCTTCACCTCGAAGGCATGCGCCGACAAGGGAGTCCGCTTCCAGAGCCAAGTGAGGCAATTGAAATCATGAAGGTGAATGCCCATGCGTGAGGTCGTCATCGCCTCCTCTGTTCGAACACCGGTGGGACGCGCCTACAAAGGTGCGCTCCGTACCACCCGCCCTGACGAACTGGCCGCCATCGCCATCAAGGGCGCACTAGATCGCGTGCCGCAACTCGATGCCAAAGAAATTGAGGACGTAATACTTGGCTGCGCCATGCCCGAGGCCGAGCAAGGAATGAATGTTGCTCGCATTGCCGCGCTGCGCGCCGGGCTGCCGGTGGAGGTGTCGGCGCTCACCATCAACCGCTTCTGCTCGTCGGGGCTGCAGGCGATTGCTATGGCGGCGGAACGCATCATGGCCGGTGGGGCAGAAGTAATCGTCGCGGGTGGCACGGAATCCATGACGATGATTCCGATGGGCGGCCACAAGATCTCGCCGAACCCCTGGCTGGTCGATCATTATCCAGACGCATATCTGAACATGGGCCTCACTGCCGAGCGCGTGGCTCAGCGCTTTAGCATTACACGCGAAGCGGCGGACGAATTTTCACTGCGCAGCCACCAGAAGGCGCTGGCAGCAATCCAGGCCGGAAAGTTCGACGATGAAGTTGTGCCCGTGCCGGTGAGCTTTACGACCCCGAACGGATCGAAGCCCAAGCGGCAAGAAATTATTTTCAAGATGGACGAAGGCCCGCGTGCCGACACTTCGCTGGAAGCTTTGCTCGCCTTGAAGCCCGCGTTTCACGTGAAAGGTGCGGTGACAGCCGGCAATTCTTCGCAAATGTCCGATGGCGCGGCAGCAGCGGTTGTTATGTCGGCTGAACGTGCGAAAGCCCTGGGCATCAAACCGATGGCACGCTATGTTTCGTTCGCCACCGCTGGGTACAAGCCCGAAGAAATGGGACTTGGCCCGGTGTTCGCGATTCCGAAAGCTTTAAAGATGGCTGGCCTGAAACTTTCCGAGATCGATGTGGTCGAGTTGAACGAAGCTTTCGCCGCGCAATCGCTGGCGGTGATGAAAGAAGCCGGGCTCGATCCTGAGAAGGTCAATCCGAACGGCGGAGCGATCGCCCTGGGACATCCTCTGGGTTGCACAGGAGCTAAGCTGACGGCAACGATCATCCGCGAATTAAAGCGCCGTGGCGGGCGCTATGGGATGGTGACCATGTGCGTGGGCGGCGGTATGGGCGCGGCGGGAATCTTCGAGAATCTGTCGTAACAGTTCTTTACGCAACCATTTCGCCCATTTACACGGCTTTGCGCTATTATTGATGTGGCAGTTCGGCTTCCGGCAAAGCGGAAACGCCAAGCGTCCGGTTCGGAGGTGCTTTATGCGGCTCTCCTGCCTTGTTGTTGTCGTTCTCCTCGTTGTTAGTTCCAGTGTTTTTGCGCAGCACTCTTCGGCAGGCTCGTCCGCGAGCTTTTCCGGCGGCGGCTCTCACGGCGGCTCGGTCGGAAGCAGTTCCGTGAGCTATTCGTCGAGCAGCCACAGTTCAAGCCCCTCGGCTTCTCATAGCTCTGGGGCGCAGTTGACTTCCTCGACGCAGCAGTTGGCCCATTCGACGTCGAGCGGTTTGAACATGCGCCAGCCAAGTGCCTCGGCAACTGGAACGCAAGCGGAGAAGAAAGGGTTCCTCTCTCACCTATGGCATCCTTCCCGGAGACCCGCGCCTGTGGCGGAGACTTCGTTGCGACTTCCCGTATGCAAGAAACAGCCGTGTACTCTTCCGATCTGTCCGCGTGGGCAGAGTCTGAACGGAAAGGGTGTTTGCGCGGCTACGAACCTCGGTGCCCTAAGTTGTCAGGCCGGAAACTATTTAAGCACTGGCGCTTGCGGCTCACTCTATCCGGACGATTGCCGCGGGCTCGCTTTGGCTCTAAATAATTTGGCTTTGATTCAGGATGAGCAGGCTCGGCAGGCGAAGCGCGATATCTTGCAGAGGGAATACGCGCGGTGCGATAGCCTGCAGTCACTTTTTTTTCCTTATTGGTCGCGTAACTCCTCCGGGAGCATTTTCTAGGGGCTTCGTAGTTTGCTGGTTCGGTGAGGGTATAGCCGATCACCGAACTTGTAAGCCTCCAGGGTACGTCGATCCGAGAGTTGCGCCTGTACCTCAGGGAGTGACTTTAGACACTCCTATCAGCATTTCCACCTCTATCATTCCCACTCGGGCCGAATTAGAATAGCGAGTACTTCATTTAGTTTCCTCGGCGCTGTGCGGCTCCCTGTTAGAGGATCGACAAATATGGCTACAACCACAGCAGTTCCCAAGACCAGAATTTCTGGTGGCAGCTTTCTACTCGAAGAGCGCAGCACCGACGAGGTTTTTACTCCGGAAGATTTTAGCGAGCAGCATCGGCTCATCGCCCAGACCGCGGAGGAGTTCGCGGTCAATGAAATACTGCCGAACGTCGACAAGATTGAGCACAAAGACTTCTCCGTTTCGAGGGCTCTACTAAAGAAGGCAGGGGACTTGGGGTTGAGTGGCGCCGAAATCCCCGAGGCCTACGGCGGGCTCGAAATGGACAAGGTGACTGCGGCTGTGATCGCCGACCATCTTGCAAAATACGCCAGCTTCGCCACCACTTGGGGCGCGCACAGCGGCATCGGCCTGCTGCCGATCGTTTACTTCGGCACCGAGCAGCAGAAACAGAAATATTTGCCGCACCTCGCCGCGGGCAAAATCGTCGGCGCATACGCGTTGTCGGAAGCTTCTTCCGGCTCCGATGCCCTGAACTGCCGCGCTCGCGCTGAACTCTCTTCCGACGGCAAGCATTACATTCTGAACGGCGAAAAAATGTGGATTACCAACGCCGGCTTCGCCGATCTGTTTACGGTTTTCGCCAAGATTGACGGCGAAAAGTTCACTGCATTTCTCGTGGAGAAAACTTTTCCCGGCTTCTCCGTCGGCGCGGAAGAACACAAGCTGGGCATCCGTGGATCGTCCACCTGCCCGATCATTTTGAACGACTGCAAAGTTCCGGCCGAGAATTTGCTTGGTGATATCGGCAAGGGGCACGTGATCGCGTTCAACATTCTGAACATCGGTCGATTCAAGCTGGGTGCGGCGTGCCTGGGCGGAGCACGGCATTCTCTCGGCCACGCCGTTACGTATGCCAAACAGCGCAAAGCCTTCGACAAAGTCATCGCCGACTTCGGTCTGATACGAGAAAAAATCGCCAACATGGCGACTCTGACTTACATAGGCGAATCGCTCATCTATCGCACCGTGGGGATGATGGACGTCGCGCTGAATGAAGTCGACAAATCTGGTCCCGCGGCGATGAAGGAAACTCGCAAAGCCATCGAAGAATATGCGGTGGAGTGCTCCATTATCAAAGTTTGGACTTCGGAAATGGTCGATTACGTGGTCGATGAGACCATGCAAATTTATGGCGGCTACGGCTTCGTCGAAGAATATCCGGCCGAGCGTGCCTACCGCGATGCGCGCATCAACCGCATCTTTGAAGGCACCAACGAAATCAACCGGCTCATCATTACGGGTTTTCTGCTGAAGCGCGCCATGAGCGGGCAATTGCCGCTTATGCCTGCGATCAAGAAGCTGATGGACGAAGTGCTCTCTGGGCCTTCCATGAGCGAGGATATAGAGGGGCCACTCGCCGAAGAGCGCAAACTCGTGAGCCAGGCAAAGAAGCTTGGCCTGTTCGCCGCCGGATCGGCCACACAGAAATACATGCAGGCCATTCAGGATCAGCAGGAGATCATGGGGGCCATCGCCGACATGACCATGGAAACTTACGCAATGGAATCGGCCGTGCTCCGCGCGCAAAAGATAGCCGAGGCGAATGGAGAAGCAGTTGCCGCTCTTCCGATTGCAATGACTCGCGTCTATCTCACGCAGGCGATGGAAAAAATTGAGTCCGCAGCCCGGAAAGTGATCGCCGCCGTCGCCGAAGGCGACATGCTTCGCACTCAGATGGCTATTTTGCGTCGTCTAGCTAAGCACGAACCATTCAATACCATCGAACTGCGACAGCAGATTGCTGAGAGGGTGATCGAACGAGGAAAGTACACGCTGGCGTAGGAATGGAGGGCACTTGACAAGTTGGGCCGTTGACGCAGAAGCGTATACTTTGGGGATGAGAGTCAGAGACTACTTGGGGATGTCGTGGCCGCCGATGCCCGGCGGCGCCTTTACGCGATATCAGCAATTTCCGGCTGACCAGAGAGTCCCAATCGCCGAGGTCTTCCCGGCCATAAACGGGTTTCTCACGTTTACTTGTGAGTTCCAAGGAAATCTACACACTTACGACTTGCCGATGGACGACCAGGGGCTAGCGGAAGAATTCGTCAGGCTTTTATCCCGTCACGCCGGAAGCACTCTTGAACAGTTCGGCGAATTGCGCTTGGACTACTGAATGCCTATCGGTACATTCACTGCGGTTCTGCACCGGGAAGGCGACCTTTACGTTGCCGACTGCCCGGAAGTTGGCACCGTCAGTCAGGGAAAAAGCGTCGAGGAGGCTATTGCCAACCTCAAAGAAGCAACCGAACTCTACCTAGAAGAATTTCCCCCGAAAAACTCCAGCCGTCCTCTGGTAACCGTCTTCGAGGCACGCTATGCCTAGACTGCCCCGAGTTTCAGGGGCAGAGGCAATTCACGCTCTCGAGCGGTTAGGGTTCGCTCAGGTCCGGCAGCGCGGGAGTCATGCTGTTCTGAAGCGCATCGGTCCCGAGAAGGTTACTGGTTGCGTTGTTCCATTGCATAGTGAACTAGCAACCGGAACACTGCGTGGAATCCTGAAGCAGGCTGCTGTCACGATAGAAGAGTTCGTCGACAAACTCTAGTTTTTCGTTCTATTAACCCTCGGCGGTATCGAGCCTTTCCTCCGTCTTGATCCCTCTGGTACAAATGTCCTGATGAAAACCAGAGTGTTGTACCTCTTCGCCACCCTCGCATTCGCTTCGCAGCTAGCAGCGCAATCGAATCCAGCGGCACCAAGAAATTCCGCCACATTTGATCCCGACGGAACCGCGCATATCACGCGCGTAGTCCCCATGCCGCTGTCGATCAGTCCTGAGGCGCAGAAGTGGCTGGCATCGCTTAACGAGAAGAAATCCAGTCCCGAAACTCTAGCCGAGCGGCGAGCGCGCACCGATATCTGGCGTGCGCAGGATTCAGCCGAGGCTCGCAAAATTTATCCGGCGAACGTTGAAGAAACCAGCATCGGCGGAGTGCGAACTGACATCATTACGCCACTCGCGACTCCGGAGGCCAATCGTGGACGCGTGCTCATTAATTTGCACGGCGGAGGTTTCAACTCCGACTCGGGCTCGCTCATCGAAGGGGTTCCGATCTCGAATCTGGCGAAAATCAAAGTTATATCGGTTTATTACCGGCTCGCTCCGGAAAACCCATTTCCAGCCGCAGTCGATGACGTCGTGGCCGTTTATAAAGAAATCCTCAAAACCTACAAGCCGCGCAATATCGGAATTTTCGGCACGTCGGCGGGAGCCATTTTGAGTTATGAAGTTGCCGTGCGGCTGAAGCAGTTGCGTTTGCCCCTGCCGGGCGCGCTCGGAGTTTTTTCCGGTCTTGCCGACTTCAGCCAACCCGGTGACTCACGGCAGCTCTTCGCGCTCGATGGGTTTCCAGGCGCGCTGGAACCGACTTATCCGGATCGCCTCCCCGACGATGCTTATGTGGGCAAGACGGATCGGAAAGATCCGGTTCTCTCGCCGCTGTTCGCCGACCTCCACGGAATGCCGCCCACTTTGCTTGTGACAAGCACTCGCGATCTTTTGTTGAGCAGCACAACGATCTTTCACCGTGCTCTGCTTCGCGCCGGGAATGACGCACAACTAGTCGTGTTTGAAGCGCTACCGCACGCATTCTGGTATCACTTCGAGTTTCCGGAAACCACGGAAGCGCTCGAATTGATGGCAAAGTTCTTCGACGAGAAAGTCGGACGCTAAGATGAAAACAAATTATTTGATACTGTCCCCGATCGCTAGCTTTGTGTTGATGTGGACAGGACTCATTGCGCAGGAAAACAAGAATCCGTCCAGCAATCTTGCCCTCACTCCGCCGATGGGCTGGAATTCGTGGAACAAGTTTGCGTGCAATGTGAGCGAAGACATGATCCGCAGCATGGCGGATGCGATGGTCAAGTCCGGCATGAAGGACGCGGGATATGAATACGTCAACATCGACGATTGCTGGCAGGTCAGCCGCGACGCGCAAGGAAACATCGCCGCCGATCTGCGGCGCTTTCCGCACGGCATGAAAGCTCTCGGCGACTACATTCACTCGCTCGGCCTGAAGTTCGGCGTTTATTCCGACGCTGGCTCTAAAACCTGCGCTGGACGGCCCGGAGGCCTCGGTCACGAATATCAGGACGCGCTTCAATACGCGGCGTGGGGCGTCGACTATTTGAAATACGATTGGTGCAACACGACGACGCAGAATGCGAAAGCTGCCTACGCGAATATGCGAGCCGCGCTCGATGCCGCGGGCCGCCCTATCGTGCTGAGCATTTGCGAATGGGGCACGGCCAAGCCCTGGCTTTGGGCAAAAGAAGCTGGCGGCAACTTGTGGCGCACAACGGGCGACATCCAGGACCGATGGCAAGGCAAACGCGAGTGGAACCTGGCGATTGTTGTTCTTAC
>Ga0210405_10005484_pt1 | contig 11556 bp, 7 predicted proteins | sample IncBWH11MmetaG_FD_155492 | JGI IMG/M metagenome (GOLD analysis project Ga0210405, IMG submission 155492) | Forest soil microbial communities from Barre Woods Harvard Forest LTER site, Petersham, Massachusetts, United States - Inc-BW-H-11-M | ecosystem: Environmental > Terrestrial > Soil >... | reverse complement strand
ATATTTGACCTTCGTAGGCAAGCTCAAAGGGTTGTCGGGCGCAGAGTTGCGCAAGCGAGTCGATTACGTTTGCGATCGCTGTGCTGTCGCCGATGTAAGAAACAAACTCCTGGGCAAACTTTCGAAAGGCTATCGTCAGCGCGTCGGACTCGCTCAGGCGATCATTCACAATCCGGACGTGCTGATTCTCGATGAACCCACAGCTGGTCTCGATCCGAAGCAGATCAACGAAACCCGGGACCTGATCAAGAGCCTGGGCGGCGATCATACCATCATTCTCAGCACTCACATTTTGCCGGAGGTCGAGCAGACTTGTGAGCAAGTGCTCATCATCAACAAGGGCAAGCTGGTAGCGACGGACTCAGTCCACAACCTGCAAAATCGCGCTCGCGGCGCAGAATCAGTCCTGGTCGAAGTCAGCGGACGCAATGGCAGCCTCGATTTTGCAGCCGTACAGCGGCGGCTCGAACAGATTGCTGGCGTAAGCCGCGTGGTGGCTAAGCAGAACCAGCAGAATCGCAGCACCTTCGAGGTGGAAAGCGGAAAAGGTTTTGTCCGTGGCGACCTGGCCCGTGCTGTAGTCGAGTCTGGTTGGGATCTGAACGAGCTGCGGCCCGCGGCCATGAGTCTCGAAGAGATATTCCTGCAACTCACCGGCGCGGAAAAAGCTGCACCAGAAGAAGGCGCAGTCAAGGAGGCGCAGTAAATGCGAAATATTTTGATCATCTGCCGTAAAGAGCTGCGCAGCTATTTCGCGTCGCCCATTGCATACCTGCTGTTGACGATGTTTGCCGTGATCTTCGGCTACTTTTTCTGGAGTTCGTTAGGTGAATTCGTTTACGTCGCCATGGAATCGCAGATGCGGGGCCAGGCGTACCCGATGAATGTGAACGAGATGATCGTAAGGCCGCTGCTGTTCAATGTCGGCGTGGTTGGTCTCTTCTTCATCCCCATGATTACCATGCGCCTGTTTGCGGAGGAGAAACGCAGCGGCACGATTGAGCTGCTCGCAACTTCGCCGATCCGTGATAGCGAAATCATCCTGGGCAAGTGGCTGGCGGCAGTCGGTCTTTATGCTTGCATTCTGCTGGTTACCGCTGTGAACTTTGCATTTCTTTTTAAGTATGGCAAGCCTGATTGGAAGCCGTTGGCGATTGGCTATCTCGGATTATTGCTACAGGCGGGCGCATTGCTGGCGATTGGGACGTTCATCTCAACGCTGACCAAAAACCAGATCATTGCCGGCGCCGCGACCTTTGGAGTGTGCCTGCTCCTCTGGATCATAGGATGGGTCGCCGGATACGAGACGGCTGTCTGGGCACAAGTGCTTGCTTACATGTCGATCATTACGCACTTCGAATCCTTTGCCAAAGGCGTGCTCGACTTGAAGGACGCTATCTTTTATGTGACGGTGATTTTCCTGGGACTGTTTTTCACGGCCCGTTCCATGGAATCTCTCCGCTGGAGGTCATAGGTGAGTACACAGTTGCTGAAAGCCAGACAGACGAAATACGCAGCTTACGCGGCCGTCTACATCTTGGTCGTCATAGCCGCGGTTGTGATCGTGAATGTACTTGCGAATCGTTATACCAAGTCCTATGACGCCACATCGAACAAGCGCTATAGCCTGTCCGAGCAGACCGCGAAGATCGTGAAGGGCCTAAAAGAGAATGCGACCATTCTCTATTTCGACCAGGGGACGCGGTTTCAACACGCGAAAGACTTGCTCGGGGAATACGCATCGCTTTCCCCAAAAGTGCACGTTGACTACATCGACCCTGACAAGAAACCCCAGGAAGCTCGTGAAGCGGGCATAAAGAATTACGGAACCGCGATCGTGCAGATAGGCGACAAGAAGGAAGAAGCCAAGAGCATGACGGAGGAAGGCATCACCGGCGCGTTCATCCGTGTGCTGAAGAATAAGACGCGCACGGTGTGCTTCGTCACCGGGAGCGGTGAGCATCAGATCGACGACTCCGACCGGAACGGTTATTCCAATTTCAAAGAACTCGTGGCCAAGGACAACTACGAAGCCAAGTCGATCGATTTGCTGCAGAAGGCTCAGATCCCGGAGGATTGCACAACCTTCGTAGTCGGGGGACCCACTCGCGACTATCAGCAACCCGAAGTCGACGCCATCAAGAAATACGTCGAGGATGGTGGCCGCGCTTTATTCATGCTCGATCCGCCGCTGAAGATCGGACGCTCCGACATCGCTGATAACGATGCTCTCACCAGCCTGCTGCAAAGCTGGGGCGTAACCATGGACAAGAATCTGATCCTGGACCTCAATCCGATCGGTCAATTAGCCGGACTCGGGCCGCAGGTAGCCCTTGTAACCAGCTACGACTCGCAGCCGATCGTGAATGGTATGAAGGGCACGGCAACCGGATTCCCGCTCTCGCGTTCGATGGAAATCAAGAACGGCGACAAGACCACGGTCCAAAAGATGTTTGACTCGTCGAGCACAAGCTTGGCAACGAACAACCTGAGTTCTCCCGCGATCGATCCGAACGACCCGAAGAACAAAAAGGGACCGCTGACGATTGCTGCAGCTGGCACCTACAATACCGGGAAGCAGGACTCACAGGGCCGGTTCGTAGTAGTGGGTAGTTCTTCATGGGCCGCGAATTCTTTCCTCAAGTTCAACGGTAACAGCGATCTGGCTTTGAACACGATCGACTGGTTGGCTTCGGATGAGGATCTGATCTCGATCCGTCCCAAGCAAGAGGAGGACCGCCGCATCACTATGACTCGTGCCCAGCTTAACCTCGTTCGGATCACCAGCCAATTCCTGCTCCCGTTGGTCGTTGTCTTTGCCGGTGTGTCGGTCTGGTGGCGGAGGCGGTAGATGAAACTGCGTGGTCTGATCGTTGCCGCCGTCGTCTTAGCGGGGCTCACTGGAACGCTCTACTGGTCGAATCACCACAAGCCGTCGGATACCACCGAAGCTTCCGCCGACGTGGCGCCCAAGATTCTTGCGGTTAAAGAAGCCGACATTTCCAGGTTCGACCTCAAGAAGGATGGCGCCGAGCAAGTCGGCGGCGAGCGCAGTAGCTCGGGCCCGTGGCGCATTACTTCTCCAACGCCTCTGCCCGCCGATCAAAGCGCAATTTCCAGCTTGCTCGGTACTTTTTCATCTCTCAACTCGGAGCGTTTGGTAGAAGAGAAAGCCAGCAATCTCGTTCCTTATGGTCTGGCTGCACCGAAGCTTGAAGTCGACTTGTCTGAAAAAGACAACAAGACTCAGAAGCTTTTGCTGGGCGACGAGACACCTGCGGGCAACGGAATTTACGCCAAGCTTGATGGCGATCCACGTGTCTTCACCATCCCCAAGTATGACAAGACCAGCATCGACAAGAACCCAAACGATCTGCGGGATAAACGGCTGTTAACGGTCGAATCCGACAAGATCAGCCAAGTCGACCTGGTCGGGAAGAAGCAGGAAATAGCTTTCGGCCGCAACAAGGACGAATGGCAGATCGTGAAGCCCAGACCGCTGCGCGCAGATGGAACGGCAGTGGATGAACTCGTTCGAGCTCTCACCGATGCCAAGATGGAACTCGACCCATCGTACGACCCCAAAAAGGATGCCTCACTCTTCTCCGCAGCCGCGGCGGTCGCGACGGCGAAAGTCACGGCTGAGTCGGGAACGCAGGAACTGCAAGTGAGAAAGAATAAGGAAGACTACTATGCCAAATCGAGCATAGTCGAAGGCGTCTATAAAGTTCCGAGCACGCTTGGTCAGGCGCTCGACAAGAACCTGGACGACTTCCGCAACAAAAAGTTGTTCGACCTCGGCTTCGACGATTCCAACAAAATCGAAATTCGCGACGTCACAAAATCCTATTTCCTGACCCGGAGCGGAGAAGACTGGTGGTCCAGCAGTGCGAAAAAGATGGATGCTGGCACGGTTCAGGAACTCATCGACAAACTTCGCGATCTTTCGGCCAGCAAATTTGTCGACTCCGGATTCACAACAACGCTCATTGACCTGACTGTCACATCAAATGATGGCAAGCGGGTAGAGAAGGTCGCGATTTCGAAAGCCGGCGACGACTACATCGCGAGACGAGAAAACGATCCTACACTCTATCAACTCGACTCCAAGGCGGTGGACGACCTTAGAAAATCTGCCGGCGACGTAAAGCCCTCGGCTGCACCCGCCAAGTAGTACGCCAACCGTATGCTTTCCTCGCCGGCTACCTCAATCGGGCAGTGACAGCAAGGAAGCGACAAATCCACGGCTCCGGGAGTGCCGTTTTTCTCTGAATTCCTTCGCCTTCAACGATCGTATAAATGAAATCTGCCGTGACATCGTGCAGGACTTCAACTTTGCCGCTTGACCATTTGATTTCGATCTCGTCCATTCTGGCTTCGGTGCCGAGGCCGAAGTGCAGTCGCGGATCGTTCTGCGAAAGATAGCTGCCTCCGGCCCGAACCTCGTTGAATTGCACTAACTTTCCCGCCTTCACCGTCACCCGCGAGCCGATTGCCATCTTGTTGCTCTTTGTGCCTACTAACTTAAAGAGCACGCGATGATTCTTGTTTCCTCCCTGATTCAGCAGCAGGGTTGGCGGTTCTCCCGTATTCATCACTACGATGTCAATATTTCCATCGTTATTGAGGTCGCCAAAAGCAGCGCCTCGGCGTGATGCATCCGGGATTCCAGCAAGTACGCTGGAAACGTCCTCGAAGGTGCCGTCGAGGTTGTTGCGAAACAGCAACATTGGTTCGCGATAGCGGGGAGCGCCGGGGACTTGGTCCATCTGCGGATACACATGTCCGTTCGCAACGAACAGGTCTGGCCAGCCGTCGTTGTCCATATCAAAAAATCCCGTGCCCCAACCCACCGGTTCATAGGTCGGTTTAGCGAGTTTCGCAGGATAACTTACCTCGGAGAATCCCTGCTCTCCCAGATTGTGATACAGGCTGTCGGGTTGTTCGGTAAACGTTGTGACAAACACGGAGAGGCGGCCTTCGCGCAAATAGTCGCTCCAGTCCACGCCCATGTTGCCGCGCTCAGAGCCATCACCGCTGACCGCCGCTCCCGAGAGCATGCCGACTTCTTCAAACGTTCCATCGTGCTTGTTGTGGTAGAGATAATTGGGTCCGGAATCGTTGGCGACGTATAAATCGGGCCAACCGTCGTTGTCGTAATCGCCCCAGATCGCTCCCAAGCCGTAGTATTTGTTGGGATCGTCGACGCCAGCCTTTTTGGAAACTTCTTCAAACGTGCCGTCGCCGCGATTGTGAAACAGCAGGTCGGATTCGCCGAGCATGCCCCAAGGTCCGCACTGCACCGGGATTCCCTTGAAGCTGCAGTTTTTCTCGTTCTTGCCGAAGTCGGGCAGTTTGTTCACATCAAAGTGCACGTAGCGCGAGACGAACAAGTCCACGTAACCGTCGCGATCGTAGTCGGCCCAGGCGGCGCCAGTGCTGAATCCTCCAGCGGCCACTCCTGCCTTATCGGTGACATCTTCGAATTTGCAGTTGCCAAGGTTGTGATATAGAGCGTTTCCTCCGTAGCCAGTTACGTAGATGTCATCCAGACCGTCGTTGTCGTAATCGGCGACAGCCACACCCATGCCCCACCCTTTGCGCGCGAGTCCGGCGGACTTGGTGATGTCAGTGAACTTGAAGCCATCGTCCTGGTGATAGAGCGTGATCATGGGATCGCCGCCTTGCTTGTAGCGGTCGACCGTGGATCCGTTCACCGTGATGATGTCGAGCCTGCCGTCGTTATCGCAATCGATCAGGCCCACGCCGCCGCTCATCGATTCCACGATGTAGCGCTTTTCTGGAGACGAAATATGAGGGACAGTTAAGCCGACTTTCTTCCCGACATCCTCGAACTTGGGCAGTGGAGTTTTCGTGGGGACTGCTTGCGCAGAGGCAAAGACAGAGAACAACAGACCCAAGTAGAGAAGTGTTCGCATGATGAACCGGAAGCGACGATTATAAATCCATCGGTTGACGGACCTGCTTGCTAACGTGAGACAGCCGAGTTCGGCTGTCCCCACGCGTGCTAGTCGGCGGGTGCTGGCGCGGGTTCTGGGACATGTGCCTTGCCCCGTTCGCGCCAGCCTTCGATGATCAGGTATAGCACCGGGATGAAGAAGAGATTGAGAACGGTTGACATTATCATTCCACCGAACACGGTGGTTCCGACCGAGTGGCGTCCTTCCTGGCCGGCGCCGTGGGCCACCATTAGCGGTACTACGCCTAGTATGAATGCGAACGACGTCATGAGGATGGGGCGCAGACGAATCCTGGCTGCTTCGACTGTGGCTTCCACTAGCGGCAATCCGCGTTCCCGCAACTGTTCGGCGAATTCCACGATCAGAATCGCGTTCTTGCTCGACAGTCCGATCAGCATCACCAATCCGATCTGGCAGTAGACGTCGTTTTGCAGGCCGCGCAGCGCTTGTGCGCCGAGCGCTCCCAGCAGCGCCATCGGTACTGCAAGCAGCACGATGAAGGGCAGCACGAAGCTTTCATATTGCGCAGAGAGCGTCAGATATACGACTAGAACTCCGAGGCCAAACAATATTATCGTGGTCCTTCCCGATGCCAGTTCCTCGAGCGACAGTCCTGTCCACTCGTAGGTGAAACCCTGGGGCAAGACTTTCTTACTCAATTCCTCCATGGCGGCGATGGCTTGTCCGGAACTGAAACCCGCTCCCGCTGAGCCGTCAATTTCCGCAGAACGGAACAGATTGTAGTGGCTGATGACCTGCGGCGTCGTAGTCTGTGTGACTGCGGCCAGGTTCTCGAGGGGAATCATCGCGCCTGTATCCGAGCGCACATAATACTGCTTCAAATCTTTGGCCTGCGAGCGAAATTGCTTGTCGGCCTGCACGTAGACGCGGTAGGAAGGATTGTTGAAATCGAAATCGTTTACGTACGCCGAGCCCATGTATACGCCGAGAGTGTCCGTGATCTGCTGCAGCGGCACGTGCAGGCTCTTGGCTTTTTCACGGTCGATGGTGACCAGGAACTGCGGATCGCTTGCGGTGTAACTGCTGAATAGGCCCGTCAGATCTTTGCGCGCGTTGCCTTGGCGCACCATCTCCTGCGTGACATTGGCCAAATCTTCCAAGATGTGCGAACCCTGATCTTGCACTTCAAACTGAAAGCCACCGAATTGGCCCAGGCCCTGGACGGCAGGTGGCAAGAAGCAAAGTACCAGCGCTCCGGTGATTCCGGAGACAGAGCTGCGCAGCCGGTTTACCACTGCGTCGGCGGAATGCTCGGCGCCTTTGCGTTGCGAGTAGCCGGTAAGCCCCGCATAAATGATTCCGCGGTTGGGTGCGCCATTGCCGGTGATGGCGAAGATGTTTTCAACTTCCGGCATCTGGCGCATGATTGCGCTCACCTGATCCTCGATGTGCCTGACGTAATCCGCCGATGCGCCGGGCGGAGCCTGGATGACGACCGGGAAATAGCCCTGATCTTCGTCAGGGACGAAGCCCGTGGGCACACGCTGGAAAATCACGAAGGTGAGCCCCAGCCCCGCGAGAAACAGCACGACTGCGGCCAGGCGGAAGCGGAGGAAAGCGCGCAGGGAGCGCTGATATCCCTCTGTGATCGCGCCGATCACTCGATCAATCTGGCGGAAAAACCATCCTTTCTTGCCGTGCTCGCGTCCCAGCAAAATCGCGGAGAGCGACGGCGTTAGGGTGAGCGCATTGAACGCGGAAATGGATATCGAGAAGGCAATGGTGAGTGCGAATTGCCGGAACAAAATGCCGGTTGTTCCGGGGAAAAACGCGACCGGTACAAACACGGCAACCAGTACCAGGGACGTGGCAATAACGGCGCCGGCGACTTCTCCCATCGCGGCCGAGGCTGCTTTGTGCGCGTCCCGCTCACCCTCCTGAAGGTGACGTTCGATGTTTTCGATGACGACGATGGCATCGTCTACCACCAGCCCGGTGGCCAACGTGATGCCGAACAGGGTCAGCGTGTTGATGGAGAATCCCAGGATTTTGACGAAGGCGAAGGTTCCAATCAGCGAGACCGGGATCGTGACCGATGGAATGATGGTGCTACGCCAGTCTTCAAGAAATACAAAGATCACCAGAATGACAAGCACGATGGCTTCGACCAGGGTGACGAGAACGTCTCGGATCGATTCCCCCACGGCCTCCGTGGTGTCGAATGCATTTTCGTATTTCATCCCCGGCGGGAAGTGTTTCGAGAGCCGATCCAACTCCGCCAGCGCCCGGCGATCAACGTCCAGCGCATTCGCGGTGGAGAGTTGCAGGATTGCAATCCCTACCGCGTCATGCCCGTTGTAAACCAGATCAGAGCTGTAGTCCTCCGCTCCCAGTTCTGCCCGGCCGACATCCTTGAGCCGGACCAAAGTTCCATCGGCATTCGCTTTGAGAATGATGTTTTCGAATTGCGTGGGCTCACTCAGCCGCCCGATAGCCCGCACGCTGATCTGAAACTGTTGTCCGGCTTTGATTGGAGGCTGTCCTACCTGCCCGGCAGCGACTTCCACATTTTGTTCCTGCAGTGCGTTGACCATGTCGCTCGCCGTGAGGCCGCGACTTGCCATACGCACTGGATCGAGCCACAAACGCATCGAGTATTTGCGTTCGCCAAAGATGACGACGTCGGCAACTCCTGGCATCGCTTCAAGGTATCTTTTACATAAACGTCGAGGTAGTTGCTCATGAACAGCGGATCGTACCGATCGTCTGGGGAGTACACGCCGGCGCCGAAAACGAAGTTGCTCGACGACTTGGTAATGGTGATGCCAGTGGCTTTGACTGCGTTCGGCAGACGTCCCTGGGCGGTGTTTACCCGGTTCTGAATATCCACGGCGGCCAGGTCGGGGTCGCGGTCCAGTTCAAAAGTCGCAACAATGTTGCTGGAACCGTCATTGCCGCTGTCGGACGTCATGTACTTCATTCCCTGTGCGCCGTTGATCTGTTGCTCCAAAGGAATGGTCACTGCCGATTCCACTGTCTGCGCGCTTGCGCCAACGTACCCGCTGCTCACGGAGACTTGCGGTGGTGCGAGGTTGGGGAATTGCGCGATCGGCAAAGTAGGAATTACGACTGCGCCCGCGAGAATGATCAGCAGGGCGCAGACAGTTGCGAATACCGGGCGGCGAATGAAGAAGTCGACGAACATGAGAAAGCCAACCGGGGTTGGTTAACCGCACGAGACGTTGCTTGCCACGTCTCGGTTTACGAACTTAAGGACGGGACCCTAACTCTGTGGCGATACCGTCGCCCCATCCACTAGAAACTGGATTCCCGAGACGATTATTCTGTCTCCCGGCTTGATGCCGTCGAGCACCACATAATCGTTCCCGGTCATCTCGCCGATGCGTACCGCTTTCTGATGCGCGACTAGTTTGCCTTTCTCGTCCTCCGCCACGAAAGCGAAGTACTGTCCGCCGACACGCGACACTGCAACTACTGGAACGACCGGTCCCTGATGGGTTCCCCAGATCACCTGAGCGCGAATGAACTGCAAGTTGCGTAACCGGTCCTCATTGTTAGCTATGCGCGACTTAATCAGCACCGTCTGCGTAGTGTTGTCCACTTGCGGCGATATGAAACTAATACGGCTGTCCGCCATCACCTGGCCGCTGCCGTCCACGATTTGGACCGGCATATTCATCTTGAGCTGAGACGAGCGCTCCACTGGGATGTACACGTAGGCTTCGAGGCCGCCGGGTTTATCGACACTGGTGAGCATTGTGGTCGTAGTAACGCGGTCGCCCACGTGGACCGGAATGTCGCCTACAATTCCGGTCGACGGCGCGCTCACCCGATAATAGTGCAGCTGCGTCTGCTGCTCCTGCACTTGTGCGTCCAGAGATTTCAGTTGAGCTTTAGCGGTATCGAGCGCCGATTTCGCCTGATCGAGATCTTGCTTCGCGACCACTCCGGCTGCAGCCAGCGCGCTGATCCGGTTGTATTGTTGTTGGGCATAGTCGAGGTTGGCTTCCTGAGCGGCCCGGCTGTGTTCCTGACTGTTCACCGTGGCCTGTTGTTTGGTGGGATCAATCTGCATCAGCGTGGTGCCCGGCGTGACGTGGTCACCGGAGTGCACATAAATATCCGTGATCTGCCCCTCGACCTGGGGCATGATGACGGCCGAGTCCCGCGATTTCAGGGTCGCAACGTATTCCGTGGTGTCGCTGATCGGCACCGACTGAGCCACTTGAATCTTCACTGGAATTGCCGGATCCGGCTGGGGTTGGGCTCCCTTCACCGAACTCCCGGTGCAAGCGGTTCCGAGCGCGGGAAGGAACAAAGCCACAAGAAGCCCGATGGATGGCGCCAGACGCGGCGTCCGGCTAACGCGACCATCCGCACTGAAACGCCTTCTCATCTCGAGGTCCTGTTTCCGGTGCCCTCTCCCACTAGCCTAACAAGTAAGCCTCAGATCGGCAAAGACTTAGATACCAGCGAACCAACCAAAAGGACTGAGTTCCACACAGTCACCGTTAGACTTGGCAAAGCGAGAAAAGTTATCGCGACGATCCGACGGACTTCGCCGGCACACAGGTCAAGCACTTCTGGCAAGGCGGCAATGGCCTCCGATGTGAACCGACACTTCGCCTCTGCTACATTGTTGATGCCATGAAACCTGTCCGCAGTTTTGCCAGCGATAACAACGCTGGCGTTCATCCCAAGATGTTGCAAGCCATTGCCGGCGCCAACCAGGGGCATGTGGTTGGCTACGGAGACGACGCTTACACCGAAGCTGCGGTTTGCAAATTCAAGCAGCACTTCGGCGCCGATATCGAAGTTTTCATCGTGTTTAATGGCACGGCTGCGAACTGCCTAAGCCTGAAGGCGCTGACGGAGACTTATCAGGCTGTGATCTGCGCCGAGGCCGCCCACATCTATACCGACGAATGCGGTGCGCCGGAGAAATTCACCGGCTGCAAACTCATTCCCATTCCTACCTCGGACGGCAAGCTTACCGTCGAGGCCGTTAGCCACGCCTACCACGGCATTGGCGACCAGCATCACGTTCAGCCGCGCGTGATCTCGATCACGCAAGTCACCGAAATGGGTACGGTTTACACGCCGAGAGAGGTCCGCGATCTGGCCCGCTTCACCCATAAGCGCAACATGTTTCTGCACATGGACGGCGCACGAATTGCCAATGCCGCCGTCAGCCTGGGCATGACTCTGCGAGAAGCTACCCGGGACTTGGGCGTCGACGTCCTTTCTTTCGGCGGGACCAAGAACGGGGCCATGGGCGCCGAAGCCGTGGTTTTCTTCAAAAAAAAGAAGTTCAGCCACGATTTTCTTTATCTTCGCAAGCAGGGAATGCAGTTGGCGTCGAAAATGCGCTTTATCTCAGCTCAACTGGAGGCGTTGCTCACGAATGATCTGTGGCGGAAGAACGCCCAGCGCGCCAACCGGATGGCCAGGTTGCTGCAAAAAGAAGTTAGCAAAATCCCTCTGGTGAAGATTGTGTATGAGGTGGAAGCCAACGGCGTATTTGCGCAAATTCCACGCAAAGCCATCGCCAAGCTGCAAAAGCGCTATTTTTTTTACGTATGGAATGAGGAGC
>Ga0210405_10005483_pt1 | contig 11557 bp, 15 predicted proteins | sample IncBWH11MmetaG_FD_155492 | JGI IMG/M metagenome (GOLD analysis project Ga0210405, IMG submission 155492) | Forest soil microbial communities from Barre Woods Harvard Forest LTER site, Petersham, Massachusetts, United States - Inc-BW-H-11-M | ecosystem: Environmental > Terrestrial > Soil >... | reverse complement strand
CCGCGAAATCCAATCAACCTCAGGCTGGAAGAAAAACGTCCGAATAAGCACAGCCAGCACCAGCGCAAGGATGCCAGGCCCAGTTCCCGCATACCAAAAAGCGATGGCGATCGCGCAAAACGAAAAGGACATGATTGCTAGGGGAAGGTGGAAGTCAAGAAATATGCGCGCAGCAACGAACGCGAGGCCCACAGAAGCTACAGCCAGCAAATATCCTAAGGCTTGACGCAGCTTGGGGCGTGCAAGCCAATTGGCTATGAACTGGTCAAACATTTCTCCCCTCGTCAGAAGCTCTGCAAAGTACTAGGAACTGTTGCAGGTCTTCCTACACGGGGCGCAACGCTCATTTTAGCGAAGGAGCGCTGACGCCACTTTAGATTAGTATAGAGAATGCGTGGCCGCATCCGAGCCGATTCTGTTAACGATTGCCTCGATCGTATACCACCGACGAATGGGATCGGCTCGCTACGCGAAACCGCGATGTTGTGTGGGGACACTGGTTGCTTGATCTGCCTTACACGCATTGAAATGGTAACTCGGGTTTGGAGAATCGATGGAGCCCTTCCCGGATGATGGGCGAGTCAGAAGTTATTGTTGTCCTGAAGTCGGCTTGTAGGAAGTTTCACCACATCGGTAACGATAAACGGGCTTGTGTTTACGGAACCATTTAGGTTTGGGTGATTAGCCAGAAACGGGATTCTAGGAAACTGGCCAGATTAGTACTCCCGAAGTCGGTGAGCCCGGAGCAACGGCGTTGCCAAAAATCTCTTCCGACGCTGTCTTCAACCATTCTCTCCTTTGGTCCTCCGCCGCTGATCCCCATGCCCGCTTCTTTGTATACGGGCCAGAATGCAGTCGCCGCTCGCTAGGGATCAATTAACGCATTTTCCCCTGCCCTGTCGGGCATTCCTCGCGCGGCAAAATGCTATGACCCGCTCTCTTGAACGCCTGCTTTTCTCTGGCCGTAACGAAGCTGCATTGGGCGGCTTCAACAAACCAAAGGAGAAAGTTTATGGCTAAGTCAGCACTCATCATCGGAAGTTTCACCGCTACGGAAACCGGCTTCACGGGGAAACTCGATACCCTCGCCATCAAGGCAAACGTCACCTTCGAGCGCAACGACGAGAAGGCACAGGACAGTCACCCCGACTTCACCATCGTCTCAGGCGGCAAGGAAATCGGCGTCGCCTGGAACCGCGAAGACGACCGGGGACATTACATCTCCGCCAGCTTCGAGGAACCAAGCCTCACCGCCGGCTTCTACACGCTGGTCAAAAGCGGCGCGGAGAAGGGCTACACCCTCACCTTCCGCAGGCCGATGCCCAAGAAAGACAAGAAGGCTTGAGTCCCTCACGGGGCGGCAGCAATGCCGCCCCGTTTTCACGATTCACTTCATTTCAAAAGGAATAGGTTTATGACGACTATTGACCACACGCCAGGACCGTGGGACGCCGAAGGCTCCACCGTTTTTTACGCCGCTCTTTCCGAAGATGACGCCGTCACGTTTATTGAAATCCGCGCCAACGTCACTGAGTACGGATGGGACACAGTCGCCTTCATAGAGGCTAACTGGCCGGGTACAAGATCCAACGCCCGCTTTATCGCTTCCGCTCCGGTTCAATTCGACGCGCTGCTCGACATTAAACGCCTGGCCGAAAAATCTCGCGACGATGAGGCCAACCCCTTCGCGCTTCTCGACCTTATTGCGCAGCGCGCACGCGACGCCATTGCTAAAGCCACCGAGCAACAGGGGCGCGCGCCATGACACAGCATTCCAATACGGTCATCCATGCCGACTGCACGCAATTCCTGCCGCAACTTCCCGCAGGCATTGCCAGCTTCGTACTTACCGACCCTCCCTATCAACGCCTCTGCATGTCGATTGACTTCTTCGAATCCGGTTCCGATTAACTCCAAGAACCGTACTTGTCCCGCGATATCGCCGCTGGCCATCGTGGACAAGAGAGCTCCACCTAGAAGCCTAGCTGCCCGTCCGGGATTTCCTTCTAGGAAACCAATGAGGCCCAGTTCGGCCGGAGGCCCTCGTCACCCATTGATCCTCGCCCAAACTCTTTGCAATGTCCTGCACTTCTAGCCAGTCGCGCTTTGAAGCTCGATAGTCAATCTCGATGTCTGTGTAGCCTTTCGCGATCAAGCACCACAAGTGGAGGCTCGGGTCGTCTCGCACCAGCGGGCGCTGGATCTGTTCATTCAGAAATTGTGACAGCTCCACAAAGGACATAGTTTCGGCGTTTGATCGCAGTCGCCCCACCTTGGCATAGAGCGCATTCCGCGCATCACCGCTGTTGGCAAACAGATTTTCCGCTTTGGCATAGAGTGGTGCCGCTTTCGGGCCATTATTTAGCCAGAACAAACGGTTTGCTTCAGCGAGAAGCTCTTGCGGATTAGTCGACGTTTCCGCCTGTCTTGGTTCTGTATCTCGGCCAAGGCGCTTGCCAGCGGACAGAATGCTGTGAATCCCGATAACGCGTCGGTTTAAGAAAGCAAAAAGACCCACTAGGAGAAGGGCCACTAAAACCATTACTCGCCTTGGGACACTTATGCTCACTCAGAAAAACCACACACATTAGGGAATCTACGAAGTAGTAGCGACGAGCGGCGCAGACGGTGGCGATTTGGGTTAGAACCCTGAACCTTTCTAATAGTTTCTCAACTGCGACGAGAAAATGAAAGGCTGTTTCCCCCTAAACCGCCTGTCTGTCGAGCGCTTTGGCGGAGGGGAACCGACTGGGGAGTTCGCACCATTCCGGTAGTGTTGACAAAACACCCTTTTAGCACATAGCCAGCGAGAGTGATCGGATCGGTCGGGACGCGTCTTGCCGGACTACTGGCACACTCTGGGTTGGAGCAACGTTGTAGCGAGGGCTCCAGTCAACGTCATCCCCAGCGTCAAAAACCTCAGCAAGAATCTCTTTCTTCCGGGCGAGGCGATAGCGGCCACACATGGGTAAAGTATAAGTCTCGGTAGAACGCAGAGCGGCATCGTCTCCACACTGAATGTTACCGAACCTTCCAACTACCGCCGGCGCTTGGGATTTTTCGTGGGAATATCGTCGAGTCCGCGCACAACATCGCACATTGGCGTCGAGAACAAGCGACAAATGCGAAGTAGCGTACGCAGCGTGATGGGCTTTCCGGCTTCGACCTTTTGCCAATAACGCACGGAATATCCGTGCGAGATCATGTCTTCCTGACTGTGGCCTGCTCTTGCCCGCAATTCCTTGATGCGAGCCCCCAAGCCCTTGAAGAATCTCGTTTCATCCTGCACGTTCCGTTTGTAAGCAATTATGCCCTATAAAGACCACGTTCTATTTGATACGTGGTACAATTAAGGCGTGTCCTTTATCTCTTGAAATATCCAGGCATTGGTGCGATCAGCGCCTGAGATGGTTTACATTGTTAAACTCAAATCGTGGATCGTCAGCCAGATTGAGTCCTGATTTCAAATGCGATAATGTATTTTATCGTGTTAAGAATCAACGTCGAAAATGGATATTCACCATTGGGCATAATCCAAAAACCAGAGCCAGAATTTCAGATGGAACAGATGGGAACAACCAGAAAAGAACCGACAGGCAAAGCGCTGAACCAAACATAGGTAGACTTCGGTCTTCGGTCAGCTTATTTCAGGTCCTAATTTGGGCAATAAATTACTTGACTCATCCATGTTAATTTGCTAAAGTTGGTGCATGGAGAAAGCGGCCATGCGCGAACCAAAGAGCCTGCAAGAAGCAATCGTCTACTTCTCGAATCCCGATAACTGCATCGACTATCTGGCCTTGCGGCGCTGGCCGGATGGCAAAGTCATCTGCCCGACTTGCGGCTCGGATAAGGTCAAATTCAATCCGTCTCGGCGTCTCTGGCAATGCAGCACCCATCATCCGAAACGGCAGTTTTCCGTCAAGGTCGGCACTGTCATGGAGGATTCGGCGATTCCTCTGGACAAGTGGATGACCGCAACTTGGATGGTTACGAACTGCAAGAACGGCGTAAGCAGTTACGAGATTGCGCGTGACGTGAAGGTTACGCAGAAGTCGGCATGGTTCATGCTCCACCGCATCCGTCTTGCAATGCAGGATGACTTCTTCGGGTCCAAGCTCGGCGGAGAAGTCGAGGTCGATGAGACCTTCATCGGCGGAAAGTCTCGGAACATGCACCTTAGCAAGCGCAAACAGCGCATCACTGGAACTGGCGGAGCGGACAAGACTATCGTGTTCGGAATGATGGAACGCGGCGGACGTGTTCGCGCAAAGGTCATGCCGAATCGCAAGCGCGAATCGGTCCAGCCAGAGATTAGGCAGCACGTTGCTGCTGGGACTGCGCTCTACAGCGATGAATGGGTAGCTTACAACGGATTGGAAACTGACTATGCTCATCAAGTAATCGATCATGCCGTGCAATACGTAGATGGCCGCGTACACACGAACAGCATGGAGAATTTCTGGTCTCTGCTGAAGCGCGGGATTGCGGGAACCTACGTTAGCGTAGAGCCGTTTCATTTGTTCCGTTACCTTGATGAGCAAATGTTCCGTTTCAATAACCGCAAATATCTTGACGATGCTGGCCGATTCGATCTTGTTGTTTCTCAGCTTGTCGGGAAGCGCCTGACCTTCGCCGAACTGACTGGCAAGGTGGGAGCCGCCACGATTCACTAATCCTTACCGTTGGAAGCGCGGGAAGAAGGCACACTAGATGAATCAAGACATACAGTCACTACTAAAGGAACTCGTAACACTGCAATATGACAACGCTCTGAAGTTAATTGAGTGTGCTGAACGCTTGTTTGCTCTAGAGGCCGCTCTGATTGCGCTAGATCAGAGAACGATGCCAATAATGAATAAGGTACGAGCTGAAGCCCACGACAGGAATCAAATGCCACGCGAACAGATTCAGAAACAACTCGCAATGATTCAGTCGCTTCTCGGACAAATTGGGCAGAAACCTCCGAATTAAACGAGCGCCCCTTCCGGGTTTTTCTGTTTGGCATTCTTGCTCCCTCGTGGATCGTCAACGCTTCACTTCCTTAAAAGCCGGAAATGTGTGAAGCACTTTCAAGTCGCCATCTATCATTTTTTGCAATCGAGCCTGAAACTCGACTGGGTGGCGTACCTCTATATGCAGTTGAGTACCATCACGGAAAAAGATAATCACGCCGGGCATGTCGTCATTGGCGATGTCAATTTCGCTGACGACTTTACCTGCTACCGAGCGATAGGTCCGCCAGCCACGAACTAGCTTACGTTTCATGCTGATTCCTTTTCCTGAACTTTGGCTATAGCATATTGTGAATTCATAGGCTATAGCCAATGCTAGGCAGGTGTCCACTACTCTTTGGCGGAAGTTCGGGAAGCGGCTGCGCTCATTACGCAAGGAGCGTAAATGGTCGCAAGAGGAGTTCGCATATCGGGCAGGCGGCATGAACGTGAGTTTTCTAAGCGAACTCGAAACGGGCAAGAAAGAACCCTGCTTGACCATGCTGCATCGGATTGCAAAGGGCTTCGGCATTAGCATTTCAGAATTGACGCGGGGAGTGTGACGGCTATTTAGCTTTTGCCCGCTCCTTCTGTCGTTTTTCTTTCAGGCGTTTCCGCTTGCGTCTCCATTCCCTATCCCGTTTCTTAATCTCTTCATGCGAAACAGAAAGCAAAGTCCGTACTACCGCGTCGAATTTCTCGGATTCAGTTTTCATTGTTTCAGCTTCTTTGGTTTAGAAAAGTCGTATTTGTCCAATTGCTTCGGCGTCACGTAAACATGCTGAAAGAAGTGTTCCGAAAAAGCCACGATTGCTTGAGCATGCTCCTTTTCGATACGTTCCGAAGGTTGTCCGGGGTGTGCCCCTCTATTACCCCCCAATCGAACTTTGTGCGCTACATCTTTCAGTCCGGGCGTGATGATGCGTTTTTCCTCCAGCCAATCAATCATTTCCTCTAACACATTCTTAGGAGAAGCACCAAGGTCTATACATGCTGCCTCCAATGCCCTTCTACACATTTCAGCAGTCGCGTTGTAGGCATCAACCCAAAGACAGCGCAAAGCCTCTTGAAAATCTGGCTTGATGTGGTCGGGAATTTCTTCGAATACATCGTCTTCGGGATTGCCTAGTGGATAATGAATGCCATATACCCAACTATCGCGTAGAACATCATGTTTAATGATTCCTAATATGTAATTTCGACACGCTATACACCGCAATGCAGCAAGCGCAAGACGGTTGTAGCCATGTTCGTCCTTTTCGACATACGCAGATGTCACAGGACTAAAGGCTGCTTCTTTCCCGCACATAGGACATGTTCCGTTTAAGACAAAAGTGTAATTGTCGTTGACGCTTGATAATTCCATGTCTCTAGGCCAGTCCTTCCACAGTAGCAGCGCGGTCTTTTGGAGTAATAATCCAAGAGTAGGCGCGTCCTGCTCCAATACCTCGTAGGGCAATTCCACCGGTTTCCTTCCCCCGGCCATAACTGACTCACTGCTCATCACGCTACTCCATTGGATGAGTCATGTCAATTAATGCCCTAATTTGAACTCCGCCCTTACAGGTTTACTGAGGAAACCTAACTGGTACTGAAAACTCTTCAGGTCGGTTGTCGCTTGCAAACCAAACCTCGCCGCTACCAGTAGCGCATTTGTCGTCTTGAAATTTGAAATGCAATTCGTAGTCTTCTTTATCGTTTCCTCTCAGGCTAATTCGATCTGATCTGTCGGTGGTATTGGATTTCAGGTGGAAGGAAATACTTTGAACAAGTAAGCGTCTGACCAACACACCTGTTCGCGAAGACCTGTCTGTGTTGAGGTAGATGGATGACCGTAGAAAATAGGTTGTCAGCATCCAAGCGACGGACACGAGCAGAAGTGCAGCAGTTAGTGGAGGAGTTTGTGAGCAGTGGTATGCGGCGGAGCGAGTTTTGCCAGAGTCGAGGTTTGGGCTTCAGCACTCTGGATCGCCATTTGAAGAAGCGGGGTTGGAAGAGAAGGCGTAGACCAGTTTCTTCGGCTGGCCGGTTGCTGAAGGTGGAGTTGGCCACCAAGAAATCGCCGACGCAGCAGGAACCGAGTTGTGGGCTGGCCGTGGTGCTGCCGGGCGCGCGCCGGATCGAGGTACATCCTGATTTTGATACGAATACGTTCGAGCGCCTGGTGAGTGTACTGGAGCGGGTATAAGCCGTGTTTGGATTGGGGCCAGCCACACGGATCTATCTGGCAGCCGGGGTCACCGACATGCGCAAGGGGTTCGAGGGGCTGTACGGTCTGGTCCGGGATCGATTGTCGTGTGAGCCCCTGAGCGGGCACCTGTTCTTGTTCTGCAACGCCCAGCGCAATCGACTGAAGATCCTGGTCTGGGACGGGACCGGACTCTGGGTCTGTGCCAAGCGACTAGAGAAAGGGCGTTTTACCTGGCCGCAATCCGGGGATGCTCAGGGCAAGGTCGTCTTGAGCCACGAAGAGCTTTCTCTGTTGTTGGGCGGGATCGATCTGACCAAAACCAAGCACAAGCGGTGGTACCGGAAGGCTTCCCCCGAGGGACACGCTGCCGCATAAATTGCTTGGATGTTTGATCGTTTCGATCGACTCTGGTAAATCATTAACCCATTGTGACTGCGTCTCCCATTCCTTCATCGCCAGCCGATCTGGAACTCATCGCACAACTGAAGAGCAAGCTGCAGTACGCGGAGCTGCGGATTCGGGTGCTGGAAGAGCGACTGCGGCTGATGCGGATCGAGAAGTATGGAGCAGGCGGAGAAAAACTTTCGCAGGCGCAAATGCAGTTGTTCGAGCTTGAGCCTGTCATCAGTGAAATGACCGAGCAGCCGGAGAGTGATCACGCGCCAGCGCATCGCTCGATTAAGAAGTCGGCCAAGCATCCGGGCCGCCAGGAGTTGCCTGCGAATCTTCCTCGTGTCGAGCGGGTTCTGCCTTGCACGCCGGATCAGCGCGTGTGCAAACGCTGCGGCAAAGAGACAGTGGTGATCGGCTACGAGGAAAGTTCCCAGTTAGATGTGGAGCCAGCGAAGTATTTCGTGCTGGTCACGAAACGAGAGAAGCGGGCTTGCCGGTCGTGCGAGGAACTAGGAGTGGTTTCGGCCCCACTGCCGCGACGGATCATCGAGAAGTGTCTGGCGAGTGACCGGGTTGTCATCGACACGGTCGTCAACAAATATTGCAATCACACACCCCTTCATCGACAGAGGATGATTCTGGAAAGAGACATTGGCTTGCAAATCAGCCGAGCGACGCTGGACGGCTGGGTCCTCAAAGTCGGCGAGTTGCTAGTTCCTATGGTCGTCGCGATGAGGCGAGAGTTGATCAGCGGAAGTTACATTCAGGCGGACGAAACCCCGGTCGATGTGCAGACACGCGAGGGCCAGGGAAAGAATCACCAAGCGTATCTCTGGCAATATGGTTGCCCCGGAGGGACTGTGGTGTTCGACTTCCGTTTAGGCCGTGGACGCGATGGACCGAAGCGGTTCCTGGGACATTTCCAAGGCATTCTCCAAACCGATGGATACGCGGCTTATGACCAGATCGGCGGGCCGAGAATGGTGCATGCCGCTTGCTGGTCTCATGCAAGAAGACAGTTTTTCGAAGCGGTGCAACTGAATCCCCAAGACCTCGTGGCAACTCCGATTGTGGCGCGGATGGACGAACTGTTCGCCGTTGACGCCGAAGCTCGCCGCAAGGCGCTGAGTGTTACCGCGCGCCATGTTCGGCGTCAGGAAACAGCCAAACCTCTTCTCGATGATATTCGTAGCAAGATCGAGGCAGCGCAGTCCGTTGCATTGCCCGCCAGCGCACTGAGCAAGGCGTGCCACTATGCGCTCTCCCTTTGGAATAAACTCACACGATTTCTAGAACATCCCGAACTTGAGTTAAGCAATAACCTGGCGGAGAATTCGATGCGTCCAGTGGCGTTGGGACGGAAGAACTGGATACACATCGGCAGTCCACAGGCGGGACCTAAGGTAGCGGCGATTCTCTCGGTCGTGGAAAGCTGCCGGCGGTTGAAGATTTCCATACGCGACTATCTGGATTCGATCCTTCCGGGCCTCGACGATGTAATGATCCAGCGGCTCCCGGAACTTACTCCCAATACCTGGGCCTCTTCCTAAACCATCCAAGGACTCTTTCTGCGATGCGATCACTGATCCGAATCACCCAGGAATGCTGATCGCCTTCAGTGAGGAATTCGCAGCAGGAGAGTGGGACTGCTGCTTTTTGACTTATTTTTCACGTAACTTGTTTTTCACTTGACAGAGTCAAGTTCTCACCGTAGCTTTCCGACACGCCTGAGGGGGCAAAGGGAACTCTTGGAGGAGCTGATGGCTCGTTTGAGACCTAGTGTATGCCCCGTGGTAGATGCTCACCTTCAAACCGCCGCATTCCTTCCGCCAGCGGTGGAACGTCTGTACGGTGATCCCGGCTTCTTTGCAGACTTGTGGAGTGGTTCTTTCGTTCGCCATGCTCAGGTCAATCTGCCTCAGCGTCGTCACGATTTGCCGTGGTTTGTACCTCTGGATGGACCTGACCCGCTTTTCCTCCAAGTGGGTTTTCTCTCTCATTCCTTGGTACAAATTTCGCCTGTCACATCCGTCGCACGTTCTGGAACGCCCACGCGCTGTTTGTTGCCTTCTCTTCCTTACTACTGAGATCGTAGGCCGCCAGGAGCTGAAATGACCAAGATTGCCCACTCAATTCGCCCGACAAAAACTTGGCTCGGTAAACTTTCGATTGTCGCGACCTTAATCGTTTGTGCCACAGGTCTTTTCGCGACTGTTCTGATGGTTCTTGCGCTCTGGCACGCTTCGCTGCCAGTGGTTCGAGCCGATTCTGCCGCATCAGCGGAACGCAAGCTGCAACAAGCAGAGCATGCGGCCACAACGTCACGCACGGTTATGCTCACGGAGAGCGAAGTTAACTCCGTTTTGCATGACCGCTTGCAAAAGGGTGGCCGGCTTGTGGCGGCAAATGTCGACGGTCTGCACGACATGAGAGTCCGTCTGATCGGGAACCGAATCGAGGCTTTTATCGTTCTCGGCCGTCGCGGAACTAACGTTACAGTCGATTTGGAAGGGAGCCTTTATTCGGAAGCGGGACAATTGCGGTTCGATCCGGTCGCGGGCCGAATCGGCGCGCTCCGAATACCAGACGGCCTTCTGGTTAGCGCCATGCGGCAGGCGCTGAGCGGACCCGAGGAGAGAAGGAAAATGCAGTTGCCTCCTGACCTCGCTGATCTTCGGGTCGACCAGAGCCAAGTCATATTGCAATATCATTGAAAACAGATGCGGGCTGTAACCAATGCCGCAAGGTGAGCGCGGAATACTTCAACCAGGAGAATAGAAAAAATGTGGTCTCAATGGCTTGGTTCCTTGCTTTTTATTACCGTGTGCCTTACTTCGAGCCTAGCACAGCAACCTAAGACTGCGGCACCGGCTCGCGATCCTCTTGCCCTACAGATTCTGCAGCAAGCTGTCGGGGCTGTAGGAGGGTTGCAAGCCATCGACGCGGTCCAGACCTTTTCTGCCTCCGGGCGGGTTACTGTATATCGGACCGAAGAAGGAACCGAGGGCGAGATCGTCATGAAGGGACGCGGCCTCCAAGAGTTCCGCGTTGACACGCACTTAGATGGGATCGACGAGTGGTGGTTCATTGCGAAAGGTGGAGGCTTTAGGAAGCAAGCAGATGGGAAGATACGGCCACTCATTTATCAAGAAGTAGCCAACATTCGAAGCTTCTGTCTGCCTTGGGTGCAAATAGCTCAGGCAATCCGAGATTCAGAAGTGGACGTCTCTTTCCTTGGAACGGCGACGCGGGAGAAACGTCCGACTCTTGGCATCCGAATCTATGCCGCCCGCACTCATGTCGGGCCAGGAGGGATTGGGGCCAAGCTGCTGGAAAAGGATTTCTACATCGATAGTCAGACTTTTCAGCTCGTATCCGTCGACGACTTCTCATACCCAATGGACAGGATTGCTGACGGCATTCGCAGACGGGTAGTGTTTTCCGACTACCGGGCGGTCCAGGGCACGCTCTTTCCATTTGCAATTTCTGAGCAGGTGGGTCATCGCCAGCGGCTGATGGCGATTCATCTCAATGAAGTACAAATCAACGCATCCGTTAACAACCACGATTTTGAGCCGTAGTCTCTGAGTCTAGCGAACCACGATTGGCTGAATTTGGTGCGGAGAGAACTATGCCGAATGGACTACAGATCTCAAGCGGGAGCGTGTTGCCAGTAGCGAGTGATCTCCTCGGTCAAGCTTGCAAGTGCCGACGATTTGTAATACTGATCGCTCTTCTGTGCATAGGACGTATATCTTCGGGACAGAATTACTTGACGAGCACCGGAAGCCCGCCGTTCTCGGCCCCGGAGCCATCCGAGTACGGCTTCGTGGATAATGCCAACGGAAATCTGTATATAGCACTTCCGCTGGCCTCCTATCCGCAACGCGGTAGCCGTAAGCCGGAACCAATTCTATTTACCTTCAACTCGAACCGAGCATGGACGCAGGGCGGTGGCGGTTCGGGTCCGTTCTGGACG
>Ga0210405_10005479_pt1 | contig 11562 bp, 6 predicted proteins | sample IncBWH11MmetaG_FD_155492 | JGI IMG/M metagenome (GOLD analysis project Ga0210405, IMG submission 155492) | Forest soil microbial communities from Barre Woods Harvard Forest LTER site, Petersham, Massachusetts, United States - Inc-BW-H-11-M | ecosystem: Environmental > Terrestrial > Soil >... | reverse complement strand
AGCCCGCATTCTCCCTCGAAAGAGTTTGCACGCTGCCGGCGACGCGATCAATCAGCACCTTGTTCGTGGGACCAAGATTCGACCCGCCCGAAGCCATCGGATCGTATCCAGCAGGCCCGGACGCCGACGGCCTCGAATGAAAATATCCCGCTGACGTAAACGGCTGCCCGAGCAGCGTCGAGCCCACCACTGCTCCGTCGGGCCGCCGAATCAGCTCGCCATTCGCCTGTCGCGGATAAAGCAACTGCCCGAGCCCAGTCACCACAAGCGGATAGATAATCCCCAGCAGCACCGTCGTAGCCAGCGTCATCCAAATCGAAATTAGAAAGTTTCGCTTCATTTGTATCCTCACGCCAAACCAATGCGCGTAATAATTATGTCGATCAGCTTGATTCCAAGAAATGGCGCGATGATTCCCCCAAATCCATAGATCAACAAATTCCGCCGCAGCAATGCCTCCGCGCCAAGAGGGCGATATCGCACCCCACGCAACGCCAGCGGCACCAGCGCGATGATAATCAACGCGTTGAAAATCACCGCCGACAGCACAGCCGAATGGGGCGTCCTCAAGTGCATGATATTGAGCAATTCGAGCTGCGGAAACGCCGCCGCAAACATCGCCGGAATAATCGCAAAATATTTCGCCACATCGTTCGCAACCGAAAATGTGGTCAACGATCCGCGCGTAATTAGCAGTTGCTTTCCAATCTCCACAATCTCGATGAGCTTCGTCGGATTCGAATCCAGATCCACCATGTTGCCGGCCTCTTTCGCAGCCTGCGTGCCACAATTCATCGCCACGCCCACGTCCGCCTGCGCCAACGCGGGAGCGTCGTTCGTTCCGTCCCCCGTCATCGCGACGAGTTTTCCCTTGGCCTGTTCGCGCCGAATCAACGCAAGTTTGTCTTCGGGTTTCGCCTGCGCCAGAAAATCATCGACGCCCGCTTCGCGCGCAATCGCCGCCGCCGTCAAAGGATTATCGCCCGTGATCATCACCGTCCGAATGCCCATCGCGCGCAATTGATCGAAGCGTTCGCGCATGCCTCCCTTCACGATATCCTTCAAATAAATCGTTCCCAGCACGCGCCGATCCTCCGCCACCAGCAACGGCGTACCTCCAGCACTCGCGATCGCCTTCACCGCATCTTCGACTTCGGACGGCACCCGATTGCCTCCATCCGCCGCGTACCGGGCAATCGCGTCAAACGCGCCCTTCCGAATTTCGCGCCCGTCAAGATCGACGCCAGACATGCGAGTCGTCGCGGAAAACGGAATGAAAGTCGTCGCCACTGACGCAAGCTCCCGCCCGCGCAGTCCGTATTTCTCCTTCGCCAGCACCACGATCGACCGCCCCTCCGGCGTCTCGTCCGCAAGAGAAGCAAGTTGCGCCGCATCGGCCAAATCTCCTTCTGCGACGCCGGGCGCTGCGATGAATTCCGTCGCACGCCGATTGCCCAAGGTAATCGTTCCGGTCTTGTCGAGCAGCAACGTGTCCACATCGCCCGCCGCTTCCACCGCGCGTCCCGACATCGCCAGCACATTTCGCTGCACCACTCGATCCATCCCCGCAATGCCAATCGCGGAAAGTAAACCGCCGATCGTCGTCGGTATCAGGCACACCAACAGCGAGATCAGCACATAAATCGATTGCGGCGCGCCGGAATAAATCGCCATCGGCTGCAAGGTCACCACCGCGAGCAGAAAAATAATCGTTAGACCCGCAAGCAGAATATTCAGCGCAATCTCATTCGGTGTTTTCTGCCGCTCGGCCCCTTCCACCAACTTGATCATACGGTCGAGAAATGTTTCGCCTGGATTCGAAGTGATCTTCACGGTTATTTCGTCGGACAGCACCCTCGTGCCACCCGTCACCGCCGACCGGTCGCCGCCCGATTCGCGGATCACCGGCGCCGATTCCCCCGTAATCGCCGATTCATCCACCGACGCAACGCCCACCACCACTTCTCCATCGCCGGGAATGAACTCCCCGGCCCTCACCACCACCACGTCCTCTGCCCGCAGTTTCGATCCCGGCACATCCTCAAACGTGCCGTCCGCTTTCAATCGCCGCGCATGCGTCTCCGAACGCGCCTTGCGCAACGTCTCCGCCTGCGCTTTGCCGCGGCCTTCAGCCATCGCCTCCGCGAAATTCGCAAACAGCACCGTGAACCACAACCACAGCGTAATTTGCAGCGCGAATCCGAATTCATTCGAGTGGTGAGGAATCTCCCGCAGTAGGTCCACCGTCGTCACCACCGCGCCCACTTCCACCACAAACATCACCGGATTCTTCATCAGCGTGCGCGGATTTAGTTTCTTTACCGAATCCCACAACGCGCCGCTGACAATCCCGCCAGTCCACAGCGATTTTTTCGGCCGCTTCGGGCTGTCGCTTCCCGCGCCGGGTATCTTCACCGCTTCAGAAGTCATCGTCATCCCCGCACTCATCGCCTATCCTCCGAATACTTTCCCCGCATGCAGCAGCAGGTGCTCAAGAATTGGCCCTAGGCTCAACGCCGGAAAGAAAGTCAACGCTCCCACGATCAAAATCACCGAAACAAGGAGCGTCGCGAAGAGCGGCGTAGTCACTGGAAACGTGCCGGCAGTTTCCGGCGCGATTTTCTTCTTGGCCAGGTTGCCGGCAATCGCCAGCACCGGAAGCACCATAAAAAAACGTCCAAACAGCATGTCGAACCCGATCGTCAAGTTGTACCAGAGCGTATTCGCGCTCAGTCCCGCAAAAGCGGAACCGTTGTTCGCCGCGCCGGATGTGTACGCGTATAGAATTTGCGACAGCCCGTGCGGTCCCGGATTTGTGATCCCGGCCTTGCCACTCGCCGTTACCGACCCCACCGCCGTGAACGTCAGAATAAGCAGGGAAAAAATCAGAACAGCCAGCATCGCCATCTTCACGTCATATGCTTCAATTTTCTTTCCGAGATATTCTGGCGTCCGACCGACCATCAACCCGGCAATGAACACAGTCAGGATGATGAACACAACAATCCCGTAGAGCCCCGCACCGACGCCGCCAAACACGATCTCGCCAAGCATCATGTTGATCATCGGAATCATTCCACCAAGTGGCGTGTAGGAATCATGCACGCCGTTCACCGCGCCGCAGCTCGCATCCGTCGTAATCGTCGCAAAGAGCGCCGAGTCGGCGATTCCGAACCGCACTTCCTTGCCCTCCATGTTTCCGCCCGGCTGCGTGGCACTTACATGCTGATCGAGACCATGCAATTCGGGATTTCCGCGCGCTTCCGCCGAGTAAGCGAAAAACACTCCCGCTATGAAAAGCGCCGCCATCGCGCCCCACACCGCCCACCCGTGCTTCTGCGAACCAGTCATTCGCCCCAGCGTGTACGTCAGACCCGAACCAATCGCAAAAATCAGCAGCATCTGGACAAGATTTGTCAGGGGTGTGGGATTCTCGAATGGATGCGCGCTATTGGCATTGAAAAAGCCGCCGCCGTTCGTTCCGTACATCTTGATTGCTTCCTGCGAAGCCACCGGGCCGAGCGTAATCAGCTGATCGGTCACATGCTGCGTGGTCGTCTTTCCATCGCTCGCCGTCACTTGCACGGTTTGAGGATCCACCAGCTTCGCGGTCACGTAGGGCTTCAAGCTCTGCACCGTCCCCTGCGACACGAGAAACAACGCCACAACGATGCACGCCGGCAGCAGCACCCACAGAATCGTCCGAGTCAGGTCCACCCAGAAGTTTCCGAGTGTTTGCATCTCCTTCCGCGCGATTCCGCGAATCACGGCGATCGCTAACGCAATACCCGTCGCTGCCGAAAGGAAGTTGTGATACGCGAGTCCGGCCATCTGCGTGAAGTAACTCATCGTCGATTCGCCGGAATACACCTGCCAATTCGTGTTTGTGGTGAACGAAGCTGCCGTGTTAAACGCCAAATCCGGCGCCAATGCTCCAAAGTGCTCCGGATTCCAGGGGAGCCACCGCTGCACGCGCAAAATCACATAAAGCAAAATCATCGAAACCACGCTCAAAAGCAGCATGGCCGTCCCATACTCGGTCCAGCGCATCTCGTGCGTTTCGTCCACACCCGTGATGCGATACAGTAGACGCTCGATGGGCCGCAGCATCGGATCCATAAACGTCTTTTCGCCGCTGAACACTCGCGCCATATACACGCCCAGCGGTTTCGTGATCGCCAGCAGCAGCACTAAGTACAGACCAATTTGAAACCATCCGTTCGCTGTCATTGCTAAAACCTCTCCGGCCACAAAAGCGCCGCCAGCAGATACACCAGCAGCAACGCAGAAATTCCCAGAAGCAAAATATTGCCCAGCATGTTCGCTGCTCCTTACTTCAATCGCTCACAAGCCCACACGTACACGATCGCCAAAACGAAAAATCCAACCGTACAAATGAAGAACGCTATATCTCGCATGAAATCACCCTAGAACTTCACCATGATCGACATATCGATGAACGACTCGTTCCTGCGAAGGTCAGGTGACCACACCGTTGAACCGATCGCGCTACAAGCGGTTTGTGCCGCCGGCAGGCTCGTCTCTCCTGACGTGACTCCGCTCTGACAGACAAACTGCGTCGGGAAACCGGTGTTGCCGCCTGGAGGAGTTATCCCTCCGCGACCAGTCCAATAAGGGACATTCGCGTGGCGATAGTCATACTCCCAGCGGAACGTGATGTACTGCTTGGGCATGTAGTCGAACGTAATAGAAGAGTCCCACGCCTTGTAAGGATCGCCGGGATTCTCTGTGAAGTACGGTGAATTCGTCGCGGCTGTGACGGCCGTTTCGCCATTGATGGGCGGCAGCAGCACCAGGTACCGTCCCGGATTGTTGATCTTCCCGCCGCCGACGGTTAAGCCAAACAAGTCCCGATGGAACCAGAACCGGTTGTACAACATGAATCCTAGGAAACTCTGCTTCGGTCCGCCTGCTTTGTTGCCATAGCAGCTCACACCGCCGCCGTACTCGCATCCAGCGTCGGCGGTCAGCGAAAAAGCCATCTTGTCTAGACCCGCTTCTTCCGGTCGATCGAAGTATTTCACCTCGATGCTATCGTCGGTGTGGATTCTCCTGCGGTTCGGTATGAAAAGGTCGTCGCGGCCAAGTCCGTAGTTGTTCGAGATGATGTTGATCCATGGTCGCGGAGTCCATTTGATTTGTCCGCCAAGCCCGGGCCTGTGGTTGGCGGAGAAGTACGCCTGCCATCCATTGATGAACCACGGCTCAATCTTCAGATGGGCCGTCGGGAAAATCTGTACCCGCACGCCGTTGAAGAACCATGGCGTATTCGAAGAGACATAAGATGGTTGGTAGGCCCAATTGTCGAAGTTGTAGTAACTGAACAGGCCGATGTACGAGAGGAAGATTCCCGCATCCACGTTCACACCGTGCAACACATCAAAGTGGTATCCGCCGTAGGCTTCAGAAACGTAGCGATAGGCGCTGACGACATCCCATTGCCCGTGACCCGGACTCGGGTCGTTTCGTGGAGTGGTCGCAGAATACATACCGAACTGGGTCATCAACCGCGCGCGAACATTGTCGTAATGAAAGTCGCCGCCTACGCCGAACTGTTCGAGATGCACTTCACTCGAGCGAAATAGCTCGCTAGATCCGCCGATCGAATGGTCGGTCGGATGGTTGAAATCCACCACGTAGTTCATGTCGGCTCGGATCTCGGGAGTAAAGAACTTCGTGTCCCAAAATATCTCCTTCGTGCGCGGGTTGCCATTTAGCCAGGTCCAGTCCGCGTCCGAAAACGGCTCCTGCTTGGCGGGTATGATTGGCTTCTTTTGATCGGAAGCCATGGCCGCCTCCTGCCGCGAAGAGCTTACAGACGAGTCTTTCACCGCATCCGGTTCTGCTGGTTTCACCGGGAAGGCGGCCGTTACCAGTCCCGGATTTTCCGTGGATGCCTGCGCAGTCTTTTGAGCCTTCAGTTCCGCTTCGAGTTCATCGATCCGGTGCCGCATCGCCTCCAGTTCTTTTAATATTGCCGGCGATATCGGCTGATCAGTCGCGCTGGGTTGTTGATTCGCTGCCGCGCTCGTGTTCTGCGCGAAGCAGGGAGCCTGCGTTATCGTGAAAACAAGTCCACACAAAACGGCACGCCACGTGTTTTGCATCAGAAGTTTCATCATGAACCTCGTCCCCCTCTCATTTGTCTCGCCTTCCTTCTTGAATCGGGTCGCCTTAGTTTTCACACCCCGTTCCTTTTCGCTAACCGAACCCATCGCAACAGGAGCGTTCCCGCCGCGCGCGATGTCGCGCCCGTCTCGAAGCGCATGCTAAACGCCAAAGTTTCCTTTTTTTTTGGAGAAAACTACTCAGTACCAGTGAAGCCGAGTCACTAGCGAATTCAAGAATTCTATTCCGGCTAGGACAGCTGCCAATCCACCCACCGTCAGGCCCACGCTCACCATCGTCTCTCGGCGCAACCGCGCTTCCGCTCCGGAGCTATGCCGAATGCTTACTCTTGTTCTTAAAAAATCGGGATCCTGGCGATTCTCGGCGTCGTCCTGGTGAAGGTCAGGTCCCATTTCGTAAAAATGTTCGGGCAGCCGCTTTTTGTGAGCATCCTCGCGCTTCTCCTCCCGTCTGAGGTGCACGAGCACGTACACATAGAAACCGGATACCGCCAGGCAGCTAACAATAAATATGACGGCAAGCATCTCCGCCTCCTTCGCCATCGCCGATTGCATCCCAATACAAAAAGGCTGACTAAGAGAGAGACTAGGCGTTTGATCATCAGGAAGGCATAAAGGTCGCGTAAGGATTTCATAAGGATTGACCGCGCGGGAAACCTCAAAGATTCCAACGGGCAACTGGAGCCAAACACATTCAAATCAGCGCTTTTAGGAGAAGCGAACCGGACAAATTTTCTCTGGCGTGCTAGCCTGCTTTGGAGTGACTTCGGCCGAAGCGGCAGCATCAAATAAAGTAGGAGCTGCGGAGAAGATTGGGCGAAATCGAGCCTTCCGCAGCATAACTTTTGGCGCTTCGTTCGGCGCACAGGGTTAATACACGGTGGAGCGATTAAATGTCAGAGTAAGTTGTTTAAAATTAGCATCTTACGAAATTCTAATCGGCGGTAAACGGGCCCTGGGAAGCAAATACAAGAGGCGAAATGGCGACGCGGCAACGAGTGGTGATTCTGGGCGGTGGTTTCGGCGGCCTCAGCGCCGCGCGGAAACTCAAGAACGCGCCGGTCGACGTCACGCTGATCGATCGCTGCAACTACCACTTATTTCAGCCGTTGCTCTATCAAGTCGCCACAGGATCGCTCTCGCCCGCCAATATCAGCGGACCGTTGCGCCAGGTTCTGAAGCATAACAAGAACACTACGGTGCTCCTCGGTGAAGCGATTGATATTGATCCCGCCAACCATCAGGTGATTTTGAGTGACGGCGGGATTAGCTACGACACGCTCATCGTCGCCACCGGCTCGAGCCATCAATATTTCGGTCACCACGATTGGGAGAAATTCGCGCCGGGACTTAAGACCATAGAAGACGCGACCGACATGCGCGCGCGGATCCTGCTGGCTTTCGAAGCGGCTGAGCGCGAAACAGATCCTGAGAAATTGAAGGAGTGGATGACGTTTGTGATTGTTGGGGCCGGCCCAACGGGAGCTGAGCTCGCCGGCGCACTCGGAGAAATCGCAAACGATACTCTGAAACACGATTTTCGCCGCATCAATCCGACCGAAGCGCAAATCATTCTCGTGGAAGGCACCGATCGCGTTCTGCCCTTGTACCCTCCAAAACTTTCGGAAGCCGCGCGAAAAATGCTCGAGCGACTCAAGGTCACAGTTCGGACAGGTGCGATGGTCACCGACGTCAAGGCGCACTCTGTCACGATTAAATGCGGGGACCATTCCGAAATCATTCCCACGCGCACAGTTCTTTGGGCGGCAGGCGTACTCGCGTCTCCACTTGGGCTGGCGTTATCTAAAAGATTGGACACAAAAACCGACAGAGCAGGGCGCGTGATCGTCGATCCAGATATGACGATTCCCGGCCATCCTGAAATTTTTGTGATTGGCGATCTTTCGAGTTTTACCCATCAAACTGGGAAGCCGTTACCCGGCGTTGCGCAGCCGGCGATTCAGCAGGGCCGCTACGCTGCGAAAGTGATCGAGCGAAGATTGCGCGGCGAAAAAACGCCGCCATTCCGTTATTTCGACAAAGGGAATCTTGCGACGATTGGACGGGGCGCCGCAGTGGCCGATTTGAACTTCATGACTCTCGCAGGCTGGCCGGCGTGGCTGATTTGGATCTTCCTCCACCTGTTGTACATCGTCGAATTCCAGAACCGGCTGCTCGTCTTCATGCAGTGGATGTGGCTTTACGTCACGTTTGATCGCGCCGCCAGACTGATTACAGGCAAGAATTTACTGCCGCTGGATCTTTGAAGTTAGGCACGAACGTCTAAGCGAGATGGAAGCTGACCAGAGCGAACAGCCTTCTTCAATCGAGCGTAGTCATGCTCGGTCTGATCGGCATATTCAACCGCGAATTTTTCAATTGCATCATCGAATGACTTGCTCTTGCCGAGATAGCCGCCGATTTTAACGGGATCGCCCGTTCGAGCGTGTCCCCGAGCGAGAGCCCAGCCGCAAAGCTCGATATATTCGAAGAAATCATCTTGCGACATTTTGGATATGTCGATTTTCATTTTCATATCCCGAAGCTGACGGAAGTAGTAAGAGCGATTGTCGTCATCGCGTGTCCAGCCGAGAAAGACGTCGCTGGCCGTCTGCAACATCCGTTGTCCTGTCACCACGCGTTCGCCATGATTGGTATATTTGCTTTTGCTGGTATACGGTTCGAGCACGGATGGGAGCGCTTCCTTGAATTGCAGGAATAGCGGATCGTTGTCACTGGCCAGCAACAACATCACGGCGCAACGAGTGCCTACGCTGCCAACGCCGACCACCTTTCTGGCGATGTCCGCGACCTGATACCGCTGCAGCAATACTTTCCGGTCTTCCGGAAGCGTACGAAGGTAGCGGTGAAACATGTCGGCGACGTGCTTTCCGGCTTTTGCGGAGTCGCGCGGATGATAGACAAGCGGCGGGCGATCGACGATGCGGCGATTGCCATTGTGTACGTACGTAATTTGGGTAAGGAGTTGCGTGGCTGTCTGCCGCCGCGCCTTTTTCTCGACCTCCTGCCAGCGCTTTTTCTCGATGGCGGTCTTGGCCTCTCGAACGAGAATATTGGCCTCTCGAACGAGAATATTGGCCTCGAGATGCGAATACCATGCATCGATCGCGCGCATACGAGCGTATGTCCGCAGGTGTTCGCGGTAGCTTTGCACCGCGTGGCGCGCAGCGTCGCGGCAGCGTCGTTCGCCCAAATTGTTTTGCCTTGCAGCGAGAACCACGCTTGTTGCAAGTCGCTTTACGTCCCACTCCCAGGGAGCCGGGGACGTCTCGTCGAAGTCGTTAATGTCAAAAACCAGCCGGCGTTCGGGGGAGCCGAAGCCGCCGAAATTGCCGATATGACAGTCACCGCAGGCCTGCACGCGAAGCCCGGTGGCCGGTGTCTTGGATAGATCGAACGCCATCAGAGCCGCGGCGCCTCGAAAGAACGCGAACGGCGATTGGCTCATTCGTCCGTAGCGAATGGGAAGAAGCTCCGGCAGGCGTCCTTCGTCAGCGCGCTTCAGCAGCTCGACCGGATCAGGCCGGTTGGCCGCCGGTTTCCATTTTCCCTGTGACTTGCGCGAAACGCGATCGCGCAGCGCTTTGCCTGCGGCAGTACGTTCTTCGATGGAGGGATGAAGATTAGTGAGTTTGGTTGCCATTCCAACTTTGAGTTGCGATTACCGCTGAGGCTGCGCTGTCAATTTCTGCAGATCGTTTACCCGAAGGTATTGTCTGCTGTGGCTAACACTCACGTCAACCGATGCCTTTGAATCTGAAGTCTCTCGCTCTTGACCGCACATACACCGCGAAAATTTGAACACACGGTTCGGCTGCGTAATACAATTTCGAGACTGGGCGGAACTCATGGGTAGAGCTCAAAAAACGATTCTAGCAATCCTGGCGACGCTGACACTGGCGGCGCTTGCAGCGGTGATTTTTACGTGGCAGTGGGCAGATTATCGCGCTCGGCTGCGCGCCATGCGATCCAACCTGAGACAGCAAGAGAGTTTAGTCGATACGCGCGCACTGGACACTGCCGAGCAGCTGTCTCAGCTGGCAGAGTCTCACAGGGAAAAATCCTATGCGCAGGAAGCCCTAAGGCTGGCGGACTACTCCGTTGACGCAGCCTTTACGGCAGCGCTTCAGGACGCAGCGCAAAATCCGGTTCCGCTGACGCCTCAGACGAAGCAGATCACCGAGCGTCTCAAGGCAGCAGAGGCAACCGTTGCGGCCAGTCAGGCGCGCGTTGCGCAATTGACCCAGCAGATTGCCAAGGCGAGCGAGAAAACGAAGGAGAACCTTCAACAACAGCTCAGTCTGGCGCAAGCGCAGCTGGAATTGGATCAAGACGAATTGGACGACGCGCATCAGGACTTAATCCGCGCCGGAGGAGACAAACAAGCCACCATTCAGCAACTCCGGGATCAGCATGAAGCCTCACAGAAAGCTGCTGCGGCACAAGCCAACGCCAGCAGTTCGGCTAACACGACTCCCTCGATTGAGCTGACCAAGTCCAGCAGTCTTGTTGCGCAGGTAGAAGCTTGGCAATCCTTCAATTCAAAACAGAATCTGCTTCGCCAGGCACAGCAAAACGCCTTCGATCGTCAATCAAAGCTTGCGGCAGAACACGACACACTCGAGAAAGAGTTAAGCGAAGAGAAGGTGCAGAAGAAAATCATCCACAAGAAATCGAAGGCCGCGCCGAAAGCGGCGGGAACGCAGAACGCAGCGTCGAATGTGGCCGGGGCAGCAAATAGCGCTCCCGCTACGAGTGCAACAGCCCCTTCGCATGATACATCGCAAGCGAACGGAGCTATCGGGCAAGGCGCGACGAATGCGCAAGGCGTGGCGCCAACGGCTGGGACTGAAGCGGCGAGCGCGGGCGAAGCAGGTGGCCAAGACGCTGCGCTTACGTTCCTGAAAGATCTTACGATCGATCAGAAAAGCTTAACGCACCTGGACAAGCGGATTGAAACCGAGCAGGAACTCGCGACCCTTTACGGAAATTGGATCGACTACATAACGGTTCGTAAGCGCGCATACGTGCACGGTATGTTTCTCGGCGCATTCTGGATTCTCGTGATCGGTCTCTTCGTGTTTGGCGCAAACGCTGGAGCACAGCGGTTTTTTTCTGATCTGTCACCGGAGCAGCGTCAACTTCAGACGATGCGGACGGTGGTCTTATTTGCAGTGCAGGCGCTCGGAATCATCCTGATCCTTCTGGTCATTTTCGGGAAGCCCAGCAATTTCGCGACGGTGGTGGCTCTCGCGGGCGCAGGGCTCACGGTGGCTCTGAAAGATTTCATTGTGGGTTTCTTTGGATGGTTTGTGTTGATGGGCAAGGACGGCATTCGCCCCGGAGACTGGGTGGAAATCAATGGAGTGGGAGGAGAAGTGCTCGAGGTGGG
>Ga0210405_10005478_pt1 | contig 11563 bp, 8 predicted proteins | sample IncBWH11MmetaG_FD_155492 | JGI IMG/M metagenome (GOLD analysis project Ga0210405, IMG submission 155492) | Forest soil microbial communities from Barre Woods Harvard Forest LTER site, Petersham, Massachusetts, United States - Inc-BW-H-11-M | ecosystem: Environmental > Terrestrial > Soil >... | reverse complement strand
TGGGTGCAGCCATCGCGGCGGTATGGTACGCGCCAAATCTTAGAGAGGCGATCGCGTACGCAACGTACGCGTCGGCGTTCGGCGAAAGCAAAGGCTTCCTGCGAAATGCTGTTGCATGGCTACGTTTGCTGGCCATCGATGGAACCGGGTTCATCCTGCTAGCGGGGTTCGCGGTTGTTTTCGTGTGGTTTCTCGTCACCTTCAAGAGTCGCCGGCCCCAATTTCCTACGCGCCCGGTGACGATGCTCCTGCTTGGCGCTTTTCCATTTCTCGTCGTAGTGATGCGGGGACCCAGCACGAACTCCCGCCATCCACTGCCTTCGCTGGTGTTGTTGGCGATTGCGGGAATTCTCTCGGTCTACTGGATTGTGGATGGGCCGCCGCGCAGTAGATTTGCGCTTGCGTGCTGGGTTGCCGCAGTTATCGCGCAATGGGGGATAACGAAAGTGGCTGAAATTCCGGCCGGCAACGAGTGGCTTCGCGCCTCAAGCATCGGACGGCGGCTGGAAGAGTATCTGCCCGCGCTTCGATTGCTTCGGCCAAAGCCGAATACAGATGTCGAATGGCTCACGGATTTTGCCGCCAGCATGGGGCCGGCGGTTCCCAGGGATTGGTACTTGAGCGGAGACGACTTGGTTTCGGTTCCACGGCTGGCATTGGCCGCATACGCAAAACGGATTCCGATCCGGTTCGAGCATGCGCAGTACTTCAACTGGTCTGAAGCGCGAATCCGGCAGCGCATTGGCGAGATCGCCCGACGGAAAGCAATCCTGGTAGTCGCGAACCAGACCGCCTATGGTGGAGCCTTTCTCAATGTCCATGCCCCGTTGGTTCGGACAGCGCTTGGCAGGTTTCGGGCGCTAGCCAGTCATGGAGGGGTCAGCGTCTATGCTTCGGAGCCGGCGCCTCCTGGCTTCCCGGACATGTCCGGATACGCGCTGGAGGGCTGTACACTCAAGGTCGATGTCCGCAGCACCGGGACGCTGGCCTGCTCGATCAAACTCATGCTTCACGCTTTCGATGCTAAGGGGAAGATGAGCGCCTGGGACCAGACGCTCACGCCACCGGCGTGCGAATGGGAGGTCGGCGAGACGCGTCCGATGAGCTTTCGATTGCCGGAGAACTGCCGCGAGGATTTAGATCATCTGGAGATCGGATTCTTCGATGAGGCTGATAGGGAGCATGGCTGGCCCCCAATTCGTCTTGCGAATGGACGAACCGTGGAGCGTGTTATGCCTTAGAGAGAGGATTATCCTCATCCAGAGCCTAGACCGCCAAAGACCACACTATTTTGCGATCCGCTGATCATCATGTATGTGTCATCATGTATGTTGACAGCATGTATCCGTTCGCTCTATGATATCGAGTACGAAATCTGCTACCTGAGCACCCAATCTAGCTGGGAGGCAATATCATCGATAAACCAGTCCCAGGCTACGAATCTGACCGTCCCGTCGTGATCTTGGGTAGTGGGCGTTGCGGCTCCACGCTACTCCAATCCATCCTGAACACTAATCCTGAGTTTTTGATTTGGGGCGAACACAACGGCTTTCTTCGCCACGTTGCTTCAGCCTATTTTGGAGCCTTGGACTCTGTATCAGGGTTCCCGGACGACCTGGAACTCGATTCAGCCGAACGAATACAGAGACTCCGCGACCAAAGTCGATTGACCGATTGGGACAATTTGTTTAACAGAGAGGGGTTTCGGCGGCGGTTTCAAATGCTCCTTCGATCCTTTTTTGCCGATCCAAGTGGCCATAGTCCGCGGTGGGGTTTCAAGGAGATCAGGTACGGGCGCAATCGCCATGATTTGCTTCTTCCCCTGGTGAAGGAGTGCTTTCCGTTAGCGCGATTTATCATTTTGGTCAGGGAGCCCTACGCTACTGTCTTTAGTATGCTCTCCGCATGGAGGTATGTTGAACGAATGAGCCAATCCGCTCTAGATCGCCTTGACATAGACAAGCAGATTATCAGTTTGACTCGCCTATGGGCACGTAGCTATGCTCATTTGTTTCGCTTCCTTAGTGCGTATCCATCGGAATCTTTGCTGATTCGCTTCGAAGACTTGCACAATCCGATCACGTACGAATCTTTGTCGCAGTTTCTCGAGACTTCGACGTTTGACTACGCTTCTCACTTAAGCATCGTGAAGAATGCAGCAATCAAGAGTGATGAAACCGCGACGTACCTAAGGGAGCGAATAACTTGTCTGAAGCCGCTAATAGATCGCATCACGCGGGAGACTCGAATCTCCTTCGATTATTTGGAAAAGTAGCTGGCGTGGGTGCTCAAAAATATTACCTGTGCCGGGCTAATGTCGTAGTTTCGAGCGGCAACGGATCGCTGTCCAATAAGTGACGCCCGAGTGAGATACATCGTGCTGACCAGCTCTCACGCTCGGCGACAAGCCGCCTCTCCACCGCCGTGCGAGGGTTATCCTCCTCCATCGCTTCTTCCAGTTGCGCAATGAACTCCTCCGCATCGCTCGCAAAGTAGACTAGCTTTCCGTACTCCTGCACTTCCGGCAATGGGCTACTCACGACGGGATGGCCGCAGGCAAAGTATTCGTACAACTTCAGTGGATTGGTCGCCAGAGTCAAGGGAGAAATCCTGAATGGGATCACGCATACATCGATCGAAGCGAAATGATATCGCAAGGTCGAGTACGGCACCTCGCCCATCAGACGAACATTGGCCAGTTTCCGCAGTTCGTAAATCTCGCTCGACTCAACCCGGCCAAATAACATGAAGTTCCAGTCCGGGCGCCGCTCGGCGGCGGAGCGAATAATGTCAACGTCGAACCAGAAATCCAGAGATCCCGCATAGCCGACTGTCCGGCGGCCGACGCGGTCATGGCGATGAATGAAATCAAAATCCTGCGCTCGCACGGCGTTACGCAAAAGCATCGATTTCCCCCGGACTGCTCTATGCTCGCTGTTCTTACTGTCCATGAGCCAGCGGGCGGAGAACAGGACAAAATCGCTAAGCGCAAACAGATCGGACTCGGCCTCGAGCATGTCCTGGCTGATGTTCCGAAAGCCCGCCAAGAGGTCATGGCAGTCGTAGATCACGCGGCATCCGCACCGCCGTTTCAGCAACTGTGCGACTTCGTTCCACAGTGGCAAGCTGACGATGACAACCGGACTGCTGCTGCCTGCCTCCTTCAGCATCCGTTCGATCGCCGAAAACACATTGGCGATTTCCGCCTTGGTTAGCCGGCGATGGTGGTAAACCGGCTCGCGGCTCAAATGCACGTGCAGCTCGAAAACGTTTGGCAGAAGCCGGGAAACCAGTCGGCGTGAGCTGGTCAGGTAGGGGCTGCTGAATTCTCGTCCCAGATGCGGATTGAGATAGAAGCAGCGATGTCCTTGCTGTGCAAGTTGGGTGGCAAGGTGCTGGGTTCTTTGGATACGCGTATGCCAATCGGAAGCGGGAAGAAAGAGAACGTCCGGAAGCTCGCCGGAACTTTCCAACCATTGGCCAACACCCGAGTCCAGCGGTTGTGTTGGATACCTCCAGCAATCGGTAAACTGCGCAGGGTAACGATCGCGCAACAAGCGCGAGTAAACCCACTTCAAGTAGTAGGGCCGGGCCCACTCTTTAGCAATCGCAATGGAAGAATTCACTGGCTTCAATGTTGCTCAGTGCGCCTGGCGCATCGCACCGCATGCTCGACCAGCAACCAGGGTTCGACTGATCGAGGAACTTTATGGTAGCAGGAATCTGGTTCAAGCGTCACAGCGCGTGATGTTCGGTAAATGTTCGGTGACGCTCGGCCAGGCATGCGTGGCTCCTTTGTAGTGAAATATGAGGTGCATGTCCTTATACGTTTTGGCGTCTCTGATTGGCGTGGTTGCCGGACTTCGTTCGATGACCGCGCCGGCCGTCGTCAGTTGGGCTGCTCGCCTCGGCTGGCTCCATGTGGAGAACACATGGCTGGCCTTTTTGGGTTTCACCTATACGCCTTATATTCTGAGCGTGCTTGCGATCGGGGAGTTGATCGCCGACAAGCTGCCGAAGACTCCCAGCCGGAAAGCGCCCGGGCCGTTCATTGGCAGGATCTTGACGGGTGCGCTGTGCGGCGCCGCTCTCGGTGCGGCAAGCCAAGCTCTGATGGGTGGTCTCCTGGCCGGTGTGGTCGGCGGTGTAGCGGGAACGCTCGGCGGCTATGAGTTTCGCGCCCGACTAGTAAGAGCCATAGGAGGGAAGGATCTTCCGATCGCGCTTCTTGAGGACGCAATCGCGATCTGCGGCGCACTCTTGATCGTCTCTCGATTATCATGACGGTCAGTTGCAAAAGCCGGGCGATTCGGAAAAGATGTGAAGCATGGTCCCGAATATGATTGGCGCGTATGGCGAGTGGGCGGCCCAGACGATGCAGGACCCGGCGCGGTTGTCTTTCCGGCAACCGATGTTCAGCAACCTAGAAGCATGGCGGGCTGTGGCGCGGGCGCGATACCGGGAAACACTATTGGGCCCCGGTGGCGCGGCGACTCCGGTCGCGGTGGCGGACCATCATTTGGAGTTCGACGGATTGTCGATTGAACATCTGCATTGGCAACTACCATATGGACCTCCGACAGAGGCGCTGGTACTGAAGCCGGCCGGATCTACCGGAAAGTTGCCGGGTGTTGCGGCCCTGCATGACCATGGCGGAAACAAGTACTTCGGGCTGCGAAAAATCACGCGAATGTCAACGGACCCGCACCCGGCGATGCTGCGGCACCAGGAACAATACTACGGTGGCGTGGCTTGGGCGAACGAATTGGCCCGGCGCGGGTACGTCGTGCTGGTACACGACACGTTCACGTTTGGAAGCCGGCGGATGCGGCTGGCGGATCTGCCGGCTAACATCCGAAACAATCTCGTGGAGGCCAATCCGGAAGCCGAAGACGAGATCCAGCGCTACAATCAGTTCGCTGCCAATCACGAGCATCTGATTGCCAAGAGCCTGTTCAGCGCGGGGATGACTTGGCCGGGCGTGTTTGTGTTTGACGATCGGCGAGCAGTGGACTACCTCTCCTCGCGGCCGGACGTGGACCCAACCAGGATCGGTTGTGGCGGGCTATCGGGCGGCGGACTGCGCACAGTAATGCTGACGGGTGCCGATGAGCGGATCCGCTGTTCGTGCTGCGTGGGGATGATGACCACGTGGCGGGACTATCTCTTGAATAAGTGCTACACGCACACCTGGATGTGTTACGTGCCCGGACTCCCGAGGGATCTGGACTATCCCGAGGTCCTGGGGTTGGGTGCGCCCAACCCGGTGCTGGTGTTGAACAACCGGCAGGACGCGCTGTTCACCATGCCTGAGGTGGAGCGGGCGGACCGAATACTCACCGAAGTGTACAAGAAAGCCGGCGCATCGGACCATTACCATGCAAGCTTCTATGAAGGGCCGCACAAGTTCGATCGAGAGATGCAGAAAGAAGCTTTTGCCTGGTTCGATCGCTGGCTGAAGAGCTAATAATGACCAGACGCGATTTATTGCAGAAGATTGGAATCTCGGTCGCGGCAAGAGATCTCTTACGAGCGGCGACTACACATTTGCCCGGCACCCAGCCGCTCACCTGGGACGGCGATCTAGCCGAACGGATGATGGATGGCGCGCACAAGTACGTGGAGCGCATCATCGTGGAATCGGTCGAAGCACGGCGGAAATACTGGAACCGCGATCTCTCGTCGCGCGCCGCGTATGAAAAATCGGTAGAGCCCAACCGCGAGCGTTTTCTCAAAATCATCGGCGTGGTGGACCCGCGTGTCCCAGTGGATATGGAGCGGTTCGGCGATGATGACAATCCCGCCCTGGTTGCCGAGACGGATGCGTATACGGTTCACCAAGTGCGCTGGCCGGTGCTCGACAGAGTCTTTGGCGAAGGCTTGCTTCTGGAACCCAGGCGCGCGCCCGCCGGCTATGTGGTGGCGCTACCCGACGCCGATCAGACCCCGGAGCAGATCGCGGGCTTGGCGTCCGGCGTGGCGGCCGAGAACCAGTTTGCGCGAAGGCTGGCCGAGAACGGATTTGTAGTATTGATTCCCACGATGATCGATCGCACTTCGCGCTGGTCGGGGCGAGCTGACATTCACATGACGGATCAGCCGCATCGGGAGTGGATCTATCGTCAGGCTTATCAGATGGGCCGGCATATCATCGGATACGAAGTGCAAAAAGTGCTGGCAGCGGTCGACTGGTTCGCGCTCAGGAACGGCGGCAAGGCAAAGATCGGCGTCGCCGGTTACGCCGAAGGCGGACTGATTGCATTTTACTCGGCCGCCGCGGATACGCGCATCGACGCGGCCCTGGTCAGCGGGTATTTCGACTCGCGCCAGGCAGTGTGGTCGGAGCCTATCTATCGAAACGTATGGGCGCTGCTGCATGAATTCGGCGATGCCGAGCTGGGTACATTAATCGCTTCCCGCGGTCTGATTGTCGAATACAGCCGTGTGCCCGACATCACCAGTCCGAAGGGCGATCTGAAGACACCGAAGTTCGAAACGGTCCGGGCGGAGTTCGATCGAATCGATGCGCTCACGAATCCGGGATTCGCTTCGAAGCAACTGGTAAGCGGCGACGGCGGCGCGCCCACCGGGCCAGGTTCACAGGCGGCGATCGAAGCGTTTGCCGGCATGATGGGCATAAAGGCGCTCAAGCCGCTGTCTGCGCATATTCCCACCGACAACCGCCGGAGCTTTGATCCGGGTGATCGGCAAAAGCGCCAGGTGAAAGCGCTGGAGGATTTCACGCAGGGGTTGGTGCGCGAATCGGAACACGTGCGCGAGCGCTTTTTCCTGTACAAGGTTGCTCCGGAACTAGCCGACGAGACATGGTCGTCCGAACTGCGGCACAAGACCCACGCGGCGGCGGCCTTTGTGGATAAAACGAAATGGTATCGCCAATATTTCCAGGAAGAGATTCTGGGCAAGTTCGATGAGCCGCTGCTTCCGGCCAATGCGAAGACGCGGCGCATCTATGACAACCCAAAGTGGACCGGATACGACGTGGCGCTGGACGTGTGGCCGGAGGTCTTCGCCTGGGGAGTCTTACTTTTGCCGAAAGATCTCAAACCTGGCGAGCGGCGGCCTGTGGTTGTCTGCCAGCACGGGCGCCGGGGCATTCCGCAGAATGTGATCGAAGGCGACATCGCGGCGTATCGTAATTTCGCTGCCCGCCTGGCTGAGCAGGGTTTCATCACGTTCGCGCCGCATAATCTTTACCGCGGCGAGGATCGCTACCGCTGGCTTTGCCGCAAATCGAACGGGGTCAAGGCGTCGCTGTTTTCATTTATTATCGGCCAGCACCAGCAGACCCTCGGCTGGTTGAAAACGCTGCCCATGGTGGATCCGCGCCGCATTGCGTTCTACGGCCTTAGCTATGGCGGTGAAACCGCCGTGCGCGTTCCCACCATCCTCGAGGATTATTGCCTGTCGATCTGCTCCGGCGATTTCAACAGTTGGACCGAGAAAGTGGCGTCCACCGCCGAGCGATTCAGCTTCATGTACAGCATCGAGTGGGAGATGCCTTACTTCAACATGGGCAGCACGTTCGATTACGCGGAGATGACCTATCTCATGCTGCCGCGGCCGTTCATGGTGGAACGCGGGCATAACGATCGCGTGGGAAGAGATCAATGGGTTGCCTACCAGTACGCCAAAGTTCGATGGCTGTGTGCGCAACTCGGCCTGGCAGAGAAGACGGAGATCGAATTCTTCAATGGGGGCCACACCATCAATGGCGAGGGCACATTTCGATTCCTGCATAAGCATCTGAATTGGCCGCCGCGTTAGTCAGGCCAGCGCAGAAGACGCGCCTCGGACCAGTAAAGATCGTGGTACGGCACGTCTTCGACTGGCGTGTCCTTGGAATTCATCGCCGATAAAATCCGCTCGGCGGCCTGGGCGGCATCGGCCAAGGTGATGTTGCGAAGATCGAGGACGAGGGTCCGGCCGGTCGCGTCGTTGACCCAGATGGGCGGGTCGCCTTCGCGCAGGAGGTTCGCGATATGACGCGCCTCACGCGTTACCGGAATGCGGATGCGGTGGGGCGCGTCGGTGGGGTGAACTTCCAGCTTCGCCGCGAACAAGGCCGCTGCCGCGGCGTAGCGTTCCGTCTCGGCATTCGGACCGCGGCCGTACCAGCGTTCGACGGCGGCAATCAGACCGGCGATACCTTCTTTGCCGACTTTCATGGCGCGCCCGATGCCCCAATTTTGAAGATAGCAAGCGTGGATAAGCTCCTTGCGTCCGCAGAGCAGGCCGCTGGTAGGAGCCCCCATTGCTTTGTGGCCGCTCGAAATCACGATCGATGCGCCGGCCTGGAGAAAGGGGCGAACATCGGTCTCCGCAGCGGCGTCGACGACTACGGGTACGCTCGAGGCGCTGGCGATCGCCACACATTCCCCAAGCGGGACCAGGTCGGCGGCGGAACTGACCGCGCCGTTGACCACGTAAAGAACAGCAGCGGTACGCGGAGACAGCGTGCCGCGCAGGTGGAACGCGTCGCAATGGTTGGCGGTACCGAGGCGTAGCACGCGCGCGCCCGCCAGTCGGACCATTTGCGAGATGGGCACGCCGAAGTTTACGTCGTGCGCCTGCTGCAGTAAGACTTCATTCGCCAGGCCTTCCGTGTCGGGAAGACGCGAGATTTTGGCGAGATCCGGCCCAGTCATGCAGGCAGCCGTCGCGATAGCGATGCCCGAGGACGCGGAAGATGTCACGCACCCGGCCTCGGCGCCGGTGGCTTGCGCGATGGCGCGGCACGCTGCGCGTTGAAGCTCGTCGATCTCGCAGTTGGCGCCGAGCGCTTCAGCCGCCGCGGAGATCACTTCAGGCGGAGCGACGTTTGCGCCAACGATCGTTGACGTGCCGAGCGCATTCACGACGAGCGGGATTTTGTGTCGTTCGAAAAAGGTCATCGAGGGGTAGTATAACTTTCTGTTAACGCGCCCCGTCGAGCTTTCGAATCTGTTTCTGGGCGAGCCGGCTGAACCTGGCCGTGAACTGTCTGCGATAGCGCGGCGCCGCGCGAGCGGCTTCGATGGCCCGCTCATACATCGCACGGGCTTCCGCTACTCGTCCCAAACCTTCCAAGGCTTGGCCGTAGTAGAAGAGACCCTCGGGATCGTACGGCCACCGGTCGGCGTACCGGGCCAGCTCATTCAACGCGTCCTGGTATTGCCGCGCGGCTATGTACACAGCGCCGAGCTCGCGAAGGATTTCGCTCTGGTTGTGCTTTTCATCCTGATCGAGAACCGTCTGGAAGTAACCCAAGGCGTCCTTGAGCCGGCCTTGCTCGCGCGCGATGCGGCCCAATTGGAAATACGCGCCAGTTTCGTTTGGATCGATGGCCACGGCATTCTTGAACCGCTGAATGGCTTCGGTATATTGACGGCGCTGCTGGTAAATGAGTCCGAGCTGATACTGCGCTTCACCATCGTGCGGATTTATGGCCGCAGCCTCCAGCATTCGGCGAAAGTTCTGGCGGCTTCGCAACCCAGCGCCCAGGTTGCCGAGCTCGCCGCTGAGGTAGTAATACGCGTAGAACAGGAAGAACGGCGAGGCCACCCATCCGAGTAGAAACCGGAGCGGCCCCCAGAAAATAACCGCTGCCACCAGCGGAATCCACGACAGGCAAACCATGGTGGCCGCAGTCCCGTTCTCGATTCCGAAAACCGTTCTTACCGCGAAGAACATCAGGACCACGAAATACACATACGCCAGTGCGGCGAGAACCGCGAGGACGGGTGGCGGAAATATCCAGCCGGCCAGCGCTAACGGAAGATTCGCCGCAGTCCACGCCATGGCGGTGCAAATCAACAGTGGAGAGTAATCGCGCTCGAATGCGGTCGCAAAACCTCCTCCCAGGCCGGCCAGCAGCTTGCCGAGCAGCAGGATGCCCGGAACATAAACCACTGCCAGCACAAGAAGGGGAGTATAGAAGCTGAATGACAACCCCGCGTATTTCAACGCTAGCTCGAGGGGCAGGGAAACGGCGAGCACGGCCAGGCTGGCAAATAGCAGACTGCCCTGATCGAGGATCGCGCTCATCGCCGCGCTCGGCTGCCGGTACAGGAGCAACAGAAACTTGGCGTTATCACCCAACTCAGAAGGATAGCAACTTGGCGGACGCGGCCGTCATCCTCAACGCACAAACTCCACTTCCACGCGCCGCGGCACCAGCCCCGCTTCAAATCCAAGATCGAGAAGCTTCTGGGCCGCCACCGGTATCACGTCGCCGCAATCCACCGTGTAATGGTTCACATACATGCCGACGAATTTCTCCGCCATGCGGCTGTCCATGTCGCGCGCAAACTGCATAGCGTAGCTTAGCGCTTCGTCATGATTATCGAGCGCATACTGGATGCTCTCCCGCATCATGCGGCAGCACTCTTTCTGAACGTCCACAGTGAGCGACCGCAGCAGCACGTTGCAGCCCAGAGGAAGCGGCAGATTGTACTTGGTCTTCCACCAGCGCCCCAGATCGACGATGCGGTGGAACCCGCTGCGGTCGTAAGTCAGTTGCGCTTCGTGTATGATCAACCCCGCTTCGGCGGATTTTTCGCGCACGGCGTCCAGGATCTTGTCGAATGGAACCACCACAGGAATGAAATCCGGCTCGATCAGCTTCAACGTGAGATAGGCGGACGTCATCATTCCGGGGATGGCGATCTTCTTGCCTTTGAGCTCCTCCAGTTCCATCGGCTTTTGAGCCACCAGCAGCGGACCGTAGCCGTCGCCGATACTTGAGCCGCTTGCCATCAGCACGTACTTGTCGGCCACGTAGGGATAGGCGTGATAGGAGATCGCCGTCAATTCGTACTTGCCCGCGATCGCGTTTCTATTCAGCGATTCGATATCCTCCAGAACGTGGTGGAAATTCACTTTGGAAGACCTGATCTTCTTGGTGGCCAGCCCGTAAAACATGAAAGCGTCGTCGGAGTCCGGACTATGCGCGCTAACGATTTCTGTGGGTGGGAGGACTGCGGTCATAGGGTGAGAGTCTCACTCTACCATCTTTTCACGGCGCATTAATTTCCACCGGTTCCGATGGTCCGCTCTCGTTCCCCAAACGGTCCACCGCCGACACAGCATAGCGATATCGCTTACCCGATTCCAGCTTCTTATCGCTGTAGCTGGGCGCATCCTGAATGTCGGCGATCTTTTCCAGCTTGCCGTCGCCGAGCGCTCGATAGAGCCGGTAGCCGGCGAGATCCGGCTCCGTGTTTCTTTCCCAAACCAGCTCGATATTTTCCGCCGCTGCGATAGCGTTCAGTCCCTTGGGAACAGCGGGCGGAAATGTATCCTCAGGCGTCACCGACTGCTCGTTGGATAGGTCGCTTTCCACTTCGCCGCTGCCGGTTTTTTGCACCGCCTGGATGATGTAGTGATACTGCTTGCCATACTCGGTTGTGGTGTCGAGCCACTGATTCGCTTCCACCGTCGCCACCAGCGAGACAGCTTGATCCTGGTCCACCCGCCGGAAAACCCGATATCGCCCTGCCGACCCCTGCCAGCTCACGCGCACACCCTCGGCGACCGCCGTAGTCTCAACGCTACTTGGCGCGGG
>Ga0210405_10005477_pt1 | contig 11564 bp, 8 predicted proteins | sample IncBWH11MmetaG_FD_155492 | JGI IMG/M metagenome (GOLD analysis project Ga0210405, IMG submission 155492) | Forest soil microbial communities from Barre Woods Harvard Forest LTER site, Petersham, Massachusetts, United States - Inc-BW-H-11-M | ecosystem: Environmental > Terrestrial > Soil >... | reverse complement strand
GAGAACGTTCAACAGCTTCTTGGTCATTCCAGTATCAAGACGACTGAGAAACACTATGCGCCTTGGGTGAAATCTAGACAGGATGCTCTCGAGTCAGACGTACGTAAGACCTGGAAGAGCGCAGCCAAGAAGCCGGCTTTGGTGCGCGTCAAGTAGTTGTTCTGTTACGCTACCTTGGGTGAAACGGACAAGCGCCGTTGCACGCGAACCGCAACCGACACCGGTATTCGCAATGTACGATAGCGTCGCTTCCGACTCTTTGGATTGGTAATAACCATAACCCCGGCTTCTTTGTCGAACAATTCTCGTACCGTGCTCGGGTCGAGTGACCACGATTCGCTGATCTGCTGTACGGTGAGCATTATCTCTAACGCACCAGTTGGTTGACGGGCCCCGTCGTGATTGGCGTCGTGGGCAAACATGGAACACTCCGGCTGAGTATTCCGCTCTTACGACTAAAAGACTCTTCCTCAGAGCCGTCCGTTTAGGACATCGCGACAGTTGCGGTCACTGGTCGACTTCTTAATTCTCGCCGTCGGCCGGCCAATGTTCAGTCGTATGGTAGCACACTATCACAATTTACTCATCCTATGAGTCTGGCTGGTCTCGTAGCATGGCTACCTTGGCCCGGAACGGATCTGCCATTTTCGCAAGCCGGCCAGTACTCCCTTCGAATCGGAGGCGGGAATCGTAGGCAACAGCCAATAAGTCTTAGAGCAGAGGTGTACGTTCGGGTCGTATGTAATCAGAACGGCATGTGAGCGCCCGCCTCCGCCGTTTCCCGGCGATACGGCTTGACGACCTCCAATCTCAAACACGACTTCGGTTTGTTGATACCAAGCGGTGTTCGAATCTGGAGGTCGCATGAGCGATCAACGAATTCATAGTATGTTTTCCGAGAAGGAGACAGCTGCCTTCTCGGCGTGATCCTTATCTACCAGATCTACCATGCACTGCTGGCGCCGCCGTGGAATTTGGACAATGCATTGCCGATTGGGAAAGATTCTCCGCTTTACCAAGGAGGCGCTTGAAGAGTTCCGAGAGAAGGATACAACGCTCGGGGGTTTAGCGGGCGTTGCAGCCTGTTAACGTTGATGGATCTTTCGAAGTAGCGATCTTTGTGTATATCAACTCCCGCGACCACCGAGGCGGCTAAGGCGAACAGCGCGCGGCACGTGGAACGTGCCGAAGCAGCGCCAACAGTCAAGTCAAGGGTGTTCCTGAAGTTCGCAAGGCTGATGCCCGAGTGTGCGTCCATCTGGCCCAGCACGTTATCCGAAAGTCCTCGAGGTTGCCGGACCAGTCTTTTGAACGTGGTTTCGATCTTGTCGCCGAACCGCTTGCGGTCATAGGCTTTCAGAAGGAACATGATCATCTGGCTGTCAAATTCTGGCTCGTGAAGAAAGCCCCCGGTTACAGGATCTTTGACTGATTTGCCCTCGTAAGTGACTAACCGCTTCGTTCCTTCAAATGCCAAGTTAATTGCGTGGTCCTCCAGAACGCGAATCGCACTGTTGAGCTTCTTTGAACCTGGCGACATAGCTCGGATCGTCTTTGAGCCACCGATAATGCTGCTGACGATCCACTTTAGCCACTCGCGCAGCCTTCATCGCGCTACAAGTGGCTCCGAACGCCAGTAAGAATCGATTTTGGGCTGTTGCGCGCCGTAAAAAGACTGCAGCGACCTGTTTGCAATGGATTGCGCACGCTCATGGCTGCTATCTCGGCCGCCTCGATCCAAATCAGTTTCTTGGCCATCGCTTCTAAGATTACCTCTTGTAGTTTCATCATCCGCTTCGTTTCTTTGGCGGGAAAGCTTAAGCTGGCTCGGTTCCACCTTGCCAGCTTCTCCCATCCCGGCCTGGACGGGTCAACTTGAGTGCTAATTACACCGGACAACAACGCGCTAACAACACGCAACCAAAGCACCCAACCAAAGCTCCCCCTGCTGCCCCCTGCCCCCTTGACTTCTGTGGTCCAGAGTACTAGATTATTGCTACCCGTCTGACTCTAAGGTGGGGGTGAATGGGAAGCCCGAGGAACTTCAAGCCGTTCTACGGAAGCAGCCTGATGTCGCGAGATTTCGGGCAGTTCGTTGTGACGGAGCGCCAGTACCCCGGAGGCTGCACTACTCCGGTCCACGCTCACGAACGTCCGTTATTCTGTGTGGTTCTGGATGGCGCCTACGAGGAACGACACTGCAATAAGACGTTATACTGTACGCAAACAACAACTCTGTTCCATGCAGCGGAGGAGGAGCATCTGGAACGTTTCTCCGATTTCGGAGCGCGTTCGCTGATCGTAGAGGTAGAGCCCGTGTGGATTGACCGTGTTCGGGAAATATCGCAGGTCGGCATACGCAACTCAGCGGTACACGACAGCGGAACACTCCGTCCCATGGGATCGCGGTTGTATCGGGAGTTTTTGACCGGCGACCCGGCAGCACGACTCATCATCGAGGGTCTGCTTTTCGAAATGACCGGCGAGTTCTTTCGCGCGCAACACCGACGCGAAACGCGACGGCCCAGATGGCTCGCCATGGCCGTGGATATGATTCAGAGCAATTTCCCGAGAAGGTTTACGCTGGCCGATATCGCAAACGAAGTTGGAGTTCACCCTGTTCACCTAGCCCAGTCGTTCCGGCGTTTTCATGGATGCACCGTCGGCGACTACGTTCGTCGAGTCCGAATTGACTATGCCTGCCAGGAGTTGGTTCGATCCGAAGCGTCCTTCATCGATTTGGCCATCGCCGCAGGCTTCGCTGATCAGAGTCACTTTACCCGGACCTTCAAACGGACGGTCGGTATCTTGCCGTCGCAATACCGCGCGAACGCACGGGAGAATGCTCCACGCGCTGCAAGCAAGAAGAGCGCCAAGCCAGGAGACACGCCGAACGGGACGCTGGCCTAAACTCATTCCATAGTCCCTAAACCCAATCTAGACTGTGATAATGCGAACACTGTAGCATCAACGACAAGTATTCCTTTTGAGAAGTGCGGCGTGGGCTTCAGGAGAGCCAAAAGATGAAACGAAGAGCGTTCTTAAGTATGGGGGCGGTATTACCCGCTATGGCAGGCGTCCCGATCGACATTGCATCTATCAAATCGCGCGGCACGAAAAAGGTGGAGATCGCATATAAATCAATTCACTCAAAACCCAACGGGCTACAGGCGACTCCGGAAGGATTGTGGCAGCTGGATGAGAGCAGGGATAATTTTGTATCCCTGGTGAACTTCGCCGACGGAAAGTTAATCCGCGAATTCCAGGCGACTGGCGCCAACGGTCCTAGCGGGCTGACTGTAGATGGCAACAATGTCATGTGGATCAACTCCAGTGACAACAGTATGATTTTCGCTTGCAACCATCAGGAGGGGAAGATCACAGCCAAGTATTGGGCTCCCGGTGCTGGCAGAACGTATCGGGTGAAGGGAGACGCACGCCCGGCACAGAGTCCATTGCCTCCGGCGTTTCCGGTTCCGACGGCTGCAACAAAGGCCGGTCCAACCGCGGGCCGTGCGAATGCTTTGCCCTATGGACAGCTGCCGCTCGATGCCACTTCCGGGGCTGGCGGCCTGGGAGGCCAAGGCATGGAGCATCGCGACGGGTTGCTGTACATCTCAACCATGGCTTCGCGGCGTCTATACGTATTAGATCCAAAAGCCTGGGAAGTTCAAGCCATGTGGCAACTGACCGGCAACCGGTCGCACGGACTCGGCTGGGAGGATGACACGCTGTGGGTGGCCGACACCAACTTAAGGGCATTCTTCCGGCACGACAGAAAAACCGGTAACGTCCTTGAGAAGATCCAACTAACCGAGAAGGATCCAGTGATCCACGGTGTGACTGTCCACGATGGCTATTTGTGGTATTGCGACGTCCAGGGCTATATTTGCAACTTCAAATTATGATTTGCAAATCAGGACTGCCGAGCCTATTTGTGCTTTCGGTTTCCTTGTGCCGGGCCGCAACGCCTACATTCCAGCACGAGGTCCTTCCCGTCTTTGAAAAGCGATGTGTAAGTTGCCATGGAGCAGCGAAGTCGAGTATGGGAGGACTCAACCTCCAGAGCCTAGAGGGAGTCATGGCGGGCGGTACGAATGGCGCGATAGTCGTTCCTGGCAAGCCTGACGAAAGCCGGCTGTGGATGTTGGTCCGCGACGGGAAGATGCCGATGGGAGGCCCCACTCTTACGGACGAAGAAAAGGCCCTGGTTCACGATTGGATCGAGAAAGGCCAGTTCCCGTCCCGTGAAGACGTTGCTACTGCAACGCGCAAGCAGAATATCGACAAGGGCCGCGACTGGTGGTCATTTCAGAGGCCCGTCAAGCCAGCAGTCCCCACTGTTCTCAACACTGCCAAGGTTCGAACGCCAATTGATGCTTTTATAGAGAAGAATCTGGAACAAGAGAAGTGGGCCATTGGTCCTGAAGCTGACAAACGCACGCTCATTCGCCGCGTTTACTTCGATCTGACAGGTCTGCCGCCCACGCCGGAGCAAGTTAAGGCCTACGTTACGGATTCAAAACCCGGCGCCTATGAACGGTTGATCGACCAATTGTTGGCCTCCTCGCCGTACGGCGAGCGATGGGGACGGCACTGGTTGGACGTCGCCGGCTATTCAGATTCGATCGGCAATTCGACCGACGAGGTACGAACTTTGGCCTGGCGTTACCGGGATTATGTGATTCGCTGCTTCAACGACGACAGGCCTTATAACCAGTTCTTGCTGGAGCAGTTCGCCGGCGATCAAATGGTCAACTTTGATCCTGACGCCAAGCCAAAGCCCGAGGATATCGACAGGCTAAACGCTACCGGTTTCCTGCGCGTTGCTCCAGACTACGGCGATCAACAAGCCATTTATCAGGTCGACAAGTATTTCGACGCGTTGGAAGCCACGATGGAAACTTCTCTCAAGGCAGTAATGGGAATCCAGTTAGCTTGTGCGCGCTGTCACGATCATAAGTTCGATCCATTTCCGCAGCAGGACTATTACAAGCTTATGGCGGTGTTTCAGCCGGCTTTGGATCCCGAGAAGTGGATTCCAGCGACGTCCTTCTCTTACGGGACGTGGCCTTCCCGTCACATCTTGAATATGAATCCCCCGCAGCGCGAAGCCTGGATTAAGTCGATCAAGGAAGAATATTCGAAGGTCCGCCGGGGGCGATCGCAAATGACAGCGATGGTCGCCAAGTATAGGAAGGCCTCCTCTCAAGATGGGGCGACGGTGGATGCCGATGCAACCGACACTGCTCCGGATGCCGATCTGGAAAGCCGCTATCCGGAACTGGCCAAGCTGGGCGCAGACTTGCGCCAGCACGAAGAGGCGTTCAAGAAGTTGGACGCGCAACGGGTCTGGGCTCTCTGGGATGTTTCCAAGACTCCGTCGGCGACGCATATTCTTGTCCGAGGCAACTATTTGTCTCCCGGCGATCCGGTTGAGCCTGGAATTCCCGAGGTTCTTGACAATCCTCAGCATCCCTTTAAGTTCCCGGCGCCTCGCCCCGACTGGCATCACACAGGCAGAAGACTTGCGCTGGCCGAATGGCTCACGAATCCTGATCATCCGCTTACCGCGAGAGTGATCGTGAACCGCATCTGGCAGTATCATTTCGGCGAGGGAATCGTTCGAACTCCGGACGATTTCGGATCGCAAGGAGCTCTTCCGACCCATCCAGAGTTGTTGGATTGGATGGCAACCAGTTTCGTCGAGCATGGCTGGAGCATTAAGTGGCTCCAGAAACAGATCATGATGTCCGCGGTGTACCGGCAGTCTTCCGCCGAAGACCCCAGCAAGCTTGCGCAAGATCGGGACAACAAACTAATCTGGCGGAAGTCTCCGGTTAGGCTGGAAGCCGAAGCCATTCGCGATGCGATTCTCGCCGTCACCGGGCAGCTCGACCCGACGATGTATGGCGAACCGGTGCCGGTCAAAAAGGGACCGGATGGGCAGTACATCGTGGATGCCGGGAAGGGTCCGCAGCGCCGAAGCATTTATGTTCTCGATCGCAAGAGTACGCCGCAAGGATTCTTACTAGCTTTCGATCAACCGACCATGGATGCGGGCAATATGCCAGTGCGATTCCGTTCCGCATTGCCGGTACAAGCCCTGGCTTTAATGAACAGCAGCTTTGTCCAGGAAGGCTCCAAACAGCTTGCCGAGCGAATAGAAAAGGATTCCGGAGCCGATTTTGACGCTCGAGTGCGGCGTGCCTTTGAATTGATATATTCGCGTCCGCCTCGTCCCGAGGAGCTGCAGTTGATTCATGCAACGCTCGAAGCGAAGCGGACAGATCCCGGTGTGTGGCGTGAATTTTGCCATGCCCTACTAGGCTCAAACGATTTTCTTTATTCTTTCTGACGTAGTGTTCATGAACACGTAGGAGTGTACGCTGATGAATCTAACCTCACGGCGGCAGATGTTGCGCAGCGTGGCCACCGGCTTTGGAAGCACGGCCTTAGCCTGGATGCTTCACCAACAACGGCTTTCCGCAGCGCCGACGGTTGGCCAGCACGCCTATGATTTGCTCCCCAAGAAGCCCGGCTTCGCTCCCAAAATAAAGTCGGTCATTTATCTCTACATGGGCGGTGGGCCCAGCACGGTCGACATGTTCGACGCCAAGCCGGTGCTGGCGAAGTACGATGGGCAAGATGCTCCCATGCACCTCGAGGGCCGGCGCCTCGGCGGGTCCCAGAAAGTAATGGCGAGCCCCTGGCAATTTAAACAATACGGTCACTCTGGCCGTTGGGTCTCCGAACTGTTACCGAATTTCGCCAACGTCGTCGATCACGTTACGATGCTGCGTTCGGTAACCACAGACCGCGTGGATCACTCCACGGCGCAGTTTACCGCCGTCACCGGCCGGGGAATTGCGGGCTACCCCAGCATCGGGGCTTGGGCGAGCTACGGGCTCGGGACGGAAAATCAGGACCTGCCGGCTTTTATTGCTCTCGAGGATACCTACACGACGATCCGCAACCGGATTTGGGGTTGTGCGTTCCTCCCGCCCATCTACCAGGGCACCAGGATGAACGTGGAGGGATCGCCGATTTTCGATGTGGCGCGTCCCGAGGATGTCACAGAGCAACAGCAAAAGACCTTCCTGCGATTGGTCACCGACCTAGACCGTGTCCAGAAGAAGCAGAATTACTCCCACGACCTGGACCTGGAAGCCCGAATCTCCAACTATGAGTTGGCGGCCAAAATGCAACTCGCTGCCTCCAATGTCGCAGATCTTTCCAAGGAAACCGAGGTCACCAAGAAGTTATACGGATTTGATGATGCCCAGACCAAGAATTTCGGAGCTTGCTGCCTGATGGCGCGGCGCTTGGTGGAAAACGGGGTCCGCTTCGTGACGGTTGTCAACGGCGGCTGGGATCATCATACGAATATCAAGGAAGACTTGCCTAAAGTTTGCTACAACACCGACAAAGGCGTAGCGGCGCTCATCACGGACCTGCACGGGCGCGGTTTGCTTGGCCAGACTCTGGTTATTTGGGGCGGCGAGTTCGGCCGTCTCCCGACCGTCGAGCAGGTGATCGCCAAACCGGGCCGTGACCACAACCCACACGGTTTCAGCGTCTGGATGGCCGGCGGGGGCCTCAAGCCTGGGTTCGACTTCGGTGACACGGACGAGCTTGGATATTCGGCGATCGAGCAGTACAAAGTAACTCATAGCGACGTCCACGCGACGATCCTGCACTTGCTGGGTCTCGACTTCAAAACTCTGACCTTCGAACACGAGGGCCGGGACGAATCACTCATCGGCATAAATCCGGCCCGAGTGATCAAGGAAATCTTTGCGTAATCAACGACTCTTGGGAGGTGTTTGAATGACCCGTGCTTTCTGGCTGGTTCTTTCTCTAATTGTCCTCGCCTCTTTCTCGTGGGCACAATTTAGCAGCGGATTTCAGGGGACCGTCACGGATCGAAGCGGTGCAGTAGTGCCCGGCGTGACAATCCGCGTGGCGAATATAGATACAGGTGTAACCAGGGAAGTAATATCGTCGGAGAGTGGCGTTTACGTCGTTCCCAGTCTCAACCCTGGCAATTACTCGATCCAGGCCATCAAAGAGGGGTTCGTAACTGCTAAACAAGATTCGTTAGTTCTTGAGCCCGACCTCATTCGAAAAGTAGATTTCAGCCTCAGCTTGGGCAATGTTCATGAGATCGTAGAGGTGACTGGCCAGCCAACCCTACTGGAGACCGAAACGGCGCATGTCGTCGACACGATGAACCAGGCAATGCTGACCCAACTGCCGGTTGTCAATAATAGCGTCTTCAACCTTATGGCGCTTCAGCCCGGCGTCACAGGGCGCAGCCTGAGCGTGGACAACATCAGCGGCCGCAGCACGGCGGCTGTCAACTTCGCCGGCGCTCGAGTAGATTCCAACTCTTACAGCATCGACGGCATGTCGGTGAATTCGATCTCTCGCGGGGGCGCCGCCGAGATCGCGCCCAACGTTGAATCCGTCGAACAGGTTTCCGTTCAGCTAACCGATGCGAACTCCGAGGATGGGCGGAACCAAGGCGCACATGTCAATATCATCACCAAGGCCGGCACTAACGAGTATCACGGAAGCGCTTGGGACTACTATTCGAGCAACGATCTGGACGCTCGGAACTTCTTCGCCACGAAAATAAACCCCTTGGTCCGTAATCAATTTGGCTTTACGGCTGGCGGTCCGATCATCAAGAACCGGACCTTCTTCTTTACGTCCTATGAAGGAATACGCCAGGCCACATCGACTCCTACTTCGTCAACCGTGGAAACTCAGGCATTTGCGCAATGGATCATCGCCAACCGGCCAAATTCGGTTGCCGCCACGCTGATGAAGAGCTTTCCGCCAGCGGCTTACGCTACCACCAATTTGAAAAACATCGGTACGCCCTTGTCCGGAGTGGCTCCCTGCGGTGGATGCCCGGCCGCCAATCAATTTAGCGCGACACCTCTTCCCGGACTCATGGAGTACGGAACCGCGACTTGGAACGACCCCAATCATTCCACGTCGGATGGCTATTCGCTGCGCGTGGATCACGAATTGAGGCCTGGCAAGGACCGGATGTATGGGTACTATTACCAGTTTGCCGGCGTGTCCCAGACTCCGCCGCTTCGAAACTTCGAAAGAGACAACCCCGAAGTGGGCCACGATGCACACATCAACGAGACTCACATTTTCTCGCCCAACATATTGAACGAGTTCTCCGCCGGAATGGTCAGGTATATCGGGACGTATACGACGCCCCTGAATGCCTGGGTCTCGCCGATTAGTATTGGCGGCGGCTTCGCTTCAACTAATTTCCAGGACACAAATCCTTACCCTGGCGGTTGGTTCGCTACGGAGTACATGTTGAAAGATTCGGTATCGATTGTCCACGGACGCCACACGCTCAAGACCGGTGTCGAACGCCGCCGAGCAGATAATAACCTGAAGCATACGGCCAGTTACATACCCAACTACACCTTCACGAACATACTGACTTTCGCCAACGACACTGCGCTTTCGGAGAGCCGGACGGTGAATCCCCAAACGGGCCAGCCTACGATCACCTATGCGTCCCAGCGCATCACTGAGTACGGGGCTTTCGTTCAGGATGAGTGGAAGGTGCGGAGTGACTTTACCGTTAACCTCGGTCTCCGGTGGGAGTACTTTGGTCCCTACACGGACGCCAAGAACAGAAACTCCAACTTTATCTTCGGACCGGGCTCAACCCTGGCACAGCAAATCGCCAGCGGCAGCGCGCAAAGTGTTCAGGAGAGCTGGAATCCGAATTACCTCAACTTCGCACCCAGGCTCGGTCTGGCCTGGGATATCGGTGGAAAGGGGCAGAACGTCATTCGCACCGGTTATGGAATTGGTTACGACCGTCTGGCGACCGTCTACCCTGCTAATTATCGCAACAACCCGCCACTGATCGGGGTGATTGTCGCCGGCTTGCAGCAAGGCACGACTTTCACCTATGGTTTGGGTAACCCCAGTGCGACGGCCAGCCAATACAATCCCCAGGGGCTTGGTTATCCGATCGACCCCGCCTTCGCGGCTGGACTTAACAGTCAGAATGGAATCGTCGGCGAGAAGGTAGCGCTGTACGGCGTAATCCAGAATCTGCCGCAGCCATACACCCAGAATTGGTTCTTTGGGTACCAGCGTACCCTTCCTTTCCACATGGTCGCTGAGGTCAACTATCTCGGCTCGAAGGGCACTCACCTGGCTGAGATTTCCAATATCAATCAGTTCAATGGCGACTTGCTCAACGGCAATGTCATCCACGGGTACAACTCGAACTTCTCAAGCATCAATATGGCCAACACGATTGGCAATTCCCAGTATCACGGCCTCACGGCGAGCGTGCGCAAGCCTTTTTCTCATGGGCTTTCAGTTCAAGGAGCTTACACGTGGAGCAAAGTGATCGACGAGTCGGAATACGAACAGGGTTTAACGACTTTCGAGAACGTAAACAATCAAAGCCTGGATCGTTCGCTGGCAAGTTTCAATGTTCCGCAGCGTGTCAGTGTGAATGGCTTCTACGAAATTCCCTTCCTGCGCACTTGTAGATCCTGGTACTGTGCTGCTTTCGGGTCGTGGGATCTTTCCGCGTACGGGGTCTTCGAGAAAGGCTTCCCGTTGGATATTTACACCAGTGCAGTCTTCCCGAGCGGCTCATCCTATACGATTACGAATTCAGGCGAATGGCAAGGAAACGGGACCGCCTACGCCCGCCCCAATGCCCCGATCACCCAAGTCCAGACGTCCGGATTCACGGAGCAACAATTCCTCACGGGCATTGTGCCTGCTTCAGCCTTTGGCATACCGAAGTTAGGTACCGACGGCAACTTGGGGCGGAACGTCTTCGAGGGGCCAGGATTCGAGCGCGTGGATATGTCACTAACCAAGTTAATCCCCATCAAGGAACGCTTCAAGTTAAGATTCCGGTTAGAGATTGACAACACGCTCAACCACACCAACTTTATGGTGCCGACTTCGCTATCAAGCGGGAATCCCGGATTCGATCTGAGCAGCGCCTCCTTTGGGAAGGTAACCACTGCGGCAATTTCCCGGCAGATGCAAGCCAGTTTGATGTTGAAGTTTTGACCGGGCGGCTATTCCTACTGCTGCTTCCCCTGGGCCTCGCGGCCCATCCATGCGAGTCCTGCCATCCGAAGGAGGTGGCCGCCTATTCGCATTCCAGCATGGCGCGGTCGCTGCGGCGTCCAGCGCAAGAGCCGGAAGGTACGTTCACGCAAGCCTTGTCCGGCACTCGGTTTACAATTCGATCCGGTAACAAGGGTACTTGGCAGCGCATGGAGCGCGATGGAGGGGCGGCGGAGTATCAGGTCGCGTATGTCATAGGATCGGGCAGCCACGCCTCGGGATATCTCGTTCAGGTTAGTGATCATCTCTTTCAGTCACCGATCTGTTACTACCCGAGCCGCCGAACCCACGACATGGCCCCGGGATATGAACAGGCATCCGAACCGGATTTCACGCGAGCGGTAGGCGAGGAGTGCGTGCTCTGCCACGCCGGGCAGCCGCAGCATGTTCCTGGCACTAAGAATCAATATGGG
>Ga0210405_10005474_pt1 | contig 11569 bp, 7 predicted proteins | sample IncBWH11MmetaG_FD_155492 | JGI IMG/M metagenome (GOLD analysis project Ga0210405, IMG submission 155492) | Forest soil microbial communities from Barre Woods Harvard Forest LTER site, Petersham, Massachusetts, United States - Inc-BW-H-11-M | ecosystem: Environmental > Terrestrial > Soil >... | reverse complement strand
GTGAGGATTGCGCCATCGGCGACCACTCCATCGCCGAAATCCCAATGACAGGCGAGCGCGGGCGTTCCGTCTTTGGACACAGTGCTGGAGAACTCAATTTCTTCCCCAATCTTTGCTTGAGCCCGTACTTGAAAGGCAATCGAAGGTGCGGCGATCGGAATCGAAGTATCGATAATCTTGATCAGCTTGACTGAGTGCGCGGGTTGATTGTCCAGGTGGAGCATTTCGTGGTCCATCGTTAACGGCTGATCTTGCGCGAACGAATCGGATGATTTGTATGAATGCCCTGTCGGGAGTTTAAGATCGGACAAAGCGAAAGTGTGAGAGCTCGGCTGCTCCGTCCAGTTAAAGACCGCCAAAATTGACTGACGCTGGTCTTCGTGCAGCAGAAAAACGCTCGGTTGCTCATCCTTATCTGCATAAGTCAGGAGATCTAGAGGCACAGCAGCGCGTCCAAGTTTTGCCATTGCGAGCAAATCAGGGTTCTTGACCAATGCCACGCGGTCCGGATCACTCCCCAGTGTTGGGAGGTCGTCGCCAATTTCGAACATTCCTCCAGAAACTGCCGACAGAGCGATTGAGACCTGAGCGTCGTTTAATGTAAGTGGAGCTTGAATGGTACGTTCTTCAATGAACTGTCTGGAAACTGTGAACGCATCCGGGTCAGAGATGAAAAAGTTCCTGTGCATGTAATAACGCGCCGCGATGCCCGGCTCAGCCTCCTTACTGCGGAGAAATGCATGACCGGTATCCTGGGATATCCGGCCTTCATCAACCAGACCAACCGGGTTCAACATCGGACTTCCATCTTTATCGAGGAGCACGTCTTCGCCGACTGCCTTGCGGATAATCCCGAGCCCGATGCGCTGTGCTTCGAGGGCGGTCGTATTCGGACGATGGTAAAAACCCTCGATCGCGGTGTTGTCCATGAAGTCGAGCTTAATGTAGCGCACGCCCCATTCCCGGACCAGTGTGCGATAAGTCTGCCGGAGATACTCCTGGGCGTCAGGATGAGTGACGTCTAAGACGAACAGGCGTTCGCCCTCCACCTCCTCGGCTGTTGCGATGGAAATCGGATCGCCATGTGCGTTGTGCAGCAGCCAATCTTTATGGTGCTCGTAAATCCAGGCCCGATCGGCCACTTCAAAGGGAGCCGTCCAAATTCCCACCTTCAATCCCAATCGGCAAATGCGGTGAGTAAGATCCCGCATGCCACCGGGAAATTGAGAGGCATTGGGCGTCGTGTATTCGCCGCGAGCGTACCCGTAACCCATGTCAAAATGAAAATAGTCGTAGCCCAGATCCTTCAAATTCTCGGCCAGCCACTGAGCGTTCGTGAGCATAGCGCCCTGCGTGATCTTTGCGTAAAAGGCCGTCCAACTCCACCAGCCAAGCATATTGTCTGGGCTGATGCGACTGTGATGAAGCTCTCGAATCGCGGCGCCGTAGTGATCGAGTTGCGAATGGTAGTCGCTTCCGGCAGCAAACATCACGCGCTCTGAAGTCATCGATTCTCCTGTGAGGAGCGGAACGCTTAATTCAATCAGGTTTTCCGCTGGCCCTTCCCGCAGAATGGATTCAGCATCGGTGGCTTGTATCTCAGTAGTTCCAGTTGAATCGACCGTGTACGAACCGATGCTGGGGCCATCCGGTGACGAAGATTGCGTCTGCAAATGAATAATGGTGAGGAAGCGACTGGAAGTCAGAGCCCCCATAAACAGACTCTCCATGCTCTCCCGGTTGTAGACAAGTTGGCTGCCCACGGCCCGGTGCATGCCCTTGAGAGCTTGTCCTAAATCGTAAATCTGCAACGGCGGCCAATCCTCGCTGAAGCTGTCCGAGAGAACTCGGTCGCTCTTCTCGGTTCCACCGAGATCGATAATTTTGTTGCCGAAGGCCTCGACGCTTCGGATACTTTGGATCGTTAGCGGCTTGCCGGTGTGATTTTGCACCTCAGTCTCGATGACACCAAAAGCTCTCCCATCATAGATCTGCAGTGTATAGGCGAGATCAGGCAGATTTGAAAGTCCCGACGAAGTGACCTTTATTCTCTTGCCGTGCCCAAGAGCATCCTCAAAATTCGATTGTGATATCTCATGTTTCGGATAATCGGTTGATTTAAGCCACTTGTGTTCAATCTCTGCCGCTACTCTTGCGTGAATGACGCTGTTCCCGCCGTTTCTGGTTTGGATTTCATAGGTTCCGTCACTCGGCTGAACGACCACGGATAAGCCCTCGATGTGAGCAGCTACCTGAGAAGCCCGAACCGGGTCAGAAGAGCCCAGACAGGCTTCAACTAGGATCAGCATGCAGGCCATCGCTATGAAGAGGGTTGCACTCTGGACCCGACGGATTTGTCCGTCCAATTGTTTTGGGACCCGAAAACCACGGAAAGTATTTCCAATCATGAATTGCTCCTGTTTATAGCGGGATCTTGATGCGGCCTCACGCGGAATCATGGCTCGGGTTGAACGGCCATGTTTCTTTCCACTTCGCCGAGATGTGAAGGTCCTTCCGCCCCGTATGAACTATTCGTCACACTCATTTGACGAATTCCCCTTGTCCCCCGCTGGACCACGGATCGTACGTCAGACAAAACCGAACCCGGTCGGAGATTGGTGGATGGCTATAGAACAAGAAAACGTTTATGGGGTTGGGATCGGGATCAGATAAACCCACTTCGCCCAGTACCTGGAAAGCCTGCGCCGCGATCTGCCCCGAATCCAGCGTCAGTCCATGCGTCACTTCCAATCCGTACTGGTCTGCCTGGTGCTCCAAATACCGGCTGAGAGCTGAGCCGACCGGGTTTATCACAAATAAGAACACCGACAGCAGTAACAACAGCACCGGCAGCGACGCCCAATCCTGCAAGCCGTGAATCTCCCAGCGGCTACCCCAGCGTGCCAGCAACCACCCGATGCAGCGATACCCCAGGTAAAAAGCGATGAGTAGAAGAACAGCGAAGAATGCTAGCCCCTTCGGTATGTGCTGGAGAACGTAGTGCCCCATCTCGTGGCCGGCAACAAATACGATCTGCGGGGTGTTCATCTTCGCGATGGTTGTGTCCCAGACCACAATGCGCTTGGAAGCGCCAATGCCCGTCACGTAGGCGTTGAGGTCAGTGGTCTTTTCGCCTGCTCCCATCCAAAACATGCGCTCCGGGGGAATGTTTTGCCCAGCGCGAGACACTATTTGCTCGAGACTAGCCGTAAGCGCTGGATCCTTTTGTTGGAGGGGTTCGAACTTGTGAAACAGTGGATCGATAACCAGCGGTTGCAAAAAGAAGAGAAACACGCCGATCGGCAAAGTGATCAACCAGAAATAAAACCACCAACGGCGGGAACTCCACCGGATGACGACATAGAGAAGCCAAATAAGGATCGTGCCAATCACGAGCGAGATCAGTTCGGCCTTGACCCAATCCCAACTCCACGAAGCCCATCCCTGTATTGAAATCCCGTACTGCTTCTCCACCCGTTCGCCATAGATATCCAAGGGCAAAGTCAAAATCGCTATCGTCAGTAACAACAAAGGAGAGAATAGCGCACTCTGCAGAAAGCTTTTCGGCGAGAAGCGCTCACTCCAGTTCCGATATTTCGGCGCCAGTTTCCAGCGCAGAATCAGCCACAAAACTGCGATTCCATAAACAAAGCCGAGCAAAGCGAGCCGAAAACGAATGCGATTAAGATTGTGCGCTTTCGTGTACAGATCCGGTGGCAGCGTGTAGGCCGTTACTTTCCGGCCGGACTGCAGTTGTCTGGTGGGCGTCGTGGTTCCAGCTGCGCGGGAGGAAGCCGGCGGTACCTGCACGCTGAAAGCGGCGGCCTGCGATCGATCCTGGGGAGCCAGCAATCCAACTACGCAGCATGTAAGCAGTGTAACTGCGCGAACAACCCGGGATGTGGTCATGCTTAGCCAGTATTTCATATCAATCCGATCCTTCAATGTTGAAATCTCCCGACCCGGATTACACGTCCTATCCGGGCGGCCCAAACCCGACTTTGTTTCTGGAGCGCTGTGGGTGCAGAATCATCGAAACCGCCGGCCCAGGAGAGCGTTATGGAGACAACACACCGCAAGCAACATAGGTTCGGTTGTCGGCAATGCTGAGCTCGAAACAAGTGGTGCTCTGTGCCTTGATAATCGATTTGTTACCCGCTCCTCTGTTCGCACAAAGACCACGAATGAGTTACAAGACGGCGCCGGTAATGGTCCCGACAACACCCGATGATCGCGTTGTTGTCGCGTCACTTGTCTTCACTCACTCAAATTTTGGAGCGTCAGCCGTGCGGCAGAGTTACCGCCGATTTTCGCAGGTGGCAGGGGTGATCCGCCTCGCGCGGCCAGCTAGGATGGCAGCGCGGAGACGTGAGCCTATCATCCGCCGGGCTGGTGGGGTCGGGTTGGGTACAGTTGTCCCTAAGTAGCAATTCTTTGATGCGCTGGGGGAGGAGCTCGGGCCACGCTCCCAGGGATTTGGCTGAATTGCCGCGTCCAGCGCTGGCCCGCCCAGCGCGATTGCAAATGTTACTCCCAGCGACAATGAAAGGTAACTGGTGAATGTCTAGTAAGTAGCTGGATTTTTCCAGTGCTTGTGACGCTAGGTATTCAATGCTGGGATGGACAAACCCGCTACAGGCGGGGTTTTTGGCCTTGTGCGATCTATGACTTGCACTGAGTATTGTCCTCGATCGGCATTGGTCATGCGCAACAAAGCGAGGAAAATGGAGCGCTGGGTGAACCTGGGGGAGAGTTTATTGGCTATGCCGCGTCCGGCAACCGCATATGTCTCGCAAATGGCCCACCCAGCGATTCAGATACTACCGCCAGCGAAAACGAAAAGTAAACCGCGAGATGTACTAGTGAGTATTTTGTCTGAGGATACGTCGATTGTCGAAATGGCAGGCATTTGGGCGGCAGGAGCAACGGGAGAGAGTGTCTGGCGGCCTTGCAGTGAAGGACTGGGAATTGACCTTGTTGTAACGGCTGGTCTTTCTGAGGACTAGTTTCGCGATTGTCCGCTTCCGATGATCTCATACTTGGTTGAGGTCAACTCGGCGAGGCCAAAGGCGCCGTAACATCTCCGCACCGAACCTCAAATTCACCACAAAGGGCAAAACCCGGTTGATTCATGGAGCGAGATACCGCCGCAGAGCTTGTGCAATCCGCTCGCTGGCGCGGCCGTCCCACAACGGTGGAATAGATCCCTTCTTAGCTCCTCCCTCGAGAATCTTTGTCAGCTCGGCATCAAGCAGCCGCCGGTCCTGGCCAACCAGAACGTTAGTCCCCATGTTGACCGTCACCGGACGCTCGGTATTACTTCGCATAGTCAGGCACGGCACTCCCAAATAAGTGGTTTCTTCCTGGACGCCACCCGAGTCAGTGATGACCACTACGGCGTGGCGCTGTAGCGATAGAAATTCGATGTAAGGTAACGGCCCAAGGAAGTGGAGCTTTTCGATGTCGATGCCGAGTCTATCGATCCGTTGACGCGTCCGCGGATGTACGGGAAAGACCACGTCCAAGTGCTCGTTCACTTTAACCAGCGACTCCAAAATATTCTTCAAGTTCGCGCTGTCGTCGACATTGGAGGGGCGATGTAGCGTGACTAGAGCGTAGCGCTGTGGAAGGCTATCCTTGGAGAATCGCACAACGGCTGGCAGCAGCTGAATAAGAGAATCGATCATCACATTCCCGACGCGGTAGATCTTCTCCGCAGGAATACCCTCGCGCTGAAGATTGGCATCGCCATCTTCCGCAGGGGTAAACAACAGATCAGCGAGCTGGTCCGTCACAATCCGGTTGATCTCTTCCGGCATGGTTCGATCGAATGAACGAAGTCCAGCCTCAACATGGCCAAATCGAGTACGTAATTTCGAGCACACGAGCGCCGCGGCTAGCGTCGAATTCACGTCTCCGTAGACGAGTACGAGGTCCGGTTTTCGCTCCAGAACCACCGCCTCAAAGCGCTTCATCACTTCTGCAGTCTGCGCGGCGTGGCTGCCGGAACCCACGTCGAGGTTTACATCAGGCGCTGGCATATTGAGCTGGGAAAAGAAAATGTCAGACAAATTCTTGTCGTAGTGCTGACCGGTATGGACTAGCGTCTGCCGTACGTCGGGCCACGTCTCAAGGGCGCGCATCACCGGTGCAGCTTTCACAAAGTTCGGCCTCGCCCCGACGACATGAAGAATGTGCATAGTTTCTTTGACAATGGTATCGCACCGGCTACCCTATCAACTTCCTACGGTCGAACTAGTTCATGGCCCGGTTTCAGGCCGGTAGACTCCTGGACCGTTTCGTTGGGAGTCCGCCCTACTCCGAGCTTCCACAGAGGGGCAACACACGTATTGCAGCTTTGCATACTCGGCTCTGGCCTGCTTGAAGATAGGGATGTCGGGGTCGACGTCGTTCCACGGCGAAAGGAAGTCCTGATAGGCCGATCTTGCCTTGGTGTCATCACCCGACAGCGCGTAAGCCCTGCCGAGCTGCAGGTGTGCCAGAGCACCAACAGGATCGCAGATAACGAGTCCTCAGTGATCGAGAATCTTCTGGAATTCCGCATCGGCCTCAGCGCCGTGATGTGCGGCCACATAGGCCAAATAGGCCGAGTAGAGATTACCGGCGCTCAAAACGAGAGTGACAACAAACAGACGCTGCCGCCGAATGGAAAGGAGAAACGGATGCGGGAACGCCCATCCTGAAGGACAAACTACTTACTCGTCATCCCCCGATCGAACTAGCGGTGGCAGAAAACACGTTGTTTGCGCTCCCGCCAATCAATCGGATCGTCCCAACCACTAAGACCAAAATGACCGCCAGCATCACTGCATACTCAGCGATATCCTGGCCCTCTTCTTGCGACCAGAGCCTGCGAAGAAATTCCGTCTCCGCTTCGTCTCTTGTCAAGATTCATTCCACGACCATGTCATCGAGGTCGGGGCTCCCATGAGATCGGTAAGCTGCTTCATCAGTTTCTTCTGCTTTCTTGCGCTTTGTCCTACGTTTCCTCTTCCAACTACTCCTGTATCGTTGTCAGCGCTGGACCTTTGCTGCTTAGCAAGCTTTTCCTGGGCGACCAGCTCCAGATATCGGCGCCTCGCGTCTTCTTCGATGGAGAGCTCCCGGGGCTTACCGGTTGCGTCCGCGCCGTATAGCCCGCTTCCCCTTACCCCACCTCTGGCGTTGTCCGGGCCAAACAGGGAACAAATCAGGGAACTAATGTGACGGATTCCCGAAAGTCCCAGTCCTGGCAACCCATGCGTTTCACAGGTACATTGCAAACAGGGAATTAACAGGGAAAATTGGACATAAACGTCCAGCATTTTGGTCCCCATGGTCCCAGCCTAGCCAAGGGCCTACTCAATCATTAACCGGCTATTTTAGACGATCCAACTCGCGAAGGTACGCTCCTCGATTAATCAAGGGTGAATCAGAAGCGGGAAAGTTTCTTGGTTTTCCCATGTCGGCCTCAAGTTTCTTCGCCCACTCGAGAACGCCGTACACCGGGGTGGGTTGCTTGTACCAATCCAGTGCCTGCGAGGTGGAGTCGGCCTGATCATCAAATTTCCCATTGGGAAAGATCGTGAGTTCGTGGAGGTACTCTCCAAGCCACGGGGCTTTTTCTGGAATGTGGACACGGCCGTTCTCAATCGTGCTAGTGACAGTATTCATACGCGTGACCTTGTCCATCGTCGGATCATACCGTTTGATCTCATGCACTCCTTCGCTAGCTAATTCTTGGATTAGCTGGGTACCGGACGCCCTATCTTCGACCAAGATCGTCTTCGGGTTATGCTTCGCTGCCTGTTCTCTTACTGCACGTTTTAGCTCTGGATAGTCCACGCGCTTGCGGTAAACGTCAACCAAGTAAAGGTGCTTATCCTTTACGCCCCAAGTGGTACAAACGCTGAAATCATTTAGTTCCCCAGGTTTGTTCGCAGTATCCCAACTTTGAAATATCAGCTCGAACGTGGAGGGCAACTCCGCCGAAGTGTACGTTTTGAACCATGCCGCCTTCACCAGTCCGCCGCCCAAGGGAGCCGGTGTCTGTTGATACTGGCCGGCGAAGTTGCACTCTCCCACTGTTTCGCGAATACGGTTCAGTACTTCCAGCGGTTCGCGGTCCGGATGGAGGGGTTCCCCGGCACGACGCTGGAACAGTCGTGTTCCGTACGGTGTTTGAATCACATGCGTCTCGTCGTGTTCGGCAATAGCGGGGAAGCTGATCACTTTCCAGTGTTCCAACCCAAGAACATGACCAACAAGATCGTCCTCATGCAGTCGTTGCATAATAATAATGATGCGACCGGTTTTCTTGTCGTTTAGCCGGCTGTAGAGGCTGTTGTCGAACCAATCATTCACGGACTTCCGCTGAGTGTCGGAGAGGGCGTCATCGGGCTTTAGCGGATCGTCGATGACGATATAGTCGGCACCCCTGCCCGTCAGTACACCGCCTACGGATGTCGAGAGCCGGCACCCTTGCTGTGTAGTCATGAACTCCTGCACGGACTGTCGATGAGGTGACAGCCGCGTATGAGGATATAGGTCCTGATAGAAACGGCTCGTCAGCATCGTGCGACAGTCTAATCCATGTTTGTTGGCCAGATCCTGGGCATAGCTTGCGCATATGATCTGGGCACTTGGATCTTGCCCCAAGAGGAAGGCGACGAAGGCGTTGATAGAAAGCGACTTTAGAGAACGCGGAGGTAGGTTGATGATCAGGCGAGTTATTTCGCCACGGCGACACGCTTCAAGGGCTGCGGCGATGACATCGAGAGGCCAGTTCCACGACAATTCTGTGGTCGGGTTCAGCTCATAGAAACATCGTGCGATAAAGGCGCATAAATCTCGACGTAAGACTGCGCGGTATTCACTGGGCGTTATTATCAGTTTCATTTACTTGATCTTCCTTTCTGTTGGATTCAAATCGTTTCATAATTCCGAGGACGACCTTCTCGTCGACTTCATCGAGGGCCGAATTCGCGACCGGTTCTTGGATTTCGCGTTCCTCAGCGGAGCGCACCAGTGCCGATAAGAGTTGGAGTGCTTTCAGTTCGCCCGAGGTCGCCTTATCGATCAACTGCTTCAGTGCGGCCTCAAGCTTGGTGACAGTTTTTCGCCTGCCGTTCTGGTTGATGATCACCTTCTCGCGCAGTGTCCGTTCGAGCACCGTCGCCATATTGAGAGTGCCTTTCGGACGGCCATTCGGATTTCCGGACTGCCCCTTCTTAAAGCGGGTGTGTTCGGGTGGATTGCAATAGCCTACGGTGGCGTGGTTCGAGTTCGGCGGCTTAGTTCCTCTCTTCATGTCGACCTCGCTTTCAGTTTTGTTGAATTTCTGTCGCGACTGGTGGACGACTTCGGCGCACGCCACGGCTTCCCAAAGGGACCAGCGATTCGACCGAATGTGGGTTGACTTCGATGCCGTAGCAGATGCGGCTGAATGGGCGAGTGGGTTTGGTCGATTCCCAGTCTGAGATCGGAAATGGGACGGTCAACGATCAAAAGCGTGCCCTCCGCAGTTCCGGCTGGGCCACCTCAGTTTGCCGTTGCACTTGACTGTTCGGATCGCGCAAAAGCACCTGCCCGACGGCAGTCACCGTCATCGTTTTCTCGATGGCTGACATGCCCACTGCGGGCAGAACGTTGCAGCCGTGAATACGGCCTTCGGACGATGTCAGGCTCTTTAAAGCTGAATCCGCCGAAGGTGGTGCGGCGCAGCCATCGCTGCCCAATTAAGTTCTTCGGCAGTGCCGTACCTGCCGCACCACAAGGATTTAGAGAGGAACCACTCAGGACTTACTTTGCGTCGCCAACTCTAACTTCACCGCAATCAGAGTCGCTGCGTTAACCGCTTAGTAGAACCCACTGGACTATCGATTAAACCATACGGCACTTGGTGTCCCGAAATCAAGACACGAGAGTACATCCCCGGGAACTCTTGCGACGGGGAGATCGCGAAAATCGCAACACAGGCTATACCCGAGAGTGATAACAAACACACACTTCCGTCCGAATAGAAAGTAGAAACAGGCGCGGCAACACGATGCTGAAGGGCAAACTGCTTACTCGTCATCCCCCGATCGAACTAGCGGTGGCAGAAAACACGTTGTTTGCGCTGCCGCCAACCAATCGGATCGTCCCAACCACTAAGACCAAAATGACCGCCAGCATCACTGCATACTCAGCGATATCCTGGCCCCCAGCTGCCCGGCATAAATATTTAAGATGCTGATTTCCCCATGAATCCGTACTCTCAACTTTTGTAAGTCATTGAAGACAAGATACATATTGGGTTCGTTTTGACAAAAATGTCTCTGAAGCTTCCGCTTTCCGTATCTTGCGGTACTCGAGCCAACGATATATATCGTGTCACGATATAGTTGGATATGTATGGTTCGGAGTCCCTTTAGAGGCATACGAAAAACTTTCCAGACGGAACGAAACGCAGAGAGAACGAATGGCGGTGAAACTCGAACCAACGAGCCACGGATTATGAGAACACGGCCGAGTCTTGTCCCGTTATGAAAGTTTTCTACTCTATTTGATTCTTCAACCACTTACAAGCTCGTTGGTGTTGCCCACAGTGTACTCGATTCGACTGGTTCTGATCCTTTCATCATTACAATTTCATTACAGCATTGCCGCTGGATCCTTAAGAAAACCACCGTCCAAGGGATCAATAAGTGTAATCGGGATGTTGCAACAGTAAGCACGAGACACCGCGTGATTCTGCAGAACTGCAACGCTTTGTGCAATTGACAAACCAGCAGACGGCGAACAGAATTGTGCGTACTCCGTCCCGGTTCCCCGCGAGAAAAGTTTCTCCTCTGGAGGTCTAATCATGAAACGAGTAAGCATGATGGTTTTGATTTTAGGTGCGTGCTTGGTGTCCGTCGCGTGGGGTCAGCAGCCAGCGGGCACATGCGTTAACAACTGGAGCGAGTTCCACAGAACCAACATGCAGCGCTGGAACCCGTGTGAAAAGATACTTAACGTCAAAGATGTGCGGAACCTGGGCTTGAAGTGGAGCTACGACACTGACGACGCCGTGGATTCCTCGCCCGCCGTGGATAATGGGGTGGCTTATGTCGCCTCGTTTGGTGGCAACGTATATGCGCTCAACGCCCGCACCGGCACCAAGCTGTGGAGCTACACCACTACAGGCTACGTGTATTCCTCGCCCGCGATTGCGAATGGGGTGGTATACATCGCTTCGTATGGCGGCAACGTGTACGCGCTCAACGCCCACACCGGCACCCTGCTGTGGAACTACACTACCGGCAGTTTTGTGGCCTCCTCTCCCGCCGTCGCGGACGGGGTGGTGTATGTCGGCTCGGGCGATCACAACATATACGCGCTGAACGCCAAGACCGGCGCCAAGCTGTGGAACTACGCCACCGGCGATATTGTGGTTTCCTCACCCGCTGTGGCGAATGGGGTAGTCTATGTCGGCTCGGAGGACGGCAACGTGTACGCGCTGAATGCCCGCACCGGCGCCAAGCTGTGGAGCCACACCGCCAGCTACGTGCAGTCCTCGCCCGCCGTGGCGAACGGGGTGGTGTAC
>Ga0210405_10005472_pt1 | contig 11574 bp, 11 predicted proteins | sample IncBWH11MmetaG_FD_155492 | JGI IMG/M metagenome (GOLD analysis project Ga0210405, IMG submission 155492) | Forest soil microbial communities from Barre Woods Harvard Forest LTER site, Petersham, Massachusetts, United States - Inc-BW-H-11-M | ecosystem: Environmental > Terrestrial > Soil >... | reverse complement strand
CATCTTCTTCACGTCAATCATCTTTCAAAGACGATGGATTGCCGGGTCAAGCCCGGCAATGACGAAGGCAGCGGAAATGCACCAAACCTAATTCTGCAACCTCACGCCCAGCATCACCACCGTCGAGGCGGAGCTTGCGAGCGGAACGTTGGAGTCCAGAATGTCGTGGCGCAGCGTGCCCTTGATCCAGAAATTGCGCGTCATCTTGTAGATCAGGTCGCCCTCGATCGAATAGGTTTTGTCGAAGCGCCCGTCGCCCTGGTACTCGTAGGTGCCGTAGGTGAATTTTCCGATTGCCGTGAGCCAGCGGCGGAAATCGTGGTCGACCTCGAAGGTGTAGGTGTGGGTCAATACGCCGGACACGCCGGGCACGATGGTCTCGTCGATCGAGGTGGTGGAATAGAACCTCGCCGTGGTCAGTGGTGTCGCGGTCCAGACCAGCGAGGACGCGGTCAACAGGCCCTCGAGCCGGCTCAGCCGGGGATCGGCATAATTGCGCTCAGCAAAGCCGACCGAGATTTCTCCGGTCAGGAGCCGCGAGAATTCGAATGAGGTGCCGGCCTTGGCGTAACCGCCGCTGGAATTGCGTGCAAAGCCGGAATTGTCGATCTGCTGGTCGTGCAAGCGGCTGTCGCCCTCGACCTCGACGAATGGCTTCAGCCCCGGCGTCAACTCGTAGCTGGCGCGGCCGATACCGCCATACTGGTTGAAGGCGCGGTCGTCATTGCTGGAGATGGTGCCGTCGGTCAGCGTGGAGTTCTGGTAGACGGTACGGTCGGAGGTCGCGCCGCCGGAAATCTCCAGCCGGTTGAACCTTTGATCGACACCCAACGTGCCGCCGAAAGTCGCATAAACCGGATAGCTCGCGAGTCCCGCCTGGATGTTCGGGCTGCCGGGATTGTCGGTGGCCACGCGCAGGCGGACTTGCGAAGTGATGCGGGTATCTTCGGTGACGTCGAGACGGCCATCGACGTGACCGATGAAATCCGGCCGGTTGATATCGGTCGGCGCAGACGAGATCGCGCCGTCGATGGTCGGCGGCAGGCTATTGCCGTACCCGGTGAATGAGCCGCGCAAATCCGCGACCAGCGCATGCCGCTCCCAGTCGGAGACCGCGAGAAATTCCGGCGCAACTACCCAGAATGGCGCGCCTTGCGGCACGAAGGTGCGTCCGGGATTGGTGTCGTAGCCGCCGCGCAGTTCAAGCGCGGACTTGATGAGAAAGCTGCCGGCATAGTCGCCGACCGCACCGAACGGATCGTCGTCGATCTTCAGGCGTCTGCGTAGCGGCTGGCCTTCGATGGTGCCGGCCATTGCCGGCGGAATCGGCGTCTTGTTGGCGTTCTCGGACGGCGGAGGAGATATCCGCACCCGCCCGTTCGAAGTCGCCGGCGCCCTCGCCACCGACGGCGCGGGATTGCCGGGCCCTGGCGGTTTCGGCCTGGCCTGGCCCGGATAAAACTTCGGCTTCCTGCGCGTGCGGTTGAGCGAGTCAAAGCCCTGGTTCGACGCACCGCTGGCGGCGGGCAGGCCGTAAGTCGGAATCTTGCCGATCCGCGACGGCGCCGGCTTGTCCTGGTCGCGGAGCCGCGCATCGTCGGCGGCCTCGCCGGTCTTGTCGGCGGGGTTCTCGCTGATTTTCCGCAGCGGCGAATCCTGCGGCGTGATGAAGCCGTCACGAACCGGGCGCAGCAGCTCGGAGGTCAGGGTTTGGGCCTGCGCGGAAGGCCCATGCAAGGCGATCAGCGCAAGGCATGGCAACAACGCGCGCAAAGCCCTCGCGCGCTTGCAGCGGCCCGTTACTGGACCCGACATCACGATGAGAAATACCCCAGCAAATTCATACGCTTGACGATCGGGTTCCAGCCACGAACCTGGCTTGCCGGAAAACGTCGTTAACGGAGTTAAAACAATTATGGTTAATGAGCAGTTGAGAAGGTGGCTCCGCGTCGCCTCCCGGGGTCGACCATGCTAAGGAGGGCCCAAGCCCCAGCCGCCTCGGACCCCACCCATGCCCAATTCGAAACCGCTGATGGCAGATTCATCCGGAACCGACCCTGTGAGCGCCGCCGTACAATCGGCGCTCCGCACCCTCGACGCCGAGGGCAGCGGGATCGCGGCGATCACCGGAGCGCTGCAATCCGACCTCGGCGACGCGTTCGCCCGTGCCGCCGATCTGATCCGCAACGCCAAAGGCCGGCTGATCGTCACGGGCCTCGGCAAATCGGGCCATATCGGCCGCAAGATCGCCGCCACCTTCGCCTCCACCGGCACGCCGGCGTTTTTCGTGCATGCCGCCGAAGCCGGCCATGGCGATCTCGGCATGATCACCACCGACGACGTCATCCTGGCGCTGTCATGGTCCGGCGAACAGGCGGAAATGAAGACGCTGATCACCTACGCCAAGCGCTTCCGGATCCCGCTGATCGCGATGACGGCGGAGCGCGACTCCACCTTGAGCAAGGCCGCCGATATCGCGCTGACGCTGCCGAAGGCCCGCGAGGCCTGTCCGCATAACCTCGCGCCCACCACCTCCTCGCTGATGCTGCTGGCCCTGGGCGATGCGCTGGCGATCGCGCTGCTGGAGGGCCGCGGTTTCACCCCGGTCGATTTCAGCGTGCTGCATCCCGGCGGCAAACTCGGCGCCATGCTGAAATTTACCCGCGACCTGATGCACACGGGCGAGGCGGTGCCGCTGAAGCCGCTTGGAACCAAAATGTCGGACGCGCTGGTCGAGATGTCCTCGAAGGGGTTTGGCTGTGTTGGAATCGTCGACGCGCGCGGGGCGATCGCCGGCATCGTCACCGACGGCGATTTGCGCCGCCACATGCTGCGCCCGGACCTGATGACCGCGCTTGTCGACGATGTGATGACCAGGAATCCAAAGACGATTCGCGCCGAGTTGCTCGCGAGCGAAGCGCTGGAGATCCTCAACTCGTCGAAGATCACCGCGCTGATCGTGACCGAGGCCAACAGGCCGGTCGGCATCGTCCACATGCACGACATCCTGCGCGCCGGCGTGGTGTAGCGCGGCTCGTCGTTCCAGCGTCATTCCGGGGCGAGGCAACGCCTCGAACCCGGAATCTCGAGATTCTCCGATGTGCTATTGCACAACGCAGCTCGATGCTTCGTATCGCCCCGGAATGACGATCACCTCGGAAACCTCGCCGCCTTTTCCTCCAGCGGCAGATCGAGCCCGTTGGCAAAATACGACACCGTTCGATAAAGGCCGCAGAGCAGGATGATCTCAAAAATCTTCGCGTCGTCGTAATGCATCGACAGCGCCTCGAATTCGGCGTCGCTGAGCGTGGCTCTGACATGCAGCGCATCGACCGCTGCAATCAGCGCCTGTTCGGCCGCTGACCAGCATGACGCATCGGCGTTATCGAGCACCGTGGCGCGAACCTGCGCCTCGGTGAAACCCGCCGCATCCGCAAATATCGCGACATGGACGCCCCATTCGTACTCGCATCCGGTCCGCGCGCAGGTGCGATCGATGACGATTTCGCGTTCCCGCAACGTCAGCGGACCGCCGTCCAGGAGGCTTGCGGCGCGGAATTTCTCCCAGGCGCGGGCGTTGGAGGCGACGACGCGAAACAGCATCAGCGGCGGGGCGCCACGCATGATGCGGTCGAATTGGCCCTGGATTTCCGGTTCATAAGGCGGCTCAAGCGGGGCGATTCGTGACATGGCTGCTCCTGTGCTACATTAAACGTAGCGTATTGCTACATTATTTGTAGCAAGCCGCAAGGTGACCTATCAAGACACCAGATCAGGGCCCCGATGCCGAGACAGCCATCAGCTCCCAAACGAGCTTCCAGAAAACGCAGCGTGCGCGGGTCGCGGTCGGGCCGGCCGATCATGGTGCTGCTGGACCTTCTGGGGCGGCGCTGGAGCCTGCGGATATTGTGGGAGCTTCGCGAGCAAACGCTGACCTCGCGCAGCCTTCGCGCCGCGTGCGACGAAGCCTCGCCCACCGTGCTTCAGGCCAGGCTGTCGGAACTGCGGCAGGCGAACCTGGTCGAACTCATCCGCGGCGATGGATATCGGCTCACCGCCACGGGCCGCGAACTGCAGGAGACCTTCCTGCCGCTGTATCACTTCGCCGAGCGCTGGAGCAAGGCGCACTGAGCGATGCTTCTCCCTCTCCCCGCTTGCAGGGCGAGGTGAAACTACGCCATCGCCACCGTCAGGCTGGCGCCGTCGGCCTGCACGATCCTGACCCGGCTGCCGGCGGGCGCGTCGGGACCGGCGACCCGCCAGATCGTATCGTCGATCCGCACTGTGCCGGCGCCGTCGATGATCGGCTTCTCCAGTGTAAACACCCGGCCGACCAGCGCGTCGGCGCGCTTGTTGAGAAACGGATTTGAGCCACTGACGGCGGAATTGCCCCGCGTGATCCGCCGCCACAGCGGCACCGCGGCGGCGGCGAAGACGGCAAACATCAGGATCTGAATCTGCCAGGATGGATTTAAGGCGAACGACAACAGCCCCACCAGCAGGGCAGCCAGCCCCAGCCAAAACAAAAAGACACCGGGCGCCAGCAGCTCCAGCGCCATCAGGACGACGCCGAAGATCAGCCAGTTCCAGGTGCCCAGTGTGGAGAACATCTCGGTCATGGTGCTGTCCTCAACCCGGCGCCGGCGCCGGGGGAACGGTGCCGGATCCGGCGCTCGGCACCGAGACGCGGCGCGCGGCGGCCTGGGCGGAAGCCGCGCTCTCGCCGAAGGTCGCTCTTGCGATCTCGCCGATGCCGGCGAGCGAGCCGAGCATGCTCATCGCCTCGACCGGCAGCATGATGATCTTCTGGTTCGGCGATTCCGCCAGTTGCCCGAACGCCTTGATGTATTTATCGGCGATAAAGTAATTCAGCGCGGCGACGTCGCCCTTTGCAATCGCCTCGGACACCATCTGCGTCGCCCTGGCTTCTGCTTCGGCGGAACGCTCTCGCGCCTCGGCGTCGCGGAACGCGGCCTCGCGGCGACCTTCGGCCTGCAATATCTGGCCCTGTTTGGCGCCTTCGGCGCGGAGAATTTCGGACTGGCGCTGGCCCTCGGCCTGGAGGATGTCGGCGCGCTTGACCCGCTCGGCCTTCATCTGACGCCCCATCGCCTCGACCAGGTCGGCCGGCGGCACGATGTCCTTGATCTCGATACGGTTGACCTTCAGCCCCCAGGGCGACACCGCCGCATCGACGACGCGCAGCAGACGCTCGTTGATCTCGTCGCGGTGCGACAGCACCTGGTCGAGGTCCATCGAGCCCATCACCGAGCGGATGTTGGTCATCGTCAGCACGATGATCGCCTGCTCGAGATTGGACACCTCGTAGCTCGCTTTCGCCGCGTCGAACACCTGAAAAAACGCTACGCCATCCACGGTCACGGTGGCGTTGTCCTTGGTGATCACCTCCTGCTCCGGGATGCTGATCACCTGCTCCATCATGTTCATCCTGCGGCCGACGCGGTCGAAATAGGGAACGATGATGTTCAGTCCCGGCGACAGCGTGCGGGTATATTTGCCGAACCGCTCGATGGTCCAGTCATAGCCCTGTGGCACGGTCTTGATGCCGGCAAACAGCGTAAAGATAACCAGCAGAACAAGCGCAATGGCGAAGATGTCGAAACCGGTCATGCAGTTCTCCCCCTCAGGCGGTACCATCCCTCGAATGCGATACGCCGCTTTGCAACGCGCCTTCATGCGCTGCAGCACGGCTGCAACCCCCATTTGGTCGCCAAGGCAAGATGTAAGGTTCGACGCGGTGAAAAGCCAGCCGCAATGCATCATGATCCGATTGCTTGAATCGGATCATGATCTATTTCTTTGTTTGAGCGTGATCTTTTCGGAAAACCGGCTCCCACTTTTCCGGATCATGCTCGACGGTCATATCCAGCCCTGAAGCTCGCGCAGCACCAGCTGGCGGATGACATCCATGCCGGGGTCGCTGTCGTTCAGGCAGGGGATATAGGCGAATTGCTCGCCGCCATTGTGCTTGAAGATTTCGGCGTTTTCCTGCGCGATTTCTTCCAGCGTCTCCAGGCAATCGGCGGAGAATCCGGGGGTGACGATGGCGATGCGTCGCACGCCCTCCCTGGCGAGCTTCTCCATGGTCTTGTCGGTATAGGGCTTGAGCCACTCGTCGAAGCCGAAGCGCGACTGGAACGTCAGCAGGAGCTTCGATGCATCCAGGCCCATGCGCTTGCGCAGGCTTTCCGTGGTCGCGATGCATTGCCTCTCGTACGGATCGCCCTTGTCGACATATTTCTGCGGCATGCCGTGGTACGAAGCCACGATGATTTCAGGCTGAAACGGCAGGCTCGCCAGATGTGCGTTGATCGAGACCGCGAGCGCCTCGATGTAATCGGGATCGTCGTAATAAGGCGGCGTCACCCGCAGCGTCGGTTGTGCGCGCATTTGGCCGAGCACGCGAAACACTTCGTCGCACACGGTCGCCGAGGTCGCGGCCGAATATTGCGGATAGAGCGGCACGACCAGCAACCGGTCGCAGCCCTGCGCCATCAGCGCGTCGATCCGGGAGGCGATCGACGGATTGCCGTAGCGCATCGCCCAATCGATCACGACATGGTCGTGGTCCGATATCGCTGCGGCAAGCTTTTCAGACTGGGCGCGCGTGATGGTCTTGAGCGGAGATTCGTTTTGCTCGGCGTTCCAGATCTTCAGATAGTCGCGCGCCTTGCGCCTCGGGCGGGTCCGCAGGATGATACCGTTCAGCGTCAGCTTCCACAGCAACCCCTGATTCTCGATCACCCGCGGGTCGGACAGGAACTCCTTGAGATAGACACGCACGCCGCGCGTATCCGCGGTATCGGGGGTGCCGAGGTTGACCAGCAGAACGCCGATGCGTTCCGGCCCGGCGGCAGCCTTTGCTCGCTCGATGGGAGTGACCGCTGTCATGATATCGATGGCTTCGCGCGTCGAGCCATCCTTGTCAAGATAATGGCAGTTTCGATAGTGTCGCTGATTGCCCGGCGTTGCGAAACATCGCCGGCTGCCGCCTGTCGGGGGAGCCATGACTGTCGCCGAATGGTGCATTTTCGGAGCAGTGATGCTCTATCTCTTGAGCATCGCACCGGTAAAGTGGATCCGGTTTCGCCGGTTCGACAACGCCAAGCCGCGCGACCCCGCCTTCTACGAGGATCCGATTGCCGCGCGCGCGCTGGGCGCGCACCAGAACGGCATCGAGGCCCTTCCGTTTTTTGCCGTAGCCGTCCTGCTGGCGGAATTTCGGGCCGGTCCGCAACGGCTGATCGACGAATTGGCGGTGCTGTTTCTGATCGTGCGGATCGCCTATGTTTTCACTTATCTCGGCAACCGGCCCACGCTCCGGTCGATCCTGTGGAGCATCGGCTTTGCTATCAACCTTGCGATCTTCTTTATGCCGCTGATCCGAGGCTATCTGCGAGTGTAGAACGTAGTTGCAGAAGGGTGGGCAGAGGCGCGCTTGCGCCGTGCACACCCTTGGCTTGGTTAGCTGAAATGGTGGGCACGCTTGCGCTTTGCCCAACCTACAGCTTCTGGAATATCGGCTTCATCATCACTATTGCCGGTGTGAGAGCGTCTCCCAATCTCTTCAAGGAGGGGGCCGTTCGGTTAGACTAGAAGCATGTCACCCGTTCGGCGGCGAGATAGCCGAACAGCAAACCGACACCGAACAGCAGCACCAGTCCTGCGGCAGCGAATTCCACGCCGCGCATGAACAGCGCTCCGCCGCCTTCACCGCCGCCGCTGATGCGGCGCGCCAGGTCCTTCGCCGACACCGCAATAACGGCGATCGCCGCCACCGTGATCGCGGTGCCGAGCCCCATCACAAAGGTCGCGGCGACGCCGGCCCAGAACAATCCCTGCGCCAGCGCGAACACCAGGACCAGGATGGCGCCCGAACAGGGCCGCAAGCCCACGGCGAAGATCGCCCCGAAACCTCGGCGCCAGCCGCCCGGGCCGGCGAGCTCGCTGGGAAGCGGGCCATGGGAGTGGCCGCAATGCTCGTCGTGGACGTGGTCGTGGTCACTGGCTTGGGCGTGATCGTGCCCATGGTCCTCGTGATCGTGGCCATGGTCGTGATGCGCGACGTGAGCGTGAGCCTGGGCGTGAACATGGGAATGTTCGTGGTGATGATGGTCGTGGCCATGACCAGCATGATCGTGCGTCGCGGCCGTCGCGAGCGCCAGCGCGGGTGTTAGCTGCGGTCTCTGCAGCGCACGAATAAAACCTCCGCCCTTGGTCCAGACCAGCCGGGCGCCGAAGGCCGCAATCAGGGCGTAGCTCGCAATCTCGATGACTTTTTCGGCCCCGCACATGCTTTTGGCGGTGGCGTTGAGCAGCCACGCGCCAATCCCGACGATCAACACCGCGACCAGCGACTGCATCAGCGCGGATGCAAACGACAGCACGATGCCGCGCCGCGCGGTTTCCTGGTTGGCGACCAGGTAGGACGAGATCACCGCCTTGCCGTGGCCGGGGCCGGCGGCGTGAAAGATGCCGTAGGCAAAGGAAATCGCAAGCAGGGTCCAGACCGCGTGGCCCTCGGATTTGGTGGCGCGGATCGTCGCGGACATTTCGCGGTAGAATTCCGATTGTTTTGCCAGAATCCATCCAACGATGCCGCCGACCTGCGGCTCGGCGCCGGGGCGCGGACCACCGAACGGCGTCTGCGCCATCAGGACATGCATGATGCCGTCGAGCGTCAGAACCGCCGCCACGGCCAAAATGCAAATCGCCAGTCGATGCGCGAAGACTTGCAGGGAATCCTGTCGGAATGTTGCGCGGGAACTCATGGGCATTGCACCGTGATCTTGTTGGCGAACATCGCGCCGAAGTTGGAATTATCGCCATTCAAGAAGTTCTGCTCGCCGAGCTTCTGGGCGCTGACCGTGCCGTCGTTCGGCCGCTGGAGGCTGACCTTGCAGGCCGCGGGAGCCCCGACCAGCCTGACGGGGTCTTTATCCCCGAGTTTGAAGTCGACAAAGAACGAGGGATCAAACACCTCAAGCGCCAATTCCTTCGGCTTCACCGGCGTCTTCAGCGGCAGGGTGAAATGCAGCGTGAGCACGCTATCCTTGTATTCAAGGAAGTAATCGACCGGGTCCTGGAATTTCTCTTTCTTGCCGTCGGCCTTGGCGAAGGTGAAAAAGCCGAATTCCTTCAGCGATTCGACATTGGTCTGCGCCAACGGCGCCAGTTCTTCGTGGCTGTAGACGTTCTTGGTCTTGGACTCGATGCCCTGCAACGCATAGGTCGAGAACATGTCGTCGAAGGTCCAGGCGTGGCGCACGCCGGTGATCGAGCCGTCCGCGGCGTAGATCACCTCGCTTGTCGCCGTGACCCAGACATGGGGGTGCGCCTGCGCCGCCCCTGCGCCGAGCGCCAGAGCGCCGGCCAACAGCAACAAACCGAGCAAGCCGTGCATCGCGATCTTCACCTCAGGCCGCCTCGGACGTTTCCAGCAGGCCGCGGCGGCGCAGCAGCGCGTCCGCCTCCGGCTCACGGCCGCGGAAGGCGACATAGGCGTCTTCCGGATCGCGCGAGCCGCCCGACGAGTAGATGTCGTCGTGCAGGCGCTTGGCAGTGGCCGGGTCGAAAATATCGCCAGCCTCCTCGAAGGCGCCGAACGCATCGGCATCCATCACCTCCGACCACATGTAGCTGTAATAACCGGACGCATAATGATCGCCGGAGAAGATATGGGCGAATTGCTGCGGCCGGTGCCGCATCGAGATTTCCTCGGGCATCCCGATTTTCTCGAGCTCCTTGCGCTCGAACGCCCGCACGTCGCCGATCTCCGATGCCGGCTGGGAGTGGAATTCGAGGTCGACCAGCGCCGAGGAGACGAACTCCACCGTGGCAAAGCCCTGGTTGAATTTGCGCGCGGCGATGAAGCGCTGCAAGAGGTCTTCCGGCAACGGCTCGCCGGTCTGGTAATGCCGGGCAAATTGCTGCAGCACCTGCGGCTGTTCCTGCCAATGCTCGTAAAGCTGGGAGGGCAGTTCGACGAAATCGGTGAACACGCGGGTGCCCGACAGCGATGGGTAGGTGACGTCCGACAGCATGCCGTGCAGGCCGTGGCCGAATTCGTGGAACAGGGTGCGCGCGTCGTCCGGCGACAGCAGCGAGGGCTCGCCTTCAGCGCCCTTTGAGAAGTTGCAGACGTTGATGACCAGGGGCGCGATCTCGCCGTCGAGCTTTTGCTGGTCGCGCAAGGACGTCATCCAGGCGCCGGAGCGCTTCGAGGGCCGGGCAAAGTAATCGCCGTAAAAAAGCGCCTTGTGCTTGCCGGCGGCGTCCTTCACCTCCCAGACCCGCACGTCCGGATGCCAGACCGGAATATCCTTGCGCTCGGAGAAACTAACGCCGAACAGCCGGCTGGCGCAGTCGAAGGCGGCTTCGATCATATGGTCGAGCGCCAGATACGGCTTGATCGCGGTGTCGTCGAAATTGGCGCTGATCTGCCGGAGCTTCTCGGCGTAATAGCGCCAGTCCCATGGGGCGAGGGCGAAATTGCCGCCCTCCTCCGTCACCAGCGCCTGAAGAGCATCGCGATCGGCCAGTGCCCGGGCCCGGGCGGGCTTCCAGACCCGCTCCAGGAGGCCTCGCACGGCCTGCGGCGTCTTGGCCATCGAATCCTCCAGCCGGTAGGCGGCGAAAGTCGGATAGCCCAGGAGCCTCGCGCTCTCCTCGCGCAGCGCAAGGATCTCGACGATGATCTCGTTGTTGTCGTTGGCGTTGCCATTGTCGCCGCGGGCGACGAAGGCCTTGTAGACCTTCTCGCGCAGATCGCGCCGGCCCGAGCTCTTCAGGAACGGCTCGACCGAGGACCGCGACAGCGTCACGATCGCCTTGCCGGCCATGCCGCGCTCTTCGGCGGCGGACTTCGCCGCGGCGATGAAACTGTCCGACAGGCCGTCGCGATCGGCCTCGCCGAGTTCCATGAACCAGTCCTGCTCGTCGCCCAGCAGATGGTGGCTGAACGTCGTGCCAAGATGGGCCAGCCGCTCGTTGATCTCGGCCATCCGCGCCTTGGCCGCCTCGTCGAGGCCCGCGCCGGAGCGATGGAAGTGCGTATAGGTCCGCTCCAGCAGCCGCATCTGCTCGGGGCTCAGCCCGAGCGCGGCGCGGTTGTCGTGCAAGAGCGCGATCCGGCCGAACAGCACCGCATTCATCATGATCGGATTCCAGTGCCGCGCCATCCGCAACGACACCTCCTTGTCGATCTCCAGCAGCGCCGGATTGGAGTGCGCCGACACCAGGTCGTGGAAAACCGCCGAAACCTTGGCGAGCAGCTTGCCCGAGCGCTCCAGCGCGGTGATGGTGTTGGCGAAGTCCGGCGCGGAGGGATCGTGGGTGATCGCGGCGACCTCGGCGGCATGATCGGCAAAGGCCTGCTCGAAGGCGGGGAGGAAATGCTCCGGCGCAACGTCGGCGAATGGCGGGGTCTCGAACGGCGTCTGCCACGCCTGCAGCAGCGGATTGAACTGCCCCTGCGCGGCGGCCGTCATTTGCTGGGTTTCTGACATTGTCATTCCCGTTTCCGTTCCAATTCTATTGCGCACGCTATATCAC
>Ga0210405_10005468_pt1 | contig 11582 bp, 11 predicted proteins | sample IncBWH11MmetaG_FD_155492 | JGI IMG/M metagenome (GOLD analysis project Ga0210405, IMG submission 155492) | Forest soil microbial communities from Barre Woods Harvard Forest LTER site, Petersham, Massachusetts, United States - Inc-BW-H-11-M | ecosystem: Environmental > Terrestrial > Soil >... | reverse complement strand
TGTTGAGCACACCGACCGTAGCGCGGGCGAACCCGCTGGTTGGAGATGAAAACCCGTAGACACCGGTGCCGCCCTGCCCGGCGACGCCCGTGCCATTGCTCAAGCCAAATCCCGAAACGCCGGTCACGCCGGAACCCTCAACCCCAATCCCGGTGATGCCCTCAGCGACGCCGGCTACCGCGGCACCTGCGCCGTTGCTGGTTTGAGTTGCTTGAAAAATGGCTCCATTGTTGCTGCTTCGGAAGAACCCCGTCTGCCCCACGACCTCGCCACTAACGCTGACGGTGCCCCCGGTCTGGGTAATGATCGAGTCGCTAACTTTGGCGCTTCCGCCGTTGCTGGTGAAAAGGGGAACGAACGCGGCCTGGCAGCCCGTCTTACTGGCACAACTGATCTCATTCGGCTGCTCCGCTGGCGGTTGCGCTTGCCGCGTTGCGCCGCTGTTAGAATTAGACGAAGGCGTGACCAGTTGAAACGCCGAAAGCGGTTTTCCGCCCAGGGTTTCCGCATCTGCCGCCTTCAGCGCGTAGGGTGCGCTGACCAGCAGTGCGCGCGGCTGTTCGTTCTGTCCTTGCGGTTGCATGCCGACCCAGCGGGCCTCGTTGGAGCTGAAAAACTCCATGGGCAGGCCGTCTGATTTGGTGGCTCCCAGCATGACGGTGTAGCGGCCGTTTGCATCCACCTGTACGTTTTGCGTCTCCATCCATAGCGGTGCGCCGCCCTGCTGGTCCTTATAAAAGGCGAAGGTTATGCCGACGGTACCGGCCTTCGGTGCGCCTGCTTCGTCTTTCACAACACCACTGAACTTGATCAGGTGGGGCACGCTGACGGCGGTACTGTTGGCGGTATTCTGCGTGAGCCCTAAGGAACTCAGGGCGAGCAGCAGTGTGGCAACAATCAAAGCGGATCGAAAAGTGCGAAGGTCTTGGGTTTTCATGTTCATTCTCCTTTTGTATGTGTGCTCAAGGCCGCTTCCGAGGGCAGCTTTTTTTCTTGTCTACCCTCGAATCGCGGAGCGGACAGACTCTACTGGTTGATGTTGCAGACGTACGTGTTGCCCTGCCTGATGGGGGCAGTGCACAACGGTCCAAGATTGGTCTTCGCACCCGGTACGCTGATCATGGCGTTGGGGCCGGCTGCGTGCTGACCGTTGAACGGGGTTGGCTTTTTCGGGTCGAAGCCGCACGGGACGGCATCCTGCGGGTTGTCGAACCAAAAACCGACGTGGAGGGCGTTGGTCGGGGACAGACTGGTGTCTGGATCAAAGCCAAAGATCTGGTCTAAGAGAATGGTGTGAATGGTTGCGTCGAGATTTCCGTACTGGTCCGCCTTCATATCGGTTTGATACCAGGCCAGTCCGAAGTTGGTGAAGTTGGGATCGACCTGGCCATCGGATAACAGCTCGGTGCGCTGGGTGGTGAATAGATCGAAGCCCAGGTTAGGCTGGAAGTTCTGTCCTTTTATATATAACGTGTCAGCGAGACTGCCACGGACCACGGTAACCTCAGCGGTGGCGGTAGACCCGAAACAACTTGCGAACGGTGGGTTGGGATAAAGCTTGAACGTCTCCTTGTTGACCTTTGCCTGCAGCGGCAATACCGCACCTGTAAGAAAGGCGACGGCAAGCGCCAGCAATATAAGGCACTTGTTGGCTTGAGTTCTTGCGTTAGTCATTAGATCAATCTCCTATTTGGTTAGTTTGGCCGCTGCCTAGTCGAACCCGGGCAGTCGGATCGTCGCCATGCATGCGCTGCGACGGAACCACTCTCGCTCGGAAACCGCAGAACCGTCCTGAGGAAGTCCTGAAAGATCTCTAAAATCCGTCAAAAAAATCTAGGAAAGCTGCAAGCATCGGGAAGGAAAGAAATTACGAACCGCTTGCGGGCTGGCGGACATCCGCAATCCCTGGAACGCGTATAGTTGGGAAACCCATTTTGGCTGTTCCGCCCGATGTTATTCTTGTCGTAGAATTTGTTCGCGTGGTTTAAACAGATTCTTCGGGATCAAAGGGTCCCAGCGCACTCGATCTGCTGGGAACCAAGAATCTGATTCTGAATCTCCTCGCTGGAAACCTCGACGAGAAGAGACCTTCTTTCAGGAAGAAGCGTCACTGTCTGGGTGTGCGAACGATTACTCAGGAGTGTCCTACCGGAACCGGTCAATGAGTACAGCCGACCAGTTCGAACCAAAGTCGCCAGGACCATGCAAGCGTCCTTTTTACGAGTTTGGTCCATTCCTTCTGGACACAATCCAGCACGTTTTGCTGAAAGAAGGGAGGGCGGTGGCGCTCACCCCGAAGACTTATGACACGCTGCTAATGCTGGTTCAGAACAGCGGGCGAATGCTCTCCAAAGAAGAACTCATGAGGTTGCTGTGGCCGGACAGTTTCGTGGAGGAATCGAACCTCACCCAGCAAGTTTCGATGATCCGCAGGGCCCTCGGTGACTCTCCTGGCGATCCCCATTTCATCGTGACCGTCCCTGGGCGAGGTTATCGCTTCAGTGCCGAGGTCAGAAATTGGGGGGATGAGAAAGAGCGTTTGGGTTTGACTGTGTCGGCGCCGCAATTGGTCAGCGCAGCCGGAAACCGAAACGGGCAAAAGGTAATGCCTCTAGACAGAGCGGACGTGAACGGGACGGAAAACGCGCCGATCGCGCCACCGCTCAAGCGGAGACACCGGAAGACGACCAGATGGACAGTCATGTCGGTTGGCGGAGTCGCACTGCTAAGCATCGCGATATTAGCAATCACAAGATTCTTACATCCGACGCAACCTAGGACAAGCCACGCTGTCGCCGCAAATCGCAGTTTGGCAATTCTTCCACTTCAGAACCTTAGGCAATATCCCGACGATGATTTCCTGGGATTCTCGCTTGCGGACGCCGTCATTACCAAGCTCGGCTACGTGAGCTCGCTGACGACCAGACCTTCCGCAGCAGTCGAGAAATATAGAAACCAGGTCATTGACATTCAAAAGGTTGCGGCAGATCTGAATGTTGACACTCTCCTCATAGGGAGCTTCATCCGCGATGACGATGATCTGCGCATTACCTATCAATTGATCGATGGTAAGACCGAGAAGATTCTGGGCCGAGGCACCATCGACCTAAAGTACGACAAGCTATTGCGAGTCCAAGACAACGTAGCCCAGCAAATTATCAAAGACTTGGAGCTAAATCTGTCACCCTCGGAGGCGGAGAGGATCAAGCCCGATGCACCTGTCAATCCGCTCGCTTATGAATATTACCTGCGAGGTGTCGACCTCCACGGCCAGCACAAATTTCCCATGGCGATCAAGATGCTGGAGAAGTCGACCGAAATCGACCCGAACTACGCTTCTGCCTGGGCGTACCTGGGAGCGTCCTATACTTCGGACGCCACTTTCGAGTTTGGCGGGCGCGAGCAATACCGCCGCGCGCAGGCCGCTTATGAACGCGCACTAGCGATACTGCCGTCGCAATTGGACGCACAAATCTTTCTCGCGAATCTACTCGTCGACACAGGGAAAGTTGAGCAAGCCGTGCCATTGCTGCGCGATGCCCTCAAAACGAATCCGAACCACGCAGCGGTGCATTGGGAACTGGGGTATGCTTACCGCTTTGCGGGAATGCTAAACGAGTCAGTCGCAGAGTGCGAGCTTGCGCTCCAACTCGACCCCCTGGTCAAAGCCAACGGCTCATTCTTTAACACCTACCTTTATCTCGGAGAGTACGACAAGTTTCTTCGGAGCTTGCCTGATCTTAACGATTCAGCTTTCGTCTTGTTCTACCGTGGCTTTGGAGAGTACTACCTGAAGAACTCAGAGCAGGCCGCCAAAGATTTCGATCGTGCCTACGAGCTCGATCCTTCCCTGTACACGCAAATCGGCAAGGCGTTTAGTAATTCGATCGCGCACAGGAATGCGGAGGGACTGGAAATCCTGCGTGGTTTGGAGAACAAGATCGGCGAACGCGGAGTTGGTGATCCCGAAGGCATGTACAAGATTTCACAAGCTTACTCAATATTGGGAGACAAACCCTCCGCACTCCGGGCATTGCGTCGAAGCATTGAGGGTGGATTCTTCTGTTATCCGTATTTCACAACTGATCCGCTCTTGGACGGACTGCGAAATGAGCCTGAATTCAACGCGCTGTTGAATGCTGCTCGCGAGCGACGCGAAGCATTCAGGAGCAAGTTCTTCTGAAGCAGCTTCACGATCCCACCTGCGACTGCACCTGGTTCGTGTCCAGCCATCCCGCGACTTTCCACAAGCCGACTTCTCGGGACTGATCCCACTTTGTCTTTGTAGCGGGGTTCAACGTGATTCAGAACCAAGGGCATGTCCCGAGTGGCCTGAGTAGAACGCATCACCCTGTGTTCGGGCGCGCAAGATCGTCCATCAGCGGCAACCCAGCCCAGGCTATTATTCTAGAATGTGACTGCCATCCCGGACACACACACCAAGACCCCGCTTCGGACGGGATTCCTCCGATCCTTTATTCGATGGCTTGTCATCGGAGTGGTGCTTCTTTGGTCGCTTGCCGCGCTGATCCTTGTGGCCGCCCGGTGGATCGACCCACCGACAACCGCGGTGCACATCCAGCGCCGCTTGCAGGCATGGATTCACCACACGCCCTATCGCGAACGCTACAAATTCATTCCGCTCGGCCAAATCTCGCCCGATCTCCAGCACGCTGTAATCGCCGCAGAGGATACGCACTTCTACCAGCACCACGGATTCGATTGGCACGAGATCCAAATCGCTGCCGAAGACGATTTGGAAGGCGAGCGCACCCGCGGAGCCTCCACCCTTACGCAGCAACTCGTCAAAAACCTATTCTTCGGAACCGGCCACTCTATCCTCCGCAAGGGCGCAGAGGCTACGCTGGTACCGGTGGCCGAATTTGTCCTCGGCAAACAGCGTATTCTGGAGATATACCTTAACGCGGTCGAATGGGGCCCAGGTATTTATGGTGCAGAGTCGGCCTGTCGTTACTACGACGAAACCGCAGCCCGGAATATCGGCCGCGAACAAGCGGCACGGCTCGCTGCAATTCTGCCGGCTCCCCTGAAGCGACGACCCGAGCGCATGAATAACTACAGCGCGATTATCCTTAAGCGGATGGGCCAAATGGGTTGGTAATCGTGGTTAACATTTTACCAATGCGGCGGCTGATTACCCTCGTACTGGGTTCTGGTCGGATGGTCGCCGATTCGGAAATCACTGTCTCCACAACAAAGCAGTGATTCAATCGTTTGCAAGCGAGAAGCCAACTTGTCGTTCCTAATCCTTTCGATATACGCTCTGGTACTCACCTGCGAATCGAACTGGGCGACTTCGCCTGAGTGGCGCATGAAGGAAATGACTGCCAATGACGATGACGACCTCGAACGGTTCCGCGCCGGAGCAGCGAAGTACGCCGCCTACCTCGAGACGCCCGAGGGACGGTTGCGCCTCGATCTCGCCTTTGCCAATTTGCAAGACTTCCTCCCGCAGGCCACGCGGTCTTTGCGCGCTCTAGATATTGGGGGCGGTAACGGCGCCATCGCGGTGCGCTTGGCGCGACTTGGTCTTCACGTCACGTTGCTGGATGCGTCTGTACCAATGCTGGATTTCGCGGAGCGCGGAGCGCGGGAAGCAGGGGTTGCGGAGAGGATTGCGCTGAAACACGGCGATGCCGCCGAATTCGCAAACTTGTTCCCTGCCGAGTCGTTTGATGTAATTCTTTGCCACAATATCCTAGAATATGTTGACGACCCGTGTGCGGTGTTGCGCAGTGCGGCTCGCTCCTTGCGAGATCCGTCTAGCATAATTTCGGTATTGGTGCGTAACCAGGCAGGTGAGGTTTTAAAGGCCGCAATACAGGACGGCGACTTGGCCGCGGCCGAGCATAGTCTCACCGCTGAGTGGGGACATGAGTCCCTGTACGGAGGAAGAGTGCGGCTATTTACGGCGGAGAGCCTGCAAGCTATGCTGCACGAATCGTCACTCGCGGTAATTGCGGAGCGGGGCGTACGGGTCCTGTCGGATTACTTGCCGCCGAAGGTTTCCCGAAATGATGAGTACCAGCCGATTCTGGAGCTGGAGCGCAAGCTGGGCAGGCGACCGGAGTTTGCCGGAGTCGCCCGCTACACGCATTGTCTGGCGCGTCGCGCAGGCCCGGTGGTGAAAGACGTCGCATGAACAACGTAACAGTCCAGTCTTCGTCGTCCGGATCTCGCACGACGCCGGATGCCGGTATTTCGCTCGGGCTCGGGCTTACCAACGAGTGTAATCTCGCCTGCGCCTTCTGCTATCGCGATCCAACTCGCGCAGATCGTCTTTCCCTCGATCAAGTGAAGGCAGTCATGGAACGCCTACCCGTCCGCGCGGTAAACCTAGGCACCGGTGAGAACGGCATGCATCCCGAGTTCAAGGCAATCCTGGCCTACCTGCGAACGAAACCGGTCAAGCTCACCATCACTTCCAACGGTCATAGTGTTGCTGTTCTGGAAGACGATGAACTGTGTGCTTTCCATGACATTGAGTTCTCTCTCGATTACCCGACGCGAGCGGAGCAGGATGCACAACGCGGAGACGGCAATTGGGAACTGATCCATCAGCAGGCAGAACGGTGTCTCAGGCTGCGTATTCCTGTAACTGTCGTCGCCGTCATGATGAAGTCGAACTACTTGCGGTTAGCGGATGTCGCGCGAATAGCCAAACAGTTTGACGCTCCTTTGCGCGTGAATGTCTACCAAGCCGTGCGATCGGACCTCTATGCGCTGAGCTACGAAGAATACTGGGAGGGGTTCCAGCGCCTCTTTGAGGAGACCGATGTCATCGCCATTGGCGAGCCGCTGGTTCGCGCGATGACGGGGCTACCGCCACTTCGAGGAGGATGTGGCGTGAGCACCGTAAGGGTTACGCCGCGCGCCACGACACAGCCGTGTGTTTATTGGCCGGGATCGGGGGAACCGCTTTCAGATTTGATCTCGATGGGACTCGACATTCTGGACTCCGCACCATTCGAGCAAGCCCGCATCCTTCCCGACGCGTGCCAGACTTGCGAGTTCCGCGAGTCGTGCCACGGCGGATGTGCCGGACGGCGACGCTTGCAAGGCGCACTATTACAGCCTGACTCTTATTGTCCGATCATTCGGGGCGAGCGCCCACAACTCGAAATCCGCATGGCCGCAAATCGCGATCTGCCTAAGCTGAGCAGTTCCTGCACTACGGTCGTGATGGCGAGAAGCTGATCCGTGAACACTGTGTGGAACGAGCGCGTAGCGCCCGAAGCAGCCTGCGGGAGATATGGCCCTCTCCGGCACAACCAGCTTGATCGCAGGGGGTTGCAATCTACGCAGATTGCGTAATAATATACGCATTATGCGTAAGAATGTCCCAGCGCTGGACAGCCTCTTCCCGAGTGTGCGACAGGGTGTGCTTGCGGCAACTCTGACCCGGCCAGACAAATGGTGGTATCTCTCCGAGTTGGCGGAATTCCTCAACACGCGGCCATCGAGCCTGCAACGCGAACTTCGCGCGCTAGAGCAAACTGGCATATTGCAACAGCGCAAGGATGGGCGCCGAACGTACTTTAAGGCAGAGACCCGCTCCCCGCTCTTCCGGGAGTTGCGGAGCATATTTGAAAAGACAGCGGGACTGATTCCTACCCTCAGAATCGCGCTTCGACCTTTTGCGCACAGAATCGGCTGCGCCTTCGTGTATGGCTCGATAGCACGCCGCGAAGAACGTGCAGCCAGTGACATTGATCTGATGGTGATTGGCAACGTAGGCTTGGGAGACCTGGCGCCGCCTCTGCGAAAAGTTGAACAGCGGCTCGGCCGGGAGGTGAATGTGACAAACTACTCCGTGGACGAATTCCGCAGAAAGGTCGCCAGGGACGATCACTTCTTGACAACCGTGTTGAGAGGTAGGCTCGAGTTCGTGAAAGGTGAACGGCGTGACCTGGACGCAGTTGCTGGCAAGTAAGGAAGTTCAGCAGCACAAAACTTCGAAGCGGGAGCTTGACAGACTGCGGGCAGTTATTTCCCGCGACTTGGCCGATGCGTCTTTGGATAGCGTGTCGGCAGACAGACGCTTTGCAACGGCATACAATGCTGCGCTGCAAGCAGCAAAAATGGCGATTGCATGCGCCGGTTACCGCGTCGTGGGCGCCGGGCACCACAGAATTTCTTTTGAAGCCGTTAAGCTCGCCGCCGGCAAAGCCGCAGGCCCGTACGGAGATTACTTCGACAGGTGCCGACGCAAGCGGAATGTAATTGACTATGACGACGCCTTTGTCGCTACTGAGACCGAGGCAACAGAGATTCTCGCGAAGACGAAAGAATTCATTGCGGTTCTCGAACAGTGGATTGTGAAAAACCACCCGTCATTGAAAGCGTAGGCGGGCCGCGCTCTTCGCTGAGTTGGAACATTACGACCATACCATGCCCGCGCTTCCAGCAAATCCTCGGTCGCTTCAGGTATCCAGACGACCGGCAGCTTCACGGCTTCTTGAATAAGCTCGCCCTAACTTGTTCCCAGGGGATGACATTGGAGGGATTTTGCTCATGCCTCTCGATGCGGTGATCCAGTTCCCCGCGTTGCGCGTCCGTCAACGACAGTGCGTCGGCTTCCAGGCTTTCCCACACCGCAGGCAGCAGCTCGGCCTTCTCGGAGGCGGAGAGGTTCTCTATTTGCTGTCGCAAATCGCTCATTGTTTATAACCCTAGCGCGGTTCCCCGGCCGTGGCAAGGGAGCTTTCCTTTCGTGTGAGAACGCCTGTGAGAAATTGGAATACGTCCCGCTAGTCGACAGACTTCCCCAAGCTGAGCAGTTCCTGCCCTATCGTAGTGATCGCCAGGTAGTCTGATATGGCACCACTTTTCGAACTAAGGTCCTGTAGTTCCGACAACGAACTTACAGCCAGGCCCGTTATAATCGCGCCGATGGCAAGCGACGCTTTTCTCTCGTGGGCGAACCGGACCGTGCTTCGCCCGGGCCGCGAAGAGCCCTACCTGTCGATCCAGGACATCGTCGTTTTCGTTCGCGATCTGGAAGTGAGTAAGCGCTTCTACCTGCAACAGTTGGGCTTCGAACTCCTCACAGAACAACGCCTTCCCACCGGCGAACGCTGGATCGAAGTGGCGCCTCCCGACGGTAGCGCGGATCTCGCGCTGGTGGAACCAAAGCCCGACTCGCCGGAATACAAACTGATTGGCGGCTACCGCTGGGTCCTATTCATGACCGAAGATGTCCACGCCAGGTACAAAGAATGGAGCGAACGCGGGGTTCGTTTCACAACTCCTCCGGAGACGCCGGGGTGGGGCGGCATCTATGCGCGTTTCGAGGATCCGGACGGGAATGCGTTTGGCCTGGAAGGCTTCGATGAGGTGAGGCAAAGCCTGGAGTTGCGTCGGCGGGCGCACGCCGAGAAACTCGAATCCGAACGCCGCACCGCCCAGGAACTGGAAATAGCGCGGCAGGTGCAGGCGCGGTTGTTTCCGCAGATTCAGCCGGAGCTGAAAACGGTCGAGTACGCGGGCATCTGTCTGCAGGCGCGCCAGGTGGGAGGGGATTATTTCGATTTCCTGAATCTCGGGCCGCAGCGGCTGGGGTGGATCATCGGCGATGTTTCCGGCAAGGGGATCGCCGCAGCTCTGCTGATGGCGAATTTGCAGGCTAGCCTGCGGAGCCAGTCGGCGCTGGCCTTCGATCAGCCCGAGGTGTTGCTCCAGTCTGTGAACCGCCTGTTCTATGACAACACCGGCGACAGTGCCTATGCCTCGCTTTTCTTCGCCGATTACGACGAGGCGGCGCGGCGATTGCGCTACGTCAATTGCGGCCATTTGGCGGGTCTCCTGGTAAGAAGCGACGGCAGGGTCGATCGGCTCGAGTCCACCGGCACGCTGCTCGGGCTGTTCAGCGAGTGGAATTGCTCGATGCGGGAGCAGGAGTTTTCTCCCGGGGACGTGCTTGCGCTTTACACCGATGGCATCACCGAAGCCAGTAATGACCAAGGAGAGGAATTTGGCGAGCGCTGCCTGATTGAATCGCTTCAGCAACATCGGCACCTGCCGTGCCAGGCTTTGTTGAGCGCGATCGTGGATGGTGTTCGGCGATTCAGTTTTCAGGAACAACACGACGACATCACAGCGATCGTCGCGAAGTTCAAGGCTACGAGCTGACGTGTCGTCGGGCGCTGCTACGTTTCCAATCGCAAGAACGCTCTCTCCACCCGTTCTCTACAGGGATGGCTCAGTGAACCCTAACTGGAACGTTGAAACGATCACCCGTGTCTTTTCCGCCGTCATTGCTGGTGCAGCGACTCCCGCGCTCGTTGGCCTCGCGTCGGTTCGCTGGATAAAGGGCATCCGACAGGGAACTGCCCCCTTGGCGCAACGGTATGGGCCTTGCGTCGATTGTCATCATTTCCGCGTTTTGGCTGTTCCAAATGACGCGCTGGCTTATGTTGTCGATGAACCGTGAGCTGACAGCACCCTATGGCGAGTTGCGGGAGTTTGAACTGTTCCTCCCTGCATTCTTCATTTATCCGGCACTACCTCTGGCCTGTGCTCTAAAGAGTTCTCCCCGGCTGCTGATGATTGCTGCATGGGTTGCGGCGCTGTTTTCCGGTCCGTTCGCGTACTCGTGAAGATCGGATAGCACGCTTTTTGGCGAAGAATCGCCATTCCCCGCATTGGTGACATAAGCCATGCGGCAACAGCCCGAAAAAACTTGGGACGGTGGCCGACTCAAACCCGCCTTTGGTTTGACGGGAAATTACTCTGCGTCAACGTCAGGAAAAAGCGGCGCCACGGTCTTCATGGGTATGAAGAGCCGATTCGGGTGATTCGGAATATCGATGAAGCCGTAGCGTCTGTAGAAGCCACGCGCGTTTTCGTCGATGGCGTCCACCACTACGGCGACAGAGGCGATGTTCCTGCTGTGCTCCAGTGCTCTTTTCATGGCCCCCATGAGCAAGAGTTCCCCGAGGCCGCGTCCCTTGAACTGCTTGCTCCTCGCCAATCGTCCGAGCAACGTCGCGGGCAGTTTGTCGTACCTGGGAAGGTGCAGCTGTTGAACCAATTCAGGAGGCAGCTCACCGGCCTCGATCGCGTACTGCGAAAGCGTGTAATAGCCCGCGATTGTCTTGCCGTCGGGAGTCAAGACATAGACGGCAGCGACTCGCTTCTTGATTTCCTGGGTCGCGTGCTCCTTCAGATATCTGTCAAGCGACTCCTGCTCGCACGAAAAAGCCGCTCGATCATGCTTTTTCTTGTCGAGCGGCTCGAATCGAAATATAGGGTTTTCCTGGACAGGACGATCTGCCAACTATGCGATCTCCTCTTTCAATCTCCGCGCCGCCGCAATCGCCTTCTCGTTTGGCTTCGGCGGATTCAGGAGTGCCTCCACAAACAGTCGTTTGGCCTCTTCGCTCAGCGTCAGGACTTCGTGCTCACGAATAGCGTTCAGGGCAGCCTGTCTCGTCGCCATTCGAATAAAATCCGAAGCGGAGGTGCCGCTTAAGCTGGCTGCAGTCTCAATCATTTCCTTCTCTTCCCGCGTGACCCGAGCGTCCAAGCGCTCACCCCGCGTGGCCGTTGCAGACACCATA
>Ga0210405_10005465_pt1 | contig 11589 bp, 8 predicted proteins | sample IncBWH11MmetaG_FD_155492 | JGI IMG/M metagenome (GOLD analysis project Ga0210405, IMG submission 155492) | Forest soil microbial communities from Barre Woods Harvard Forest LTER site, Petersham, Massachusetts, United States - Inc-BW-H-11-M | ecosystem: Environmental > Terrestrial > Soil >... | reverse complement strand
TGCTCGCCGCCAAGGCTGTAGTCACCGGATCGCAGCTCTTCCAAGACATAGCGGTCGCCGACGCTGGTGGTGCGAACGGTCACACCCGCCGCGCGCATGGCCAGGTGTAGTCCGAGGTTGCTCATCACGGTCGCGACCAGGGTGTTGTCGACCAGTTCGCCCGCCTCTTTCATCGCCAGAGCCAGGATCACCATGATCGCGTCGCCGTCGACGACCTGGCCGGTGGCATCGATCGCCAGGCAGCGGTCGGCGTCTCCGTCGTGCGCCAGACCGAGGTCGGCGCCGTGGGCGAGGACCGCCGATCGCACTGCATCCAGGTGGGTCGACCCGCAGCGGTCGTTGATGTTGAGCCCATTGGGTTCGGCGTGGATCGCGATGACCCGCGCCCCGGCCGCCCGATATGCGCGCGGCGCTGCCGCCGAGGCCGCGCCGTGGGCGCAGTCGACGACGACGGTCAGCCCATCGAGCCCGACGGTGCCGGACTTGCCGACGTGGCGCAGGTAGCGGTCCAACGCGTCCTCAGCGTCGATCACCCGTCCGATCCCCGACCCGGCGGGCCGCAGGCCCGGCCCGGCCGCTACCAGATCCTCGATCTGGTCCTCGGTGGCGTCGTCGAGCTTGTGACCGCCCGGCCCGAAGATCTTGATGCCGTTGTCGGGCATCGGGTTGTGCGACGCCGAGATCATCACCCCGAAGTCGGCGTCGTAGGCGCTGGTCAGATATGCCACCGCCGGTGTCGGCAGCACCCCGGCCCGCAGCGCGTCCACGCCTTCACTGGTCAGACCGGCGATCACCGCCGCTTCCAGCATCTCGCCGCTGGCACGTGGATCGCGACCGATCACCGCAACACGTCGCCGCGCACTGTTCGCGCTGGTCAGCCGCCGAGCAGCCGCTGCGCCCAGGGCCAGCGCGAGCTCGGCGGTGAGCTCTCGATTGGCGACTCCGCGGACGCCGTCGGTGCCGAATAGTCGACCCATGCGGACAAACCTCTCACAATTGGTAGCCGCGCACACGCGTGACAAGAGGATTACCCGTAGTGCCACCCAACTGGTACGCGGCCGTGATCGCCGCCAGGATCAGCGCTTGCTGTACTGCGGCGCCTTGCGGGCCTTCTTCAGGCCGTACTTCTTGCGCTCGACGGCGCGCGGGTCGCGGGTGAGGAAGCCGGCCTTCTTCAGGGCGGGCCGATCCTCGGGCGTGATCAGGATCAATGCCCGCGCGATCGCCAGCCGCAGCGCACCGGCTTGGCCGGACGGGCCGCCGCCATCGAGGTGGGCGAAGATGTCGAAGGCTTCCAGCCGGTCGACGATGACCAGCGGCGCCTTGATGAGCTGCTGGTGCACCTTGTTGGGGAAGTAGGCCTCCAGGCTGCGGCCATCGAGCTCGAATTTGCCACTGCCGGGCACCAGGCGCACCCGTACCACGGCCTCCTTGCGGCGCCCGACCGCTTGGATCGGACGGTCGATGACGAAGGAGGCTGAGGTTTCCCGCGGCGTGGCGGCAGCTGCCGCGGCCTCGGGAGTCTCGGCGGTCACGGCCTCTGTCTCAGTTCCTGCGGTTTCTGTCATTGGGCCACCTGCTTGATCTCGAACGGAGTCGGCTGCTGGGCGGAGTGCGGGTGCTGCGGTCCGGCGTAGACGTGCAGCTTGCGCTTGATCTGGCGGCTGAGCTTGTTCTTCGGCAGCATGCCGAGGATCGCCTTTTCGACCACACGGTCGGGGTGCTTCTGCATCAGGTCGCCGATCGTGCGGCTCCGCAGCCCGCCGGGATAACCCGAGTGGCGGTAAGCCAGCTTGTTGTGCAGTTTGTCGCCGCTGATGGCGACCTTGTCGGCATTGACGACGATGACGAAGTCGCCACCGTCAACATTGGGGGTGAATGTCGGCTTGTGCTTGCCGCGCAGCAGGTTGGCTGCCGCGACGGCAAGGCGGCCGAGCACCACGTCCGTGGCGTCGATGACGTACCACGACCGCGTGGTGTCACCCGCCTTCGGCGTGTATGTAGGCACAGCGCTTACCTTTTCTCTCGGGTTGGATCCCGGTGTGACCCGGGTGCCGGTCAGGCGTCCGCGGCAAGGGATTGATCTCGGCGACCGACGTTGACCCGAGTCCCCGGCGTACCGCACGCCAACGGTGCAGCTTACCGGCGGTCATCCATGCAGGTCAAAACGCCGCTTTGGCCACACCGAATGCCCGGCTGGCGGTGGTCACCCGACGAAAACCCGACACCCCTCCAGTGAAATGGCTCACCATCACCGCAGATCGGGCAGCCTTTCCATCGCTCAGGCGTTCCCGACGAAGGCCACTAAAAACCACAGTGACCCTAAATCTTGGGAGGCCAACATGCTGCAGACCACCGTCGGGCAGCGCGATCGCTCAATCGCCGAGACGCTGTGGAACTGGCGCGGCGAGGCGCTCTGGATCTTCGTCGGCATCGTCTTGCTGGTCGTGTTCGTGGACCCGCTGATCCTGTCGGCTCTCGCCACCGTGGCCGTGGCTGCGACCTGGTGGGCCTACCGCAAGGTGCAGCATCGCGTGGAGAAGAACGTGAGAAGCGACGCCGAGTTGGCCACCGTGACGCATCTACGCCCGACATTGGCCGATTCCCGGGTTTTACCAGCTAACGCGGTAATACGTTGAGGTTCATGGAACTGGGAATCGCAGGGTTGGCAACCCCTCTGCTGGTGTCTGGTGGATTTAGTCTGACCGGTTTGGCGCTAGCTGCAGGTACCGCGTTTCCTCTGTTCAAACCGACCCACCACCGGGCTGGTTGGGCGGCCTGACTTCCACCAGGATTCGGTTGAACTGCGCGGTCCCGCGGGCTCTCCCCTCCGTCGGGACCGCGCAGAGTCCTCATGCGCGTGTCGCCGCTACCGTGCCCATACGCCGGCGGCCCTGTGATCGGCAGCCGCGACATCCTCGGCGCCGTCACGCACCGCGTTTCCCAGGTCGACCAGAATCTCGTTAAGGGCAATGGCCGCCTGATGCCACTTCAGCTGCTCGACCCCATAAGCGGTCGCGGCTTCGCGGGTCCACAGTTCCTGCAGCGGCGCAACGTGAGACTTCAACTCCTGCAACGCTGCGTTGAAGCGGGCGGAAGTGGTGTGGATCTCCTGGCGGACCGAGCATTCGATCTCTTCGAAGTTGTACGACAGCCGCGGGTCCATTGCTGGCGGCCTCACAAATTCCCGCCGGCGCTGCCGATGTGGTGCGCATGGTTGTCGGCCGCCTCCTGCAGTGCGGCTTCGTTGTAACGAATGGTCTCCGCGATGCTGTGGAGCGCATGGTGAAGTTTCATCGACTCCGCATTCCACCGATGCACCACGTCCTTGAAGCGCGCTGCCGCGGCGCCACCCCATACCGACGACGGCACACTGCTCATACGACCGATGAATGCCTGCAGCGTCGTTCGGATCTCCTCATTACGGGTGTCGATCGCCGCTGCAACCGAGCGCATCAGATCAAAGTCGGTGCTGAGCGTGTTGCCACCTGCGGATGTATTCACCTTTTCCCCTTTGCCCAACGGTCGCAGACCTAACCGCGCCAACGACATGTACGACGCCTGCGCATCTGTTCCGGTTCCCGCCGTTCGGCAGGCGTATAACTCAGCTCAATGCCCGAGCCGACCGCACCGCCAGATTGCATACCTGCCGCATCGCATCGTCGTGTCCGTGGCGGCTTTGACATCCGATGCTGATCCGGACGGCCTTGTCGACCAGCACGGTCCATCGGATGTCGTGGCCAGACCGGACCTCCCGATAGGTCACCGCAGCGCGGCCGGCGCTATTGCCGGCCGGGTTGAAGTCAACGAATACGCCCGTTGGCTCGGCGTCAATCGCATGCTTCAGCGACTCGGCGGTGGCGCTCAGAGTTGCAATGGCAACCCGCGATTGCGTCACGTGCAGCGCCACCTCGGGATCCGACGGCGACGTGACCTGCACGCGCGCCGAACCGGGCCCGGCTACGATCCGCTGCGTCGGCCATTCCGCCGGAACCTCAAGCGCGACGCGACCTTCCACCAGGAACCTTGTCGGAACGTCACTGCCCGCGGGTGCGCCGCGACGGGCTGACGCGAGCGCCCCGAGCACTCCGATGATCAGCAGTACAACCAGCACCAGCCCCCAGTGACGGGGATAACCCCGACCCGCAACTTCGGTGTAGCGCGACTCAGAAGGACTGCCTTCACGCTTAAAGATCTCTGCGGCATAACTTTTGAACAGGGCGTCATCGACTTGCACCGCGGTCATCCCGCCGCTCGCGCGCATCCCTTCAGCGATCATCGCCCCCAGCGCGCCAGCCCCGGTTACCGTGCTGGGCGCGTCAATCACGACGACCGCGGTCGGGTCCGACGTCATCTCAAGGATGGAACGCACAACCGCCTCAGCGACACACTGCGGGTCTCCGCGGCGGGTTTCGGCGATCACCGCCGCACCGGTGATCACCACGAAGCAGTCAGCGATCTCTACAACCACGGTTAGGTGCTGGGATTCGAGCGGGGATGCCTGGGTCAGCAACCATGATCGCGGTCGCATCACAACCTCGCCGGCGAGGACCCGCGCCGCCGTGCTGACCACATCGACGCGCCTCGGCGCCCACCACGACGGGTGGACGACGATCGCACGGTCAGGGCTCCCGCAGTCCAGCGACCCCAGCACCGTCCGCCACAGCGAGTCGATAGGGACCGGACGTAGGTCGACCAGGGTTACCGGATCGTCGATGCTGTCGAACGCAATCCTTACCATCTCGTTGTCAGCGACTGCGCCGCCATCGCAACATAATTGGCGGATCACGTTTGGACCGACCTCGACTACCTGCGCGATCACGGCGGCGGGCTCCAGGCGACCTGCACCAACTGCGAGCTGCCTTGACGAGTGATCAGCGTGCCACGACCAGGCGGCATGGGCGACTGGCGCACCGACCCAATCAATGGGCCCTCGTCCGGGCTTCCGCTCATCATCAATGCCATACAGCCGGCATCTCGCAACCCGGTGAGAAGGGGCTCGAACAGGGCACGAGCGGCGCTACCGCTGCGCCGGGCCACCACCAAGTGCAGCCCCAGGTCTTTAGCTTGCCGCAGAAATTCCGACAGCGGTATCAGCGGATTGCTCCGATCGGAGGCAACCAGGTCGTAATCGTCGATCACGACGTATATCTCGGGCCCCGACCACCAGGACCGGGTGCGCAGTTGCGCGGACGTAACGTTCGAAGGCGGCACCCTTCCGCGCAGCCGTTCGACAAGACGCGGTACGACCGCATCGACCGCGTCCGCCGAGACGAGGTATCCGCCAAGATGTTCGGACTCGGGCTCGACGACGCCGAAAAGCGAGCGTCGGAAATCGACGATGAATAATTGGGACTGGGCCGCAGTCGTGGTCCGCAAGAGCTCACGGCAAATGGTGCGCAATGCGGCTGTCTTTCCGCATTCGCTGTCCCCGAGAATCAGAAGGTGCAGCTGCTGAGCGAAATCGATTGCCAGTGGCCGTAGTTCACCGTCTTCGAGACCGATGAAGATGTCGGCTTCTCGCCCTTCGACCGCTCGTTCAACTATGCTGCGGTGATCGACGAGTGTGGGCAGTAGGCGTATCGGCGGCGCGGTCGACCCGCTGTGACGGCGCCGCAACATCTCCCCTATTCGCACACCGGCCTCGACCAGGCCAGAGTTCGAGCCGGCGCCGTCCAGCCTGGGCAGGGCGATCACCATGTGCAGCCCATCGTGGGAAAGCCCTCGACCCGGCTTATCATCGGGGACTTGCTGAGCCCGCCGACGGTCCAGTTCGGAATCCGTGGGATCGCCCAGCCGCAACTCGATTCGGGTCCCAATCTGATCCTTGAGCGCGGGACGAATATCAGCCCATCGCGATGCTGACATCACGATATGCACACCGAATGAGAGTCCCTGAACAGCAAGGCTTGTGATCGACGCCTCGATCGTTTCGAATTCGCGACGTAGGGTTGCCCACCCATCGACGATCAGGAATACATCACCGAAGCGGTCGCATATTGGATCTTGCCTCGTCTTCAGCACGCGATAATGCGCCATCGATTCGATCCCGTGGTCGCGGAAGACGGTCTCGCGAGACCGGATGATTGCTTCAAGCTGGGCGATCATGCGCTGAGCCAACTGCGGGTCTGTTCTCCCGGCGACCGAACCGACATGCGGCCAGTCACGCAGCGATGCCAACACCCCACCGCCGAAGTCGAGACAGTAGAACTGCACCGAGCCCGGCTCGTGGGTGAGCGCCAGCGCAGCGATCAGCGTACGCAAACTTGTCGACTTGCCGGACTGAGGTGCTCCGACTACAGCGACATTGCCGGCAGCGCTTGACAAGTCGATAATGAGCGGCGTTCGCCGTTGCTCGAACGGGCGATCGACGATACCGATGGAAACGGTCAACGGCTGCGTGGGTTCGCCGGTGGATTCGGCCTCGCGCAACACCGTGTCCAGTGCCGGCGCCGCTGCGAGCGGCGGTAGCCACACGTCATGCGCACGAGGCCCATGCCCGGACAGCCGATCCACGACCGTCTGAAGGAGCGTGCGCCGGTCAACAACATCCATGCCGGTCCTACCGGTAAGCGTGACCGGCCCTGTCGGCCCGGCGGTGAACAATCGGACCAACGTCGATACCTTGACGTCATCGGGCAAACCGGAATCCTCCGCAGCCTCTGGTGTTTTCGCATTCCAAGGGCCGGAAACATATGCGGTTTGGAAGCGAATCAAGTCATCCGTGCCGACCCGTAGATAAGCTAAGCCCGGCGTGCTTGGCAATTCATAAGCATCGGATGTTCCCAAGACAAGTCGCGATTCGTTGGCCGACCAAGTTTTCAGGCACACGCGATACGACAGATGCGATTCCAGCCCACGAAGTCTGCCCTCGTCCAGACGTTGGCTGGCCAGCAACAGATGCATACCCAGCGATCGCCCCAGTCGGCCGATTGCTACGAAGACGTCAGCGAAATCCGGATGATGGCTGAGCAGTTCGGAGAATTCGTCCACGATGATGAACAGCACCGGCAGCGGTGCTAATCGGCTCCCTGCACGCCGCGCCCGGTCATAAGCGACAATCCCGTCGAGGTTGCCCGCCAAGCGAAGCGCTTCCTGTCGGCGGTTCATTTCACCGGTTAGGGCATCGCGCATTCGAGCGACCAGTGCCGCCTTGTCGGACAAGTTGGTGATGACGGCCGCGACGTGTGGCGCCGGCTCCAAGCCGGCGAATGTCGCACCACCCTTGAAGTCAATCAGGGCCAGGTTGAGCTCTTCGGGTGAATGACGGGCCATCATCCCGAGTGCGACCGTGCGCAAGAACTCCGACTTACCCGACCCCGTCGCCCCGATGCAAAGGCCATGCGGCCCCATACCTTTTTCGGCGGCTTCCTTGATATCGAGCTCGAGTGCTACGCCGGTTGGTGTCGTGCCGATTGGAACACGAAGCCGATCGCGGGGACTTCTGCTGTTCCACCGATCAGTCGGTGTGTACGACGCGAGATCGCCAATCCCGAGGAGATCGAGCCAGCCCAAGCCGACGCCGGGTGCGGCCGCGGACCCATCCGGCCCAGCCCGGTACCCGGCCAGTCTTTGCGCACACGCCAGCGCAGCGGTGTAACTCATCTGGTCCGGGTGTGCGCACGCTTCGTCGTCGCCCGACGGCGCGGTTGCCAGCTGGTTCTCGCTCACCCGCAGCCGCAGCACCCCGGCTGTTGCCGCGCCGTCATCGCAGGTGTCGACCGTCAGCAAAGTCGCGCCGCCGGTGACGCTTTCGATCACGCCTCCGCTATCGAGGTCGTGGTCGACAACGACTATCACGTGGGCCGGCGCGCAGTCGGGCATCAAACCGGCGAGCGCCTTCTCGGCCGCAGCCAGCGACGAGTACACCATCCGGGCAGAGCCGAGGCGGTCGTTGGCGTGCGGATGTTGATTGTGCGGTAACCATTTCAACCAGTCCCAGTCGCCTCGATTGCGGTTACTGACTACGGCGACAATCAAGACCAGCCTCGGACTGTGCATCACGGCGAGCTGACAAATCATCGCGCGCAACAGTGCACGCGCGTGCATCGTGTCCCCGCCGACCGCCACGGCCTTCATTCCGCGTAGGGCGATCGCGATCGGCGCACCCGCGACTGTCGAGTGCGTTTGGAGGAATCGGCGCAGCGCTGTCCTGGTTACTGGATCCAGCCGCTGAACGGGCCCGGTCGGCGGGGGCACCAAACGGGTGGCAAGACGCGGTGTTCCGACACCGATCCGAACGTCGCAAAAGTCTGAGTCCGCCGGTCGCCGTTCCCACATCCGGCAGCTGCCCACCAGCGTCCACAGCGCGTCAGGATCAGGATGGCACCACACCAGCGAATAGCACTGTGCCGCAGCGGTCTTGACGACGGCGCCGCGTAAGTCGGAGAGGTAGCCCAGATACTCGGCGCGGTCAGCGTTGATCTCACCGCGCTGTCGATCCGCGCCGGACACCACCGTCGCCACTGCTGACAACAACATCATCAGCGGAAACGTCATGAACACCGGATTGCGCGCCACGCCCGACCGTGAAAGAAAGACCACCGCCATCATCCCCACAGTCGCGATGGCCATGACGACCGGCAGAAGACGGGTCATCACGTTCGTCCGTACCGGTCGCGTCACTTCCGGCGGAGCCGCGACAACGGTGTCGGCCGTCTCGAACAGCGGAGGGTGCAGCCGCGTCGCCGATATGAACTCCACTGTCGCAGAGCTAACGCGCTGCCCCATCTAGCCCTCCCGCATCATCACTGCGCCAAATGCGATTGGCACCGTAGGTGCGAGCGCAATCAGCTGCAAGTCAGCTGTGGATCAACGCATACGCGGTCTTGCGCCGCCGGTTAGCGTCCGGGTCAGCATCCGCATTGGCGAATGGAGGTCGCGGTGCACCAAGCATTGGGAGAACGCCAAAGCGGCGAACGCGGTCTGCCCGACAGAGGGTTGCGGCGGGTGTCGGTTCATGCCGACTCGTCCCACGTCGACTTGGTGTTATCGGCCGCAGTGCCTATTGGATCGCTGGTACCACCCATTGTGGACATCCTGGCGGCTAAGTGCGGTCACCGCGCTCAGCAGGTGGCTATTCGGCATCAGCTTTCCCTTCCGGGAGATATCGCACTCGATCCATCGAAGACGCTCTCCCAGTTAGGAATCCGGGATGGGACGACATTGATCTTGACCAGCTCGTCGACCGTCTTAACGCCGCCGCATTTTGATGACGTAGCAGAGGCGGTATCATCGGCGCTCGCTGCCGCGGTGCGGCCTTGGACCCGGCAAGCGGCCCGGCTCATCAGCGTATTGGCAGCCAGTTGGCTGACCTGCACGGGCTCAGCGGTCTTGATTCGAGCAGCTTTTACCACCAACGATGCCCGCCGCAGCAGCTGTGCAGGCGTTGCGGCGATGGCCGGTTTCATCGCTCTGCCAGTGGCGGCAGTCGCCTATCGCGTGTTTCGCGATAGGACTGCCGGACTCACGCTGGGTCTGGCGGCTAGCGGATTCGCAGCACTCGCCGGGTTGCTGGCCGTTCCCGGCGAGTTGGGCGCACCAAATGCGCTGCTTGCGATGGCCGCTGCGGCGACATCGGCGACGGCCATGCGCGTGATAGGTTGCTGCACAACCGTGTTCACGGCTTTGACATGTTTCGCGGCGGTCGAAGCGGTTGCTGCGGTGGTGGGCGCGGTGACCGCCGCGCCGCTACAGACGATCGGGGCGGCGTCCGCAGCGATATCGCTGGTCTTGGTAGAAACTTCTGCACCGATGTCGATGATGCTGGCGGGGTTGTCCTCACAAGTGAGGTCCGAGCCCGACCCCGCAAGGGGCGGGCCCGCGTCCGCTCCACATCGCCTGAGCGCCAGAGCGATCCGCGCCAACAACTGGCTGACCAGCCTGGTCGTCGCATTCTCCGCCGCGGCGGCGCTGGGAGCCGTCGGCGCGGCGGCCGGATCTTACTTCGGCGGTGGCCAACGCTTGCTCGGCATTGCGTTCGCCACTATCACCGGAGGTGTGCTGCTGTTGCGGGCGCGCTCACACCAAGACCTAGCGCGATCCGTGCCGATGGTGGCGGCTGGAACAGCCACGCTCAGCGCCACACTTGTCATCGCAGCTGTTGCCTATCCGCTGAGCACGCCGTACATCGTTGCCGCGTCGACGATGCTGGCCGCCGGCGCGCTATGTCTCGGTTTCATCACCCAAACGATGACGTTCTCTCCCCTTGGGCGACGAAGTGTAGAACTGCTGGAGTATCTCGCCTTGGCCGTCGTCGTGCCGCTGGCGTGCTGGATCTGCGGGATTTACGGCGCTGCGCGTGGCATGAACTTGCCATGACCACAGCGAAGTCCAGAGCGCTCCGCTGTGCGACGGCGGTGCTGATTGCCTTGCTGCCCCAATGTGCGGCCCCGGCCGCGCGTGCGGTCTCGCCACCACCGATCGACAACAGCCGGCTACCCGAACCGGCGCCACCCACGCCGCCGCAGCCCACCGTGCAGCGCGAGATGTGCGCAGTGCCATCGATAACTCCCGATGCGGACCGGACCAACGCCTCCGGCCAGCTCTCCGGACTTGACCTGCAACAGGTTTGGAAACTGACACGTGGTTCGGGTCAACGGGTCGCTGTCATCGACACCGGGGTTTCGCCGCACTCACGGCTGCCTCATACCGCGGCCGGCGGTGATTATGTATTCACCGGTGACGGCACCCAAGATTGCGATGGACACGGGACGGCGGTTGCCGGGATCATCTCCGCCGCAATGGATCCGCATCACAGGGATGGATTCAGCGGGGTCGCCCCGGGCGTCAGTTTGATCAGCATCCGCCAGTCAAGCACCAAGTTCGGCGCGGTGGCGGATCCGTCCAACTCTGGATTCGGTGATGTCGGCACCATGGCACAAGCCGTTCGTACCGCGGCGGATCTTGGCGCTTCGGTGATCAATATCTCCTCGGTTGCCTGCATCCGCACCGGGTCGACGTTCGACGACCGCGCACTTGGCGCCGCGCTCTCCTACGCGGTTGACGTCAAGAACGTCGTCGTGGTGGTTGCCGCCGGCAACACCGGCACTGGGCAATGTCCCGCTCAGCCGCCCCAAGCAACTTGGGACACGGTCACGGTTGTGGTCAGTCCGGCCTGGTATGACGACTACGTGCTCACCGTGGGCTCGGTGAACCCGCGCGGCGAACCGTCGTCGTTCACCCTTGCCGGACCTTGGGTGGATGTCGCTGCACCCGGCGAGGCGGTGATATCGCTGAGCTCGTCGGGCGACGGATTAGTGAATACCTTTGATGGGCAGAATAATTCGCGTCCGCTTTCGGGCACCAGCTACGGCGCTCCAGTGGTCAGCGGGTTGGCCGCACTGATCCGATCCCGGTTCCCGAAGCTGACGGCTCGCCAGGTCATGCAACGCATCGAGGCCACCGCGCATCATCCGCCCGGCGGGTGGGATCCTCTGGTGGGCGCGGGCGTTGTCGACCTCCTTGCCGCGGTCAGCACCGACCCACCGGCAATCCCGGCCCCTCTGCCACAACGCACACCGGTGCCGATTGCGCCGCCTCCGCTTCCTGCGCCGGCGGACCACGGTTCGCGAAACACGGCGTTCATGG
>Ga0210405_10005461_pt1 | contig 11596 bp, 10 predicted proteins | sample IncBWH11MmetaG_FD_155492 | JGI IMG/M metagenome (GOLD analysis project Ga0210405, IMG submission 155492) | Forest soil microbial communities from Barre Woods Harvard Forest LTER site, Petersham, Massachusetts, United States - Inc-BW-H-11-M | ecosystem: Environmental > Terrestrial > Soil >... | reverse complement strand
CAGCACTACCGGCACCGCGAAATGATCGAGAACCCCGACCAGGGATGGGCCGGCATCGGGGTTTTATTCATGCCATGAGGAAGAAGGTCTGCGTAATTGCTTCGCCACGTATGGTGAGAAAGCGGATTGTTGCAAAATGAGTTTGCAACGGAAACGCAGTCGCTAGAATGCTGGCATCCCACGGTCCGCAAAAAGGCCTGGGAAACGGTTCGGGGCACTACAGAGATTCGAAATCAACATGGAGTCACTTTTGCCAGCGGCAAGTGCGAATCCAGGCGTCTGTGAATGAGAAAGAGCAAGGAATTCGAGGTCCAGCATGGCTAGGCCGTTCGTGACCGCTCTGGTCGACACCTACAATCATGAAGCCATGATCGGCGAGGCCATCGCCAGCGTGCTGGCACAGGACTTTCCCCCTTCTGAGATGGAAGTCCTGGTTGTAGACGATGGTTCAACCGATCGCACACCCGAAATTGTCCGCCAGTTTGCGCCGCGGGTCCGGCTCATTCGTAAGGCCAACGGCGGCCAGGCCTCCGCCTTCAACGCCGGAATCGCCGAGGCACGAGGAGAAACCGTTGCTTTCCTGGACGGCGATGATTGGTGGAGTGCCAACAAAGTCACGCGAGTCGCACGGGTGTTCGCCGCCAGCCCGGAAGTGGGATTTGTGGGGCACAGCATCACGGAAGTATTGCTCGACGGCAGCCATCGAGTCGACGAACTCCGGGAGGAATCACGTTTTCAGGCGAACTCGCTCGAAGGGGCACGATTGTTCCGAACTCGCAAGAATTTTCTTGGCACAAGTCGTATGACCGTTCGTAGGGAACTACTCAAGCGAATCGTGCCGGTCCCGGAGGCGCTGGTCATTCAGGCGGACGAATACCTCTTTACGCTGGCGGCAGTCCTCTCGGTAGTGGTCGTCTTGTCGGAGCCGCTGACCTTTTACCGCCATCATGGTTCCAACTTTTTCATCATCTCCACGGACGATCCGGCAAAAGTCCGCAGTAAACTCGTGGTTCTTCAAGCGCTTTCCAGAGAGCTCTCGGAACGGCTCCGAGTGCTGAATGTGGAACCGGAAACCCGGAAATCCATCGTAGAGACCGTTGAGATTGAGGCCAGGCATCTCCGCCTTGTTGTTGATGGAGGTTGGCCCTGGGAGACTGTCTCTACGGAGCTGCAGTTAATGCGCATCCTTCACGGAGATGCATCCATCTGGCAGCACCTGTTTAGTTGCGCAAGGCTCATTCCAGCTCTCGCGATGCCTCCGCGCACTTACTACCGTTGGCGGCGGAGACTACAGCAGGCTTCTTTTTATCAGCGAGTAAGGCGAAAATTCTTTCCCTTCCCGGTGCCAAGTCACGTCAACCGGCAAGAGAAGAGAGTACCGTGAAGGCGGCGTGGTCACGCGCCTGGAGAAATCTCAGGGAGAAGCGGTTCATTTCAAATAGGATTCAGAGAGTCCGTATTGTATCCGCGTGGCAGGCTAAACGGGCAGGCAGAAGAGGCGAAGGCCGGAATCCCGAATGATTACTCTGGGCATCAACTATTCGCAAATGCATGACTCTTCGGCATGCATCGTGCGCGATGGCGAACTGCTTTTTGCTGTGGCCGAAGAGCGCATCAGCCGACTGAAGCACGATGCCCGCTTTCCCTCCCACTCCATTCAGGCGTGTCTGGAGTTTACGCGTGTCCGCGCGGATCAGTTGGACGAGGTTTGCTTTGGCTGGCAGACGCCGGGGCACGGTTATCGACACGATTTGAAGTTGTTCGCTACCGGCAAATGGCCGATCTCGTTCATGAATGTCCTGAACAGCACGCGCCATTTTCTGAGCATGTGGCACCAGCGGGGAGGAGCGAACCTTTTTCAGCAGCAATTTGGCCCCACAAAAGCGCGTATGCGCTTTGTAGACCACCATTTTGCTCATGCAATCAGCGCCTACGCTTATTCTGGCTATGACGATGCCACGGTTGTGGTGATGGATGGCCGTGGCCCCAGCGAAGCCACCTCCATCTGGCATGGCCATGGCGGACACCTCGATCACGTTTTGACGATTCCGTTCCCGGACTCCGTAGGTTTCTTCTACAGCGAGTTCACGGAGTTTCTCGGTTTCCATCGCAACAGCGACGAATGGAAAGTGATGGGCCTTGCGCCATATGGCCAGCCGGGCGTCGATCTGCGGCCGTTCATAGATCCTGAAGCCGCGCCATATCGTGTGCACAGCGCCCGGCTCATTGGCAACGGCGCAGGAACTTTTTCCGGAATGACGACGCTGCTCGGCCCTCCGCGCGTCCCGGAGAGCGACCTCGACGGCCGGCACAAAAACATTGCCTATGCTGTGCAAGACGCCTGCGAAATGGCTATGCTGAGCGTTGTCCGCATGGCTATCGACAGGACGCACAGCCGCAACCTTTGTCTGGCGGGTGGAGTGGCACTCAATTCGAAAGCCAACGGCAAGATCCTGGCTTCGGGAATTGTGGAGAAAATATTCGTGCAGCCTGCCGCCTCTGACGATGGGGTGGCCCTCGGTGCGGCACTCGCACCGTATCTTGATGGTGGGGGAAGCCTGCCCAGCAAACCGATGCGACACGTGTACCTCGGTCCGTCGTTTGATGATGAGTCGATCGAAAGCACACTCCGCACTTACAAGATTCGTTATGCGCGAATGTCCGATCCGGCCGTGACCGCGGCCGAGTTGCTCTCGCAGGGAAAGATCCTGGGTTGGTTTCAGGGGCGGATGGAGTTCGGGCCACGCGCGCTAGGCAGCCGCTCGATTCTCGCCGATCCGCGCGATCCGGAAATGAACACCAAAGTGAACAACGCCGTGAAGTTCCGCGAGTGGTGGCGTCCTTTCGCTCCGTCGTTCAAGAAAGAAGCTGCCGGAGATTATCTGGAGAGCGCCACCGATTCGCCGTTTATGATCCTTACCGCGCAAGTGAAACCGGAGAAGCGTAACATCATTCCCTCCGTCACTCATGTCGACGGGAGCGCCCGCCCCCAAACGGTGGAAAAAGAGATCAATCCGCTCTACTGGCGGTTAATCGACGAATTCGGGAGGCGCACGGGAGTGCCGGTTGTCATGAACACGTCCTTCAATTTGCGCGGAGAAGCGATTGTGTACACACCAACCGATGCCGTCCGAACGTTTTTCAGCTCCGGTATGGACGCACTGCTGATGGGTAGCTTTCTTGTGGAGAAATAGGGTGAGCTCTTCTGACAGCCGTCTCGCCCAGCTTTTTCTGCGATATACCTCGCCCCTGGCGCGGTTGCGTTTGCTGCCCGTCGTGGGTCCCTGCCTCAGTTGGGCAAGTCGAAGACTCGTGCCTCGCGATTCGCTAGTCTGGGTACAAATCCGGCGCGGGCCCGCGCAGGGACTGTGGCTGCGCTTGAACCCACGCACTGGCCATTCTTACTTCGAAGGCGACGTCGAGCCCGAAGTGCAAACCGCTCTGAAGGAGTATCTCCGTGCCGGCATGATATTTTACGATATCGGTGCGAATATTGGTTTCTTCTCGCTTCTTGCCGCGCGAATCGTCGGGAAAGATGGTCGTGTCATTGCGTTCGAAGCCGATCCAGAGATTGCTGCGCGCCTGCGCGAGCATGTTGCCCGCAACGATTGTCACACACTTTCCGTTGAGGAAAAGGCCGTGTGGTCCAAACCCAGCACCGTTTTCTTTGCGCGCACGGATCCAGCGATATCACCCGATCGCGGACTCGGCCATGTGGTTGCGAACAGAGCGGACGATACGATCCAGGTCAATGCTGTATCGTTGGATGAATATGTGCAAACTGTGCCAGCGCCGGATTTTCTGAAATGCGATGTGGAGGGCGCGGAAGTGGAAGTCTTTCGGGGCGCACGACGATTGCTGACAGAGAAACGACCTGTCATCCTCTGCGAGATGCACAGCGACGAGAATCGGCGAGTCCTGATTGAAGAATTCGCGCGCTTTGGTTACACCTGCAAGGCCATTGATGAACAGCATATCCTGGCGCTGCCGTAATAAGGCAGAAGGTACCAAACTATCCTCCGATGCGGATAGCATCGTGGTGATCGGCGGGTGAATGAATTAAGACGTTTTAGATAGTTAAGAGTTCTTGAGGGTGCGATTGGTGGACAAGTTCGATCCTGTGTTCAGAGCTTGCGACCAACATCCTTCAAAGCGATAATCCAACTGTACTGGAAGTCAAGAGTAGCTCAAATCGGCCCTGGGAGATTCGGACACATATGAAAGGTGTTGTGCTGGCTGGCGGAACTGGGAGCCGCCTAAATCCACTCACGCGGGTGACAAACAAGCACCTGCTTCCCGTATATGACAAGCCGATGGTGTACTATCCGATTCAAACCCTCGTTAACGCTGGAATCGAAGAGATTCTCCTCGTCACAGGAGGAAAGAGCGCCGGTGATTTCTTGCGGCTGCTTGGGAATGGCCGCGATTTCGGACTGAAGCACTTGAACTATACGTATCAGGAAGGTGAAGGAGGCATCGCGGAGGCGCTCGGCTTGGCGGAGTATCTTGCGGACGGGGGAGACATCTGTGTCGTATTGGGCGACAACATCATCGAGAATAATATTTGCCAAGCTGTTGAAAACTTCAAGAAACAGAAAGGGGGAGCGAAACTTCTTCTAAAGGAAGTGGCAGACGCGCAACGCTTCGGTGTGGCGGAAATTCGAGACAAGCGCGTGGTTGGCATCGAAGAAAAACCTAAAGCTCCAAAATCCAAGTACGCAGTCATAGGCATCTACTTGTATGATGGGACCGTCTTTGAGAAAATTCGCCGCCTGAAACCCTCGGGACGCGGCGAGCTTGAGATCACAGACGTTAATAATCTCTATATTCAAGAAGACAAGTTGAGCTATGAAATTCTCGATGGTTGGTGGACGGATGCCGGCACATTCGACTCCTTACTTCGCGCTAATAGTCTTGTGGCGAAGACGGGTGCAAATAAAATGCCACAAGGGAATCGTACCAATACTTCTGGTCGGCCGGGCGTAGGCCAGTGAAGATTTTCGTAACCGGTGGCGCGGGCTTCATCGGCTCCAATTTCATTCAATATATTCTGGGACTCGGCAAGAGCTACGCGGTCACTAACTTTGACAAGCTGACGTACGCAGGAAATCTCCGAAATCTCAAGACGGTCGCGGAGAATCCGAATTATCTGTTTGTTAAAGGGGACATCTGCGATCCAGCCGCGGTGGAAGCGGCTATGCAAGGCTGCGAGGTCGTGGTTCACTTTGCAGCCGAGTCTCATGTGGATCGTAGCATCTACGAGCCGGCAACGGCCATCCAAACCAATGTCACAGGCACCTTCATTCTCCTCCAGGTGGCTCGAAAACTCGGAGTCGAGCGATTCGTCCATATCTCCACTGATGAAGTGTACGGTGACTTGACGCCAGGGACTTTCGCGGACGAGAACTCACCTCTGGAGCCCAGCAGTCCTTATTCGTCCTCAAAGGCCGCGTCTGATCTGTTGGTCCGCTCTTACGTGCGCACTTACGAATTCCCGGCACTTATTACCCGCTCTTCGAATAACTATGGTCCTTACCAGTTTCCTGAGAAATTCTTACCGTTGATGATCACCAATGCGCTCGACGACAAGCCTCTCCCCATATACGGTGATGGAAAACAACAACGCAATTGGCTGCATGTTCAAGACAATTGCCGGGGGATTTTGGCGGTCCTCGAGCACGGCTGCGTCGGCGAGGTCTACAATATCGGCAGTTTTGATGTGCAGGAGAATCTGACCATGGCGCAGCGCCTACTTCGCATGATGGACAAACCAGAAACGCTGCTTTCCTATGTGGGGGACCGTCCGGGCCACGATCGCCGCTACGCCCTAAATTGTAAGAAAATAGAGGACGAGCTAGGCTGGAAACCGCTGATTTCTCTCGAAGAAGGATTGCGACAGACAATCCATTGGTACAACTCCAACGCTGATTGGTTGGCCGGAGTGAAAGATGGCGAGTATTGTTCCTATTACGAGAAATATTACCTGAATCGAGATTCATCTCTCCGAGTAATTGCGCAGCGCGCGTCAAGACCAGCCCATTAATTTCGAGCAATCGTGGCCGGTTGCTGGATTCTGGTAAAGTTATCTACTGGTTGCATGCACGGGGTTGGTTTCCGAATTATCGGACGGCGGGCTTTTTGCAGAGAATTGAAACTTCACTTCCAGGTGTTTGGGAACTGCGCCCAAAAGTCTATGGAGACGCGCGTGGTTCTTTCATGGAAACCTATCACCGCATAAAATTCGGCGAACTTGGCATTACCGATTCCTTTGTACAAGACAACCATTCATGTTCTAGGAAGGACACTCTGCGGGGCCTTCATTACCAATTGCGTCATCCACAAGCAAAATTGTGCCGGGTTGTGGAAGGGGAAGCGTTCGACGTCGCAGTAGACATCCGTCATGGTTCGCCGCATTTCGGTGAATGGACTAGCGTGCTACTCTCCGCAAAACAGCAGAATCAGATTTACATTCCAATAGGGTTTGCGCACGGCGTTTTGGCACTAACCAACCGAGTCCAGTTACTATACAAGTGCAGTGACTTCTATGATTTGAGAGATGAGTGCGGCATATTGTGGAGCGATCCTGATCTCAAAATCTCCTGGGGCATTTCAAATCCCTTTGTCTCCGAGAAGGACTCGAAACTACTCACCCTGGCGAAAATTCCCAGACAATCTCTGCCACAATACAAGGGCAAATGAAGCACAGGATAATGCTGACTGGAAAGAACGGTCAAGTTGGTGCCGAACTTGCTCCGTTACTGCCGCGCCTGGGAGAGGTGACCGCATTCGATCGCCATCAGTTAGATCTTTCAAAGCCTGATCAGATTCGCCGGGCAATCCGGAACACTCGGCCGCACTTGATCGTCAACGCAGCTGCTTATACTTTTGTGGATCAGGCTGAATCAGAGGAATTGGAGGCCCGCGTCATCAATGTGGATGCTCCAGCAATCATGGCCGAAGAGGCGAAACGGATCGGCGCGGCGCTGGTGCATTACTCTACTGACTACATCTTTGATGGCTCGAAAGACCTTCCGTACGACGAGAATGATCCGCCGAACCCGATAAACGTTTACGGAAAGACAAAACTTGCCGGGGAACAGGCCATCCAAGATGCAAGGCTTCCGCACCTCATCTTTCGGACAGCCTGGGTGTATGGCACGAGGGGGCGGAACTTTCTGCTTACGATCTTGCGACTTGCCACAGAGCGCGAAGAATTGAGGATAGTACGCGACCAGTTTGGCGCGCCTACCTGGAGTCGTGAGATCGCCAAGGGCACCGCAAGAATTCTGGCGCAACTCTCGGAACAAGGCCAGGAAGCATTTTCGAGATCTAGCGGGATCTACCACATGACAGCCACGGGCAAGACAACCTGGTTCGAATTTGGTAAGGCAATTCTCGAGGAGGCCTCTCGAACTTCTCAGGGCGTTTCCTGGTTTGCCGCAGCGACCGGAGGGCACCCGTTGATCGCGCGTCTCGTGACTCCGGTGACGACAAAAGAGTATCCAACTCCAGCCCGTCGTCCTGCTTATTCTGTGCTATCGAATTCGCGCCTGAAGCACATGTTTGATTCAGAATTGCCACCCTGGCGTGCGCAATTGCACTCGGCGTTCGCCGAGAGCCAGGTCCAAGACCAATCCATCGATCCATAACCAGCAATGGCCTCTTCCTGACTAGATAATTCCCCGTTTCTGGTAAGTGCCCGTTGCGAGTTGCAATTCTTATCTTGGACAAACCGGACATCATTTTGAAACTAGAAGCCATCTCATAAATGGTTTGACCGTTTCCGAATTGCCGTCTTTTCAAGGGTTTAGGCCGCGTCAAAACCATTTATGGCTCTGTTGACATCCTCGTGGGATAGGAGGTGCCTCAAGCGGTAGAGGTTGAAGGCAAGACCGAGCAGGAGTGCTTGGCGAATTTGAATAGACAGGCTGCGGCCAGGGGCCCGCGAGGACAGTTTGCGTTTTATCGTGGAGAAGGTGGTTTCGATCTTGACACGCTGGCGGTAGGGCTTCGCGGGAAAGTGGCGGAACATCAGATTGCGAATTTCGCCGTTGGGTACACCGCGACGCTTGGCCGGGATGATGCTCTGTGCTCCCAGACGTTGCCGAATGTGTTGATGATTGGGTTCGGAATGAGACTGGGCCAACCGGTTCCGCCGTCAATCGACGTGAACATCGCCGCGGAGTAATAATCTCAGTAGAGATTTACTTAAATCAATATAAATGAATGTGTATTTCGCTTAATTCTCTGGATTTCCCCTACAGAAGAAAGGATACACCTCTGCTGTTCGGCATAAGCCGAGAAGTTAAAATTGCAGAACGAACTAGGCTAACGCCTTTGAATAGAGATAGTTAAGTCTGGAGCACTCTATTCGATGAGACCAGCCGGCCTAGGATTTCCAACTCCGCGCCTCTATGCTGCGGATCGCAAAAATCCAAAGACTGTAGGCGAAACAGCGGCAAGACGCAAGTCAGCGAACCCAGCGGCGCCGAGGTTGGGCGGCCTGGGCGTTAGCCGCAAATTGTGGCGAGAGCGCAATGGTGGGAAGCCGGAACAACACCCCGAGCAAGAGCCACAAGTAGGCATTCAACAGGAAATCTTCGTAAGGTTGCATGCCGCCAAAGGTCTGAGGGAAAAGCAAGAACAAAGCATACCAAAAAATGACGAAACCCAGAGGAAACCAAGGAGAGCCCTTTAGTTTCTTGACGACCTTCCAGGCGGAGATCGTGATTGCCAAGCTCATAACGATCCAGAGAACCAGGCCGCCGATCCCCATCTCGACGACGAGGGTTCCATATCCACTTTCAACTCCAACGCCTAGTGGCTTAGCGTTAAGAATGCGGGCGACGTATTGTGTGCCGAGTGAAGCGGTCCCGATGCCATAGCCGTAGGGCCAGCGGTCGTAGTTGAAGGCGCCGAGAAAGTTCGCTACGGGATAATCCCAGCTACGATTCATCAATTCGCTCGTTGGGCTGTTGGGCATAAGCGTTTCTTCATAGATAGCCAACCGCGAAAGGAGAGCATCAGGGTAAGCATAGAAGAGCAAAACAATTCCGAGCCCAATCCCCAGCGCGACTCGCTGAATGGCACGAAAGATGCGCAATGCCTCGCCCTGTCGCCAGGGGGCACCCCAAATAAAGGCAACGCTCGTTGCCGATGCATTGATCATCCCCCACATGAACGAGCCCCTGGACGCAGTTAAGAATGTTCCGGTGGCGGTCACTGCAATGGCTATAAAGGCGAGTGCTCTCCCTCGCCTTTGGCGGAGGAGAAGGTAGCCGCTAAATCCCAGGACCAGCAGCCACGTCACCATTATGAAATTCGCGTAGCGGCCAGCGCTAACAAAGACTGAATTGGGCCTGTAAGCGAGTCCGCCGGCCTGAGACACGCGATAGAGACCGCTTAACAAACGAATGTCTTCCGCGGGATGCGCCGGATTCAGAAAGGATGAACCAAGAATGGATTGAGCGATGCCGAGTGAAATAATTATGAGAGCAAGAACCATGTTGACGGTAAAAAAACGGCGTACTTGAGCCTCGGAATTGATAAGTGCGTAGCCCAAAAAAACCAATGGGACGTAGTAGAAGAACATTTTGATACCCATGAGACCGTACCAAATACTCGTGGAGGCTGGGTTGAATATTTGCATCACGCCGAACCAGATAAATATCAGCAGCGGCGCAAGAAATGGGGGACGGAAGGATGTCACTTCCTTGCGTCGGACTGCCGCCAGAAAAGAAATGTACACAATGAGCGCCAGAAAATCCTTGGCAAAGTAGATCGCCATGTTGTTGCCAAGGAATTTCCGTGCAAAGTCCTCAAACAAAAGCCAGCTTAGGAAAAAGTAGACCCCGTTGCGCCAGTTGTTGAGAATTCCTATGACAATCGCGCCGCCCACGAGAGCCATGCCCGCATAGGCCATGCCTGTAAAATCGCCCCTGACCACGTATTCGGCGGATTGGTAGGCGGCGAAGGCGCCCACGACGAAAGTGCCGATGGTAAGTAGCGGGCCCTTCCGGGACTGACCTGAAGACAAAGCAGATGCAATTCTCATAGTTTGGCTTTGCGCCGAGTCTCATGATTATTACCGAGTCAGATGCATTCTGAAAGAGGCATCTCGGTAATGGTCACCTCCCACTTACGGAGGCAGCTCTGTTCGTCTCAGTTGCGGATTCGAGAGAGCGAACCTTGCTGTGGGCCGGATATCGCTGCGCAGTTCGGCGTGACCGGCGGAGGTAGCGATGGCGCGGTGTTCTCTCGCTACGGCTCCGTGGACACATCCCCCTCGGCTGGCCGTTGCGTTACTCGCACTTTGCACATCTGTATTTTGAGGTCGGTCGGCAATTGATACTGGAATCCTCTCGCGTACTTGCAGGGGAGGATATCATTCGACTGTCGGTTACTTATATTCCCGGAGCAACCGCAGGACCTTAGCATCGACTTTATTGGGGTCACCGCAATCCCCACACGGCCGAAGGGCGGCACAGTACGTCGCCCTTAGATTGCCGTCACCATATCTGTCTGCAAATTTGCAGCCCGCGAATGTGATTCGACTGCTATAGGCGATCACACCGAAACCGAGTGTCGCATAAGCGATGCAATACGCAGTGATCAAGAATCTTGGAAATCCGAGGCTCTTGACCGCCAGTACGGTGTAGGAGATCAGAAGAGGGATTACTGGCAACCAATACCGCGCATCAAAGCAAGGCCAAGCAAACAAGATTCCCATATAGCAAACCAGAAACACTTCGGTCGGACCGATCTTCTTTCGTTTCGTGGCCAAGCCGAGGAGCACGATCACCAGCAAAAGAAACCCCATCCACGGCACCATAAAATGAAGTTTTGTAGGCAGCTTCGACGTCGGGAAATTGCCAAACAACTCTCCGAATTCCACAAGCCTGTCGGAGAGAATTTGCTGAATCAAACCGGGTGCGTTGGCATTCTTCGCAGCTCCGATCAAAAACCCCCAGTAATTGGTAGTCGCAAGCAGCAGCGTAGCCCCTCCGCCTACCAACACCCCGACCGCGGCAATAATCAATTTAGCGCGGATGGAGAACCCTTTCAGAAGTGATCCCCACTGGCGACTGCTTACAATCACGAAGATTAAAGGCGGGAAAAGTGCAACTCCGATTGTACGCACTGCCATCGCGGCCACCGCCAACAGTCCGGCCGCGCTCGCCAGAACCGCAAACCTTAAATTCGAATCTACGCGCCTCGCAAGACTCATAACGGCGATACAGCTCATGGAACAGCAAAAAAAGGGCACATCCGTTAGAGGAATGGTGCTGTGCTTTATCACTACATACGACAGCAAGGAAAACGAACAGATCAGTAGAATGAGGGTCCTGTCCTCAAAAAACTCACGACTGAGCACGCAGTAGGCAGCGAATAGTCCCACCGCCAAGAAAACCATGTTCAAGCCGACGATCACCCAAGGGTGGGCGAAACCTACCTTCAACAGAACAGCCAGCAATGCCGGGTAGCCCGATGGAAGAAAAGTCTTCTGCCCGTCATTCAAAAAACCCCCACCGTGAGCGGCCGACTCGCCCATAGATAATAGGGTGATCGCATCATTATTAAGCCGGAGCGGACTGAA
>Ga0210405_10005458_pt1 | contig 11602 bp, 8 predicted proteins | sample IncBWH11MmetaG_FD_155492 | JGI IMG/M metagenome (GOLD analysis project Ga0210405, IMG submission 155492) | Forest soil microbial communities from Barre Woods Harvard Forest LTER site, Petersham, Massachusetts, United States - Inc-BW-H-11-M | ecosystem: Environmental > Terrestrial > Soil >... | reverse complement strand
CACTTGAACGTGTCCGATTGGACCTCGGGAAACACCACCAGCCCTTCGCCGGACGTAATGCCTACCGCCGCGGGAGTCGTACTTCCCCGCTGCATCAACACCACTTGCGCACCGGCAACGACCGCCGATTGAGGATCAACCACTTTGATTTTGATTTCAGCGGCTGAAGCTGCCGCCAGCAGGCAAATCACACTGCCAAGAATCCGAAAAAACCGCATGCACTCCTCCTTTGTCTCGCGAAAGGGGTTGGTGTGGACGGTTCGCGCCAGTCTCCTGGCTTTGCGAGTGAGGACAGCTTTCGCTGTTCCGACGAATACAACCAGCCTTCCCAGGGTTTACCCAGTGACCGATTGCGAATTTCCTCGCTTACAGTTGCGCGGCAGCGCGGGATTCTCACCCGCTTCCCTCCTCATCAGAACCGACGAGATCAGATCTGACAAAAACGCGCGAACCAAAAAGTTGTGAAAGAACAAAAAGCCACTTCCCGGATTCTGACGAGAACCAGGGAAGTGGCATTGTAACCCAACCGCAACGCTTCCTCTACTGCACCGTCACACTGACCGGAGCAGAAGGGATGCCGTTGGCGACAACCACCAGACTGCTGGCGCCGGTTTCAATGCCCGACGGCACATCGAAATGGGTCGATACCTTCTTCGTCCCGGTCGCCACGCCCATGGTGCTGTGGTTGTGGGTGCGAGCATAAAACACATGCCCGCTGGCCTTGTTGGTAATGCGAACCAGCGGGTAGCTGGTCGCCATTTGCGCATCGTCCCCGTAGGTCGCACTGGCAGACAGGCCGTTAAACTGTGTGCCCGCGATGGTATAGCTTTGCCCCGGGGTCACCGTTGCCGGGAAGGTCGTGATGGTTGGCGCCCAGGCCTTCTGGAAGGTTCCCTTGGCGGTGTAGATCTCGGCGTCGATGGTCGCGCCATCAGCCAGCGTGTATAGAATCTGGCCAGTGGGGAGCACCAGCAATCGGCCGAGGTAAGAGGTATTGAGATTGCCCGTTTGCTTGGGCAACGGGGCAGGATGGAACTTGCTTCCGTCGAACTCATAGAAGCTGACGGGCGGGCCGAACATGCCCGGGCTGACTTCGCAAAGCACGTTGCCATCCGGCAGTACGGCGCCCGGGGCGTCAGCCATGTCATTTCCGTTGGGGAAATCCGGACCGACCGACCACTTGCCGGTGGCCGTGTCATAGAGGGCGGTATGCCCAGCCGCGGAGCTGTTGGCTCCAGTCGCGAAGACGTTGCCCTGCGGCCGCAACAACGCGGGGCCGATCTCAAGCCCAGAGTTGATGGACAAATCTACTATCGTGCTTCCAGCCGTCACCCACTTGAATGAGCCGGGCAAGAATCTTTCGGAATTGTCGGTGGCCTGTGTATCTACCGTAAGCACCGTTCCATCGGGCAGCAACTCCCATCCTTCTTCGGAAAACGTGTCCGCTTTGCCAGTGCCCTTGAGCGTCCATTTGAGGGTTTTCGCATTGAAGAAGGCGGTGGCCTCGCTAATGTTCTGGCCCAGCATGAACGTTCCGTTCGGCAGAACAATCCCCGGAGAATCGCCGATATTTGTCCAGCCGCTCGGCGGATTGACGTTTGTCCACTTGTTCTTTACCGGATCGTAAATGGCACCGAGTGGCACTTCACTCCCGCCACAGCAATTGTATTCGCCGCCCTCCACGATCACTCGTCCATCGATCAACACGGCGGAGGCGAAATACAGCGGCCCATAATTCGACGGCATCGAGGCCCGCTTCGACCAGGTTCCATTGAGATAGCTGCCCCGGTTATTGGGGGTCAGCCGCCACCAATTCGGGGTCAGGTATTCGTGCACCATGACCGTCCCATCGGTGAGCTGAAGAGCTGTATCGGTTTGAAAGGTGGGTGGATGCTTCAGCGATTGCCACTTCTGTGCGTTGGCGAAACCAGCCAAGGCCAGGCAGGCGACGAGTGCGATTCCTGACATTTTCAGCGTCTTCATATTTGTCCTCTTGCGACTTCCCTCGAAAGGGACCGCGCAGAAACTCTGGGGTTGGGTGGCGCAGCGCGTCTGGCACTGCGGTAAACGCTCTTGAATCCGTGAAGGGTTTCGCAAATCGAAGAAACAATTTGCGGCACAAACGTTAGCCCGAAGCCTGATCAAAGTCAACGCCGCATTTGTAAAAGATTTGTTTTCAGAGAATAGAAAAATCCACTCGTCTTGATCCCATCGGAACAAGACGAGTGGACAAAAGGTGATCAACTGTTTTGTTACTAGTCTACCGTCACCGAAGTCGGGGCCGACGGGATCCCGTTCGTGACTACTTCCAGCGTGCTGGCGCCAGTCTCGATGCTTGCCGGCACGGCGAAGTTAGTTGACTCGGCCATAGTTCCACTTTGAACCGCGAAACTGCTCGGGTTGGTCGTTCTGGTATACACGACGTGTCCGCTTGCCGTGTTGGTAATGCGCACCAGAGCATAGTTCGTGGAGTCCTGGAAATCATCGCCGTATGCAGCTCCAGTCGTGAAGCCGCTGAACTGCGTGCCCTTGACCACATACGATTTCCCGTGCGTGATCGTGGACGGTACCGAGGTGATGGTTGGCTGCCACGCCTTGTTGTAGGTTCCTTTCGGAGTGAATACGTCGACTAGAGTAAAATCGCTGAACAGCAACTGGCCGCTCGGCAGCTCCAGGAAGTGTCCGTAGTAGGCTCCGTCGCCGGATGCGGTCGACGGTCCGGGGATCTTGGTCAGTTTCGTCCCGTTCCACTCAAAGAACACGGCGCCCGTACCAAAAACCGGCGGTCCGGTCATTACGATGACGTTGCCGCTAATTTCCACGGCTGAGGGGGCATCGTCACAGGCTAGAGCCACACCGTTGACCTTGGGGAAATCCGGACCCGGCTTCCACTTCTTGGTCTTCGTGTTGTAGATCGAAGTATGGCCGGGTGTACCCGCAGGCGCCGCTCCGGCTGCGAAGACGGTTCCGTCAGGCCGCAACACGAGCGGACCGACCTCTTGGGAGCCGGGGTCTTCGAGGCGAACAATCGTGCTTCCAGCTTTCGTCCATTTCTTCGTTGCGGGGTTGAAAACTTCGGAGTTGGGAGCCTGAATTGCGTCCACCGTCAGGATGTCCCCATTGGGCAGCAAGCCCCATCCTTCCTCATCAAAGCGGTCGATCTTCCCCGTGTTGACAAGGTTCGTCCACTTTAACGTCTTAGGATTGAAGTAGGCCTGGTTGACGCCCTCGCAGCAATCGGCCTGCGTGTAGGTTCCATCGGCCAAAAGAATGGCCTGAGCGTCGCCGATCTGACCCCATCCGGCAGGAGGATTCACCGGCGTCCATTTGTTTTTCACCGGATCGTAGATCGCACCCTCGTTAGTCCACGTCGGGGCGCCGTTGAGGTATTCTCCACCCTCAACAACGAATCGGCCATCGGGCAACACCACGGAGCCAAAGTAGAGGGGTCCGTAGTTATTGGGCATCGTGGCCACTTTTTTCCAGGTGCCAGTGGAGTAGTTGCCCTTGTTGTCGGGCGTCAGCGTCCACCAGTTACCCCACGTGCCTGTGTTGCCACTTTCGTCGTGTATGATGACCCGGCCGTCGGTAAGCAGCGCCATAGCGCCAGGGCCGATGTTGGGCAGGTTATTGACCGGTGTCCACTTCTGTGCCGCGGCAATACCGGCAAAGGCCAGCAATGCGAGTAGGGAAATCCCGAGCTTTTGCAACATCTTCATTTTTGTCCTCTCCTGGGTTTGGGGTCCTCGATGGTCGGGTTCGAACGGGGGAGCTTCAGGACGTCGCCGCCAAAGATAAGACTTGTGAATCAATCAAAACATTCGCCGCAAGAATCTATCCGCAGACCGCAGTGAAGTCAATGTGGCCTTTCTTCTCCTAACCACTGCACCCAATCTGATCGCGGGCGTCCTCGCCCGTGGGCCACCAACTTCAAACCTCGTGGCTTCCAGACAAGCGCTCCCTTGAGAAAAAGGGTAAAATGCCAACATGATTTCTCAGGATCTACTCGACATTCTGGTCTGCCCCGCGTGCAAGAAGCCAATGCAGCATCGGCAAGAACCAGGAGAAAGCCTCAAGTGTACCGAGTGCCACCGCGTCTACCCGGTTCGCGACGACATCCCGATTCTCCTAGTCGACGAAGCCGTCATCGACGCCTCCTAAAGTTCTGCCTCCCGCAGCACGGTCTCAACCCGGCCTATAATGACCCGATCTGGGCATGCTGCGCCCTTTTCCGTGCCAGAATGACACCTTGTGTCAACCTGCCCAGACTAGGCCACCCCTAATCGACCTATATGCAAGAGCTTCCCTCTCCACCGCAACTTATTGCACCAAAATGCGTTAACTAGATACAGGCTTCTGGTGCCCGGCATTTGCGAAGCCGGCTCCGCTACGGCAACAAAATTGCATGCAACGGAAGCGGCACTAACGGAGTCTAATAGCTTAAGAGTGGGACAGGGTCGGAGGTGAGACGGCCATGAATGACAGATTTAAGGAAAGATTTTCCGTTAACGAGCTGACGGCTTTACGAAACGATCTGCTGCAGGGCGGTTTGATCGATTCCCGCGAGGCCGCCGAACTTTTGCAAGTATTCCTTATGGGAAGGGGTTACGGCGTTTCGCCGCAAGCGGCTTTCGATGCCGCTGGTCGCGTGGAAATGTCCGGCTGCTCTATCCCGGTACTGCAAACCGAACTCGAGAACCTCGCATTGGTCATGTAACGCTGGCGATACAACGTTTCCCGGCGGGCATGAGTCCAAGCAGGTGAGAGTGAAGTTAAGAGTGAGGCAAAAAATCTGAGGGGAGTTTCAAACCAAGTTAATCCCCAAAGGGTGAGAAAAAGTAAAGCCGGGCGTCCCGCCCCTCCGCCAAGCGGAACGATTCATGATAATCTGCGCTCGCCAACGGTTACGCGGCGTTGTTAGCCGCGAAGCGGCGTAAGAATGCAGCCCACGGCGCAAGCCGTGGGTAAAGAGTGCGAGGTCCATCCGGGGCGAAAGACCAGCTCTCGCGCACACGGTTAAAGCGGCGCCTTCAAGGCTCCAGCCGCTGATTTCGATGTTGTTCCGCAAGCGGTTTAGCGCTTCGAATAACGTCACCCGGGCAGCTTGGCCATGCAAAAGATCACCATCAAAACCCGCAAGAAACGCGAAGTCCTGGACATCACCGATACGGTCGAATCCCTGCTCGAGAAAAACCACGCGCAGGCAACCGGAATCTGCAACCTATTCATCCTCCACACCACGGCCGCGCTGACCACCGCCGACCTCGATCCCGGCACCGACCTCGACATGCTCGATGCCTTCGAAGCCATGATTCCCAAGCTCCGCTACCGCCATCCCCACAACCCAGCCCACGTTCCCGATCACATCCTCTCCGCCCTGATCGGCACATCGGTAGCGCTCCCATTCGAACGCGGCAAGCTGGTCCTCGGCACCTGGCAACGAATCGTCCTGATCGAACTCGACGGCCCGCGCCAACGAGATTTGACCATAACCGTGACCACAGAAAGCTAGACGGTGGATGCCTTCGCTTTTATCGAGAGCCATCCGTCCTTAATTTGTCATCCTGAGCGCAGCACCAGAGACGCCTCCAGGCATTTCCAGTAGGCACACAGGCTAGGCCAGGTGACCCGCTTTTTCCAAACGCATCTCCAAATCACAAATAAACCGGGTGCCCCACCCTTTTCCGCGCCCTTTGCGAAGAAGGTGGGAGGCGAGAATGCCACCGGCGCGAACGCAAGGGGGCTGGCCCAACCTGAAACGGCGGGTGGCCCAGACGATGGGGTTCGTTTTACACCCGAGGGTTCTACCACATCACAGCTTGCTCGCTGGAAATGAAAAAACTCAATCGCGAACTCCGCCAGTGGGAAACAATCTGCAATACCGTCGTCCCCATCAGGCTCTCGGCTACCTTAACCCCGCAGCGGTTCCTGTGGCGCATCGCATCCCCACGAAGCGAATGAAAGTGTTTCCCCATCTACCGGACGAGTACACTTCATTGACGAACCTTCGTTGCGGCGTTAAGATGCCACAGCGCCCCCCATGATCGGCCAAACCGTCTCTCACTACCGAATTGTCGACAAGCTTGGAGGTGGTGTGATGGGCGTGGTCTATAAGGCCGAAGACACCGAACTCGGCCGTTTCGTCGCCCTCAAATTCTTGCCCGACGATGTATCCCAGGATGCGCAAGCACTCGAGCGATTTCGCCGCGAGGCCCGTGCGCCTCGGCCTTGAACCATCCGAGTATCTGCACCGTCTACGAGATCGGCAAGGCCGGCGACCAGTCGTTCATCGCCATGGAGTATCTCGAGGGCGCAACGCTCAAGCACAGGATCGAGACCCAGCCAATGCGGCTGGAAACCATTTGCGACCTCGGCGGCCAGATCGCCGATGCTCTCGACGCGGCTCACTCGAAGGGCATCGTTCACCGCGACATTAAACCGGCGAACATCTTCGTGACAAACCGCGGCACGCTGAAGATCCTCGACTTCGGCCTCGCGAAGGTGAACGCTCTTTCCCACGGCGCGGGCAACACGCAATCCACGCTGGGAAATGACGTGAATCTCACAAATCCCGGGATCGCCATCGGCACCGTGGCCTATATGTCACCGGAACAGGCCCGCGGCGAGGCGCTCGATGCACGCACCGACCTTTTCTCCTTTGGCGTCGTCCTCTACGAGATGGCCACCGGACGCCAGCCGTTTTCTGGAAACACATCGGCCGTCATCTTCAACCAGATCCTTGAGCATCGCCCACCGAGAGTTGCGACCCTCAACCCGCGCTTGCCTGTTCGTTTGGAAGAGATCATTGATAAGACCTTGGAAAAGGACCGCGATCTCCGCTGCCAATCTGCGGCCGAGCTGCGCGGCGATCTGAAACGGCTGAAGCGCGACAGCGATTCCGGAAGGGTCGCTCCGGTCGGCGGCGGCGGAAAGTCTCTGCCGCCGCTCGGAGCTGTATCGTCAAGCAAGCCTCGCTGGGTCATGGCATCGATTGCCCTGGCGACGCTGGCTGCCGGTTTTCTGCTGGGGCGCGTGACCGCCAAGCCTGCTCCGCTGTCGCTGCCTGTCTACCAACAGGTGACGTTCCGGCATGGCGGCATCCGCATGGCGCGTTTCGCACCCGACGGCAAGACTATGATCTACAGCGCGGCGTGGGAAGATCGACCGATGGAAATCTACGCCACCCGCACGGAAAGCCCCGAGTCCCGATCCATGGGACTGGAAGGAGCGGAGATATTGGCGGTTTCGCCGCAAGGGGGAGAAATGGCCGTGCCGTTGCACAGCCACAACATCGAGCCTTTTATCAACTCCGGGACATTAGCGCGCGTGCCGCTGCAGGGTGGCGCTCCGCGCGAAGTGCTCGAAGGTGTGCAGTGGGCCGACTGGTCTCCAGATGGCGATAATTTCATGGTGGTCCGCGACATTAATGGACAGAATCGCCTCGAGTACCCTAGCGGCAAGGTCCTCTACCAGACCGCAGGTTGGATCAGTAATCCCCGCTTCTCCCCGAACGGGAAATACATTGCCTTCATCGATCACCCGGAACGCCGGGACGATGCGGGCGTTATAGCCGTGATCGACATGAACGGCGTCAAGAAGACACTTTCAGAAGGATGGGAATCGGCACAAGGACTAGCCTGGTCGCCCAGCGGCGAAGAAGTGTGGTTCTCGAGCGCATATATCAGCAGTGACCGATTTTTAAATGCGGTTACCCTTACCGGAACAAAACGTCTCCTCGCGCGCGAACCCGGCACTCTGACCCTCCAGGACGTTACCCGTGATGGTCGCGTGCTTCTCACCCGCGACGTGGAACGAGTCGGCATGGTGGGTGTGCCACCGGCCGGGACCAAAGAAACCGACCTCTCTTGGTTGGATTGGTCCGCTCCTCAGGACCTTTCCGGAGACGGTAAGACCTTGCTCTTCACCGAATCGGGCGAGGGAGGTGGCGAACACTACAGCGCCTACTCCCGAACAACGGATGGTGCACCAGCGGTTCGCCTCGGCAGCGGCTCCGCTTATGCGCTTTCCGCGGACAAGAAATGGGTGCTGGCCAGCCAGCCAGGTGTCCCGCTTGAGAGCGTTCTTCTGCCCACCGGGGCTGGTGAAAGCCGCAGGCTGAACCACAACGGCGTCTTGCTGCTCAGGGCACACTGGATGCCCGACAGCAAGCGTTACGTCTTCATTGGCAACGAAAAAGATCGGGCCCTGCGCTTGTGGGTGCAGAACGTCGACAGCGATAAGCCCACGCCGATTGCCCCCGAAGGCGTTCGCGCCACGCAGTGGGTGATCTCGCCGGATGGGAACGAAGTCGCCGCCGTTCTGTCGGACCGCAAAGGTTATCTGTTTCCTGTCGCTGGTGGAGATCCCAAGCCGATTACCGGTTTTCCCGAAGGCTTCATTCCCGTCAGTTGGTCCGATGATGGAAAATGGATTTTCATCTATAACCCGGGCGACCTTCCCGCCAAGGTTGAACGCCTGAATCTGGCCACAGGACAACGCCAGCCCTGGAAGACCCTAATGCCTCCTGACGTGGCGGGCGTCACCGACGTGGGACCGATCCTCATCACACCCGACGCCAGCGCCTACGTCTACGAATACGGACGCACTCTCTCCGACCTCTACTTGGTGAAAGGCATCATTTAAGAACCAACAACGGAGTCTTCGAATTGGAACCAGATCAGCCGCCTACCGCTTTTCCCTTGCTCTCACCCTCCACTTGTGATAACAGGTACTCATACAAATTATCTATAAGATATCCTACACTCTTTGACAACCTATTCAGGCAAGCGCTTCCAAAATGGAACTCAGCGTCGACGGCGTCGAGGTAACTCCAATGTTTCCAATATTTTGCCTCTAACTACCTTAAGAACCATAGATCTAGGAGGCAAGAGAATTTCCGACCCTTTGTTTTTCTAGATTTTGGGCCGAAATGAGAGTTATTTTTTGACCAACATTCTGCACCATAATGTGTGCAGAAGCAGGAACTCCGGCACTAACCAGTAAAGCGGAAAGGCGACGGAACTCGGGCGGGCCGACGAGGCCTTTTCCGTTACTCGGCCTGCACCGCGTTTCTGCAACCCGTTCTCAGGGTTTGGTCGGTGGGGCAGTTGACGCTGGCGGGGCGCTGGGCGCAGAGGGCGGAATAACTTGTTCGGGAACCAGCGGCGTTGGCCGGTAAAGCGCAGTCTTCACCGAGTCTGGTAATTTATCCGCGTGCGCCAGCAGCAGGCTGACCTGCCACATCTGGGTTTGCGATAGCGACTCGCTGAAACCAGGCATCCCGCTTAGCCGGATGCCGTTCGCAACTTTCCAATAGGTTTCGCCAGGCTCGTCGTCGGTAACGCCCGTGCCTTCGAGCAACTTCGGTGGCTTGGGATACATTCCCCTCGCAACCGCGGTTGGCGTACCCCCAGGCAAGCCGTGGCACACCGCGCAGTTTTCGCGGTAAACCTGCGCCCCGGCTGTAAAGTTGGTTTCGTCCGCAGGAACCGGAACGGACTTGGGCATCTCTTTGGTGATGTGGGCACTCAAGGCGCGGTGCGCCAGCATCTTTTCAAACGGCATATCCGGCGCAGCCGTAGCTACGGGTGCACTTCCGGTGACGAAGTAGACGTAAACGCAAAGCGGCACCAGGATCAAACCGATGATCAGACCGATTAAGAAAGTTTTCAAAAGATTCTCCTTAGGACTGAATCTGGCAGTATACACATTCGAACGACTGTAGAGACGTAGCTAGCTACGTCTCTACGGCCGAGGGCAACGGCAAAGAGAAACGCCGCCCCGATTGCGGGGCGGCGTTGGTTAGAAATCAGATCTGTCTTAGCGTCCGTGACCTCCGTGCGAACTCGGGTGTCCGCCGCCCGAACTGCCGTGGGAACCGCCGGAACTACCGCCGGAACTTGCGTGCGATCCGCCGCCACCGTGATAGCCGCTAAAAGATCCGGAGCTATGCGACGAAGGCGCCGAATAGCTGCGTCCGCCGCCGTAAGATCCGCCATAGGACGATCTGCCGTATGAAGGTGCGCTGTATCCGCGATACCCGCCAGAGTTGCCGTACCCGCTCCCGCCATACGAACGGGCCGAGTAGCTTCCGCGGCTCTGCGGTGCGGAATAGCTGCGCGGCGCAGGTGCGATTTGTCCCGTAGGCCGCGGCACGCTGCTAGGTGTGCCTCGCCCGAAGTACGGTGTTGAGTACGAACGGGACGCTGACGCACTCGGGTAGGTGTTGTGCGCGCTCATCGTCGTAGGCGGGCGAGGCACCGACCGCATCGGCGAAGTGGAAGGCATTCCTCCAGACCTCGCGGTCGTGCCGGTCGCAGGGCTGCTCACCCCGTGACTCGACATCGGAGAGGCATTCCCGAGGCTCTGCGGGGGACGCGGCACGAAGCGTCCAGCGGGCGCAGGCATGGACCTTGCGCTGGTCGATGGCCCCTCAGGCGCCCGAGTCGACGCTGGGGTTGCAGTGTTGTGAGCGGGCGCAGTCTGCATGGTGCTCGGCCTCGCGGAGCTTGCCGGCGGAGTCATTCTGCTAACCGTCGGCCGCGATGCTACCGCAGCAGATGGTCTTGCGGCCGGCAAACCCGCTCTCGGCCCAAGCGTGTTCTCGCGCGTTGGCGAGACATTTGGCCGGCTGATGCTGGCACTGGACAGGTTTCGCAAAGCGCTGGGCGAAGTCCTGGCCGCGTTTGCCGCAACCGGCAATCCGCGCTCAAGAGTATTTCGGGGAACTGCCGTCAGACCACCAGTGGTGGCATAACGCGGCATCCCAATGCCGTTTCGTCCGTAGAGACCGGCGCCGTTTCGGTTGTTGTAATAATTATTCGTGACGTTGTTGATATTGGTGATGTGCGTGTTGTTGATGTTCACGTTGCGGAAATAACCCCGGCCTGCGTGATACCACGGAAAGAATGGCTCGCCAAAACCCAGCGGGCACCAGCCAAATCCACCGCCGAATCCAAACCCAATGCCAAAGCCGGGGCCACCAAACCAAGCCACGAGGGCAGGAGCGTAATAAGGCCGCGCATAGTAAGGTCCAGGCGCCCAGCCCCAATAGCCGCCGAACGATACCCAGCGTCCGTAGTGGAAGGGAGCGAATCCCCACGGCGCAGCGTCTACCCAAGTCCATCCCCAGGGATTCTGCCAGATCCACTGTCCGTTACTATAAGGCGCCCAACCGGGCGTCACCGCAGTGGGAACCCAAACCGGTCCGTAGTCCGGGGTTTGACGCCAGGCTCCGTACTCGTCGAGATCTCCGGCTCCAACTACGCCCGGAGCAACGTACTTTGCCGAGACGGAATTGTCTTCACGCTTGTCGCGAACCTGGCACCAATCGTCGAAGCCGTCTTTTCTCGGAGCATCGCTGATCTGATGCGCCAAAGAATTTCCATTGGTGAAGCGGGCTTGCTGGCCTTCGTGCAGACGAACGGCAGGACCTTGTCCGCTCGCTTCGCCTTCGCCCTTCCAAACTGTCACTACGGTCGAGTCTCCGGCGGGGTCGACGTCGAAGCGGTAGTCCCCGGACTTGGTCACGGTGAAGGCCTGATTCGGGGTGTCGATTTCGTAGACTTCTCCGCCATAAAGTTTATGGACGTGCACGTTCAAA
>Ga0210405_10005457_pt1 | contig 11602 bp, 13 predicted proteins | sample IncBWH11MmetaG_FD_155492 | JGI IMG/M metagenome (GOLD analysis project Ga0210405, IMG submission 155492) | Forest soil microbial communities from Barre Woods Harvard Forest LTER site, Petersham, Massachusetts, United States - Inc-BW-H-11-M | ecosystem: Environmental > Terrestrial > Soil >... | reverse complement strand
CGGCGAAAGGATGTTGGTGGCGTCGAGGCGGCCGCCGAGGCCGACTTCGAAGACGGCGAACTCCACGCGCTCGCGGGCAAAGTATTCGAAGGCCATGGCGGTGACGCATTCGAAATAAGTGGGATGAACGCGAAGTTTGCCGGCGGCGAGGAGCTCTTCGATGAGCGCATGAATGCGACTGAAAGTTTCAGCGAAGGCCCGGTCGCTGATCTCTTCACCATTAATGCGGATGCGTTCATTGATTTTTTCGAGGTGCGGCGAGGTGTTCAATCCAGTTCGAAAACCGGCGTGGCGAAGGATGGACTCGAGGAAAGCGGCGGTGGAGCCTTTGCCGTTGGTGCCGGCGACGTGGGCGCTGGGGTAAGCGCGGTCGGGGCGGCCGAGGCGTTCGACGAGGATGTTGATGTTTTCGAGGTCGAACTTTGCGGCAGCGGCTTGCGTCGGCGCGGCCAATTCGCGGCCGAGGGAAAGCAAGTAGCGGACAGAAGCCTCGTAATTCATCTCAGCTTAAGAGCAAGTCGAGGGAGCTGGCGATGAAGGACTTGAGGTCTTTGCGGTGGACGACGGCGTCGAGGAAGCCGTGTTCGAGGAGAAATTCGGAGCGCTGGAAACCTTCGGGAAGTTTCTGGCGGATGGTCTGCTCGATGACGCGCGGGCCGGCAAAACCGATGAGCGCGCCGGGCTCGCCGATGTTGAGGTCGCCGAGCATGGCGAAGCTGGCGGTGACGCCGCCGGTGGTGGGATCGGTGAGCACGGAGATGTAAGGAAGCTTTTCATCGTCGAGCTTGGCGAGGGCGGCGGAAACTTTGGCGAGCTGCATGAGACTGATAGTGCCTTCCATCATGCGCGCGCCGCCGGAGCAGGAGATGGCGATGAAGGGCTGGCGGGTTTCAATGGCAAGCTCGATGCCGCGAGTGACTTTTTCGCCGACCACTGCGCCCATGGAACCGCCGATGAAGCCAAACTCCATGGCGCACATAACCACGGGGCGGCCGCTGAGCTGGCCTTCGGCGGTGATTACGGCGTCGTTCATGCCGAGTTTTTTCTTCGCGTCTCTGAGCCGCGAGGCGTAGGACTTGGTGTCGACAAATTTGAGGGGGTCGGTGGATGTCATGCCGGCGTCGTGCTCGGTCCAGCGGCCGTCGAGGAGCATTTCGAGGCGCTGCTTGGAGTTCATTTTGAAGTGGAACTGGCACTTAGGGCAGACGAAAAGATTGGCTTCGAGGTCCTTGCGAAAGACGATGGTGCGGCAGGATTCGCACTTGACCCACAGGCCTTCGGTGCGCACGCGGCGCTCTTCGGGCGGGGTGGTTTGTTCGATCGATTTTTTGTCGCGCTTGAACCAGGCCATTTTAGAAGTTAGAGGTTGGAGATTAGAGGTTAGAAAGAGGCGCCTCTATTCTGCAGCCGCGGCTAATAATCAATCCCCCGTTGAGCCAGTATACCCTTGGTGTACGGATGTTTCACTTCGCGCATCTCGGTGACGAGGTCGGCGAGTTCGACGAGCTGGGGATGGGCGTTGCGGCCAGTGCAGATGACGTGGACGCGCTCAGGGCGGTTCTTAAGGGCCTCGACGACTTCGGCGGGGTCGAGCATTTTGTAGCTGATGGTGTAGTTGATTTCATCGAGGACGACCACGTCGTACTTGCCGCTGTAGATGGCGTCGCGGCCGGCTTGCCAGCACTCCTGCGCGAGCTTGATATCGGCGGGGTCGGTCTCGGCGCCGCCGATTTTGACGAAGCCGCGGCCCATGGGGCGGATTTCAAATTTGTCGTCGCCGAGCATTTTGGCGGCATCAAGTTCGCCGTAGTGCCAGGAGCCCTTGATGAATTGCACCATCAGAACGCGCAAGCCCTGGCCCACGGCACGAAAGGCGGTGCCGAGCGCACAGGTGGTCTTGCCTTTGCCCGGCCCGGTGTAAACGATGAGGAGTCCTTTTTCTTCTGGCATGGTCTTGCGACTCGGTGAACCCCTTCAGGGCACGGCGAAAAGATTAGAGTCTGCGGATTCGGGTGGTAAAGGTCAAGCTGGTGTACTCTTCTCGTAGCAGTCCGCGTCACGTAGGCGGTTCGTGATCCTGATCACCAGGCTCTCGAGTGCTCGATGTCAGTCCCAGACTCGGCATCCCAGGACTGCCCGGGCTCAACTGGCGAAAACTCAATACATCTAACAGTACGACCGTACCGATCGTCGCCAGAAACGCGCCGATGTAGGCAACACAAAAATTCACGAAGCTATCCGCAGTTCCATCAGGAGAAAATTCCAGAAAGACGCCAAGAAACCCGACCAAGCCCGCAAAGCACAAAAACCTCACTAAAGGCATGCGCCAGCTCGGTAAACCGATCACTTGGTGGCACTGCGGGCAGTTGAACGACTGCCGAAAACGAACTTCCTCGCGTGTTAGGCTTCGGCGGCACAGCGGACAAATGGCAACGGAGGGCAAGGAAAAGTCCGGGGGAGCCGGCACGGTACCTCGAAAAACGACTAACATACCAAGCTCGCATACGAGCCGAGCGGCTAGGGGAGCAACCAGACTGCCGAGCCACACGTACAAGCCGCCGAAGACGAGCCCCTCGAAAGCCCCATACGCGACCCTGTAAGGGCCGCGAGGAAACAATCGCAGCGCGTAAACTCCAGCGCACAGAAGAATCGCAGTACCGGGCGAAATCGAATCATTCATCAGCGAAGTAATCGAAGTGGCCCGCCAGAGCTCGAGAGCCGCCGCGCCAAAAAGAAGTAAGATCCAGCGCGTATAACCAAGGGCATAGAGGGCGGGAACTTCCCACAGGAACTGCCTTTGCGGAATGAGCTTCTTCTGAAACGCGGCCAGCAGAATGAGAGCGCCGAAGAAAGCGATACCACAAGCTGTTCCCAGAACCAGGTTGTCAGGTTTGAAGATCGATGCTACTCCCACCCGCTGCCACGTAAAGTTGTTGAACCAGAGCCACATCGCCGTTCCGAAAAGCACTACTAGATAGACCAGAAGGTTCGCTCGACCACTAAAGAGAAAGACCTTCGTGAGCGAATCTTTTAGAGGAGGGGGTGAAGTAGCTACCTGCTGCGCCGCTGCTTTTCGAATCGATGGGAGAAACGCAGACCATAGGAACCATTCGGTTAAAGGAAAGAGCAGCAAGAGAATCAAAGACGGAGTAGACATGTGTAGTTCGTCAGTCTCTTGGCCGAAGCCCCATTTTCAGCCTGCCAGATTCAAGCGTTTAACGAGTTCGGCAACGATGCGGGCGATACGCTCCTGTGTCGCCTGAGGAAGTGAGGTTCCCGGCTTGGCGTGGGGATCCTGTAGAACGATCCACAAGCCGGGGCGGTAGCTCTCATCGCCGCCGGGGCAGATGGCGCCAGTGAGTTGCGTCAATTCGAATGGCAGCGGGGCCGAGTGAGTGAAATCGAGTTTGGCGTGCTCCGGTGAGTTCGCCTGGTAGGGCGGATGGGCGAGGAGATCCATGAGGACGCCGCGAGCGTCATCCACGAGGTCGCGGAAACCCTGCGAGACGAGGACAGCATCCACATCGCGGGGCGTGGGCTGCTCGAGTTGGAGAAGATCGTAATCGGGGAGGGGATTCTCGAGAGGGATTTCGATTGTCGCGGAGGGCCGATTTGCGTCGGGAGTGATGTGTACGGCCATGATCGTCCTAGTTTGCCTCACGCGGGCTATTTCGGGTAGGGGCTGCCCGAGAGAATGGCAAAGGCGCGATAGAGCTGCTCGGCGAGCATGACGCGGGCGAGTTCGTGGGAGAAAGTCATGGCGCTGAGGGAAAGTTTCTGGTGGGCACGGTGGCGGAGTGAGTCGGGAAAGCCGTCAGCGTCGCCGCAGAGGAAAATGAGTTCACGAGTGCCGCGATCGCGAAGCTCGGCGAGCCATTTGGCGAGGGCGTTCGAATCGATGTTTTTCCCGGCAGCGTCGAGAAGAACGACGGTGGCGGCGCGATCGGCGTCGAGTTTCTTGAGGGCGGCGGCGCCATCGCGGACTTCGCTGATTTCGATAGGGCAGGAGCGGCTGATGCGTTTCAAATAGTCGTCGAGGATGGCGCGCATCTCAAGGCGACGTGTTTTTCCTAGCATGAGGAGGCGAAGTTTCACTTCAAACCGTATTTCTTGCGCTTTTCGAGGAGGGTTTTCCGGCTGATGCCGAGGGCTGCGGCGGAGCGGCTGATCTGGTAGTGGGTGGCCTCGAGGGTGGCGGCGATGACTTCGCGCTCCACTTCCTCGAGGGAGCGAAGGCCGGCGACCGAGCTGGCAGCGCCGGACGCGCTGGCTTGCACATTTTCCGGAAAATTTCCAGGTTCGAGCACGTCCGTCGCGACAGTGGCATCGGCGGCGCCCCGGTTGGGACGCGAGAAAACCACGGCATGCTCGATGGCGTTGCGTAGTTCGCGGACGTTGCCTGGCCATGGGTAGGCGGCAAGCATGCGGCGCGCCGCATCGCTCAATTGCGCGTTGGGGCGGGCGTGGATGGAGCGAATGGCGGCAAGAAGATGATCGGCGAGGGGCAGGATATCGGCGCGTCGGTCACGGAGGGGCGGAACCACCAGCGTTAAGACATTGAGCCGGAAAAAAAGATCTTCGCGGAAGGCGCCGGACTTCACGGCGGCGGGAAGATCGACGTTGGTGAGGGCGATCAGGCGCGCTTCGATGCGCAGGGTTTCCGTGCCGCCCAGGCGTTCGAAGGTGCGCTCCTGCAAAATGCGCAGGAGCTTGCCCTGCGCTGCGGGCGAGAGCGCGGCGATTTCATCGAGAACGATGGTGCCGTTGCCGCCGAGCTCGAAGCGGCCGAGTTTGCGCTCGACAGCGCCAGTAAAAGCGCCGCGCTCATGGCCGAAGAGTTCGCTTTCGACGAGCTGCGGCGGAAGGCTGGCGCAATCGATTTTCAGGAACGGGGAATCGCGTCGCGGGCCAAGTTCATGAACAAGGCGGGCAAGGTGATCCTTGCCGGTACCGCTTTCCCCGGTGATCAGGAGAGTTGTCGGAGCGACAGCAACCTTCTCGGCAAGTTCAAAAAGACGGAGCGAGGCGGGATCAGCGGAGATCCACGGCAATCGCTGCGCGGTCATGGTCGCGAGCGGCCGTCCTGCGGCCGGCTGGAAGCGGCTTCGCCGGAAAAGTGTTCTTGCCCGAAGGGCGAATCAAGCATGTTTCTCCCGGAAGCAGGACCGTCGGGCTGGTCGGGGAGTTCGAGCTTCGGCGCCATGCGCCACAAACGCTCGAGATCGTAGTAACGCCGCGCCTGCTCGCTGAAAACGTGGACTACAAATCCGCCAAAATCGAGCAGCGCCCATTCGGCGGAGCGATGCCCTTCGCGATGTTCGGGGGAACGGCTAAGCTTCTTGTGGAGCTGGGCCTCGATTTCGGTGCAGATGGCCTGGACCTGCGGCGTGCTGAAGCCGGTGCAGATGACAAAATAGTCGGTGAAAGCGGCAGCGGCCGTAAGGTCGAGCACGGTGATGCCCGCGGCTTTTTTTTCTTGCGCGGCTTCGACGGCTAGGCGGACGCCTTGCGGCAAGGATTCGATTTTCACCGGTATAGACCCTGTTTGAGAATGTATTCCTCGACGCGTGCGGAAACAAGCCCATGGATAGACTGGCCTCGCTGGACGTGGCGCCGCACGTCGGTGGCGGAAACATCGCTGGAAACGTTTTCGAGCAGATAGACAGTGGTCTTGTGAAGTTCCGCGACGACCTGCGAAGGATGCTCGGTTTCTTTTTTTGCGTCCGGCCTCGCGATCAAGTCCGGCGGAATGACGAGGCGCAGGGCTTCCGGGCGGATGCCCGGACGGTTGGCGATAATGAAATCGCAAAGCCCGAGCAGCGTTTCATATTCTTTCCACGTGGGGATGTCCAGGAAGGCATCGGCGCCGATGATGAAAAAGAGGCGATCGCCGTGGCCGTGGTAGACGTGGCGGAAGTAGCGCACGGTATCGACGGAATAGTGGAGCTGCGTGCCGCTGAAATCCTGGCCGGCTTCGGCGACCGAAGGAACGAAGTGCGGATGCTCGGTGCAGGCCAGGGAGACCATGGCAAAGCGATGTGGGAACGGCGCAAGGTGCTGCTTGAGCTTGTGCGGAGGCCGGCTTGCCGGGATGAAGTGGAGCTCATCAAAATTGAAACGACGGTCGGCGGCGCGAGCAACAGCAAGATGGCCGTTGTGAATGGGATCGAAAGAACCGCCGAAAAGAGCGATGCGGCGAGGATGATGTTTTGCGGCGGTGCGGTGCGCTTGCGCGGTGGTCAATGAGGCTCCCAAGAAGGTTTTCAGTTGTTAAATCCGCGTTCTTCGTAAGTCAAGAAAAGACTTCTTTCCTTTTGACCTGTCCCGGCCTATCTGAAAAGTAACCTATGGGCCCGACCTAAACGTTTTTCCATGCAATCACAAGTAAAAGCTGAGAAAGCCACTTTAACCTATTTTCTCACGAATTCTTGACCGCAGCGGGCCGCGAATCATCGCGTGACGCGTTTCCGTCATGCTGCAGGGAGTCGGCCGTCTGGTCCAGCGAGGAATCGTGCGCCGGACGAGGAATCTTGTCGAGAGCATCGGCGATGGAGCGGACGAGGTCTTTCACGCCGTCGCCAGCAACGGCAGAAATGGAATGGAATTCCAGATTGCGCTGCTTGCAATAATCGCGCAGCGCTTCCAGCCGCGTGCGATCGGTCGTGGCGTCCAGCTTGGTGCCGACGACGATCATGGGTTTTTCGATGAGCGACGCGCTAAAGGCCTGCAGTTCGCTGTTGATAACTTCCAAAGAGTGGACCGGGTCATCGGCGTTGGAGTCGCTTGTATCGATCAGATGAACGAGGAGGCGCGTGCGCTCCACGTGGCGAAGAAAACGGATGCCGAGGCCTGCGCCGAGATGCGCGCCTTCGATGAGGCCCGGAAGATCGGCGACGACGAAGGTGCGGCCCAGCTCGGTGCCGTGCCCGCCGGTGCCGCCGTCGGCATTGACCACGCCTAGATTTGGCTGCAGCGTGGTGAACGGATAGTTCGCAATCTTGGGACGCGCCGCGGAAATCACGGAAATCAATGTGGACTTGCCAGCATTGGGATAACCCACTAGCCCGACGTCAGCGAGCAGTTTCAATTCCAGGCGAAGGTGGCGTTCTTCGCCGGGGAAGCCATCTTCGTGTTCACGCGGGGCCTGATGCCAGGGCTTGGCAAAGTGTTGGTTGCCGCGCCCGCCGCGCCCGCCGTGCGCGATCAGCACGCGCTGGCCGGGGGTGGCTAGATCGGCGATGGTCGCGCCTTGATCATCGAACACCAGGGTGCCCACGGGAACTTGCAGGATCATGTCCTGACCCGAATGGCCCGTGCAGTTGGAACCTTCGCCGTGGCGTCCGCGATCCGCCTTGAATTCGCGATTGTACCGGTAGCGCAGGAGCGTATTGTCGTTCGGATTGGCTTCGAGATAGATGCTGCCGCCGTGGCCGCCGTCGCCGCCGGATGGCCCGCCGCGTGGCACGTATTTTTCGCGGCGGAAGGCGATGCAGCCATTGCCCCCGTCCCCGGCCTTCACGAATATCTTCGCTTCATCAACAAACACGGGATTCTGCTCCGTATGAGACGGCCGCTAGGCGGCCATCCATGAAAAAGATAACATAAGCAAACTATAGCAATCCGAACTCCCCGAATGGAGACCGCATCCCGATGCTCCGCGTGCTCAAGCGCATCGCCCTGCTACTTTTCGCGCTCGTAGTGGTAATGGCGGCCGCGTTGTACGTGCTCTACTTCCGGCGAACGCCCCTACCGCCCGCCGCGCCTCACGCGCGCGCCGTGCCGGTGATTTCCAGGATCCCCGGAATTTCGGCTTGCTGGGTCGAAACGGCAAAAACATTCAGCAACTTTTCGTTCGGCGCTACTGCCGGAAGCGTCCTCATAAAACATCCGGCGGGCGATCTTTTGATCGACTCGGGAAGCTCCAGCCACTACGACCAAGAAATTTCCGGCTACCCGTTTGGGACGTGGCTCAAACTCAAAGCCCTTGCCGGGCAACTCAAGCCGAAAGTGCCGCTTCCCGATTTGTTGCGCCGGATCGGGGAAGATCCGCCCAAGTTGCGCTGGGCGATCCTGTCTCACTCGCATTTGGATCATGCGGGCGGCTTGATGGACCTGCCGCATCTGCCGGTGCTGCTCACTCGCGAAGAGCTGCAATTTGCAGCCGATTCGAGGGTTCAGGCCAGGGGTTACGTGATTGCCGCACACGCCCAATTGTTTCCGCCTCTGGCCGCGCCCACTTTGCGATTCGAACCGGCGCCGTATGAAACGTTTGACGAGAGCGCCGATCTTTACAGAGACGGCTCGGTGGTCGCTGTGCCGCTGCGCGGCCATACTCCTGGAAGCGTGGGCATTTTTGTGAACCTCTCGCCCGCTCGGCGCCTGTTTTATGTCGGCGACGCCGTGGATGACGAGCGTGGATTTCAGGAACGCGTCGGAAAATCCCTGATCTTGCAGGACAGCGATAACGACATGGCGCATGCAAACCAGGTCGTCGGCAAACTAAGCGAACTTCACGAAAAAGAGCCGGAACTGGCCATCATTCCGGCGCACGGACGGAGCGCGTACAAGAAATTCTTCCCAAGCGGGCCCTTGACCTGTGTTTCCGGGCAATAAACGCGAATGCGAGGAAGGGTGGACTGAAGTCCGCCCCGCAAAAAAAGCGTCACAAAAATGCGGCTAGTTCGCGGCGGACTTGGCTTGCTCGGCGGCCTTGACGCTGATAAAGCGGCCGTGACGGCCCTTGTCTTCGAATTTCACGACGCCGGTCACCATCGCGAAGAGCGTATCGTCTTTGCCCCGGCCGACATTGTCACCGGCCTGGTGCTTGGTGCCGCGCTGCCGCACCAGGATGGTGCCGGCGTTGACCAGTTGCCCGCCGAAGCGCTTGACGCCCAGCCTCTGGCCGTGCGAATCGCGGCCGTTTGTTGAGGAGCCGCCGCCCTTCTTATGTGCCATGACCCAATCCTTTTCGAGAAAAGCTGCCGGGTGGAAGCCCGGCGATATTTGAAGAGTTACAGCTTGATATCGCTAACCTGCACGGCCGTGTAATTCTGCCGGTGGCCGCGGGAAATCTTGTACTGATTGCCCTTCTTGAACTTGAGCACGGTGAGCTTTTTGCCGCGGCCTTGGGAAACGATTTTGCCGCTCACGGAGGCTTTGCCGGCATCGGCGCCCGCCACGATCTTTTTGTCGTCGGTGTGGACGGCCAGCACGGAACCGAAGTTCACTTTTTCCCCTACCTTGCCATCGACCCGCTCAATGCGGATGGTGTCGCCGGGCGCGACGCGATACTGCTTTCCCCCGGTCTGAATAACGGCGTACATCTGTCCTCCAAGCGCTAAAGACAAACATTAATTATAGAGGTTTCTATCTGGAATCGTCAACGAAGGAAATCGAGCAGCCGCGGGCTAAGGAATGGTGATGAATCCCGGCGGTTTGCTGGAATAGGGCTAGCGTAACTTTCTGCCTGGTTTGGGGTTCTAATAGACAGGTGCTTCGGGCAAGTCCGAGGTACCGGGAAGCGCACAGATCCTAATCGGCATCAATGATGTTCCGGGGTCTGGCGAGGTCAAAACAATGCGTTATCTAAAATATCTTGCTTTACTGGCGATTTTCACCTTGGCGGTGGCAGCTCCGTCTCACGCGCAGAGAGTGGTTGTCGGCGTTGGAGTTGGTCCGGGCTACTACGGGCCTGCTCCTGTGTGCGCCTACGGCTACTACGGGTATTACCCGTATGCTTGCGCGCCTTACGGCTACTACGGTCCGGACTACTTTGTGGATGGCTTCTTTATTGGCGCCGGCCCGTGGTTCCATGGCTTCTATGGACGTGGTTTCTACGGTCGTGGTTTCGGCGATCGCGACTTTGGGCGGCGCGGCTTCGATGGTCGCGGACGCGGTTTCGGCGGTCGCGATGGTTTCGGGCGCGGCGGGTTTGACCGCGGCGGCTTCCGAGGCGGTGATCGTGGCTTTCATGGCGGTGGCGGGTTCCACGGCGGTGCGGGCGGTGGGTTCCACGGAGGCGGAGGGTTCCATGGTGGTGGAGGCGGATTCCAGGGTGGCGGCGGATCTCACGGTGGGGGTGGTGGATTTCACGGCGGCGGTGGCGGCCACGGAGGGGGACACCGGTAAGACGTCTAAGTTCCACGTTTGAAGAAAGAAACGGCTGGCAGCACCCCTGCCAGCCGTCTTCATTTTCGGGGCCTTGAGTCCAGGCATTTCCTGTCGTACTGTTCGGGCCGTGGATCGAGCGGGAAAAATAACGGCGTGGTCCGAGTGCGCGGGTCTTGCTCGAGAAAGGCAAGACTAAGTGCCCACTTTGGAGTTGTCACAATCGCCGCACACGCCCGGCATTGACCCCGTCAACATTCATTATCGGGAATTTGGCCGCGGCAGACCGCTTGCTATTCTTCATGGTGGCTGGGGATACGGGCTCTATCCCTTCAACAGGCAGATTGCGGAATGGGAAAGCCGATTTCACATTTTGATTCCTGATCGCTCCGGCTATGGGCGCTCCACTCGGGTCACCGGCGAGATGCCACCTGATTTTCATCGCCGGGCCGCGCTCGAGACGTTTTCATTTCTTGATGCACTCGGGATCAAGAGCGCCATCCTGTGGGGCCACAGTGACGGCGCGGTGATTGCCGCGATGATGGGGCTTATTGCGCCGGAACGGTGTGCCAGCCTGGTGCTTGAAGCTTTCCACTTTCTACGGAGAAAGCCCGCTTCACGATCCTTTTTCGAACGATTCGCAGCACACCCTGAGGATCTGGGCGAAGAAACGCGCAGGCTGCTGGCCGAGGATCACGGGGAAACGAACTGGCAAACGGTTTTGCGCCGGAACTGCGCCGCTTGGTTTCGCATCGCTGACAGCGTGCAGCGGCCGGACGAGGATCTCTACGACGGGCGGCTGGGCGAGTTGCAGGTGCCGGCCTTGTTTCTCCACGGTAGCCAGGACCCGCGCACCGAACCCGGTGAAATGGACCGCGTGCGGCAGGCGCTCCCTCGCGCTACGATGCGCTTCATCGCCGCCGGCCGGCACAGCCCGCACAGCGAAGAAGAAGCCTGGCAAGAGTGCAACGCGAGGGCCACCGAGTTTCTTCGGAGCAACGCCTGAACCGAACCAGACATGCCAGGAGCCGAACCATCGGCCTAAACCGCTTTACTAGGGGCGGGGCTTGGCCCCTTCGGCGCTCCTTCAGCCCAGCATTGCCTCTAATGGGGGCTTTTCAGTTCTAACCGACACAGGAATTCCGACATCCAATGCTGCAAGCGACAGTTTCTGAGAGGATTGTCGGATGCAAACGGAAGAAGTTGCCGAGGGGTCCCGGCTTTCGGCCGCCACGCGATACGAATCGCTCGTCGGCGTATCGAATGCTATAGGAGCGCATCGAGATCCAAAGGAGCTGTTTAGCGCTCTGGTGAGGGAGTTACACCGGGTCGTCCGATTTGATTATATCGGCGTGGCCATTCGTGACGAGAAATCGAATACCTTTCACCGGCATTACGTCGACGCGCAAACAGAAGCAGCTATCCCACCAGACCCCGAATTGGCCATGGAGGAATCCGATGCCTGGTGGGTCTACCAGAATCAAGAGCCTCTGGT
>Ga0210405_10005456_pt1 | contig 11603 bp, 9 predicted proteins | sample IncBWH11MmetaG_FD_155492 | JGI IMG/M metagenome (GOLD analysis project Ga0210405, IMG submission 155492) | Forest soil microbial communities from Barre Woods Harvard Forest LTER site, Petersham, Massachusetts, United States - Inc-BW-H-11-M | ecosystem: Environmental > Terrestrial > Soil >... | reverse complement strand
CAAAGCGGAAGCCTGGACCGACACGTTAGCCCCCTTTGCAGGGATTCGGACCGAAACGGCCAATGAATTTGCGGGACTCTACAACCTCCCGGCGTCGACGGGAATAGTAGAAAAGCATTACGGGGGCGGGCGGAGGCAGCTTTAACACGTCTAATGAGAGAGTCAGGGGCAAAACGGACGGGGTTCTCCGGTTGAGGTTGCCATGAAAAACTTTGTGCTTGGAGTGATCTTCACGGTTGCCGTGTTCGTCGTGGGCGCCCTGGCCTATTTGTTGCTGGGAAGTCCGTGGCGATGTTCCGGGGACGCAGCTGGAATCGCGATTGCTGACCGTGGCGGTTCACGCCTCAGTCAGGAGGCACGCACCGGAGCTGGCCAATCCGTTTCCTCCTACGGATGAAACTTTGATTGCAGGAGGAAAAATCTTCCTGAATGAATGTGCGGGCTGCCATGGCACTCCGGGGAAGGCCACGGACTATTCTGACACCTTGTATCCACCAGCGCCGCAATTGCCGAAAGTGGGCACCCAATATACGGAAGCTCAAATCTTCTGGATCGCGAGACACGGCATACGACGGACCGGAATGTTTGCTAACGGCAAATGGGAATTGGACGAGAAGCTTTGGAAGGCGGCGGCCTATATAAAAAGGATCAAGGAATTACCGCCTCCGGTTGAGCAGGCTGTGGCGAAAATGGCGGCCGGGAATTGATGCCTGTAGGCCGGTCCCCCATCCCAGGCAAGCGGTCAACCGCCAGAACTAGTACGTGACCTTAAACGCGGTCGTGCATCCAACGGGGAATAGACGCGGGTGGACATGGCGTAGAAATCGCGGTAGACAAGAAGGCCCTGGAATAAGAGAGACCAATGGCGAAACCAGTACTGATGACCGTCGACGATGACGCAGAAGTCTTGCGGGCCGTGGAGCGCGATCTCCGCAAACGCTATGCCGAGAAATATCGCGTCATGCGCGCCGATTCCGGTTCGAGCGCCCTGCAAGCCCTGAACAGTCTGAAGAAGAGGAATGAAGCCGTAGGATTGCTCCTCGCGGACCAGCGCATGCCGGAAATGAACGGGGTGGAGTTTATCAGCAAGGCGATCGACCTCTACCCGGAGGCGCGCCGCGTCTTGTTGACGGCCTACGCCGATACAGACGCGGCCATCCAGGCCATCAATCAGGCCAAGATCCATCATTATCTATTGAAGCCGTGGGATCCCCCGGAGCAACAACTCTATCCCGTGATCGATGATCTCCTGGATGATTGGCAGGCCACGTTCCGCCCAGCGTTTGATGGCGTCAGGGTTTTGGGACACAGGTGGTCGGCGCGTTCTTACGCCGTTCGGGATTTTTTGGCGCGCAATCAGGTCCCTTATCACTGGCTCGATGTAGAAACCGCGGAGAACAATACGGAGACGCTGTCGGCGATGCAACTTGCAGGTGGCGAGGCGGCCAAATATCCCTCGGTACTGTTCGCCGACGGCACATTTCTGGCCGATCCTTCCACCGGAGAGATTGCAGCGCGATTGGGATTGCAGACTCGCGCCGGAACTTCCTTCTATGACCTGCTGATTGTCGGCGGTGGACCGGCTGGGCTCGCGGCGGCCGTCTATGGCGCCTCTGAAGGCTTGAAGACCGTGATGATTGAGAGGGAAGCGCCCGGCGGCCAAGCCGGGATGAGTTCGCGAATCGAAAACTATCTGGGTTTTCCGTCGGGATTAAGCGGAGCGGACTTGGCACGGCGCGCCGTGGCACAGGCGAAACGTTTTGGGGTAGAAATCCTCGCGCCTCAAGAGGTAACCAAGTTACGCGTGGAAGCCGGATCAAAATTTGTCACCCTGGGCGATGGCACAGAGATCGGCGCCAAGGCCATGTTGATCGCTACCGGCGTTTCGTATCGCAAGCTGAATGTCCCGGGAATGGATCGCGTGTACGGAGCGGGAGTATATTATGGCGCGGCCTTGACCGAAGCCGTAGGCTGCCGAGGCGAGGATGTCTACATTGTAGGAGGCGCAAACTCGGCAGGTCAGGCGGCGGTGTTCTTCTCTCAGCACGCCAGGCGAGTCATTATGCTGGTGCGTGGCAATACACTGGAAGCCGGAATGTCCCAATACTTGGTCGACCAGATTCAACAGACCAGCAACATCGCGGTGGAGTTAAATTCCTCAGTGGTGGAAGTCTTTGGCGAGGAGCATCTGGAAGCGATTGCCGTGCATTGCGCCACCAGCGGCGAAACGACTAGGGTTCCCGCGAATTCGCTATTTATCTTTATTGGCGCTATGCCCGGAACGGACTGGCTCGCGGGAGTTTTAGAACGCGAGGAAAAAGGATTTCTCCTGAGCGGGTCGGATCTGATGCGTGATGGCAAGCCGCCGAAAAGTTGGCCGCTCGAGCGCGATCCGTGGTTGCTGGAGACGAGCGTCCCGGGGATTTTTGTGGCCGGGGATGTTCGCTATCGATCGGTGAAGCGCGTAGCAAGCGGTGTCGGTGAAGGCGCGAACGCAGTGCAATTCGTACATCAATATCTGAGCGCGGTGTGAAATGAGCGAAGCGATAGTGAATAACCACGCGGAACGTTTTGCGGCGGATCTGCGCCAAGTCAGCGTCTTCAGCGATTTGCCTGAGGACGAACTGGAATGGGTCGCGCAACGCATGGACGAAGTGCGCTTCCACGCGGGTGAGGTCTACGGCAAGCCAGGAGACCCGGTTGAATATTTGGTTGTGTTGCTTGAGGGTGAGCTGCAGTTTGAACGGAAGGATGTGCCGGGTGGGCCGGTGTTGACTGCCAGGGCTGGCGACGTGACGGGTCTGCTGCCCTTTTCTCGGCTGAAGAAATTTGGCGGTATGGCAAGGGCAGCGATGCCGTCGCGAGTGCTGCGGCTGCACAAGGACCACTTTCCGGACATGTTGCAGCGTGTGCCAGAGTTGGGGCAGCGGTTGGTAGGATTGATGTCTGATCGCATCCGCGAAATGGCGCGGATGGAAACGCAGCAGGAGAAGTTGATGGCGCTGGGAAAGCTGTCGGCCGGTTTGGCGCACGAATTGAATAATCCGGCGAGCGCTGCACGTCGCGCGGCGTTGAACCTCACCGAGGCCATGGACGACGTCCGCGCGGCAAGCATTAAGTTCCTGGAGCATCCGTTGAGCGAAGCGCAACGGGAAGGCATTCTGATGTTGGAGAAGAAATCGGCGCAACATGCTGCCTCGCGCGTGGGGCCGCCGGAAGATCCACTCGAGCTGAGCGACAGGGAAGAGCAGATTACTGCGTGGCTGGAACGAAACGGCGTCGAAGAAGCCTGGAAGATAGCACCGGTGCTGGCGGAGGCAGGAGCAAAGACGGAGAAATTGGATGCGCTGAAGGAATTGGTTGGACCAGACTTAGTGGGGCCAGCGGCCAAACGGATCGCGGCGGTGATCACGATTTTTGGATTGATACAGGAAATCGACAACAGCACCCGCCGCATCAGTGATCTCGTCACTGCCATCAAGCGCTATTCCTACATGGACCAGTCGCCCATCCAGGAAGTCGATCTCAAAGAGGATCTCGAGAACACACTGAAGATATTTGGACACCGTCTGAAAACCGGCGTCACCGTAATCCGGGAATACGATCCGGACTTGTCCCGCATTTGCGCATATGGTGGCGAACTGAACCAGGTTTGGACGAATCTCATCGACAACGCCATCGACGCCATGGACGGCAAGGGTGAGCTGCGCATCCACGCGTTCCGGGAATTGGATAGCGCCATCGTCGAGATCGGGGACAACGGTCCCGGAGTTCCGCCGGAAATTCGCTCGCGCATCTTCGAGCCCTTTTTCACTACGAAGAAGGTCGGAGAAGGCACGGGCCTCGGTTTGGATACGGCGATGCGGATTGTGCGAAAACATCATGGCACCATGGACATGAAATCACAGCCCGGAGATACCAGATTTCGCGTCAGGTTGCCGATTAAGGGCCCGCAAGAGAAAGCCACCGAAGAAAAAGCCGCGGAAGAGAAATCGCCAAATTAAAGGGGCGGTCTCCGTTCACCATGAGTGCGTGGGTTTGATGGCAGATCAGTTGCTCTCCTTAGTGCGCGGACGCCACGGACATTTCAAGCTGGAGTCGCGTCATCACACTGACTTGTGGTTTGACCTGGAAACGTTGTGCCTGAACTCCCGCGAAATCCGAGCGTTCGCCGAGCGCCTCGCGGCTCGACTAAAGAAGTATCAGGTTGATGTCGTGTGCGGGCCTCTGGTTGAGGGCGCATTCGTTGCCCTGCTCGTCGCACTGGAGCTAGGCTGCCGGTTCACCTATGCGGAACGAGTTGACGCCACAACTCGCGACGGACTCTTCCCGGTGCAGTACCGCCTGCCGAAATCTTTGCAGCCAGTTGTGTCCGGAAAACGTGTCGCGATTGTGAATGATGTCATCAGTGCGGGATCCGCGGTCAGGGGAACGTTTCTTGATTTGTGCGAAATTGGTGCGGAAGTTGTTGCCATTGGTGCGCTGCTCGCTCTGGGAGAGTCGATTACCGAGTTTGCCGCGAAACACGGCGTTGCCTTCGAACTCCTGGAACGCATGCGGCACAATTTATGGCTGCCCGCGGAATGTCCGCTCTGCGCTGCCGGAATCGCGCTTGAGTGAACAGAGCCGCCCCGAGCACACCCGGGCATCCCTGCCGAAAGCGCGTGGGTTGCGTGTGCTAGCATAACCATCAGAGTCCCCGAAGGGGTGCTGATGCGCCACCCGATTGCTTTGCCTTTGTGTTGCGCAATCCTGTTCATGTTCCAAGGTTGCGGGGGTTCAGGCGGATCAACACCTCCGCCGCAAATATTCGTCACGGTTTCCCCCAGCACTGCGGCAGTCAACGTCGCTCATGCCCAACAATTTACGGCGACCGTAACGGGCACAACAAATACCAGTGTGACGTGGACCGTTGCTGGTGGCCCGTCGAACGGCACAATCGCGACGACCGGCCTTTATACCGCCCCAGCGAGCGTGCCCAACCCAGCTACGGTCACCGTGACTGCTACGTCGCAGGCCAACCCCGCGAAATCTGCAACAGCAACAGTGACCGTCCAACCCGGCGTCGTGTCGGTGCCCTCCGTTACCGTGAGCCCGAATCCTGCCAGCGTCGCCGCTTTCGCAACGCAGCAATTCTCCGCGTCCGTCAGCAGTCTTTCGAATACCGCCGTAACTTGGCAAGTGAACGGAACGCCCGGAGGCAGCAAGCAGTTTGGATTCATCTCCAGCACGGGTTTGTACGTCGCGCCAGGCGCAGTCCCGACAAAATCCAATGGACAAGGCGACAGCATCACGACTACGGCGACGGTCACGGCGGTTCCCCAGGCAGACTCGTCGGTATCCGGATCGTCCACGGTAACGGTTTCCCCGACCAATCAGAATCTTCAAAATGGCGCCATCGCATTGGGCACCTCCGGCGGAAACCAGAAAGATTCGCAGACGAGCGGGGGGACGATCACGTGTTGTAGCGGCACTCTGGGCTCGCTCGTGACGCGCGGTGGCACGCAATACCTCCTCAGCAACAACCACGTGCTGGCGCGCACCGATCAGGCATTAGCCGGCGAGAGCATCATCCAGCCCGGACTGATCGATAGCAACTGTGGACAAGGTGCGAACAACATTGTCGGAACTCTGACGCAATTCTATAACCTGGAAACTGGGCCATCTCCCAAGATCGACGCTGCGATCGCTCAAGTCGCTCAGAATGCTGTCGATCCCAGCGGCAACATCCTCTATCTCGGCTCCACCTCCGATGCGAACAATGTGCCGGTGCCCGGCCCGCCAGCCGCAGGAGCGGGCCTGCCGGAAACGGCAGCTCTGCTGAGCCGGGCCGTGGCGAAATCCGGAAGAACGACCGGGCTAACCTGTTCCACGATTCTTTCCCTCAGCACCACGACTTCGGTTCAGTATCAGAAGGTATGCGCCACCGGACCAACGTTCAACGAGACATTTAACAATCAGGTGGCTGTAACCGGCGGTGCATTCAGCGCTCCGGGGGATTCCGGCTCGCTTATTGTCACGCAAGATACCGCCGAAGCCGTCGCGCTGCTGTTCGGCGGCTCGGATCAGGAAACTGTAGGCAACCCAGTCGGCGCTGTGCTGAATTTTTTTCAAAGTGGTAGCAACGCAATGACGTTTGTGGGAGGAGCCAAGCATGCCGTGATAGGTTGCTCGTTGCCCACCGCACCCGCATCCGCTACTCTCCACGTGCCATTGAGCGCAATCGCGAAAGAAGCCATGCAGAGAGCTGCCGCGGTGGGCGACGCAAATGCGCCTGCGCTAATGGCGTACCCGGAAGTGGAAGCTGTGGGAGTAGGCGCGAGCTTGGACAATCCCGGCGAAGCAGCGATTGTGTTATTTGTCGCCAGGGGCCAGCCGCGCACGGGACTCCCCGCGTCGGTCGATGGAATTCGCACGCGTTTTGTTGAAGGAGAACTTTTTAGGGAGCGCGGTGTCCTTTCGCCAGAACAAAGCGCGGCGCTGGAGCAAACGGCGGTCACGACGCAAAATGTTTACCCGATTTCAGAGGCGGAGTTTGCCCGAGCGAAAGCCGCCCATCAGGCCCACATGGATGAGTGGATGAGCAAGGCCGGCGTACAAGGTGTCGGCATCGGGTCCAGTGTGGATTCTCCAGGAGAAGCCGCGCTGATCTTGTTTCTCATTCGAGGTGTCGCCCGCGAAGCGATCCCTCTGACCATCGATGGTGTGCGCACCCGCGTCCGCGAATCCAGCCGATTCCGCGCCGGGCTCGACGATGGTGACTCGCGCCGCTTTTGCTCTCTGAGCGCGGCCAGTCCGAAAAATGCGCAGTCCGCTACTGCTCCCGCCAAAAACAAATAAGGACAGGCGCAACTAAAGCAGCCCGAGATGGTCGGGATACTTCGCCTGCAGAGAGCTCACCAAAGTCTCAAACTCACTAAGACCGCGCAGATTCTTCAGGCCAGGATCTTTCAGGAAAAACGGCCAGCAAGCGAATCCTGTGCCGACACTCCGCTCAAGCCATTCGAATGCTGCTTGGCGTCTCCCGAGCACCGCGAGAATGCACGCGATCTGGTAATACGTGTGATGTGCGTGCCCAAAGGACTTGGGATTGGCACAGGCTTGGGCTAAGCACTTGAGTGCCGGTTCTGCCTTTCCCGTCAACGCGAAAAAGAGACCACGCAGACTGACTATCAGCGGCTCTTCAGGCAGCACTTGCATGGCTTCATCGAGCAGGCGCTTCGCTTCTTTCCAATCGTCACTCATCATTGCCGGCAGCGGAGCAAAATAGAGCGGATATTTGTTGCCGGGAACTTCGGCGCGCCACCGGCGAATGCCTTCGCGGGCCCGATCGTAGTCACGACTCCAGACGTACACCTGCACAATGCTGTGGCTCACAGCCTTTTGAGGATGGAAGGATCGTCCGCTTTCATACATCTCACGAGCATGATCGAGCAAGCCAATGTGAGCCAGGATTGTGCCCAGACGATTGTAGGCATGAGGTAAATTCTTCTGTAGGGCCAGGGCGCGCCGCAGTTCAGCAATAGCTTCCAAATGCTGGAAGTTTTTCGACGGCCCCCACAGCAGAAAAGCATTGGCAACGTGTCCTTCCGGCAAATCCGGATCCACCTCAAGCGCGCGCCGGCAGTGGAATTCGGCCTTCTCCAGCCAGGTCCTCGCCGGATCGTATTCGAAGTGCCGAGTAGCCCAGACGAACGAAAGCGTGGCGTGTGCCAGCGAAAAAGCAGGATCGCGCGTGACCGCGTTCGTAAGGTGTGCTGCAGCTTCGTCCAGAAGCGTGGGATCGCCGGAGGAGCTGAGCCGATAACCGTGCATGAATTCCGAATAGGCCAAGGGATCGTTGCTGTAACGCGTGCGTCGCTGACTGACGGATGGACGCAATGGCCTGTGCAGCGCTGCGGCGATTTGCTTGGCCATATCGATTTCAAGTTCGGTCAAGCGGTTCAAATCCAGGTGGCAAGTCCGTTTCCAGCAGACACTCGCTAAATAGCTGTCAAACATTTCCACGGAAAGACGCGACTGCCCCTTCGATGTTTGAATCGCGCCGCGCACCACGAAGCGCACACCCAGGCGGGAAGCGAGATCGGAACCGGTAGCATCGGGAGGCACATTCAACACCGCGGAGGCGGGCAGAACGTCTACACCCGGCAAATTGCCAAGGTGCGAAACCAGCGCGTCCGCGAATCCAAGGCAAAGGCCACGCTCGTCGGTGGCATTACCAAGAAGAAAGAGAGGGAGCACAGCGAGGGAGCAATGATGGTTCCACGTGTTGGTGCTTTCCTCGCTCACTGGCACCGCCGCCGCACCTGGGAAATCAGAGCGCGGATAACGGGGATCAATGACGCGCACGGGCCCGATGAATCGGTAGCCTTTGCCGACCACAGTTTCCAGGAAGCGGGGTTTCGCTGAATCATCATGGAGCGCAGTGCGAAGTTTTCGCATCAGATTGTTGATATTTCGCTCCGTATCGATGAACAGATCGGAGCGCCACAGTTTCGCAACAATTTCTCTCCGGGAAACGAGTTGGTCGCGGCGGCCAACCAAAAAGATCAGCAGCTCCATAGGCTTTTTTTCGAGCTTCACACGCCGTCCAAGCCGCCGAAGTTCATAGCGCCCAAGGTCGAGTTCGATATCGCCAGTCGTGGATTGCGGGGTGCGCATCAGGTTCCGTTTTGGCATTATGCGCCAGGGTTCAGTAATTTGCGACGATATAGAAAAGATATACAGCCGTTACAACCTCTCCATTGAAACTCCTAGGTAGCCAAGAGAAGATGCTGCCCAGTCCCGGACGGACTACGGAGGAATAACAATGAAACGGAATTTGCTTCTCGGACTCGTTGTAGCGGCGGTATTGAGTTGCTCAGGTCGAATGGTCTTGATTGCTGCGCACGCGAACTCCACCGAAAAGAACGCGTTTACCCCGGACACGATTCCTTACGGCCCGGCACCCGCATTCGTTCCGTCGGGCGCACAGCTTGCGGTAGTGGAGGGGAACCCAGGTGCCGCGAGCGGAGACTATACCGTGCGGTTAAAAATGCCGGATGGCTATCGGATCGCGCCCCACTGGCATCCAAATCGCGAGAACGTCACGATAATCTCTGGGACATTCAAAGTGGGCATGGGAGATCAGTTTGATGAAGCGAAGATGGGTGCTTTTCCAGCGGGCAGTTTTGCCTATCTCGATCCCCAGATGCATCATTACGCCATGGCCAGCGGAGAGGTGGTTGTCCAGGTCCACGGCATGTCCCCGCTGCAATTCAACTATGTGAACCCTGACGACGATCCGAGCAAAAAGAAATAACTGCCGTCACGGAGGGGAACACGGTCAGACCACTCTTCTCGGCGACTCGATCGGCGTATTAAGATGACCTGTGGTCGAGAGGAGAGCGAACGACGTGAATAGCAAATCGACGTTTGTGCGCGCACTCTGTGGTCTTTGTTTGGTCATGGCAATTTTGGTGTCTGGCCGGGTGGCTTATTCACAGGCGCCCGCACCGTCGTCTCCTGCTCCCGATCAGAAGCCTTCGGAACCGATACCGGGCTTGGAGCAGTTGACGCCTTACCAGAAATCCCAATTGGTGCGCACGTTCACCGACTGGGCCTTCCTAGCAAAGTATCGAGACGCTGATCAGCAGTTGCCGCCTCCGGCAGCCGGTGAAACCCGCGTTGTGTTCATAGGAGATTCCATCACCGAAGGCTGGGGGCGGAAGGGAACAGCAGCATCTCCGGATCGCGCCGAATTCTTTCCGGGCAAGCCGTACATCAACCGCGGCATTTCCGGCCAGACCACGCCACAGATGCTGGTGCGATTTCGTCAGGACGTTATCGATCTGAAACCGAAAGTGGTGGTATTGCTGGCGGGCATCAACGATATCGCTGAGAACACTGGCAAGACTACGCTCCCTGAGATTGCTGGCAACATCGCATCCATGGGCGAGCTAGCGCGCGCCAATGGAATTCGCGTCGTCTTGTGCTCCGTCCTGCCCGCGAGCGATTTTCATTGGCATCTCGGACTTGAGCCCGCTCCCAAGATCCGGGCGCTGAACACTTGGATCAAGGACTACGCGGCGAAGAATGGTTTCGTGTACGTAGACTACTACTCTGCGATGGCCAACGGCGAAGGCGGGCTGAGGACAGAACTGAGTCCGGATGGTGTGCACCCGAATAAAGCGGGATATCAAATCATGGCGCCCCTTGCGGAGGCGGGAATCGCAGAGGCGCAAAAGAAGTCGCCTCCCTAAAAGTTTACTAGATCGATCATTATTATAGCTCAGACCTTTTAGGGCTGAGGTTCTGCCTTTGCAGCGACTGTCTTGGCCCGCTGTTGCGCGCTACCTTCCGGAACCGTTTTGTTGCTGGTCATCGCAGGGCGCGGTTGCGTGTTTGTGGCGTGGGCCTATAAAATCAAAAACTGCCGCACCACTTCCACCGAGCAGTGCGCGTGCATCGCCACTGACTCTGACGCGCTGCCCATCACCAGCCGGTCAAAACCGCGCCTTCCATGCGACCCCATCACGATCAAATCCGCCTGCCACAGCTCCGCCGAGGAGAGAATCGTTCGCGCAGGTGAATCCCGCGGCTCCGTCACTTCTGCTTTCACTTCAAGTCTGCTGTTCCGCAACACCGCGGCTGCTTGTTCTGCCGATTCTTTGGCACGCGCCTCGCTCGCCTTCGACAGCTCCACCAGTTGCTCCGGCGGGTAGTAGGGATACTCCCCGATCAGCACGGGATATTCCGGGCACGCCAGCACCTTGAATATCGAGCCTTCGGGCCACGGCCGCTCGGCAACTTTATTCGCCGCCAGTACCGCATATTCTGACCCGTCGGTCGGCAGCAGGACACGCATCCCGTGCAAGTCGCGACCCGCCCGATCTCTGCGTGGCGTGCGCACAATTTCCACCGAACACGGTGCGTGTCGCAGCACCGCCTGCGCAGTGCTTCCAATCAACAGCCGCGTGAACGTGCCTCTTCCGTGCGAACCCAGCACCGCCAAATCAGCTTTCCATTCCATGGCTAATTTCGGAATCGCGTGCCGCGGATTCTCCAGCAATACGTCTGTGCTCACCGGCCGGCCCTTCTCGCGCAGCCCCGCGGCATCTTCTTCCAACTCCTCTTTCGTTGACTTCTTGGTTTCGTCCAGCAGTTGCGGCGCCCGCACGAAAAAGAACGGGTCCACCGCGGTCACCAGCTTGAATTCCGATCCCTTCGGCCATGGACGCAAGGTCACTTCCTGCACTGTCACATCCGAGGCACTCGAGCCGTCAACTCCGATCAGGATTTTCATGCCGCCTCCTGCCCGCTTCGTCCCCCAGCATACAACGACGAAGAGTAGCGCAGCGGAAGGCCTGGAACGTGAACTAGGACCGAAGACGTGCGTGAAGATTCCCCCACGCTACACTGGTCCTCAATAACTCTTGCACGTCTCGGCCCCAGTCTGCGTCTTTCCACGCGCTCGCTAACTCCAACGCATGCAACAAATGTAATGTTACTTCCGACGTCTGCGCCGATTCGCGCCACCTGTGCCTTTCGACGTGGTTTGCGCCTTCCCACGCACCTCTTCAGCCGCGCTTATCCGAGTCCCATTTCTTCCCCTTGGCCTGTAG
>Ga0210405_10005453_pt1 | contig 11606 bp, 8 predicted proteins | sample IncBWH11MmetaG_FD_155492 | JGI IMG/M metagenome (GOLD analysis project Ga0210405, IMG submission 155492) | Forest soil microbial communities from Barre Woods Harvard Forest LTER site, Petersham, Massachusetts, United States - Inc-BW-H-11-M | ecosystem: Environmental > Terrestrial > Soil >... | reverse complement strand
GCGATCCGCACCTATCTCGTCGAATACAACCGTCAACCCAAGCCATTCCACTGGCGGAAAACCGCCGACGAGATTCTCGAGGCCCTGGGTCGCTATTGTACGCGAATTTCTGACTCAGGACACTAGACGGGAAACGGGAGGCGCCTGTCGATGCCGGCTGCCCGCTGCTTCCAGCTGCTGGGGTTCTTCACCGTGCTGTTCATCGGGGCGTTCCTGGCGCCGCCGCTGGCGGGGCTGGCGGCGTTGCTGGATGCGGTGGTGCTGGTGGCCGCGGCTGTCGATTGGCGGCGGGCGCGAGCCCGGCGGCTCGCCGCCTCCCGGCGCTGGCCGCCGCTGCTGGTGCAGGGAGCGGAGGTTGAGGTGCGGGTCGAGATCGGCGAGCTCGCCGGGCGGCGGGAGATCGCGCCGGGCGGCGGCGGCTCTGGCCCGGGCTCCGGCTCCGGCTCGCGCCTCGGTTCGCGCCGGCGGACCGTGGTGCTGCTGCGCGAAGGGCTGCATCCGGCGCTGGCGCCGGCGCCGCTGCGTCAGCGCCTGGAGGTGCGCGCCGGGCAGCCGTCGGTCTGGCGCTACCGCCTGCTGCCGCGGCGCCGCGGCGAGCATGCCCTGGCGCCGCTCACCATCCGGGTGCTGGGCCCCTGGGGGCTGGCCTGGGCGCAGCGCGACCTGCTGCCCGGCGAGCGGGTGCGGGTCTATCCGCAGGTGCGCTGGGAAGGACGGGTCGGCCAGCTGCTCGCCGCCGCCCAGCGCCAGCGCCTGGGACAGGTGGCGCTGCGCCTGCAGGGCGTCGGCAGCGAGCCCTACGCGCTGCGCGCCTACCTGCCCGGCGATCCTCTCGGGAAGGTGCAGTGGAAGGCCACCGCGCGGCATGGGCGGCTGGTCAGCCGGGAGGACACCTGGGAGCGCAGCGCGCGCCTGGTGGTGCTGCTCGACTGCGCCCGCACCATGGCTTCGATGGACGGCGGCCGCAGCAAGCTCGATTACGCGCTGGCGGCGGCGCTCGCCCTCACGCGGGTGGCGGCGGCGCGCGGCGATCAGGTCAGTCTCATCGCCTTTTCGGACCGCATCGAGCGCACGGTGCGAGTGCGCTCCGGGGCGCGCGCGGCGCGGCAGGCCTACGCGGCGCTGTTCGATCTCGAGGCGCGCCTGACCGAGCCGGCCTACGACCTGGCGGTGGAGGCGACCGGCCAGATCGAGGCGCGGCGGGCCACCGTCGTGCTGCTCACCTCGGTGGTCGACCTGGCGGCGGCCGAGCTGCTGCGCGAGGCGCTGCTGCGCCTCGCCGGCCGGCACCGGCCGCTGCTGGTCAATCTCGAGGACCCCGAGCTGCGCCGGCTCGCCGCCGCCGAGCCGCGCTCGCCGGAAGAGGCGTTCGCCCAGGTGGCGAGCCTCGAGATCGGTCTCGCCAACCGCCGCCTGGCCAAGCACCTGCGGCGCGGCGGCATCCGCGTGGTCGGCAGCCCGGCCGACCGCCTGGCGCTCGAGACCCTGGAGGCCTATCTGGCCCTCTATCGCGGGCGCGGCGCGCCGGCGCTTGCCGCGACGCTCTGAATGGCGGCCATCCGCGAGGCCCGCCGTTCCGCCGCAACGCTCTGACCGCCGGTTGCCGCCGCGGCGCTCGGATCAGCCGCGGGCTTGGCGCAATCGTGCTGCCCAGGCGGTAACGAACAGCGGCGCGGTCAATCCCAGGTAGAGCCAGGCGATGCCGGCGACGCGGCCGGCCGGGGTCAGACCGGTGTAGTCCATGTCGGCGACGCCGTTCATCGGGCCGAGGTACCAGAGCAGCAGGTAGATCATCTCGAACAGCCGCGGACTCCCCGAGAGGGTGCCGAGCACCAGGGCGAGGGTGGGAATGAAGAGGCAGCCGGCGATCCAGCCAAGCAGGCCGCGGTGGTCGCCGGCCAGCGCCAGGCGGATGCCGACGCCGGTGCCGGCGAGGGCGGTCACGGCGACTCCCGCCACCCAGATGGCCGCGGATTGCAGGCCCGGCGGCAGGGGCGCCGAGAGGACCAGGGGGCGGGTGCCGTGCTGCGCCTCGCGCGCTCCCAGCGCCGACCACAGCGGCAGCGGCCAGATCCAGGCCAGGGCGAGGAGGGCAGCCCGCGCCGAGCCGGCCGGCGCCGCGAGGCCGCCGATCCACAGGCCGGCGGCGACGGCGAACCACCAGAAACCGCGGCCCCGCAGCATCAGGCGCAGCTCGGCGACGACCAGGTTGGCGGCGCGGGAGAGCGGCGCCCACGCCGGCGGGCGCCTGGTGGCCGGCGGCGCCGCGACGGCCCATGGCGCGGTCAGCGCCGCCGGCGTTCTCGGCGTGCCCGCCGCGACTGCGACCCGAGCTGCCGCCGGTGTCTCGGGCTCGGCCGGCGCTGCCGGCTCGCGCTGCACTGCCGGCATGGAGTGCGTTCCCGGCACCGCGAGCGGCTCCGGCCGGTCGGGAACCTCGGGCGACTCGCCCTGCGGCGCCGGGTCGACGCGCCGGGCCGCCCGTCGCCGCTCGCGGCGGCCGCCCTCCCGGGCCGGGTCGAAACGCGCAAACGGCAGCGCCGCCAGGAGCGCGACGGCGATCGGCAGCAGCAGCCAGGACAGACGCCGCGCCACGGCCGCGGGAGTCCACTCGATTCCCTGCCAGCGCACGCCGCTGCGGGCGACCGGCGGTCGGGTCCCGCGCGCGCTGGCCGGATTCGCCAGAGCCGCCGGAGCCGTCGCGGCTGTCGCGGTCGGTGCGCCGGCCGCACCCGTCTCGCCGGCATCGGCGGGGCCGATGGTGAGCGAGATGCCGGTCGCGCGGGCGGCCGCCGGCGGCAGGTGCCTGGCGAAGCTGCTCTCGACCAGGTGAAAGCCGAGCAGGTCGCCGCCCGGGCCCACCGCCGACAGGCTCAGGGCACCGATCCAGAAGAAGAAATAGACGACGTTGCCCAGCGAGCCACGCAGCCAGCGGACCGCCTCGAACAGCACCGCCATCGCCGCGGTCATCGCCACCGCCGGTGCCGCCAGCGCCGCCATCGGCAGCAGCAGCGCCTTGAAGTCGAGATGAGTCTCCTCGTGGGCGAGCAGCTGCGAGGCACCGGCGGCGACCGCGAGCAGCGCCAGGATCGAACCCAGCAGCAGGAAGTTGGACAGTGCCTTGCCGACGGTGTAGGCGGCGCCCGGCAGCGGCGTCGCGGCGAGGATCTCGCCGACGCCGGTGCGGCGGTCGTGATCGAGGGTGTTCTTGACCAGGTAAAAGCCGGCCAGCGACAGCAGGACGCCGACGCTGAGGGCCATGAGCGTCCCGATCCAGGCCGAGTTGTAGACGCCGCGCTGGCCGTGGATGGCGAGCTGCAGGTGACCCGCGGTGACCAGATAGACGAAATACAGGGTCGCCGCCAGCGTCACCAGGTAGCTGTAGCGGCGCATCCGTTCGCGCAGGTCGGCGAGGGCGATGGCGTAGACCTGCCGCAGCGCCGCGGCGGCGGCCGCCGCCGGCGGCCCCGGCGGCGCCGAGCTCACGCCGCCCTCCGGTCCTGGCGCGCCGTCGCGATCGCGTGGAGATAGGCGTCTTCCAGGGAAGGCGTCACCGGCGGGCCGCCGCCCGGCGGCGGTGAGCCCACCACCCGCAGCAGCACGTCGGCGCCGCGGCGGGCGGTGCCGCTGACCACCAGGCCCTGGCGCACCGTCGCCACTTGTGCTGCCGCCACCGTCCACTCCCAGACCTGGCCCTCGACGGTGTGCAGCAGCGCCGCCGGCGTGGCGTGGGCCACCAGCCGTCCGCGGTCGATGATCGCGATCTCGGTGGCCGTGGCCTCGACGTCGCTGACGATGTGGGTCGACAGGATGACGATGCGCTCGCCCGCCAGCTCGGAGAGCAGGCCGCGGAAGCGCACCCGCTCCTCGGGGTCGAGGCCGACCGTCGGCTCGTCGACGATCAGCAGCCGCGGATCGTTGAGCAGCGCCTGGGCGATCCCGACCCGCTGCCGCATGCCGCCGGAAAAGCTGCCGAGCGGGCGGCGACCGGCATCGGTCAGGTTCACCAGCTCCAGCAGCTCGGCGATGCGGGAGCGGGCGTCCCTGCCGACCAGGCCCTTGACCGCCGCCAGGTATTCCAGGAACTCCCGCGCGCTCAGGTTGGGATAGACGCCGAAGTCCTGGGGCAGGTAACCGAGCACCCGGCGCAGCTCGCGCGGATGGCGCACGATGTCCTCGCCCTGCCAGAGGACTCGGCCGGCGGTCGGCCGGGTGACGGTGGCGAGGATGCGCATCAGGGTCGACTTGCCGGCGCCGTTCGGTCCCAGGAGGCCGAGGATCCCCGGCCCCAGGCCGAGGCTGAAGCCGCACAGCGCCCGGGAGCCGCCGGGATAGGTCTTGTCCACCGTATCGATCGTCAGCATGATCGTCTGCCTACGGAAACGGCGGTCGGAAGTTCCGCGGGGGGGGCACGTCCGGGCGAAGGTGATTCCAAGTGATTCCATGGGGACTGTGCCGCTGCCGAAGCCAGGTGGAGTGGGTGGGGTGGGGGATACCGTCAGGCGCCGAGACGTCGTAGGCTTGGCGCCCCTGGCCGACCGTGATCCAGTCGCGAGGCGGTGGCGCGCGCCGCGCCCGCGCCGCGCTTCGACTCCGGGGCGAGCTCATCGCCGCGCGGCCGGTGGCGTCAGCGGTGCCGGCGGAGCCGGCCGGACCTTTCTCACGGGAGGTGGTTCATGATTGCGCCTGGTCGCTGTCTACCTCGTGTCATGCAGATGGCCGGAGCGGGAATGCTGTGCTTCGTCAGCGTCGCCGGTTCGGCTCCCGCCGGTGTGGCGGTGCCGGCGGCCGGGGCCGCCACCGCGGGGAGCGCCGCTGCAGGGGCCGGCGCGCCCGCCGGCGGCGCCGCCGGGAAGGCTGCGGCGGAGCTGGCGACGGTCGCCGCCGACTTCTGGCGTCATCAGCTCGACGAGGACATCTCCACCCGGCTGCGCGAGGGCTTGCCGATCGAACGGCTGCCCGACCTGTCGCCGGAGCATGCGGCGCAGGACGCGGCGTGGGGCCGCGCGCTGCAGGAGCGGCTGGCGCGGATCGACGAGGCGGCGCTGGGGCATCAGGACTGGCTGACGCTGGCGCTGCTGCGGCAGCAGGCCGAGGAAGCGGTGGCCGCGCAGGGCGTCTACTGGTACCTGTTCCTGGCCACGCCTTACGACGCGCCGTTCGGCGCGGTGCATACGGCGCTCGGCGCCAGCAAGTTGGAGTCGCCGGCTGACCTCGCGCGCTATCTCAAGCTGCTGCACGCCTATACCGCGATGGTCGAGCAGCTGCGCGCGCATCTCGAAGGCCAGCGTGCGCGCGGCATCCTGCTGCCGAAGCCCGAGGTGGACACGGTGGCCGCGATGCTCCGGGCCTATGCCCGGCCGGGCAGGGAGAGCGTGCTCGCGGTCGCGCCCGGTCGCCTGCAGGGCGTGGACGCGAAGGCGGCGGCGGAGTTCCAGAGCGCGGTCGAGCGCGTCGTTGCGGAGCAGGTCGACCCGGCGCTGGTCAAGCTCGCCGATGAGCTCGCCGGCGGCTACCGGGCGCAGGCGCCCGACCGCATCGGGGTCGGCCAGTATCCGGGTGGTGCCGCCGCCTATCGTGTGATGGTGCGGGTGGAGACGGGCATGGACCTGACCCCCGAGGAGATCCACCGTCGCGGTCTGGCCGAGGTCGAGCGGCTGTCGGGCCGGATGGCCGAGGTGCGGCGCCAGCTAGGTTTCCAGGGTACGACTCGCGAGTTCAATCAGCGCCTGCGCACCGATCCGCGCTTCCTGGCGCGGACCCCCGAGGAGGTTGCCGAGCGGTTGATGGCGCCGGTGCGGAAGATCGAGCCCAAGATCTCGAGCTGGTTCCTCCGGGTCCCGAAGGCGGCTTACGGGGTCGAGGCGCTGCCGGCGGCGATGAGCGGGATGACCTATGGGTACTACCAGGTGCCGACGCCGGTGCAGCCCCGCGGCCGCTATCTCTTCAATGCCGGTCAGCTGGATCAGCGGCCGCTGGTGTGGGCGGCGGCGCTGATCTATCACGAGCTGGTGCCGGGCCATCACTTCCAGCTCGCGCTGCAGGCCGAGAACCCGGACCTGCCGCCGTTCCGGCGCTACCTCTTCCACACCTCCTTCGTCGAGGGTTGGGGCGAGTACGCCTCGAACCTGGCCGAGGAGATGGGACTCTACGACGATCCGTATTCGCTCTACGGCCGTCTCGCGATGGAGCTTTTCCTTGCCAACCGCCTGGTGGTGGACACCGGCCTGAACGCCCTGGGCTGGACGCGCCAGCAGGCCACCGCCTTCATGCAGGAGCGGCTGCTACAGTCCGATGCCGAGATCGACTCCGAGATCCTGCGCTACGCCATCGCCTCGCCGGCGCAGGCCCTGGCCTACAAGCTGGGAGCCGCCCACATCCAGCAGCAGCGCCGCCGGGCCGAGGCGGCGCTGGGTGCGCGCTTCGACATCCGCCGCTTCCACGACGCGGTGCTGGGAAGCGGTTCGCTGCCGCCGAGCATTCTTGCCAAGCACATCGACTGGTGGATCGAGCAGGAAAAGCGGCGGGCGCCCGAGCACGGGGCGCCCTGAGGTGGTGGGGCCGGGGCGGGTGGTCGCCCCGCCGCCCGCGCGGCAGGACGCAGGATCAGGGACGGCCGCTGGAGCAAGGATCAGGTACCCGCCAGCGCGCCCTCGAGCGGGTCCGTGCTTCCTGCCGCGGGCGCGGCAGCCCCAGAGGCCCCTCCCGGCACAGGAGCCGCCGCACCAGCGTCTGCCGCCGCAGGCACAGCCCCGCCGTCCACCGCGGGCACTGCGCCACCGCTGGCCGCCGCCGCGGGCACCGCCGGGGCTTCCGCGACGTAGGTGAAACCCTGGTGGAGAACCACGTTTTGATTGTCAGGATTGGTCAGCTCGATGTCGACGGTGCCGGGACCCTGCTGAGGCGCCGTCGCCGTCAGCAGGGTGTCGCTCGTGAGCCGCGCCTCCGCCGCCGCCAGCGCGCCGAACTTGACCCGCGTCGCCGAGGTGAAGCCGGTGCCGGCGATCGCCACGTGCGTGCCCGGCACCCCCCGGCCCGGGGCCGCCGACTTGACGCCGAGACTGGTCGTGATGGCGTCCTTGCCTTGCTCCTGAATCGCCAGCAACGACTCGAACGTCTGCTGGAGCTTGCGCAGCGCCTGGTTGGTGTAAAGCCCGATCATGGCGGAGAACGCCGCGAAGCCGAAGACGTTCGGCGCCGAGCCGCCGCTCGCATTTCCCGCCGCGGGAGCGGTGAAGAAGCCGCCGCGAATGACCAGGAAGAAAACCACCGAGACCAGGCCGCCGAGCAGCGGCAGCATCAGATACCAGGGGATCCAGCTCTTCACCATGCGCCGGTTCCCGACATACCAGACCGTCGATCGCAAGGCATGGACGAACCCACCCAACAAGCCGCCGAGAAACACGATGCAGATCAGCCGCTGATCCTCGGACGGGCACCAGGCGATCATCCACAGGCTGCCTTGCGCACAGGACTTGGTCGTGGCGGCCGCCGCTGCGTTTGGCACCGCTGTCAACGGCCAGATCCACACCAGCGCCGCCACCACCAGCAACGCGCAACAGGACAGCAGGACCAGCAGCAAGATGATGCCGCCCTTCCCGACGATTCCTCGCCCCGGCGCGACCGCCGCCTCGTCAGCCATGATCCCTCCTGTCTCCGGCAGGCTACAGTCCAGAAGACGGACACGCAAGGAAGCTTTCACGTCCGCAGGATTTTGTAGTGCTAAATTATACCTTCATGTCCCGGGAACCCGGAGCCGTCGCCGCGCCGTCGGGTGCAGGAGTCACGGTCGGCGAGTCTTTCCGCCCTCACGCCGCCCACACCCGGTCGCGGGAACGGCCCTCCTGCTTGCTGCGGTAGAGGGCCTGGTCGGCTCGGCTGGTGACCTCCGAGAGGCTCTTGCCGTGCTTGGGGAACGCCGCCACTCCCATCGAGACCGAGATCGGCAGGACGGTCGTGGCGTCGAGGTGGAGCGGATGCTCTCCCAGATAGGTGCGCACACGGCGGCAGTAGGCCAGCGCACCGGCCTCCGAGGCACTGGCCAGACGGACGATGAACTCGTCGCCACCGATCCGGGAACAGAGATCGTCGCCACTGCGGGCGGCACTGCGGATGGCGTCGGCGACCGTGCGGATCAGGTCCGAACCGATGGCGTGACCGTGGGTGTCGTTGACTTGCTTGAGATGGTCGGCGTCCACCATGACGATGGTGTAAAAGCCGCCGAGCTTGCCGCGCAAGTCTGCGGCGATGGTGAAGTAACGCAGGTTGGGCAGGCCGGTCAGGGCGTCGGTGTGGGCCGCCAGGAACAGCGACTGGTGGAGGCTCGCGCCCAGGGTGCCCGCCTCGGCGGAGAAGTAGGCCACCAACCAGACGCCGGCTAGCGGCCAAACCAGGTTCCCGACCAGGCTCAGCACGTCCCAGCTTGGCGACGCGGCACCGTTGCCGCCGGGAATACCGGCTCCCAGCGGCAGGATGATGCCCAGCACCAGGATGGTGATGGCGACGGCCTTGCCGTAGGTCTGCCGACGGCCCGTGGTCGGGGTGCTGGCATAGAGGACGATGTAGTAGAGGAAGAAGAAGGGACTGACCGTCGCCCCGGTGAACAACACCACGGCCGTGATCCAGGAGAGGTCGATGCCGTTCTCCGCCCACATCCGCTCCTCGACGGTGAAGCGGGCGAAGAACCGCGAGTGCAGCGCCAGGGTGTAGAGCACCATGGCTGCCGCCAACACCAGCAGCGTCCCCAGGTCGGACCCCAGCCGCACGTGGCCGGCGAGCACCGCGGAGAGCTTGACGCCGTGCGCCAGCAGGCCGTAGAGGACGACCAGGGCCGCCGCCAGCCAGTGCAGGTTGCGCACCAGTTGCGAATAGGAGTGGAAGCGCTCGCGCTCGATGGCCGACAGAGCGCCAGTGCTCTCCAGCGTGCGGAGGGCGGTTTCTTCGGCCATCGGGATCTCGGTCGCTGGGGGAGATTATAGCAAGCCCGCGATACGGCCCATTAGAATGAGGGCATGACCGCGGCCCGGCGGACTCTTGGCTGTTGGATCCTGTCAGCATTCCTGCAACGCGACTGCGATCCGAGCTATCCGCGCCTGCCCCGGGAGGTCTGGAGCGTCCGCCCTCTAAGCACGCGCGAGGCGGCGGCGCTCAACCCGCTGGCCTGCCTGGCCTCTCTCGGCCTGACCCTGGCGCCGCTGACCAACCTGCGCTGGCTCCCGGCAGCCGCCGCGGCGCCTGCGGCAGGGGCCTGGCGCCCCGGCGGTCGTTGACAGTCCGGCGGCGACCGCCTAGGCTCGGGCTGGTCCACTGCAGGTGTCAACGCCGGCGGCAGTCGGCTGCCCGCGAGGAGGAGCTATGTTCGAGCGGATCTCCCGCCTTTTCAAATCGTGGCTCGGCTTCTTCATCTCCTTTGCCGAAGACCCGGAAGTCATGCTGCAGCAGTCGATCGAGGAGATGCGCAACACCCTGCCGCGCCTGAACCAGGTGCTGGTCACCACCCGCGCCACCTCGATCCGCCTGGAACAGGAGAAGGACGAGCTGGCGACCAAGGAAAAGCAGCTCACCGCCTCGATCCAGGCGGCGCTCAAGGAGGGCAGCCCCGAATCGCGGCACATCGCCGAGGACAACGCCGTCATGCTGCAGCAGGTGCGGCAGGACCTGGCCTCGACCCGCGATCAGCTGGAGGCCGCCAATCACGCCTTCGAGAACGCCCAGCTCTCGGTCGAGGACATCAAGTCCAAGCTCCGCGACAAGATCGAGCAGAGCCGCCGGGCAATCCAGGAGTCGAAGAAGGCCGCGGTGATGAAGAGCGCCGCCTCGGCGCTGGCCGAGCTCGACAGCTACGGCACCGCCGCCACCACCGACAAGTACCTCGACCAGATCAAGCAGCGCGCCGCCGAGGCCAAGGCGGCGGTCGAGGTCGCGACCGGCGGCATGAACGTCGAGCGGATCAAGAACGAGCACGCCGCCCGCCGCCTGCAGGCACAGTCGATCCTGACGGAGTTCGAGACCGAGATGGGGCTGCGCCCCCCTGACGCGGCCAAGGAGGCGGCGCCCTTCCCGACCGGCGCCGCCGCCGATGCCGCCGCCACCCCCGCTCCCGAGAAAGCAAAGGAAGGGCCGTAGCGCTGCCGCCAGCCGCCGCTCCCTCCCCGGTCTTCCTGGCCTCGCTGCCGCCCTGGGCCGCAGACCTGGTGCGCGCCGTCTGGGCCAAGCAGGCCAACGTCTTCATCCTGCACGGCATGCCGGCCGACCTGGTGCCGGTGAAAGCCGCGCCGGGCAGGGATCCGGCGCCTCAAACATCGGGCAGGGACCCGGCGCCGCCCGCGCCGGATGCCGGTGTGCCCCCGGCGCAGACGACGCCGGGCGGGACCCCGGTGCCGGCGACGCCGGGCGGCATCCCGGCGCCCCGCCCCGCCGCCGCGACCCGCTTCTATCAGCTCGAGGACTTCCTGCAGCAGGAGCTCTTCAGCGCCTGGGGATCGATCCTGACCTACAACCGCGCCGAGGGCATCGGCTTCGGCAACGCCGCGACGCGCAGCCACTTCCAGGAAAAGGTGCGGGCCTACGACTCGGTTCACGGCACGTCGTGGTCGCAGGGCCTGCCGCGCGACCCGCTCAACAGCTTCGCGCTGCTCGAGGCCTACTTCCGCCAGGCCAGCGCACAGTCGCCGGCGCGGCCGGTGGCCCTGTTCGTTCCCTTCGCCGAGACCGTGGCGCCGGCCGCCGAGGCCGCCTACCGCACTCCCGAGGACCGGGCGGTGCTGGTCTACCTGCGGCGCTGGGCCCAGGACCCGGTGCTGCTGGCGAAGAACGTCGTGCTGGTAATGATCACCGAGAGCCTGGCCGATCTCGATCCGCAGCTGCGCCGCGCCCACGCCACCCGCGAGATCGAGATCCAACGGCCCGACACCGCCGAGCGCCTGGCCTTCCTGACCGCCGTGCGGCCGCCGGATTGGTATGCCGGCCACTCGGAGCTGCCCGCCGAGCGCCTGGCCGAGCTGACCGCCGGCATGAACCGCGTGCAGCTCGGCCAGCTGCTCGACGGCATCGACGCCTACGGCGAGACCCTGACCCGCGAGCGGGTGCGCGACATCAAGAAGGAGGTCATCGAGACCGAGGGCCTCGGCCTGCTGGAGTACGTCGAGCCCAAGTACGACCTGTCGATGGTCGCCGGCATGCCGGCGGTCAAGGAGCGGCTGCGCCGCGCGGCCCGGGCGGTCGCCCGCGGCAACACCGCCGCGGTACCCATGGGCTACCTGGTGTGCGGGCCGGTGGGCAGCGCCAAGACCTTCCTCGTCGAGTGCTTCGCCAAGGAGATCGGCATCCCCTGCGTGAAGCTCAAGAACTTCCGCTCCATGTGGGTGGGCTCGACCGAGTCCAACCTCGAACGCATCCTGAAGATCCTCTCCGCGCTGACCCCGGTCGGCGTGGTGGTCGACGAGGCCGACGCGGCGCTGGGCAACCGCGAGGCGCAGGGCGACTCGGGGACGCAGAACCGGGTGTTCGCGCAGATCGCCGCCTTCATGGGCGACACCCGGCACCGCGGCCAGATCCTCTGGTTCCTGATCACCGCCAGGCCGGACCTGCTGCCCATCGACCTCATG
>Ga0210405_10005452_pt1 | contig 11610 bp, 8 predicted proteins | sample IncBWH11MmetaG_FD_155492 | JGI IMG/M metagenome (GOLD analysis project Ga0210405, IMG submission 155492) | Forest soil microbial communities from Barre Woods Harvard Forest LTER site, Petersham, Massachusetts, United States - Inc-BW-H-11-M | ecosystem: Environmental > Terrestrial > Soil >... | reverse complement strand
TTTCTGGTCGACCTTGACCGGTCGCTCAAGATCGCAGAGGGGTTAATTCGTGCTGGAGGGAATTTCAAATGGAGTGTTCAAGCCACGACAAACCTCACCGCGCGTCTCAGTATCGACGAATTGACCCTCTTACGCCGCTCTGGGCTGCACCAAATCTGCCAAGGCATCGAGACCGCCTCGCCTACCGTAATGAAGGCGATGAATAAGGATTTTCAGATACTCGGGGACATCTACCAATCGACGGAGCGGTGCATAAAAGCTGAAGTGATCCCATCGTTTAACATCATTTTTGGTTATCCGGGCGAGGGACCAAAGGAACGACGAGAAACCGTCAACTTCATGATGGACATCTGCCAAAAGTTTCCCGGCGCAGAGTTTTGGACCAATATTTTCACGCCGTATCCTGGCTCACCGATTTTTCACCAGGCAGCAAAACTTGGCATCGAAGTTCCGCAGTCCTTTGAGGGGTGGGTCGACTACTTTCCGCGTTACACCGTTCTGCCTTGGCTCAAGGGCAAAGATCATCAGCGGGTTCAAACCATGCGGGACTATCTGCGTATCGCCTTTGATCGTGAGCCCATCGCGACTGCAGGCCATGGCCGCTTCGCGAAAGCGATCCAACATCTCACCGCCTATCCGGCTCGGATGCGTTTGAACCACGACTTCTACAGCTTTCCGGTTGAACTGTGGATCAACCGCCAACTGAAGAACATTGTGAAACTTCCGAAGCCGAGTGTGGACGCACAACGACTGCAGCCGGAGACTGCGCCGAGTTGCACTTGAGAACGGGATGCTCCGAACTGATTCGAGTGACGACGACCTTCAGGATTCCGGATAGGGCTAGGCGCGGGATCGTTTTCTACAACCCGAAAGCGACGAGGTTCCGCTACCGTCGTCTGCCGCTGATCACCGAGGCCAGAAGGAAGTCTGACTGATGCAAGGAACATCGAGCTTACGCTCGGGCGCGTCGTCGCTGATTCGCAGACATCGTTGGGTTCCCCCGACAACGGTCGTTTTGTGCGCGTTTGCATTTGTGGCCGTCGCAATCCAAGGCTCCCATTTGTCCTGGGCGCTGGGAAGTTGTGCAGCGCTCGTACTCGCTTCTTATGTTTGCGGATACGCGGCGCGGACACTGGCAGTAATTAACTATCCTTCGCTGCTGCACCTGCCCCGCCGGCGGTATGACGAGGTCTGGGATGCTCTCGCTGCGACTCCAGAACTGGCCAAGGCTGTTGCTTGCGGATTCCAGGAAGAGAGCGCAGTGCGCCGTTCCTCGCAGACCGCGCTGAGGAATCTGATCGAGTTGGCCGGAGTCCGGACGGAGGACGATATTCTTGAATTTGGCTGCGGGGTAGCGCGAATCGGGCTGGAACTCACGCCCCACTGCCGCTCCTGGACTGGGGCGGATTTGTCGGCGAAAATGCTGGCGACTGCCGCGGAACGTCTGCGGGGCGTGAACAACGTCCGGCTAGTCAAATTGCAGCAGGTTGGACTGGATCAGATGGAGAGCAATTCGTTCGATCTGGTCTATTCGACGAACATGTTGGCCCACCTGGATGAGATGGATCGCTGGCGCTATGTGAAAGATGCCTTCCGCGTGCTTCGTCCAGGGGGACGGCTGTGCATCGACAATGTTGATCTCGAATCGGAACAAGGATGGGCAGCATTTGCCCGCGGGGCTGAGTCGTCGCAGGAATTGGAACGTCCACCGTATATCCCAACCCCTTCGACGGCCGCGGAGTTAACCACGTATGCGTTGCGAGCGGGCTTCGTCCAGACTAAAGCGCACAAACGGTCTCCGCTGGTCATCGTAACGGCTCTCAAGCCCAGTGCCGAAAAGTAAACGGCCGGGCCGGAGATCGCAGGCCGCCGAACGAGGCAGCGCCCGAAGAATTTACAAGAATTTGACAGGTCGCAGACGCATCGCAGGCTGTGCCCCGATACTCTTTGTTCGGGCCAGTCATGGGTCACTCTGAGATGAGAACTTACGACTCCGTGAGGGCTGATCAGCAGCTAGATAAGTTGAATTCTCCCACACCGGCGCAATTCCTGGCTGCGGGCTCGGTCTGGCGCGTGTCATGCAGTGCGCGCGAAATCCTGGAAGTGATGGGCGAAGCTTTTCAACGGCTTGATCGCGCCAGCTCTCACGTTGATCTCGATGTCACCTTCCACGTTGATCCCGCGCTTTGCGAGGCACCGCCTTGGCCACAGCCATATTTCCGGGGTCTCGAACATATGGTGTACGCTTCCTACGGTCCGGGCAGTTCCATGCTCATTGACCTTCTGACGCCCCGCGTAATTGGTCTGTTTTCTGCAGCCATGGCGCAAGACTCAGGCTACTGGAGGCGAGTTCTGCTTCCGGTTTTGTTGGGCATTGTCGGTCATGCGATATCGGTTACACCGCTGCACTGCGGTTGTTTGGTGAAGAACGGTCACGGACTGCTTCTGGCGGGCGCTTCGGGGGTTGGAAAGTCGACCTTGGCCCTGTGCTTGTCACTGAATGGGTTTGCATATCTCTCGGACGACTGCACGTATTTCTCACGTTCTGGCTCGCGTCTGCATGCCTGGGGCTTGCCGGTTCCCATGAAGCTGCTCCCAGATGCGGCCCGATACTTTCCCCAGCTGTCGGCTAGCGAGGCCACCCGGTCGTTGAATGGCGAAGTGGCCATCCATCTAGATCCAGAAACCATCGGGGTCAGCAGATCCCCGTCCTGCGAACCTCGTTGGTTGGTTTTTGTCGAAAGGACTGAAGAGTCCGGTATAGCGTTTAGACAGATCAATTCCAAGGAAGCCGCTTTTCGGTTTGTTTCAAACCTGGAAACGTTGCCGCCATGCATTTCCAGCCAACGTCACCATCAGTTAGCGACGATCAACGCCCTCGTAGATCGAGAATGTTGGGTTCTGCGTCACGGGGTGGCACCTGACATAGTGGGCCATCGACTACAGGAGTTCTGCGAAACACGAGGCTGATGTGCACGAAACGCTGGATTCGATGGAGGAAGTCGCAATTCCGATCGACCTGCTCAAGAGGTTTACTCCAACGCCGCTCGAAGTTACCTTCGAGCTTTCAGGCGCAACGATCCATTTGGCGACAAACAGCGACGTGATGAGAGATCGACTGCGCATGTTCCAGTCTTCGGCTAATGCAGAAAGCCAGCGCAATGCATGGTCGCTCTGGAGAATTGTCGTCGAGCCGGAACGCGAAGCGTACGATGAATCTCCAAGCGTGCATCGTTTGAGCCACGGCGAACTCGCCTTCGTCAAGGTTGGACACACGAGCTTCCTCGCCTACGACCGACAGGCCCGCCAGGGAATCTCGTTCATCTCCGAGAACCTCATCAGGAACGAAAAGATGTTTAGGCAGTGCTTCCTGCCAGCGCTGATGTCGCTGCTGAACGAATCCGTGGAGGCATCGTTGTGAATGCGACGCCTGCCGAAACTAAGGTGGCAACTCTGGGCGATGGTCGATCACAGCCCGGGTCGCAATACTCCCGGTCTATAGCTGCCGCTGAGTGGATTCTGCTGGCCGTGTTGTTGGCGATCTTCGCCGAGCGCGGCTTCCTACCTGCATGGCGGACACTTAATACCGACTTCCCCAACTACTACCTCGCAGCCGCTCTCCACCATCGAGGCATTCCGCTCGACCGGGCATACGAGTGGGTCTGGTTCCAACGTCAGAAGGATTATCTAAGCATCCCTCAGCCACTGGTGGGCTTTGTTCCTAATCCTCCGATCTGTGCACTACCGATTTTGCCGCTTAGCGGCCTGTCACCGTTGGCCGCGAAGCGCGTCTGGCTCGTCCTGAACTTGGGCTTCCTCGTTCTCGCCTTGGAGCTACTGCACCGTGTGACCAAACTGCCCTGGCGGCGGGTTGCACTGATCTCTCTACTGTGCGTTGTTCCGCTCCGTGCGAATTTCCTGGTCGGCCAGTATTACATTCTCATTCTGCTGTTGATTTGCGCTGCATATTACTCTTCATGCCTGGGCCATCGTCTAACGTCGGGGATGCTCTTGGCAACGGGCGCATCACTAAAGCTCTTTCCAGCTCTCTTCTTGATCCTGTTTATCTGGAAGCGGGATTGGCGTTCTGCGGCGGGTCTATTTCTCGGGATTGCCGTGCTGACCGCGATTTCGGTCGCTATGTTTGGGGCGCCGGTTCACTGGGTATTTCTAGTCGAGGTGCTACCAAGAGCGCTGCACGGCGACATGGTTGGACCTTACAGCCTTCAGTGGAATTCATTCAGCGCCCTCTGGCATCACTTGTTTCTTTTCGAGCCCGAGTTAAATCCCTCGCCTCTTCTGAACTCGCCGGCACTGTACGCATTCGCCCAGGCGACAACCGCCGCGATACTCTTATTCAGCTTTCTGCCGGCAACTTCGCGCAACCATGCAGAACGCCCCGTGGCATTGGAGTGGGCGACCCTGGTTTCATTGCTTCTCCTGCTCTCTTCGATGCCCTCGTCGTATCACTATTGTGTGCTGATTTTTACCGCTGTGATTGGAGTTGATGAGCTCTTGAAAAATGAGGATAAGCGCAAGGTGCTCATCTTCCTCCTGCTCTTTACCTTTGCCTGCGCCCCGGTGCCGGGTCGCATCGCAAGGCTGCTTCTGCCTCGATTGTGCGGAACCCTTGCTCTCTACGCCTTGCTCTTACATGCCCTCTCTTCCGCTAGGAGCTTTCGTATTCGAGGGAAATGGCTGGCAACTGCCGTTTTGGCGAGCGCAGTGCTTACTATTTCTAATCTGAGTTCCGTGAAGAACCGAACTGAAGACTTTGGCCGTCGTCTATCAAATGTCTCGACGGGCTACAGTGCCAGCAATCCCGTCGCAATCGGAGATCGAGTCGTTTTCACCGAAATGTTAGACGAGAAGTACGCGGCGTTGTCTTTACAAAATGGTGAAGTGCGAGAGATACCGCTTTCGACTGATGTACTTTCAATTGGAGGCAACGAACACAGTCCCGTTGGATACTTCGAACAGGTGACCGGACAATCGTCCATCGTGCGACTTTCGCTCGCGTCATCAAATCCGGTTCCGGAGTATCTGTCCGCAGGCCAGCGGCCTACGGTCTCATCGGATGGCAGATGGCTTGCCTTCATTCGGGAAGAACATGGCAGGGCCGCGGTTTGGTTTATGGACCCAGAGTCTCAACGGACTGCGCAATTGATCGGGAACGGCGCGCCGAATATCTTGGATGTTAGCGTTACTTCGGAAGGTGATTTGATCGCTGCCGTCGGTCCGGTGAGCCAGCCGCATTTGGCTCTGGTAAGACGTTCGACTGGTATGGTTGAACCCCTGACTGAGATTGCCAGTCCAGCGAGATACCCGGCGATCTCTCATGATGGGAAACGACTCGCGTTTAGCCGACGGAAATGGGGGTCATGGCAGCTCGTCGTCCGCGATCTGGCCACCGGAGCCGAGCGGCAATTGACGCACGCGGCATGTAACGCAACCTTGCCATCGTGGGAAGGCGCCAACACATTGTTGTACGCAACCGATTGTGGGAGAGGGCTTGGCCTCGGTGCCATCGCTCGGGTCGACATTCGGGATTAAAAGATTTCTGTTCACGCCAGTCGCTTTGTGGCATGGGACCACTTTGACGTCTGGTGCTCTTATGCATGGCGAGGCTGGTTTCATTCGTGTGCTGATTCTAGTTCGAAAGGAAATGCGATGTCGGGCGAAGCCAACCTTACGCTTGCTGGGCGCGACCGACCACGGTTCGACACGCGATATCGGCGATTGATTCATATCGCGGAATGGACTTTGCTGGCTCTCTTATTGGTACTTTTTGCTGAGCGCGGCTTCCTGCCAGCATGGCGGACTCTCATCGATAGCGACTTTCCCAACTATTACCTCGCGGCGTCTCTTTACCGCCGAGGTATTCCTCTCGACCGCGTGTATGAGTGGATCTGGTTGCAACGACAGCAGGACTACCTGGGTATTCAAAAATCGCTAGTGATCTTTGTTCCCAATCCGCCGCTGTGTGCACTGCCGGTTTTGCCGCTTAGTCATCTGCCCCCATTGGTTGCGAAGCGTGCCTGGCTCGTCTTGAGCCTTGGATTCCTTCTGCTGGCTTTGTGGTTGCTGCATAGGGTGACAAAGCTGGCTTGGCGGCGGACTGCGCTTATCTTGCTGCTGTGCATGTGGCCGCTCCAGGTGAATTTCTTACTCGGCCAATATTACGTTCTCATTTTGTTGTTGATCTGTGCCGCATATTACTGCTCATGTTTGAACCACCGATTCACCTCCGGCCTGCTGCTGGGGGCGGCTGCATCTCTTAAGATCTTTCCTGCTCTCTTCCTTATCCTATTTATATGGAAACGAAATTGGCGAGCAACGGCGGGACTCGTTCTGGGGATGGCTGCGCTGGCTGCGATCTCCATCGCCGTGTTTGGTTGGGAAGTTCACCGGATACTGTTGATCGAGGTGCTCCCCAGGGCGCTTCGCGGCGAGCTCGTTGGAACCTACAACCTTCAGTCGAATTCATTCATGACGCTCTGGCATCACCTGTTTCTTTTCGAGCCCGAGTTGAATTCCTCGCCCCTGGTAAATTCGCCGCTAATCTATGCTCTAGCTCAAGCAATAACCGGCACAGCGTTGCTATTCGCCTTTCTGTTCTCAACGAGGGATGATAGTGTCAAGCCCGCCAATCCATTGGAGTGGGCCGAAATCGTAGTTCTGTCTCTTCTGCTTTCTTCAATGCCGTCTCCCCATCATTATTGTGTTCTCGTGTTTACTGGTGTGGTTGGAATCGACGAATTGCTGAAGATTAAAGAAAGGCGCAAGGCGCTTGTTTTCATACTGCTGTTTTCGATTGCCTGTGCTCCGCCGGGCCGCATTGCAAGGCTGTTTCTGACCCGATTGTGCGGGACCCTGGCTCTCTACGCCGTGCTTCTGCAGACGGTTGCCGCCGGTAAGGACTTTCGCATCGGAAGGAGGTGGCTGGCGGCCGCAGTGACGGTGAGCGCGGTGCTTACCGCTTCCAATTTGAGCTCTTTCAAGAACCGAAGCGAAGATTTCCGCCGCCGTCTCGCGAATCTTTCCATAGGCTATAGCGCCAGCAATCCCGTCGCGATAAAAGGCCAAATCATTTTCACCGAGTTGCTCACTGAGAAGTACGCCGCTATGTTTTTGCAGAACGGTGAAGCGCAGGATCTATCCCTTCCGGGTGACGCACTCTCAGCGTCCGGAAACGAACAGAACCCTGTCGGCTATTTTGAACAGGTAACCCGACAATCATCAATCGTGCGACTCCCGCTCGCATCTTTACATCCAGTTCCCGAATATCTCGCGGAAGGTATGCAGCCTAGGGTGTCAGCGGACGGCCGATGGCTTGCCTTCATCCGCGACGAACATGGAAAAAGCACAGTGTGGCTATGTGAAACACAGTCTCAACGAACCTCGCGATTGATCATAAACGGCATACCTAATATCTTGGATATCAGCGTCACTTTGGAAGGCGATGTGATCGCCGCTGTTGGCGCGGTGAGCGAGCCGCATCTGATTCTAGTCAGACGTTCAACTGGTGTGATGGAGCCACTGAATGGAATTGCTGGTCCAGTGAGATACCCGGCGATCTCTCACGACGGGAAACGACTCGCGTTTAGCCGGCGGCAGTGGGGTTCGTGGCAGCTTGTGGTTCGCGAGTTGGAAACCGGAATCGAACGGCAACTAACGCACACGGCAGCATGCAACGCAACTTTACCATCATGGGAAGACGGCAACACATTGTTGTATGCAACCGATTGCGGGAGAGACCTTGGCCTCACCGCCATCGCTCGGATCGCTCTGCCGGATTGAGTTGTCGCGTTTGCGCTGGTCGCTTGATAGCAGGTGACAATCGGTCTGGGGGCGCCGGTCAGTACGATGGTGGCTGTCAAAAACCTGAGCATGTCTAGAACCATGATAGCTGCGAAGCCCGGACTGCACAGCATCGAGTCTGCGCCGGCTACGCCGGTTTTTTCGCTGGCTCTCGGGAGCGCGGCATTTACCTTTATTGCCTGCTATTTTCGGGAATTTGTTTTTCCCAATACTCCTTTCCTGCCTTGGTCCGATGCTGTTGGTTTTTTGAACAACGGAACGCGGATCGTCGCGGGCAGGCTGCCTTATCGGGATTATTTTGCGTTTGTGCCGCCTGGGACGGAACTCACGTATGCGTTCCTGATTAGAGAGTTTGGCGCGCGTGCCTGGATTCCGAGCGTCATGATGGTCTGTTTGGCAGCCATCACAGCGCTGCTGCTGACCCTTATGGCAGGACAAGTGATGCGTGGGCGAACCATCGTCTTGCCGTCATTGCTTTTAGCTGGCTTTGTCTTACCCGGCGCCATGGATGCCACTCACCATTGGTTCAGCACAATTGCGGTATTGGTCGCTTGCTTGATTTTGCTGGACGGCAGCACATGGCCGCGTATCGTCGCCGTTGGAACATTGTGTGGTATTGCGGCCTGCTATACGCCGAACAAAGGGGCGTTGGCTGTCCTCGGATTCATCGCCTATCTTGCCTGGACAAAGCCCCAAGTTACTCCGAACGGCTGCTGGTGGCGTAAGTGTGTGGTTCTGCTTAGCCTATCAGCTGCCGTATTCATCGCTGTGAATGCATACTTCATTAAAGCCTCCGGCTTGCAGCGATGGCTATATTGCATGCTCGTGTTTCCTCTTCGTTATTACCCGTCGGTTCCTCTCAATAGCTGGCGCGTCTACGGTGAGGGCTCAGGGAATCTCCACTTCGGGATGCTCCCGTTCCTTGTTCACGCTACGGTCCCTCTCGTGTACATCGTTTCTCTGGTTGCCATATACCGTGAACGTAAGAAAGAACCAAGTCAAGCTTGGGACCAGCTTTTGCTGATCAGTTTAACCGGCATGGCGATGTTCCTTGCAATCGCGCCCTCCCCCTCATGGAAGAGACTATCAACGGTCAGTCCGCCGGCGCTGATCCTCATCGTTTGGTTCCTAAGCCGGCCCGGCAAAGTATTAACCGCCTGCCGAATAGGCCTGGGGACAGCAGCCGTCATGTTGGCATTCGGAACGGCGGTCAGGACTCAGACCCGCTGGCATGCTTACCTTAATCTCCCCGTCGGTCGAACAGCATTCGATGATTCCGGGCGCCATGAAGAGTACGGCTACGTCCTTGGGCGAACCCACCCTGGGCAGTTGCTTTTCGGAACACCGCCGGTCTTGTTTGCATTTGGGTTGCAAAACCCTGCCCCCATCGATGTTTTCGTACCTGCCGAATACACCCGACCAGAGCAGGTCGACGCAACCATCCAAGCACTGGAGAGATATCGTGTACCTATGTTGATGCTGAACCGGCAAATGTACGAACAGTTTGTCGCCGTGTCCGCCTCAGATCACTTGGATCCTCTGCGAGCTTATCTGTTGCAGAACTATCGCTTGACCATGCGCTTCCAAACCGACGATGAACTCTGGGAAAGGTTGCACTAAAGTCATTGACATCGGCTGCAAGGCTGGGATTTTCCGAGTGCGTACTAGCGGCCTTGAGTTTCTGGGGGTTGTTGTTGGAGCAAAGATGTTTGGCGCATCCATTTCGCGGCAGTGGGATGTCCACTAAGATCCCTTTCCTGCGCCGTGCGCTGCATCCAAGCCGCGCCGTCATATTCTGTCGGCCAAGCAAACAAGCATTGCGGGAAACCTTCTTGTGGTATGTTCCATTGTGAGCAGTACTGATATTCGTCTAACCAAGCAGAAATTTGCTCCGCTGCCTGCTGATGGTGAACTTCGGCGATGATCAGTGGCCTTTGATTCGCAAAAAGGCTTGCGCCGCCAAGCAGGACTTGGTACTCGCCACCCTCCACATCGATCTTGAGCAATTGCGGCGGAGGTCCTCCGGCAGCGACGAATTCGTCCAGCGTAACTGCCGGTACATTGATGACTTCACCGTTTCCCAATACAGGACGGTTTCCGTTGGCTTCTACGCCGCCCTGGGACCGCACCGTCCTCCCCCGCCGAAAAGAAATTCCATCACTCTGGGTACTGGACCAGACAGCAGCATGCACCACTTGAAGGCACTCTCCCAACCCATTCCGCGAACTGTTGCCCCGCAAACGCACGATGTTTTCGGGATCGCCATCAAAAGCCACAACGCCGCCCAAATCGCCCGCAAGCCGTGCGGTCCCAAGAGCAATGCTCCCAACATGGGCGCCAATGTCATAGACAATCGCACCCGGCCGCACCACAGCCGAAATTGCATTCTGCACGTCGGGTTCATGCGTCCCGCGCCAGTACCCCGCTTCTCCGGGGAGACGGAGATGCATCCACATTCCCTGAGAGAGGCCGGATTGAACCCGCACCCAGAGATGCCGCTGGATCCGCCGTTTAAGCTGTTCAAGTCCTCGTCCCGCGCGGGGCCACCGCCGTAACAGAGCTTCTAGGCCGGCGTTCTTGAGGACGGAGTGCATTCGATATAGCAGGACATAAAAGGTGGCCATCTTAAAACCGCTCCAGAACGAGTTTTTGTATTTTAATCCTTGCCGTCAAGGAAGGCCTGGCCGATGTACTTGCCGTGCCGTCTGCCAGGTTCGCCTGGCTCAACAAGTCGATAAATGGGAGCAGAATTTTACCAACATTTGACGATTTCGTGACGAATCGCACGAGCGGTTCCCTAACACTCAGGAGCGGAGCGGTTTGCATTAACGAAGAAGGGTGGAATGCCACAAACAGATCTCATCAAGAGATTTACCGTGAACCGAGCACTAGCAGAGGCCGTCGTCGGATGCTTGAGCTGGTCCGGAGAAACGTGCGACGTAAATGTACTCAGGAAGTTTCGTTTACATGATTGGCATCGTACGTTTAACTGGCTCGATAGGGCTGGCCTGACCCTCTATTTGTTGCAGCGACTGAAGAGCATGAGTGCTACCCAGCTACTCCCGTCCCCGGTGTTGGCGCGTTTGAGCAAAATCTTGCCGATAACCGGCGGCGCGTTGATTATCTGGCCACCGAATTTGGTTCGCTTAACCAACGATTTCGCCGTGCGGGCCTGAATTATGCCGCGATCAAGGGTTTTTCTCTTGTGCCAGCGTATTGTCCCAGTGCCGTTCTGCGCGCGCCAAGCGATCTAGATTACTTGGTTGACAAACCGTCGTTGCCGTTGGCGCAAGGCATACTTGAGGAAGCGGGCTACCGCCTGCAGCGGTTCTCGGATATCGAATTCAAGTTTGGCAGACCGTCCCCAAGAATTCCGACCGTTTCCGATGATCCATATTCCCGCGAGACCGAGGCGCTCGTCGAGCTGCATCTGACATTCTGGAACAGGAAGCTAAACCGCGTGCCGCTAAACGAGCCCGATTTTCGGCTGGACCAAACGATTGATCATGACTGGCAGGGTCTTCGCTTTCCGGTGTTGAACGAGGAAGATGCGTTCGTTCTGCAAATACTTCACATATTCCAGCACACCGTGGAATGTTGGATAAAATTGGGCTGGCTCCTTGAAATCGGCTGTTTCGTGAGAGCACGGTTATCCGATACCCAATTCTGGGATCGAGTCGATGCTCGTATGCGCGAGGTTCCTTGCCTGGCCGAATTCGCAGCGGTTGTCCTGGGATTGGCGGAAAGAACGTTTGCCGCTCCTATGCCGCCGATAGCCGGCGAAGTGGA
>Ga0210405_10005447_pt1 | contig 11617 bp, 8 predicted proteins | sample IncBWH11MmetaG_FD_155492 | JGI IMG/M metagenome (GOLD analysis project Ga0210405, IMG submission 155492) | Forest soil microbial communities from Barre Woods Harvard Forest LTER site, Petersham, Massachusetts, United States - Inc-BW-H-11-M | ecosystem: Environmental > Terrestrial > Soil >... | reverse complement strand
TCGGCGCCGACCATCTGGGCCGCAAAGAAGGCTATCTTGATCCACGGCGGATGGTCGGCGCCTGACACGACTCGCGTTTTTGGGCGAATTGGTCTGTTGCACAGGTGAATACCGACAGATCCCCGAGGACAAGGTCATGGGGGGTTGGTGGGGCACCACGGGTTGCGCGGCACGCCCAGGCACGGATTGGGCATGCTCGGCTGCGGGGGCAGCGCCATCATTTGGACCGCCGTCTGGCGCGGATAGTTCGTGACCGGGGTGCTCGGGCAGGGGAAGAGGAACTGCGAGTCGCAGGCGACCTCCAGACTGAGGATGCTGATGATAAATGCGCCCGCGTCCGGGATTCCGCAGATGCCGTGGGGGAAGAACTGGATGAAGGGCGGGTCGCTCGTGACCCGTGGGCGGCCGAGCTGAAAGTGCTTGGGGCGGATGAGCGTGCTCGACGCATCGACGTTGCCGTGCCAGCAGTTGCCAGGAAACTCGAGGCTTGAGATCTCCGCGAGGTCGACGTTACTCGGGTTGTCAAAGAAGCCGTTGTGGCCCAGCGTGTTGTTCTCGATCTCGTTGCCCCAGTCGTCGAAGTAGCACAACACCAACAGGCCGAGGCCGCCGTTGCAATGCGCGCTCGGCGGCGGGGTCCCGGTGTCGACCTCGGGGACCAGCAGCACGCCCCACGCGCCGTTGTCGTGGATGTCGTTGTCATCGACGGTGTCGAACCGGCCTCCGGAGATCAGGATGCCGGTTCCCACCGGACTGAAGTTGACGACGCCGGGACTGGTGGGCACGTTTGGGTTGTTGTTGTCGTGCACCGAGTTGTGCGTGAACAGCCAGCACGAATGGGTCCCGGTCGGACCGGTCTGATTACCGGGGCAGTGGCCGGACTGGGGCGACGGTTGGTCGTCGTTGTTCTGGCTGTTGGTGGAGAACCCCGTGTGGTTGTGGTCGAACTCGGAGTTCTGGACGATCAGGTGGCCGCCGGAGTTGGTTCCCGAGTATCCCTGGGCCGAGTTCTGGGCGTGGGCGTTGTCGAGGATCGCGTTGCAGTCCGGGCAGGCGCCGATGTAGAACGCGGCGTCGCCCATGTTGTTCGCGTACACCTGCGTGAACAGCCCCGGCCCGAAGGTGTTGGAGGCGAAGATCCCGTACTGGGCGAACGGCTGGTTCTCGCCGGCGAAGTAGCTCGAGGTGGCCGACAGGAACGCGCCGCGCCAGCTTCCGATCTGCTGGGCGCCGCTCGAGCCGCCGCCGTCGAACCAGATCTCATCGCCGGGGGTGTCGGCGCCCGAGAGGAAGTTGCAGGCGGTCAGGTTCTCGACGCTGACACCGGACGCCTTGAACACGATCAGGCCGTTTCGCCCCGTCGGGGCGCCGCCGGGACCGAGCGGGCCGAGGTCCTGGTCTGCTGTCGCGGAGCTGCACTGAGACGCCCCGGGGTTGGTGCCGTCGAGCACGACCCCGTTGCGGTCCATGCCGCGGATCCAGATGTCGGGCGTGGTCACGAGCACGGCGGCCCCCGCCGTGTCGTCGCCGACGGCCCCGGGAGGAACGCGATTGCCGGTCTCGTGGTAGTCGCCCGGCCCGATCAGCACCCAGTCCCCGGGCCGGGCGGCGTCGACCGCTGCCTGGATGCTCGAGTACTGCCCGGGAATCCCTTGGTAGCTGCCGACGCGCAGGACCGCGGCGGGAGCGGGCGGGGCAGCACGCGCCACGCACACGCCCCCAGCGACAAGCACGCACACGCCCCCAGCGACAAGCACGCGCCGCCACGGCGACATCGGCGCCCCCGATATCCAGCCACGACGATCTTCCAGCGCCGGCATCCCACTTCTCATCTGTTGGGAGTGCGCCTACGGCACTCAAGGCACGTCAGACAACACTGATTTACTTCTGTCACATCTAGAACACGGTGGGGTAAACGTTCGAGCTCGGCGCGACTGTGGAGCGGGTGAATAGCTGGGTCTGACAACCGATCATCCGAGGTAGGGGCTCGATCGGGCTTCGAGGTAGTGGCTGATGCGTAACCGCATCGATGGGTGCATATCGAGCGCGGCGATGTCGTAGCGCTCCGAACCCTCGCCAGTGTGTGCGAATAGGGTGCCCATCGAGTCCAGGGCGTCACGCTGTACCGCCTCGATTACCTCGACGTAGGTCCGTGACTGGTAGCTGCAGATCGGAATCCAGGCGAACATCGAAGGCGGCTACCACAGACCGGACATGGATACGGGCGTCATATCTGTCCACAGTTGGGGGTCGTGGGTAGACCATTGAATCGGTCCGCGACCCAGGCCATGCTTCTTTCACCGTCGACGTAAGGCTGCAGCAGATTGTCGATGTCCAACTTGTTGAAAAGCGGTGGCTCTTCGTTGGTCCACAATTGGACATCAGCACCCATGGCACACCAGTCTTGGGCGGTCTCACGGGCGGCGTGATAGGGGATCAGTGGATCCCAACGATTGTGCGTGATGTACACCGGCCCCTTGGGTTTGATATTGCCGACACGTTGTGCCGCCAGCAGGCTCTTGAAGGGATCGTTGGAAACCAACGCATTCAGGTCGGTGTTGAACCAGAACTCGAGATGACGGAAAGCGTAATCCACGCCTCCTTGCAGGAGGCAGGTATGCCCGGACCAATCCAGCATCTGCAGACCACGCGGGGTCAGCACGTCGCGGATGGGTTGTTCCGTCTGGGGGTAAGCCGCGATGATGCCTCGAACCAGATACGCGGCCAGTACCGCCAGGAAGTTGCCGTCGATATCCGGTATCGCTTCGGCCACATCGGTGACCGGGGCGTCGGCAAAGGTTCCGACAATATTGAGCTCCGGCCCGTACGTGGAGGCCAGTTCGGCGGCCGACAGCGAGGCCTGCCCGCCAGAGGCATAACCCCAGAACGCCACTGGCCCATCCGGTTCCAACGAGGTGCCGGGCAGCTTCTTCGCCGCGCGGGCGGCGTCGATCAGCGCGGTGCCCGCCGCGACCCGGTTCAACCACTGCGGCGAATCCGGGCCATGGATACCCATCCCGACGCCGTCGGTCACCATGATCGCGTACCCGCGGGCCAACAATGTTGCGATGAAACCCTCCTCGACGTTCAACGTCAGGTCGAAACCTTGGGAGAAGTGAATGCCCTGGTCGAACAACCGCGACGGCGCACACTGCTCACCGGCCCCGTACGGGCCAGTCGCATACGCCAGTAGCGGGCGCGGCCCGTTGCCGGGCCAGGGAACGTCGGGCTCGATATAGGTGCCCGTTACAGCGACGGGCTTGCCGTGGGCATCGGTGCTGCGATACATGATCCGAGTTCCGGTCCCGACAAAGGCACCCAACTGACCGGAGGGCTCCAGCGCCAACCGTGACGCCTCGGTGCGGATCAGGTCACCAGGCTGACCCGGCGGAAGCGGATCCGGTGGTGTGTAGAACCCTTCGTACTGTCTGTCGTCGGCGTGTGTTGGGGGAATGACGATTCCACCGGTACAGAGAACCGCCAGCGCCGCCAGGGACATTCGAATCGCGTATGCCCAGGCGCTCGATCGCGACCTGCGCGGCTTGACCCGTACTGATGTCGAGTCGACCCGGCGGTGCCGCCGCAGAACACCGCGGCGTGCCACGCCAGTGCTCATCTGAGTTATCATGACCGTCCCCTTTTGATCGACTCGCCGTCGCGCGGATGCTGCGCCGCTTCCTCGTGTGCCGCTGCCGAATTCGGTCGGTACGTTCCAGGATTGCGACACATGACGGCGATCGCGATATCGCCGATGTCGAGGCGAATCCATTGCGAATTCGCATGATCCGAGTCGGGGATCGTAAACTGTGTCAGTACGCGAGGCGGCGCCGGCCACGACATCGATTGCCGCAATGTGTTATTCACGATCTCACCACCGCCCGAATGCACACGATTGACCGATCGGCGGCCGCTGGCAGACGACGAACGCCGAGTGACACGGGCATCACCGCTCGCCGGCGGCGCATGCCAACGAAGAAAGGAGCTTAGGTCAGTGCGCCCTCGAACGCGGTGTGCATCCGCACTGCGTCCGCCCAGAATCATTGGTCACCGGCATGGCGACGGCGTGGGCAATGGCAGCGACGATTGAGCGGTCAGCAATCAGCGTGTATGGAGGCCGCGTGCCCAGTCGTATACCGATGCGTGTGGCGGCCGGTCGCCGTGTCCGTGTGCGCATCGAAGACCGCGAACATGCTGTGCCGGCACGGTTTCGGCGCCGGATCCGTTCCCAGGGTCAGCCGCCCGACCCGGTGATACCGTCGACATGGGAGGAGGTCTAGCACCGTGGTCGCCACCACTACCGACGGCTTCGACGAATTGGCGGTGCCGCTGGACCTGCTGTTGACGCGTCCGGTCTTCGGTCTGGCCGACCGGATAGCCCCAAACTTGTCGTGGCCCAGATTCGCCCGCAACCTGGCCCGCCAGCCCCGCACGGTGGCGTCTCGCGCGGCCACCCTGGGCAAGGAACTGGCGGCGATCGCCGCGGGTCGGTCCGACCTCGCCCCCGCGAAGGGCGACAGGCGGTTCGCCGACCCGGCATGGGCGGGTAATCCGGTGCTCAAGCGAACGATGCAGGCATACCTGGCCGCTAACAACACTGTGGGTCAACTGCTGTCGGACGCAAGGCTGGATTGGCGCGACACCGAGCGGATGCGGTTCGTCTTAGACTTTGTGACCGAAGGGCTGGCGCCGAGCAATAATCCGTTGGTGAACCCGCTGGGATACAAGGCGGCGATCGATACCGGTGGGCTGAGCGTGGCGCGTGGGCTGCGGCACTTCGTCACCGACATGCGCAGGGCGCCGCGGCTGCCGGCGATGGTGGAGCCCGACGCCTTCACCTTGGGGGAGACCGTCGCCGCCACCGCCGGGTCGGTGGTGTTCCGCACCGAAGTGTTTGAGCTCATCCAGTACACGCCGCAAACCGACACGGTGTGGTCCGTGCCGCTGTTGATGGTGCCCCCGGTGATCAACAAGTTCTACATCCTGGACATCTCGCCGGGGCGCAGCATGGTCGAGTACTTTCTGCGGCAGGGCCAGCAGGTCTTCACCATGTCGTGGCGTAATCCAACCGCCCAACAGCGGGATTGGGGATTCGACACATACGGTCAGGCGATCCTGGACGCGCTGGACGCGGTGCACAAGATCACCCGCACCAAGCGCGCCCACGTGCAGGCGTTATGTTCCGGCGGCATCCTCGCCGCGATGACGGCCGCCCACCTCACCGCGATAGGGGAGGGTACGCGGCTGGCCGGCCTGACGTTGATGGTCACCGTCCTCGACCAGTACCACGCCGGCGTCGCTGAGGCCGCTATCGATGAGCAGACCGCCGATGCCGCGATCGCGATGTCGGCCCGCAGGGGCTATCTCGACGGTCAGTCGCTGGCCGAGGTGTTCGCCTGGCTGCGACCCAACGACCTGGTGTGGCGGTACTGGGTCAACAACTACCTGGAGGGCAAATCGCCGGCACCGTTCGACGTGCTGTTCTGGAACGCCGACACCACCCGGATGGCGGCCGCGTTGCATCGCGACATGGTTCGAATGGGGTTGCACAACGCATTGGCGACACCGGGCGCGGTCAGCATGCTGGGGACACCGGTGGACCTGTCGACGCTGACGCGGGATGCGTATGTCGTTGCAGGCATCACCGACCACATTTCGCCCTGGCAGGCCTGCTACCGCAGCGCCCGGCTACTCGGCAGCGCCGATCTGCGGTTCGTGTTGTCCTCCAGCGGCCACATCGCCGCGATGGTCAACCCACCCGGGAACCGTAAGGCGAGCTACCGCGTCGGCGCGGTCGACGAATCAGATCCGGCCGCGTGGGTGGAGGCAGCGGAGACGCACAACGACTCCTGGTGGCCAGAGTTCGCGGCCTGGCTCGGCGAGCGCAGCGGCAGGAAGAAGCCCGCACCGGACTCGCTCGGCGGCGCCGGCATGACGCCGATCGAGCCGGCTCCCGGCAGCTACGTCCGCGAACACTGACGCATGTCGGCACAGCCCCCCATGACTGACCGCGATGTGATCTACCAGCGCGTCCCAGTGCTGGGCCAACAGATCCGGGTGAAGGTTCGCGCGGGCACCGGGATACCGCTGGTGTTGTGCAACGGCATCGGTGCGAGTCTGGACGTGCTCGATCCGCTGGTGGCCCAACTCGATCACGACACCACGGTGATGCGGTTCGACGCGCCGGGCACGGGCGGGTCACCGGATTCGCCCGTGCCGTACGGGTTTCCGTATCTGGCCGCCGTGCTGGCACGACTGCTGCGACGGCTCGGGCTGGGCGGACCGGTAGACGTGCTGGGCTTCTCCTGGGGAGGGGCATTGGCCCAGCAGTTCGCGTTTCAGAATCCGCGCCGGTGCCGGCGGTTGATCCTGACCTCCACCGCCACAGGCGCGGTCATGGTGCCCGGACGGCCGTCGGTACTGGCCAAGATGCTCAGCCGGCGCCGGTTTCTGGACCATGACTACGGCGCCGCGATCGCCGGCGGCCTTTACGGTGGCGCCACGCGCGCCGATCCGTCGGACATTAACCGACTACTCGACCGGCAGCTGACGGCCGGCGCGCGGACGGGCTACCTGTATCAGCTGCTCGCGGGATCGGTGTGGACGAGCGTTTTCGCGCTCCCCATGATCCGCCAGGACACGCTGATCATCGCCGGCACCGACGATCCGATCATCCCGGTCGCCAATGCCCGGATCATGGCCGGGCTGCTGCCGCACGCGACCGTGCACCTTCATCCGGGCGGGCATATGGACCCGATCACCGCTGCGGCCGGGTTGGCCCCGGTGATCGAAGAGTTCCGCCGCTGTGACCGACCCGGCCGACGATAACCACGCGACCGGCCCAACGACGTGTCACCGCACCCGGTGCCGGTCAACCAGTGTGCGTCGCGCCAACAGCGACCAGCGATTTCGTTTCGGCTGCACAATGGCCGGACGTGCCGGAGCGCCTACGCTTTTGCAGTACCCGACGATGGGAGGCGCTCATGACGACCGCGCGAGAAGTCGTTGTACTCAGCGGCGTGCGGACTCCGGTCGGCAGATACGGTGGTGGCCTGAAAGACTTTTCACCATCGACGCTGGGCGCGATGGTGATCAGGGAAGCCGTCGACCGTGCTGGTGTGGCGCCCGGCGACGTCGGTCATGTCGTGTTCGGGCACGTCGTTCCCACCGAAAAACACGATGTGTACCTGGCCCGGGTCGCCGCGGTCAACGGTGGGCTACCGGTGCAGGTCCCGGCGCTCACCGTCAACCGGTTGTGCGGCAGCGGCCTGCAGGCGATCGTCAATGCCGCGCAGACGATCATGCTCGGCGACGCCGACTGCACGGTGGCCGGTGGCAGCGAGTCCATGAGCCGGGGGGCGTACTTGGCCTCCAATCACCGCTGGGGTCAGCGCATGGGCAACAGCGAACTCGTCGACGCGGTGTCGGGTGGGCTGAGCGACCCGTTCGACAACTGCCACATGGGTGTGACAGCCGAGAACGTGGCGGCCAAGTGGGGCGTGTCGCGCGAGGATCAGGATGCGCTGGCGGTCGCGAGCCACCGGCGTGCCGCGCGGGCGACGGCCAATGGGTATTTCAAAGAGCAGATGCTGCCGGTGGAGGTCAAATCAAAGACGGGCACGACGGTCATCGACTGCGACGAGCACATCCGTCCCGACGCCACCCTGGGCGCGATGGCCAAGCTTCGTCCGGTGTTCACCGAGAACGGCACGGTGACCGCGGGCAACGCGTCCGGGATGAACGATGCCGCCTCGGCCGTGGTGTTGATGGAGCGCGGGGAGGCCGAGCGCCGCGGATTGCGGCCGATGGCCCGGCTGGTCGGCTACAGCCACGCCGGCGTTGAGCCGAAATACATGGGGGTGGGGCCAGTTCCGGCCGTCAAGTCGCTGCTGTTGCGCACCGGGCTGCGCGTCGAGGACCTCGACGTCATCGAGCTGAACGAAGCGTTCGCCGCCCAGGTGATCGCGGTCATGCGCGACCTTGGCCTGCCCGAGGACAAGACCAATCCCAACGGCAGCGGGATCTCCATCGGGCATCCCGTCAGCGCTACCGGCTGCATCCTCACCGTCAAGGCGCTCTACGAACTGGAACGCACATCGGGCAGGTACGCGCTGGTGACCATGTGTATCGGTGGCGGACAGGGCATCGCCGCGATCTTTGAGCGGCTCTGAGTCCACCCGCGGCGCGAGAATCTGATGGTCACCAAAGCGGATCGTATCTGGTCTTTGATTCCTCTGCCCGACAGCGCAAATCGGCGTCAGCAGGGTGCAACGGTCACACCGGTGCTCTTGGCCGGCACTGCGCTGGCAACCAGGCGATCCTGAAGAGGTGATGAGGGTGGACGGGCGGCATCAGGTCCTTGTGATTGGCGGCGGTTTCGGCGGGCTCGCCGTGACCAAGACGCTGGCCCGCGCCGACGTCGACATCACGATCGTGGATCGCACCAACCATCACCTGTTTCAGCCGTTGCTCTATCAGGTCGCGACCGGGATCCTGTCGGAGGGCGTGATCGCGCCGCCGCTGCGCGGCGTGGTCAAGAAGCAGGCCAACGCCCGCACCGCGCTGGCTGAGGTGACGCGGTTCGACCTGGACGCCCGGACAGTGCACGGCGTCTCACCCGATGGGCGCCCGCTGCAGCGCTGCTACGACACCCTGGTGGTGGCCGGTGGCGCCACGCACGCCTACTTCGGGCACGACGAGTGGGCCGCCTTCGCCCCCGGCATGAAGACGCTCGAGGATGCCCGTGAGCTGCGCAGCCGCATCCTGTCGGCGTTCGAGCTGGCCGAAACGATTCGCGATCCCGAGCAACGCGCGGCGTTCCTCACGTTCGTCGTGGTCGGCGCGGGACCGACCGGGGTGGAGTTGGTCGGCCAGGTGGCCGAGTTGGCCAAAAGGGTGCTGCCACAGGAGTTCCGCATGGTCGACACCGGCAGGGAGACCCGGGTGATGCTCGTCGAAGCCGCGCCGACGGTGCTGGGACCGTTCGACCCGAAGCTGCAACGCTACACCCAGCGCCGGCTGGCCAAGATGGGCGTCGAGGTGCGGGTGGACACGATGGCCACAGCGATGACCGACGACAGCATCACCATGAAAGGTCCTGCGGGGGAGGAACGGATCGCGGCGAGGACCAAGATCTGGGCTGCCGGAGTGCAGGCGTCACCCCTGGCGAGGATGTTGTCGCAGGCCACTGGCGCGCCGACCGACCGGGCCGGGCGCGTGGCGGTGCTGCCCGACTGCACCCTGCCCGGGCACCCTGAGGTGTTCGCGATCGGCGACATGGTGTCGCTCAACGGCCTGCCGGGCGTGGCGCAGCCGGCGATGCAGGAGGGCAAGTACGTCGGCAACGTCATCCGGGCCCGGTTGAAGGGTGACGGCACCGTGGCGCCGTTCAAGTACTTCGACAAGGGCAGCATGGCCGCCATCGGTCACCATGCCGCGGTCGCGCACGCCTTCGGGATGCGGTTCACCGGCCGAGTCGGCTACCTGATGTGGGGGTTCATTCACGTGTTGTATTTGATCGGCTGGGGTAATCGGTTGATCACGCTGTACAGCTGGCTGCGTTCGCTGACCTTCACCCATCACCGTGGCGAACGGATCATCACCGTTGAGCAAGTCCACTGGGAAATGACGCGCGCCGCAACGCGCCCGGACCCCGACGAACTCAACCGGCCACTACCGAAACGGTCCTGATCGCGACAGCCGCCGCGATCGTGAAAGTGCGTTCGGCGCACCAATCTCGTCACATGGAGGTATACAGCATGTCGCAGTCGATCAAATCAGTGGCCGTCCTCGGCGGCGGATTCATGGGATGCGGTATAGCGGAATCGGCGTCCATCGCGGAATGCCCGGTGGTGATTCGGGAATTGCCCGAATACATCGCCGCGGCACGTACCCGGCTGGAGAAATCGTTGGACAGCGCAGTGAAACGGGGAAAACTCGACACCGACAAGCGCGACGCGGCCCTGGCCAGGGTCACCTTCACCAGCGAGTTGAAAGATGTCGCCGACAGCGACCTGGTCATCGAGGCAGTACCGGAGAACCTGAAGCTCAAGATGTCGATCATGAAGGAGCTCAACGACATCGTCGGCGAGGACACGATCCTCGCCTCCAACACCTCCTCCATCCCGATCGCCGAACTCGCGGGCGCGGTGAGCCGTCCGAGCCGCGTGGTGGGCCTGCATTTCTTCTCACCGGTGCCGGTGATGAAGCTGGTGGAGATCGTGCGGGCGCTGGACACCAGCGACGAAACCATGGCGGCTGCAGTAGCGTTCGTCACGCGCCTGGGTAAGCATCCCATTGTGACGAAGGACCGCGCCGGATTCATCGTCAACTTCCTGCTGTGCCCTTATCTGATGGGCGCGGTGCGGATGTATGAGGAGGGATTCGCCAGCCGGGAGGACATCGATGCCGGCATGAAGCTGGGTGCCAGTCACCCGATGGGCCCGCTGCAGCTGTGTGACTTCATCGGCCTCGACGTGCTACAGGCGGTGTGCGAGTCATTGTTTGACGAATTCAAACGCGACGAGTATGCGCCGCCGCCGTTGATGAAACGCATGATCGCCGCGGGGCGGCTGGGCCGCAAATCGGGACGCGGCTTCTACGAGTACACCCAGTAACGGAATGTCGAGCCCGCCGACATCCGGCGCTGGTAACCAGCGCGCCGCCGCTGGGATTGCGAAAGTGAGAGCGCGCTAATGGTTCTCGGCGAGGCGGTCACGGTGCTGGCATCCATCGACCGACCGCCGGGGCTGCAGCCCGCCCGCGAGCAGATGGCGGTGTCGCTGGGATTTCACATCATCTTGTCCTGTTTCGGGGTGGCGTTCCCGGCCATGATCTTTGTGATGCACCGTCGCGGGATCGTGGCCAATGACCCGACGGCGCTACGGCTGGCGAAGCGGTGGTCGAAGGCATCGGCGGTGTTGTTCGCGATCGGGGCGGTGTCGGGAACCGTGCTCAGCTTCGAGATGGGCTTGCTGTGGCCCGGTTTGATGGGCAGGTTCGGTGACGTTTTGGGGCTTCCGTTCGGCTTTGAAGGACTGTCCTTCTTCACCGAGGCGATCTTCCTCGGAATCTATCTCTACGGATGGGGCCGCATGCCGCCGCGGCTGCACCTGGGGATGCTTGTCCCGATGGCGGTGTCGGGTGTCGTGGGTACCTTCTGCGTGGTGGCGGTGAACTGCTGGATGAACGACCCCACCGGTTTTCAGATCCGCGGCGGCGCGGTCACCGACATCGACCCGTGGGCCGCCATGTTCAACCCGCTGGCGTGGCTGCAGTTCCTGCACATGTGGCTCGGCGCTTTCATGCTTGTCGGGCTTGTGGTGTCGGGGGTGTACGCGGCCGGGCTGCTGCGCGGTCGCGGCGACGCCCATCACCGCCTGGGCTTCACGGTCCCGTTCGTCTTCGCGACGATCGCATCGCTGGCTCAGCCCGTTGTCGGGCATGTGCTCGGGTTGCAGGTCGGCGAGAGGCAGCCGGCCAAACTCGCCGCCTTCGAGCTCGCCCTGCACAATGAGCCCGGGCCGGCGCCGCTGCGGCTGGGCGGCTTTTTGACCGACGGTGCGGTGCGGTGGGCGTTGAGCATTCCGCGGATCGGCTCGATCATCGCCCGCGGCTCGTT
>Ga0210405_10005446_pt1 | contig 11617 bp, 10 predicted proteins | sample IncBWH11MmetaG_FD_155492 | JGI IMG/M metagenome (GOLD analysis project Ga0210405, IMG submission 155492) | Forest soil microbial communities from Barre Woods Harvard Forest LTER site, Petersham, Massachusetts, United States - Inc-BW-H-11-M | ecosystem: Environmental > Terrestrial > Soil >... | reverse complement strand
TTGCCCGGCTTGAGATAGTGCGGCTCCACCAGCGCGCACAACTTCCCCCACGGCACCACCTGCTCCATCTCTTCCAAGAACATTCCCCGCCGAGTCTTCTTCGTGTACCGCTCGAATCCTGTCATCATCGCCAGTGTCCTCTGCTTGCGGAATGAGTTCATGCTGGCACGACTTTATCTATACTCCCTGTGGAAAGGGAGGACTTAATCAGAGTCTCCCTAGTTGTGCCGAATGGTGACTGCTGAAATCACGCCATAACACTCAAAACCCCTTACTGCTCACGTTCTTCGAAGGGACAGCCACACGATATGAACTGACCACCGCGCACGGGACATTCCTCTACGTCACAATTGGGAACATGAAACTCTCCCTTCAGGACTCCACAGGCGTGACAAGGAATGCTGTCTGCGTGCCAGTTGTCTTGCTCAGCTCCGTACCGGACACGGGATACGGCCTTGCCGTCGACTGTGTATGAAAGAATGCTTTGAGCGGATTGAATCTTATTCGGCCAGCCCTCAATCATCCGAACACCCCGATCCAAGAATGCGTCTGGGTTCGCTCATGGGCAGCATTCTATAGAAGCAGTGCAAGCCTAACTTCCGAAATTAAGCCATTACACTCCATTGAGAATTGGCCACCCTATCCGGCCCGCGATGCGAATACAAAAACAGTCGGAATCCGGCTCGTGGACTTGGGGAAGAATGTCAGGACAACAAACAGGACGACGACAAATGGCGCTAAGGCGACGGGCTTATACCATCTTGTAAGGAACTGTTGCCGTGCGGATATACGGGCGAGGCTCGGCACTTCATCGAGGCACCTAATTTCATTCTCGTATTGAGGTGCCCAGGAATCTCAGCTGTCCCCGGGACATCTATGTGAGGTCTTACCTGGCGAGTGCTTAGTGCACCGTGAAAGTCAACGCTGCGGACTTTCCCCCTCCAGGAATAGGATTGCTCACCCTAATCTTGTTGACAGACGGTGTCACAAGGTCGGCCGCTGGAACTGCCATCCGAAGTTTCCTGGAATTAACAAAGACCGTGGTTCGCTGCGAGCCATTCCAAAGCGCAACCGATCCCGGAACGAAGTTTGATCCAGTTATAGTCACCCAGGTATTGCTGCCTGGAGCTACAGCGCTGTTAGGGGACAAGGAGGAAGCCATCGGCACAGGATTCGGTACAGAAGACGGTGGCAGAACAAAGTACCCACTAAGCAAGATGACGCGTCCACTGCCGCTGCCCCAAAAGTCTACCGCCGTTCGAAACGCGATGCCATTGCCACCCCAGCGAATGAGGTCGAAGGCATCGCCCGTCAAATTGTCTAGCTCAACCGAGCCAGTTGTCACGAAATGGGCCGGGTCAGCCGCCGTTATCACGCGAGACATCTTGCCATAGCCGTTCTGGTCCAGGAAAAATGCGCCGTTAATGGTCGTATCTACGGCACTAGATCCACCTCCGACCAATCTGCCCATGAGCTGGGGAGTATTCGGCGGAGCGGGAGACGGATCTACGACGCCTCCCCCATCCGAGAAGACCAAGCCGCTGGAATACGTGATTTTCCCATCTACCGCATCCAGATAGGTCGCGTCAGTTTCGGCAAAGCTGGTGCTGCCTACTGAGAAGCGATGCAAAGTTGACGGGTCTAAACCTTCGTCATTGGAGTACAGATTAACAGCACTGCCCCAAGCGAGCACGCTGCCTTCATACACGTCATTGCCGAGAGCCTTTGTTAAGGGGAGAGCGGTCGCTCCCTTGTCTGTGACGTCCCAAACTTGAATCCCGTCTGCGTATCCGCAGGTCGAGACTACATTATGATGACCCGGCATCACCGCCGCATCACTGGCGGTGAAGGCACCGAATAACGGGTTGACGGTAGTGAATTGAGTGCCAGCGGTGAGAGTGGTCAGATTCATTCTTCGTACCGCATTAGCACCCGAGAGCACCACATATAGATACAGGCCGTCGTCCGAGATGCCCATGCGGGTGGGCTCACTACCGATGAACACCGGAGTGCCCAGCTTGCCTGTGAGGGGATCGATGGAGACTATGCTGTTCCCCGTCACCTGATGCGCCGTGCTGGGAATGCTGGCATAGAGTTTGCGCGTGAAAGGGTCGAATATGACGTCATTGTTATCCAGTGCTACCGAGCCGAAGATAGAAAACGTCAGTGCACCTGAAGTTCCACCGCCCGGACTTCCGGTAGTGACAGTGATTTGGGCGGAGCCCATCTTCGTAATCAGGGTCGCCGCGATTGTCGCCGACAGTTGCCCGCTATTTACGAAAGTTGTGGGCAGAGGTGCGCCATTCCAAGCGACGGTCGAACTGGGAGCGAAATTGGAGCCGCTGACGGTCAAGGTCAAAGCCCCGCTTTTCAGCAGCGCGCTTTGCGGCGAAATGGACGAAAGTACGGGAGTGAGATTGTAACGCGGCCCCGTAACAGAGGTCAGCGACTTGGCTCGATTATTGGAAAGCTTTGGGTCAGGTAGCGAGGACTTCACCAGAGCGGTGCTCGTCAGGGTACCGGCCTCGACGGGTATCACTGTTACCGATACGGTGCCACTGCCAGTGGTGATCATCTGTCCTAGATCACAGCGAACGACCTCCCCGACCGCGCAGGTGCCTTGGCTCGCGGTAGCAGACACAACGATGGTGCTTCCCGAGAATGTACCCACCAAGCTCACATCCGATACATTATTCGGACCTGCATTCTTGACCGTGAACTCCACCACCATGTTCGCCCCGGTCACTGCAGACGCCGGCGCTGACGATGAAACGGAGACGTCCGCCGGCATCTTGCTCAAATCCTTTACCAGTGAACTGCGCACTACATAGACTCCGGTGTCCGACCGGAACGCAAGGCCATCCTGGCCCCATCGCACCAGCGAAGAAGGGCTATTGTAGCCGTTATCGTCCACCGCGCCGACCCCAAATGAGCCCAGCGGGACAAACGTATTTACATCAAAAGCCGTCACCTGATCCGATCCGTAGAATTGGCTCGGGTTCAAAATAAATGCTCGACCTAGGCTCGAATCTGGCGCGACCGGCCCGGCAGCAGCGAAAGTTCCCAGGAGAGCTCCGCTCGCGCCATCTAGCACCTCTCCGGAAGTAAGGTACAAGCGAGTGTTATCGTAGCGCAGATCATTTGAGTAATTTCCCGAATTGTCTGTTTGCGTGGATATGATGCCAGAGCTGTCGACGGTATAGATGGATAAGGCGTTGTATCCGTATCCGTACAACGTGCTGGGCACAGCTCCATAGGCCAAGTATGTCGTACCTGCCCCAGTGTTTGGCCGCGCAGTCGCGTCATCATAAATCGTTACATTTCCAGCCGCTATCGCCACCGTAGTTGCACTTCCTGGAGAGGCCGCGAGACCTGACGCATAGATATTGCCTCCCCATCCACCAGGAAAATACATCCGAACGGGAGTCAGCACCATCGCGTTCAAATCGACTTTTCGAACCGATGGCGAACCCAGGTACGCGACCCAAAGAGTGGACCCGTCGGTCGAGATCGAGAGTTTGGCGGGCTCACTACCAACCCAGAGAGCTTGGCCAAGAACTCCAGTGTAAGGATCGATCGAGACGATCGAATTGCCAAGCATCTCACCTGCACTGCTTGGCACCGATGCCCACAACAATCTGCGAGTAGCGTCGTAAATCAGATCATTTATGAGAAGAGGAAGGTACACACCCAGTGTGGCAGGTGACGAACGACCCGCTTTGGGGTTGGAGACGATGACGTTGTTGTTCCCGAGCCACAAGATGTCCTGGGCAGAAATTGTGGCCTCAAGCTGAGAAGAGCTGTCAAACTTCACCGGACGGGGCGATCCATTCCACAGCACTTTCGATGTCGGCAGAAAGTTTGATCCCGATAAAGTGAGGGTGAAGCCTCCACTTCCGACAGCCACAGAGGCGGGAGTTATAGAAGTCAGGATCGGTGCAGTACCGGGGGCAAGCTCTGCGCTCGCTGTAACCGTGTCGTGCGTGGCTTGCTCCTGAGCAGCAGCTCCCGTCACCAGTTGCATGGTGAAGGTCAGGCAAATGATGGAGGCCAGAAGTAACTGCCAGCTGAGACGCGACGAAGTTGGCATAGAACCCTCATTCTCAGGTCCAGTTAGAAACAACCTGACAAACGGTGGGAGTATAGCACACGGTGGGATTGGCTAGCGGCGCCCTCACGCACTTTAGGTGTGGCTCACAGCCATGCTTTGCGACCCCGGACAACTTAACGCGATACAGTGCGGTACGCCGATCAAACTCCCGTCCATGTCGCGTTATGTTGTCCGGGGGTGAGGGTGCGGGGACGCTCAGGCGCCTTTCGGCGTGTATTGGGCCATTTCAGGACCTCGTAATAATCCCTAGCACATTAGTAGACTTTAAAAACCGCTCTTGCCCGGTGGGTGCATTCGGTCCCGTGGGTCTGGTGGATTGTGTCCGATTGGAACCTGAACGGGCTGGCTTCCGATTCGCGTCAATAAGTGTAATCGAGATATTACAACAGCTGCCGCGCAATGTCGCAAAAACGGGCCGAGAATCGGTTGCTGGCTGACTATCCCTACGGCCTTCGCATGGACTGCACGCAGCGATCTTCTATGTACTTCTTTGCATCGGCGATTCTTGTTTTCAGCTTTGAGTCGTCGGTGGAAAGTTCAAGGTAACGCAAGACGAGCAACGTTGTCCTTGGCTGACGGTCGGCTTCGTTCCTCACGAACGAGGGATCAGCAAATGCTCCGATAAGTACGATGAGTGTCATGTCGATGTCACGCTGGCTAAGATGCCTCTGGGACAGATGCTTCGTCACGATAACGGCGGCAGCATCTCCCAACCAGCCAATTACTTTCTGATCGTGCCCTTCAAACGCTCCAGAATCTATGATTCGCGCGATCACTTGTTCGGGCTCACTTGGTGTCCGTCCATTTAACTCGGTCGCGGGAATGCTCTGCGCAACTCCCACAGTCGCGAAATATAACCAGAGCAATACGATGAGCGCAGTTTTCATACCCGAAACTCTACTACCGGCAAATTGTCGATTGCCAGTAGAATCCGATTAACTGCCGAAATCAGGCCATAGATGGGCTCAAAACCCCTCACTGAGCGTAATCGCTATGTTACAACAGCAATCGGACATGCCGCCTCACAAACACTTGAACTGCAACTATTTGCTGCATATTGACAGCCGGGGAATACCAGATAACAATGGTGCCCACGTTTCGAGTACGCTGGCCCCGGCGATCACCTTCATTCGCGTCTTGAACAGGGAGGAAGTATGTCCAACCTTCAGGGACGCTCTCAATCAATCAAGTTTCTTGCCTTTGTGTCCATTGTCTTGCTGGTGATCTGTGGCATAGCGAACGCTGCGCCGTCCATCACTCTCTCCAAGAAAACGGGACCGCCGACGAGCCGGATTCTGGTTTCGGGTCGAGGATTCGAGCCAAATGTCGGTGTGAACATTTATTTCGATGAGAAGGACGAAGCGCTGGTCGTGACCAACGGCCAAGGCGAGTTCGATAACGCGAAAATCCAAGCTCCCCGCAGCGCCCGTCCCGGCCAACACTGGGTCACGGCTCTGGAACGAAACAACGACAAGGGCGCGCAGAAGCCATTTCTGGTGCAGACCGATTGGAGACAGTTCCACCGGCTCAACATGCAGCGCCTGAACCCGTTTGAGAATGTGCTCAACGTCAACAATGCGGACGGCCTCGGCTTGAAGTGGAGCTACGCCACGGTCTTTCCGGTGACTTCCGCGCCTGCAGTGGTGAATGGGGTGGTGTACGTCGGCTCGCTCGACAACAAAGTGTACGCTCTGAACGCCAGCACCGGGGCCTTCCTGTGGCGCTACACGACAAAGGGCAGTGTGGAGTCCTCGCCCGCCGTGGCGAATGGGGTGGTCTATATCGGCTCGGACGACGGCAACCTGTACGCGCTGAACGCCAAGACCGGCACCCTGCTGTGGAGCTATGCCACCGGCCACGCTATGGGTTCCTCGCCTGCCGTGGCCAACGGCGTGGTTTATGTCGGCTCCTACGACAACAAAGTGTACGCGCTGAACGCCGGCACCGGCGCCAAGCTGTGGAGCTACACCACCGGGGGCGGAGTGAGTTCGTCGCCTGCGGTGGCGAACGGGGTGGTCTATATCGGCTCGGGCGACGGCAACCTGTACGCGCTGAACGCCAAGACCGGCATCCTGCTGTGGAGCTATGCCACCGGCAACTATGTGACTTCGTCGCCCGCGGTGGCGAATGGGATGGTGTATGTCGGTTCGGACAACTACAACGTATATGCCCTGAACGCCAGTACCGGCACCCTGCTATGGAGCTATACCACTGGCAATCCGGTGTGGTCTTCGCCTGCCGTGGCGAGCGGGGTGGTGTACGTCGGCTCGTTGGACGACAAGGGGTATGCCCTGAACGCCAGCACCGGCGCCCTGCTGTGGAGCTACGCCACCGGCAACTTTGTGGATTCCTCGCCCGCCGTGGCCAACGGCGTGGTTTATGTTGGTTCGGGGGACTACAACGTGTATGCGCTGAACGCCAGCACCGGCGCCCTGCTATGGAGCTACACCACCGGCACCTACGTGGAGTCCTCGCCCACCGTGGCCAACGGGGTGGTTTATGTCGGCTCGGACGACGGCAACGTGTACGCCTTCGGCCCGAGGTATGGTCGGGAGCAGGCACAGGCAGCTTCCAAACGTCCCGACCGGAAGACGCTTCGCCCTGACTTCAGCCTCAAGACGTCGAAGCCGGTCGCAACACCGTCAGGCGCTAAACTCTGAGGTGTACGCGGATAACTTCCGATTACGCTCAAAACCGCTCAATGAGCGAAATGGCCTGTTGACGGGATTTCTCGACAGTTATTTCGCTGAACAAAACGCTCTTGTCGAGCGGCCTACCGCTTCCTTTGACGGAAAACACTGGGCCAAGCCCCCGCTCGCGATCGCGACACGGCCAACGGAATTACGGTACGACCCTGAACACCGTACCGAACCCAACAAGGCCGCCGTAAAAAGTAGTTCCGTACATGTTGCCTTTTGTATCTAGAACGAGCGCCCAAGGCCAGCCCCCGTCCGGAGGGCCTTGGAAGCTGTAGAGAACTGTCTCCTTCCCGTAGGGAGTAATCTTGAACACCGTGCCGTTCCAGTGGTGGCCGCCACCCGACGTGGTGGTACCGTATAAGTTGCCCTTAACGTCCAAGACGAGCCCCGCCTCCGGATAAATCCCGTCCTCGCACGCATTCCGGGAGCAGAAGTTGTGGAGGACTTTCTCCGTGCCAGAGGGAGTCACTCGGAAGACCACCCCGCAACCAAGCTCGACGCCGTCATCGCATGGCCCATCGCCGCCGTATAAGGTCGTTCCGTAGATATTGCCTTTGGCGTCGAGGACGACGCCTGCGACGGGATTGGCCCCGTTCGGAATCGAGTCGTCGGGGAAGGCAAAGAGGACTTTCTCCTTGCCAGAGGGAGTCACTTTGAACACCACCCCGCAACCCCACGGACAGTTACCGTTTTTGTTATTAGAACCACCGTAGGCTGTCGTTCCGTACAAGTTGCCCTTGGCATCCAAGACGAGCGCCGCTCCAGGACTAGCCCCATCCGGACTACCGGCGAAGCTGTGGAGCACGGTTTCTTTGCCAGAGGGAGTTACCTTGAACACAGTACCAGCATACCCGGAAGCGCCACCTCCAGAGGTAGTTCCGTACAAGTTGCCCTTGGCATCCAAGACGAGCGCCGCTCCAGGAAGAGCCCCATCCGGACTACCGGCGAAGCTGTGGAGCACGGTTTCTTTGCCAGAGGGAGTTACCTTGAACACCGTACCGCAACCGCCGCCCTGGCAATTACTCGAAGCGCCACCATACAGGGTAGTCCCATACAGGTTGCCACTGGCATCCAAGACGAGCGCCGCTGCAGGAAGAGCCCCATCCCTGCATCCACTCTGAGGGCAGAAGCTATAGACCGCTGTCTCCTTGCCAGACGGAGCCACCTTGAACACGGTACCGCAGCCATTAGACGAGCAGTTGTTCGTAGTACCGCCGTAAAAGGTCGTTCCATACATGTTGCCTTTGGTATCCAAGACCAGCCCTGCCTGAGGAGTAGCCCCGTCCGATGGGGTTCCAGCGAAGCTGTGGAGGATGCTTTCCTTCTGGGCCCACGTTGTGCCCAGGGAGAGGTCGAGAACGAGGAGCACCAGGGCGCTTCGCACTAGCCGAAGTCTTTCGAGTAGCATGGATCTCTCCTTAGAACTTGTGATGAACGGGGCTGAACCATTTGGTCTTCACTGCCTTGTTACGAGAAAGCAGTTGCGCAGCGTCATTTTACGCCTTCTATGCTCCTATGGAAGGTAGGCCTTTCCAGTTGAGTGTCGCTACCAGGCCATTACGCTCATTGAGGGGGTTTTGAGCGTAATTGGGAGTGGGTGTTGAAAAACTCAAACTCTAGAAGTTCGCAGAAATTTCATCGCGCTAGGATGCCCTATAAACGACGTTCTCGATTTTGGTGGACATTTTCTATCCCTCTGCCGGGACCGTTTTTTCAAAAGAGGGGGTTTTTCAACAGCCACGGGATATAACGACAGTTATCAGCGAATGCGGTAAATAGAAGATTACTCGGAACCTCTAAAAATGATTCCGGAGACGACAAAAAAGCCGCCCTTCGCAGAGGCGGCTCAGAATGTTACTGCCAAGTTCACAACCTACTTCAGCACGTGGAACGGCACGTTGCTGGTTAATACGCCGGTGGGCGTGGTCACGGCCGGTCGGTAACGACGCCAGTCTTCTGCCCTACGATTTTTTCTCCATTGAAACTTATGGAAGCCCTGTTCCGTAAAAAGCAGTTGGGGCACATCAATGACAGCTCAAGAAATAACAATACGACATGATCCTCAGACACCGCCAGCGGGCTCGACAACCAGGCGAATTTTCATTGGTCCGAATGGCTTGCGCGCGGGATGGCGCCTGCTAATCTTCATGGCGATCGTAATGGCAATGTCGAGCGTAGCGCGAATGATCATTAGGCGCTTCTTCCCGGACGCGCTGGATCCGGCGCAATTGACACCTATGAGAATCATCGCGCCGGATCTACTTGTCTGCTTCATCCTGGCGGTTGCGGCCTGGATCATGAGCCAGATTGAAGGCCGTAGGCTGGGCCAATATGGCCTTCCCAGGAGCGAAGCGCTGAGGAAAAACTTTCGGGTGGGACTATTGATAGGCCTGCTCGCTACCAGCAGTACGGTGCTTGCAATTTTCGCCCTGCATGGCGTCCGGTTCACAAGTGCGGCGATCCATGGCACCGCGATTTTGACCGCAGCGGCCGCCTGGGGGCTGGCATTTTTGCTTTCCGGCTTGGCCGAAGAATTTTTATTTCGCGGATACGCGCAGTTCACACTGACGACTGGCATGGGATTCTGGCCGTCCGCATTTTTGCTCTCGGGTTTATTCGGGCTGGTTCACGCCAGCAATGGCGGAGAAGCCGTTTTGGGAGATCTGTCGGTAGTTTCGTTCGGCTTGTTGTTGTGCCTGTTTCTCCGCCGGACTGGAAATTTATGGTGTGCGGTCGGCTTTCACCTGGGATATGACTGGGGTCAGACGTTCTTGTACGGTGTTCCAAATAGCGGCCTACTACCCTCCCAGAATCTTCTCAACGCATCGTTTAGTGGGCCGCGCTGGCTGACCGGCGGAACGGTCGGGCCTGAGGCCAGCATCTTTTGCCCGATCGTCTTGGCCATCGTGGCAGTCGTATTCAGCTTGAAATACCGCGACGCGCGATATCGACCGTTGAGCGCGCCGTCAGCTTCCTGAGTCGAGCCACGGAGAACGCAGAGGATCTCAATCTGGTCAATGAGTGTAACCGCGATTTATCGCCAAACGACCATTCAGACACAGCGCGCTTGGACTGCAACTTGTTGCTGCAATTGACAAACCAGGGAAAAGCGGACAAGATTGTCCGCACGTTTCAAGTACGCTATCTCCGGCAGGAAACCTATTCGCGGCTTGAACGAGGAGGGAATATGTTCAACCCTCGAGAACGCTCTCGGCCAATCGCCTTTCTTGCCTTTTTGTTGATCGCGTACTTCTTGCTCTGTGGGATAGCCAGCGCCACGCCTTCCATCACTCTCTCAAAGAAGTCTGGACCGCCGACCAGCCGGATTCTGGTGTCGGGCCGAGGCTTTAAGCCTAACGTGGGAGTGGACATCTTCTTCGACACGAAGGACAAGGCGCTCGTAGTCACCAACGGAAGGGGAGAATTTCACGACGCGAGAATCCATGCGCCACGCAGTGCGCGTCCTGGTAAACATTGGGTCACGGCGCTTGAGCGGAATAACGACAAGGGCGCACAAGAACCATTTCTTGTACAGACCGACTGGGCCCAGTTTTACTTCACACCCGATCACGATGGCCTAAATCCTTACGAGAACGTGCTAAACCCCAGGACGGTTCGGAGCCTCCAGTTGGAGTGGAGCTTTGCAACTGGCCACGGCGGTGTGATTTCCTCACCCGCGGTCGCTAGTGGAGTGGTTTATGTCGGTTCCTTTGACAACAACGTCTATGCGTTGGACGCCCGTACTGGCGCTAAGCTGTGGAGCTACACCACCGGTGCCGGTGTATATTCCTCGCCGGCGGTTGCCGATGGTGTGGTTTACGTCGGCTCCTTCGACAACAACGTCTATGCGTTGGACGCGCGCACCGGTGCCAAGCTCTGGAGTTACACGACTGGCAGAATTGTAGAGTCGTCCCCTGCGGTCGCGGATGGCGTCGTTTATGTCGGCTCATACGACGATAACGTCTATGCACTGAACGCGCGCACCGGCGCTAAGCTATGGAACTATGCCACGGGCTACCCTGTCACTGGCTCGCCCGCTGTGGCGAACGGTGTAGTTTATGCCGGCTCGAACGATGGTAACCTGTACGCGTTGAACGCCCATACGGGGGCTAAGCTGTGGAGCTACTTCGCCGGTGGCTACGATGTTGGCACGCCTACTGTTGGGGATGGGATAGTCTATGCCGTCGTCGCCGAAAAGATCTTCGCGGTGAACGCTAGTACCGGCACCCTCCTTTGGACTTATAGCACTGGCAGCGTCGTGCGGGGCTCAGCCACAGTGGCACGCGGGGTGGTTTATGTCGGGTCAGACGATTCCAACGTGTACGCGTTTGACGCCCAAACCGGCGCTAAGCTTTGGAGTCACACGACCGGTGGCGAGGTGGAGACCGCGCCGGCTGTGGCGAACGGCGTGGTGTATGTCGGCGCATTCGACAACAACGTCTACGCACTGAAAGCCCGCAACGGTGCGTTGCTGTGGACATACTTAACCGGTGACTGGGTACAGTCCTCGCCCGCAATCGTGAATGGGGTGATTTATGTCGGCTCGAACGACAGCAATGTTTACGCCCTCGGACTGAAGCATGATGCAGAGCAGGCAGGAGAGGATTCCAAACGCCCCGACACGAAGACGCTTCGCCAAGACTTCAACCTCAAGGTATCCAAGTCGGGATAACTGACGTTATCAGGCCATAGCGCTCAAAACCCCTCAATGAGCGCTATCGCGATGTTTCGTTAACCAATCCACGTATATCAATTCTCCGATTAGATTGCTGCTATGATTGTGAGCCGCTTAGCGCCGAAGAAGACG
>Ga0210405_10005443_pt1 | contig 11620 bp, 8 predicted proteins | sample IncBWH11MmetaG_FD_155492 | JGI IMG/M metagenome (GOLD analysis project Ga0210405, IMG submission 155492) | Forest soil microbial communities from Barre Woods Harvard Forest LTER site, Petersham, Massachusetts, United States - Inc-BW-H-11-M | ecosystem: Environmental > Terrestrial > Soil >... | reverse complement strand
CGAAGGTAAGTTCTTTGGTTTTTCAAATGGTGGAGCCGATGGGATTCGAACCCACGACCTCCTCGATGCCATCGAGGCGCGCTCCCAACTGCGCCACGGCCCCACCGGAGGTACTTTAAAAGTTTATCACACCCCGCGCCAAACGGGACTTTTCGCTCGGGCCGTTCCGCACTCAATGCGTCTTTACGATGATGTTTCCAGTATTCTGCTCGCGCAACATGGCGTTGAACGCCGCAACATTCTTCGCCAGGAGCTGCTGAATCTCCAGCTGATATTCATCGCCCCGTTTCTTCAAATCGTCCTGCACCGCCAACTGCTGCGTGGTGGGAGGAAAATCTGAGGAGCCGCCCACTTCGGCAGCCAGGTAGCTGATCTTTTGCAGCAGCATCGGCGGGTATCGCACATCATCCTGCCCTCTTCCGGTGGCCTTGAGCTGCAGCAGATTCCCTTCGGCAGCCACAAGTTTCTCCGCCAGCTCGTCCGCCGCTTTTCGTATCGCCTTCGCTGCGTCGTCGGCTCCCAATTGCTTTTCGAGCTCCGCGATCTGCGAGCGAACGGACTCGGCTTGATTGACGCTTTCCGCCAGCGCGTTCATCTCGTCACGAAGCGCGGAAATCAATTGAAGCTGAGTTTGGATGTCACTGTCGCTCCCCGTTGAATGCGGATCCTTCAGCACGTTGAGCTTCTCAGTGGACTTCTCATCCCCCACCTTCAGCGTGACGGTGTACGTTCCCGGCGGCACGAGCAGCGAGATGCGGCTCACGGCTGGAGCCGGCCGCCAGCCCTCCGCTCCCAACGGCACGTCTGGTGAATAGGTAGGACTAGTTCGCAATTTAATCTCCGTGCTCGGCTCGCTTCGCAGGTCCCACCACAAACGATTGATGCCAGGCTTCGCTTCGCAAGGTGGACCGCCGCCTTCTTCGCCTCCTCCCCCTCCTCCACCCGGACCACCAGGCCCACCGGATCGCCGAGCCCCTTCAGTTCGTGGAGCACGGCACTCCAGCACGCGTACGACTTTGTCGCTCGCGTCGCTGATCGAGATGGTGGCGCGCTCTTTCTCGCCCAGCTTGGACTTGAGATAGAAGTTAATCGCAGCGCCGTACAGCGGATTGCGACCGGCAGTCGGGTCATAAGAAATACCTGCAGGCTGCGCGACAGGGCGGAAGCGGTACGCGTTGCGCGGAGCGAACAGATGCGCACTCGACGCCAGCACTTCCGGGGTCAACTGTTGGAGCGGAGTAATGTCATCTAAAATCCAGAATCCCCGGCCGTAAGTAGCCAGGGCTAAATCGTGAAAACGTTCCTGCACCGCAATCCAGTAGACCGGCGCGTGCGGCAGGCTGCTCTGGAGCGGCTGCCAATTCTTTCCGTCGTCAAACGAAACGTAGAGCGCATTTTCCGTGCCCAAGTACAACAATCCTTTGCGCACGGGATCCTCGCGCACGCAATGTGCGTAGCTCAACATGCCGCGCGGAATTCCGCTCGTAATCGATGTCCATGTTTTGCCGTAATCGGTCGTTTTATAGACGAACGGATCGCGATTGTTCATTTGATGGCCGTCCACCGTGATGTATGCGGTCCCGGCATCGTAGCGCGAGGCCTCAATGTTGCTCACCGTGCCCCACTCCAACATGTTGGGAATATTTTTCGTGACATTGGTCCAGGTCTTTCCGCCGTCACGCGTAATTCGCACGAGCCCATCATTGGTGCCCGCCCAGATCGTGCCCGCTTCCTTCGGCGACTCCGCAATGGCGAAAACTGTCCCCGCATATTCGACACCGATATCGTCGGGAGTCAGCCCGCCGGAAATTCCTTGCCGGCTTTTGTCATTTCGCGTTAGGTCGGGACTGATAATCTGCCAGCTATTGCCACCATCTGTTGTGACGTGAACGAATTGGCTTCCTACATAAAGCTTGTTGTGGTCGTGCGGAGAAATCGTAATCGGGAATTCCCAATTAAAACGGTACTTCACTTCTGCGGCGCTCGCTCCCGCAACATCTTCGGGCCAGACCTCGACTTCGCGCACCTGCCGGTTCCGTTCATCGAAACGCGCCATCGCGCCGCCAACGCTGCCAGAGCCTGTGCCGCTCGACCAAATGATGTTGTTGTCCACCGGATCGGGCGTCGCAAATCCGCTCTCGCTTCCACCCACCGGATGCCACACGCTGCGCGGAATCTGTCCGCCCTGGCCCCCGCCTCCTCCGCCAAAACCGCCGAACTGCAAACTGTTACTCGGTCCGCGATACGACGGACCGTCCTGTTTGTTTCCATAAACGAAATACGGAATTTGGTCGTCCAGCGTCACGTGATAAATCTGCGCGATCGGCAGTGAAACGTGGTCCCATGTATGGCCGCGATTCACCGAAATGCTCACGCCCGCGTCGTTCACCACCGCCATGCGGTCGCCATTTGTCGGATCGATCCACATCTCATGATTGTCACCGCCAGGACTTGCAGGCATGTTGGTCAAGGTGTGACCGCCATCAAGCGTCCTCGAAAAAGCGGACGTGAAGAAATACACTTCGTTCTCATTGTCAGGGGAAATTTCTTCGCGCGTGTAGTAGTGCGTCCGACCGCGAATCTGCCGGTCCGAATTGACCAGCTGCCAATTCTCGCCGCCGTCGTCGGAGCGCCACAGTTGCCCGCTCTGCGTGGGCTTGCCGTCCATTGGCACGCCGTCGCCAGTTTCGATCAGCGCGTAGACGCGGTTCGAGTCGCGCTGCCCCACTCGCACGGCAATCCTTCCGACAGGCGGCTTCGGCAGCCCATGGCCTTCCAAACGCTTCCAGGTTGCTCCGCCGTCAGTGGATTTGAACAGCCCGCTGCCCGGTCCGCCGCTCGTGCGGCTCCACGTGTGAATCTCGAGCTGCCACATCCCCGCAAACAATATGTGCGAATTGTTCGGATCCATCCCCATATCCGAGCAGCCAGTGTTTTCATCGACGAACAATACTTTTTCCCAATTCTTGCCGCCATCGGTCGTGCGGAAGACACCTCGCTCGGGCTGCGGTCCATAAGCGTGCCCGAGAACGCAAGCGAGCACCGTATCGGGATTGCGCGGATCAATCACGACGTTGCTGATGCGGCCAGTTTTCTCCAGTCCCATCAGCGTCCACGTCTTGCCCGCGTCCGTCGACTTGTAGATTCCATTGCCAACCGAAATGTGACTTCGTATGAAGGATTCGCCGGTTCCGGCCCACACGATATTTGGATCGCTGGAAGACACCGCCAGTGATCCGATCGAAGAAACCGGCTGCGCATCAAAAACAGGGTCCCAATGTAGGCCGCCATCGGTAGACTTGAAGATCCCTCCGGAAGCCGCGCCCACATAGTAGATGTACGGGCTGCCAGGCACTCCAGCTACCGAGGTCGCCCGATTGCCAACCGGTCCGATGTAGCGGAATTGCAGTTGGCTGTAAACATCAGGATTGATCTGCGGCTGCTGCGCCCAGACTTGAGGCGCAGCGCCGAGAAGCGCTACTACCGAAGCTAGTACAACAAGACCCACTCGCTTTGACATGGTCAACCTCACTCATAAATTCTTGCCTGGGATTGCGCGGATGATACTGATGCAGCGCTTCCGCGTCAAGCGAGCGTATCGCGCTCAGCGGCGTGTTGTAACTTCGGAGGTGCGCTCGACGCTCTGGACGCGAAGCAACCCCGGCGCTATCCTGAACCTCATAACTCTTAGGCAGCTGCAAGCATCGAAAGGAATCGAGAAGGAATGGGACGCATTATCGAGACACAAATGAAGAAAGTTTTCGAGCTGGCCGCGTCAATGCTTACGGCTTTTTCGATCGCGCTGTTTCTGTCGCTGCCGCTTGCCGCCCAGCAAACGGGCCCATTGCCCCCACCTCCGTCCTACTCCGCGCCCACTCCGCTTCCTCAACCCGGTTCCGCACACACAACTGCACCCCATCAGACGACCACTGAGTCGCCACTTACGACCGATCCGCCTAAAGTCCCTCCCGACCAAATCGTGCAAAGATTCGCCGCGCGCGAACTCGAGTTCAGAAAAGAGCGCGACAATTACACCTACACGCAGACTTTTGTGATTCAAACCATTGACGAGTACTCAGGACGTCCTGACGGCGAATATCGCATGACCAGCGACATCGTCTTCACTCCCGCGGGCAAGCGCACGGAGCACGTCACCGACGCTCCTGCTCCGTCCCTGCAGCGCATCCAGATGTCGCAACAGGACTTCGACGACCTCGAGCACGTGCAGCCGTTCGTGCTCACCACCGACGAAGTGCAAAAGTATGACGTGAAATATGTCGGCCAGCAGCAACTCGATGATATCAATGCGTACGTTTTCGACGTCGCCCCAAAGAAAATCGAGAAAAATCAACGCTACTTCCAGGGCCGCGTTTGGGTCGACCAGACGGACTTCGGCATCGTCAAAACCGACGGCAAAGCCGTCCCCGACATCAAGAAGCACGGGCAGGAGAACGTCTTCCCGCGTTTTGAGACTTTCCGCGAAAACATCGAGGGCCACTTCTGGTTCCCGACATACACTCACTCTGAGGACACCTTGGAATTCAGCGGCGGCGGCGTGCGCATTCGCATGACCGTCCGTTACGAGAACTACAAGCGGTTCGGATCGACGATCAAGATCGGCGAGGCCACCGAAGTCCCTAAGGAAAAGCCGTAGCCGTTTGCTGAAAATTGGAAAATGGGGTGACCAATCCCTTCGGGTGTTGTCTACTTACCGAGAGGAATCCTTTATTTGCTTCCGTCGCGCACACTCGCGAAGCGCATCCTAATCGCACTCATATCGTTGGCCGTGCTCGTTTACGCCTCCGACTTTGTCACCCTTCGCCTGCGCATGCTGCATCCGAAACCCGGCGATCCTTTTGAAACCGTCACCGCGCTCCGCATCCTGGCCATCGGTGAAAAAGGCAACAAGACCGAATACAGCGTCGACCCCCTGCAACCTCAACAGACTGCCGAGTGCGTCCACTCGCTCTTCCCTCACAATGGCGATCCACCTTGCTGGTACCTCAAACGAAAACTCGCGCAACCAATCCCTATGACGGTTTTGCTCGTTCCGAGCCGCGATAATTGAGCAACTTTCCTGCTTCGAAGCCGTCGCCCAATCTAACGAGAGTCCGATTTTTTCCCTACTCGTGCCGCAGCGCCACCATTGGGTCTACGCGCATAGCGCGCCGCGCTGGAAGCAAAGACGCGCCGAGCGCCACAAGTGTCAACAAGCTCGCGACTGCCACAAAGGTCATCGGATCCGTGGCGCTCACGCCAAACAGCAGGCTGGTCATTAGTCGCGTGAGTCCCAGCGCCGCCGCAATACCGATCACGATTCCCAGAAGCGCAACTTTCGCTCCGTGACCCAGCACCAGCCGCAACACATCACCGCGCTCCGCTCCAATGGCAATGCGAATCCCCATTTCGCGTATCCTCTGGCTCACCGAATACGACACCATCCCGTAGATGCCCACTCCGGCAAGCAGCAACGCGGCTCCCGCAAAAACGCCCAGCAAAATCATGTACAGCCGCCGTCGCGCCAGTGATTCGGAAAGCACTTGCTCCATCGTCTCTATCTTCGAAATCGCCTGATTCTTATTGACCGCCCAGATCGCCGCCTTCACAGCGGGCAAGAGACGTGTCGGCTCGTCATCGCTGCGCACCACAATCGTGTTGAAAAGTTCCGGAAATTGAAAGTGCGGCCAATAAATCATTGGCCCGACCGCTTCATCCAACCCCTTCGTCTTCACGTCGCCCACGACGCCGACGATCTCGCCCGTGAGCGGAGGTCCCCAATCCTTCATCGTGACGCGCTGTCCGATCGGGCTGCCGTCCGGCCAATATTGCCGCTCCATCGTCTGGCTAATTACCATGACGCGACGCGCCGTCGCATTGTCGGCTTCTGTGAATTCGCGCCCCGCGAGCAGCGGGATCCCCATCGTCCGAAAATAACTTGGGTCTGCGGAGCGAATGTCAGCAGAAGGCTCATCGTTCGCCGGTGGCAATGGCCGCCCTTCGATTGTGAAATCCGTGCTCGCGCCGCCGGTAATAGGCAACGCCGTCACTAATCCCGCGGAACGCACGCCCGGAATACTCCGGACGTTCTCAATCATCTGGTGCAGAACGAGCGCGCCTCGTACATCTCGCTCTGGGTATTCCGCCGGCGAAAAAAATAACTCCACAGCCAGCACGCCGCTCGGATTAAATCCCGGATTCACCCGCAGCAATCGCACAAAGCTATTCCCCAGCAGTCCAGCTCCCACGAGCAACACCACCGCCAATGCAAATTGTGGCACGATCAGCGCCCGGCTCGCTCCCCGTCGACTTGCGCCCAACGAGATCCCCGCCCCTTCTTTAAGCGACGTATTCAAATCCGCCTTGGTTCCCGAAAGCGCCGGAGCCAATCCAAAAAACAGTCCAGAAAACCAAGAAACCAGCAGCGTAAATCCCAACACCCGCCAATCAATACTGATTTCGCAAAATCGCGGCAGGTCTTGCGAATCAAGCGCCGCTATGAATTGCAAACTCCAGGCCGCAACACCGAGGCCAACGCCGGCTCCCAGCATCGCCAGAACCAAGCTCTCCGTCAGCAATTGCCGCACGAGCCGCAAACGTCCGGCCCCCAGCGCCGTGCGAAGTGAAAATTCCTTTTCGCGCGCGGCTGCGCGCGCCAGCAGCAGATTCGCCAGGTTTGCGCAGGCCATCACCAACAAAAGCCCCACCGCAAAAACCAAAACCACCAGCGCCGGCTGCACCGGCTCGACCATGTTTTTCTTTAAGGAAACCGTAACGAGCGCCATGTCCGGGTCTTCGCTCGCGTTCTGTTTTTGAATTCGTTCTCCAATCGCCGATATCTCGGCCTGTGCATCCACGATCGCCCGGCCAGCTCGCAAATCAGCAACGATCGTCAACAAATGCGCCCGCCGATTGTTGCGAAACTCGCCGTGTGGCACCAGCGGGCACCACACTTCCGATTTCTCGGGATAGGCGAACCCACGCGGCATCACGCCAAGGACGCGATAATTCTCTGCGTTTATCTGAAGCGTCTTTCCCGTGACTCCACGGTCCGCTCCGAACCGCCGCTGCCACAGTGCATAGCTCAGCATCACTGCGCGATTGTCAGCACCCGGCGCGTCGTCCTCAGGCGTGATCACTCTGCCCAGAACGGGCTTGCTTCCCAGCGCCGCAAAAAAATTCCCGGAAACCAGGGCGCCCGGAACTTGCTCCGGCTCGCCATCATTCGTTAAATTGAAACTCCACTCCCGAAACGCCGAAACATTCTCGACGGTGGCCGCAGCGCGCTCGAGATCATTAAAATTCGCATACGTCACATTCCCAAAGTTTCCACAAAGGCCGCAACCATTTCCCGGATGCCTTTCTCCAATGCGTACAAGCCGTTCATGGTTAGGATAAGGAAGTGGCCGCAGCAAAACGCCATTCACCACGCTAAAGATCGCCGTGCTCGCTCCAATTCCCAGCCCCAGCGTCAGCACGCACACCAAGGTGAACCCCGGACTTTTTCGCAGCGTTCGCAAGGCATAGCGCACGTCTCGCCAAACTGTTCCCGCTGCAAACCATCCATGCTGTTCGCGATGTATTTCTTGAAGCTGTGTAGTTCCACCGAGCCTGACGCGTGCCATCCTCCGCGCTTCCTCGTCGGTCATGCCCCGCGAACTATTTTCTTCCGTGAGCAGCGACAAGTGCTCTTCAAGCTCTCGCGCGAATTCTTCCTCCACGCGCCGCCGCGAAACCCATCCCCGAATTCTTGCGCCAAGTGTTCTAATCCAGCCAGACATGCCCCCACCCACGCTCTGAAATTCGCAATGCGCGTCCCATCACTATGTTGATGCGCTCCCAGTCGTTCGTTTCCGGTGAGCTTCCTCCTGTGGTGCGCCCACAGGAGTACTCCATTCTCCTGTGGTATGTCAACAGGGAATGTAGCTGCCTGCCTTTCTCAATTTTTTCCTTCCGTCCGTTCCCGCTGTCGAGCACAAATTCGTCTTGCGGCTTTGCGCTTTTCACGGATTGAAATAACATAGTTATCAGTTCCGGATAGATTTTACCGGTTGTATTTCAACGGAAACTTCGCAGCGAGCCAGTTCTCTCGTGCGAGGTGGAGAACAATGCGCCCAGGTCAAAGAATTCTCCTTGCCGTGTGGTCGTTCGCCGCCGTTGCCATGTTGTTGATGGTCTGCTCGGCCGGCGCCCATGCCATTTTGCTGGAATCCAGCCCATCCATCCACAGCAGCGTCGCTGGTCCCACCATCCCCATCACACTCCGCTTCAACGTTCGCATCGACGCGACTCGTTCCCGCCTGACCCTCGTCAAGCCGGATGCTTCCACGCAATCGCTTGCCATTGGCAAAGACGCCCCCGCCGACACTCTCGCCTCGCAAGCCCAAGGCTTGCCGCCGGGCGACTATCGCATCCGCTGGCAAGTCCTCGCTTCCGACGGCCACATCACCCGCGGCGAAATCCCCTTTCAAGTCACGCGACCCTGATACCCGCTCATGGCCCGTCTCCTACAAATCTTCGGCTTCCTCTCCGTCCTCTTCCGCGGCGCGACGCTGAGTTTCCAATCGCTCACCATCGGCGGCATCGTCTTTCTGAACTTCGTGGCGCGCCGCGCAAACTCGCAATCCGAGGCCATCAACCAAACCTGTCTTCGCTGGATTCGCCGCGCAGCCGTAGCGCTGGCCGTCATGCAGTTGGCTTACATTCTGGCCAGCACTTTGATCCTCATGCAGTCCGCGGACATGACTCTCAGCGACGTCAGCGGCGCGAATTTCGTCCTCGCCGGCATTCTCGCCATCGCCTCCGCTTTGACCATCGCCGCTCTAGCCGGAGCCCGCGCTACAAAAAGCCACGCGGTTATGCTTCCCCCTGCCGCCCTAATTCTCCTCTCCTCGGTGATGACCAGCCACGCCATGGCTCGCCTCGATTACCGTTTACTGCTCGCCATCGTCACGGCGCTCCATCAAGGCGCCACTGCCACCTGGCTCGGCGGTCTCTTCTATCTTCTAATCGCTATCCCATGCTCGCCGGATAACCACTTCGCGCGCCAGCTCATTGCCCGTTTTTCAAAACTCGCGTTGATCAGTGTCGCCGTCCTCGCCGCCGCAGGATTCACTCTGGGATTGGCCTACGTCGGTTCACTCGACGCCATCTACGGCACTTCCTACGGCATCATGGTCGCCACAAAAGTAGTCCTCTTCGGCACCCTCCTACTGCTCGGTGCTCTTAACTTTCAAATCGCCCACTCACCCTCCGGCGGCGGTGTAATCGCCAGCCTTAAACGCTTCGGTGAAGCAGAAATCGGCATCGGCATCACTGTGATTCTTACCGCCGCCTCGCTAACATCTCTTCCGCCTGCCGTCGATCTGCGGACATACCGCGTCTCTCCCCAGGAAATCTCCGCTCGTCTGATGCCGCAACTCCCGCGCCTCGCCAGCCCCGGCATCCAGGATCTTCCCGAAGATATTTACGCCGCCGAAGTGAAAGCATTCGACGCCGGCACTCTCTCGTCCGCATCATTTGTCCCCGGTCAGGCTGGTACGCGCCCCAATACTCCCGCCGAAAAATCCTGGTCGGAGTACAACCACCACTGGGCAGGCCTCATCGTCGTGGCTATTGGACTCCTGGCATTTCTCGCCCAAACGAAGTATTTCCCGTGGGCCCGAAACTGGCCTCTCCTCTTTCTTGGTCTTTCCCTGTTTCTTTTCTTGAGAAGCGATCCTGAAACGTGGCCGCTAGGCCCCAATGGTTTTTGGGTCACGCTCCAGGATCCAGAAGTCCTGCTTCACCGCATCTTCGCTCTGCTCGTCATCGCCCTGGCGATCTTTGAATGGCGCGTGCAAACCGGCCGCGTCGCCACTCAACGCGCTCGCCTCATTTTCCCAGCTCTCGTCGCCGTCGCCAGCGCTCTCCTTCTCACGCACTCCCACAGCCTCGGCAACATAAAAGAAGAAGTCCTCGCCGAGCTCAGTCACGCGCCTCTTGCGGTCTTGGGCATCGTGGCCGGCTGGTCCCGCTGGCTCGAACTCCGTCTCCCCGCCGAAAATAAAGTGCACGACAAAATGGCCTGGCTCTGGCCCACTTGCCTGGTTCTTATCGGTCTTCTCCTCCTGAATTACCGCGAAATGTAGCAATATCCCGTAGGGGCACGGCACGCCGTGCCCCTCCTAATCTAAACTGAACCTCGGAAATCCCGCCGAGAAACGCCATCCAGGTCTTCGTCGATTCTTTCAATGCGCCTCTTCCGTCCTAAGCTCGCCTTCCCACCGCGCCATCACCACGCAAGCGACGCAATTCCCCAGCACTGTTACGACGGTCCGCCCCATGTCCATTAGCTGATCGATGGCAAACAGCAAAAACAACGGCTCCATCGGCAAATGAAACGAAGTCGCCGCCCCAAAAACGATCAGCAACGAACCCCGCGCCACGCCCGCCGTCCCTTTGCTGCTGATCATCATCGTGAGCAGCATCATCAGCTGCTGTCCAAACGAAAGGTGCATCCCCGCCGCCTGCGCTACAAAAACCAGCGCCAGCGATTGATAAATAGCAGCCCCATCCATATTGAAGCTGTAGCCGGTGGGCAAAACGAAAGCCACCGTCTCCCGCGGCACGCCGAACAATTCCATCTCCTCAAGCGCCCTCGGCAAAGTCGCCTCGGAACTGGCCGTAGCGAACGCAATCGTCAGTGGCTCGGTCACCGCGTGCAGAAATCTCTTAATAGGAATGCGCGCCAGCAGCGCAATCGGAAACAACACGCACACCACAAAAAAGAGCAACGCCGCATACATCGTCGCCAATAGCTTCAGCAGCGGCAGCATCACTCCCAGTCCGAGGTGCCCGATCGTGTAAGCCACCGACCCAAACACGCCAATCGGCGCCGCGTACATCACCAGGTTCGTGAACTTGAACATCGTCTCCGAAAGGCTTCCCGCGAAGTCCAGCATGGGCCTCCGCTTCGCCTCCGGCACTAGAATCAGCGCCATGGCAAACAACACGCTGAAGACGACCACCTGCAGCAACTGGCCTTCCGCTACGGACTTCGCGATGTTCTCGGGGAAAATGTCGATGATGATTTGCGTCGCCGTATGCGGCACGGTGTTGATCGTTTCCCCAGCCGCGGAAGGCGGCAAGGTCACGCCATAGCCCGCGCGGCTCAAGTTGATGGCCGCAAACCCGATCAGCATGGCCACCGTCGAGACCACTTCAAAGTACACCAGCGACTTGACCGCCAGCCGCCCCACTTTCTTCAAATCCGCGTGCCCCGCAATGCCCACCACCAAAGTCCCAAACAGCAGCGGCGCAATGATCACTTTGATCAACCGCAGAAAAATCGTGCCCAGCAGCTGCAGTTTGATCGCCACGCCCGGCCAGTCGTGCCCCAATTCCGCGCCCGCCAATAATCCAACAAAAATCCACCCCGTCAGCGACCGCCGCGACGTGGAATACGCCGCAATCAACAAAATCGCCACGCACCGCAAAATCAAAGGCGCCAGCGCAGGCATCGACACCACATCCCAGCTCCGAAGCAGCGACGCGCCAATCGCCACTGTCGCTGCCAACAACATCGCCGCCGAAAGTTTGTTCCTCATTTGTTTTTCATCGGCCCAAACTCAAGTCTCTCATT
>Ga0210405_10005441_pt1 | contig 11622 bp, 9 predicted proteins | sample IncBWH11MmetaG_FD_155492 | JGI IMG/M metagenome (GOLD analysis project Ga0210405, IMG submission 155492) | Forest soil microbial communities from Barre Woods Harvard Forest LTER site, Petersham, Massachusetts, United States - Inc-BW-H-11-M | ecosystem: Environmental > Terrestrial > Soil >... | reverse complement strand
GCCACTTCGGCCGCCAGGCTGAGATCGATGCCCACCACGTGAGCGCCCCAGCGCGTCGCCACCTCTGCGAAGCGCCCCATGCCGCAACCGACGTCGAGCACCAGCTTGCCGGCAAGATCTTCGGGACGGAAGCCGGTACGCCGCCGGAAGGCGCTCTCAGAACGCTGACCCTCGGCAGTGTCAAGTTGAGTCTTGGCGTGAACATGCCACTGGAAGCCAAAGCTTCCCGCATAGTGTTGCGTGTCGACGAAACGATAGACACCGTCCACCAGCGGATAGCGATGACCGCATCCGGCACAAACTAAGGAATCGTGCTCTTCCCGCAGACCGCCTCGGCAAGACAGGCAGCGCAAGATACTCAGGACTTCCCTATCGACTCCAGGCATATTCGCCTTTACGGGTTGCTGGAACTCTGCTTTCTCCATACCTTCCACCATTCGTTTTCGGTGCCGGCGCCCCCACCGGCTTGCTAGCAATTCGATACAGCGCGCACACGTAACCCACCATGAAATAAGGGAACAAGTTGTACTCAGTCGACGCGAACATGGAACCGATCGCGTAGGCGGCCAGGCTCGCCCACAGAGCACTGGTCCACAGACGAGTGTTTTCGTCCGCAGCGTAGCCCGGTAAATCTCGGATTTTGTTCACCTTGCGGAAACTGGTATACAGCATCGCTACGAACAGGAAAAGGGCTGGAAATCCCGCCTCCGCCGCCAGTTCTGTATAGCTGTTGTGCGCGACACGCCATTCGCCGGTAACCACCGGGAAGTTTCCTGGACCCACCCCGAACAGGGGATGATGGAACGCCATCGAAATACTTTGCTTCAGCAGGGTTTCGCGAGCTTCCAAGGATCCGAGATCGCCCGATCCCGAAATATTGCCCTGTACCAGGCTTAACATGCGCGGGATGAAGTGCGGCGTCATCAGGGCAACGGCTAATGCCATCACGCCGAAAGCCCCGGCGCCGAAGAGCAAGAGTGTTCGTTTCTGCTTAACGCCATACTCCCAAAGACAGATCAGACATGTAATGACTAACGCAATCATGCCGCTGCGGGAATAGGTGATGAGGACGCAGTACATCATGAAGACCAGGCCTATCGCCCAGAGTACTTTTTTAAAACCTCCTTTAGCGCCGAACATAAAAGCCACGCACAAGGGGAAGTTGATGGCAACGGCGATCGCCAGGTCGTTCGGATTTTCGAGAATGCCCTTCTGGATTCCATACAGACGGCCGCCGTAGGTTTTGTGGTAAAGCACCGAGGCCGCCGCAACCCCTGCCACCGAGGCCGCTTGGATATAAAGCAACTTTCGGATCTCATAGAGCTTCGAAATAATCAACCCAATCAGCAACGCTACGATGATGCCCTTCGAAAACTTTGTGAAGACCGCGTCGAACGCTCCACCTCGCCAGTAGGCGAAAGGAATCGACATGATCATTTGCGCTTCCAGCGCCAATAGCACCTTCAACTCCAGCGGCAGACCGTGACCATCTTTGGGGCGTGCGCCAAAAAGCAACGCCAGGAACGCAATTCCCGCGCCGACCTTTTCCAGTGGCAGACTTTCGAGGCCTGGAATGAAATCTTGCGGACGCATGTAATAAAGGAACGTGAACACCGCCAATGCGATATAGGCGACGCTCTTGCGGTCCCTCAACGCTGCCGGCATCCATGGCTTGCTCTTGGTTCCGTTGGTCGCTACAGTGGCCACCCGATTATTCCTTCCGCCGCCTGAGGTTACCGGTTCCATGCGGCCTTTCGTCCTGTAACAAAATTAATGAACGCTACCACTGCGGCCGTATTCAAAACCACAAACGTAAAAGCCGCGTCGGCCATGCGAGCCAGCAGTCCGCTCTTCATCTGCGCGACCACCAGAAAACTCAGCGCGTAAAACGCAAGTTGCAGAACCAGCGCCAGTCTGTAGATAGGATGATTCAGCACCATCGACGCCACCAGAGTCGCCGCGAGAGCAAACGGCACAATCAGCCTCATCAGTTTATGGCTGATGAATTCAAAACGCAGGGGATTCGATCCACTAAGGATCCAAGGCGCCAACTGCAGAAGCTGGTAGTTGCCGCTCAAGGTCCGTACTTTGCGGTTGAACTCACGCTCGGTGCCCTGATCGGCAACGTCCCAGGCATGCGCCCGCGGATCGAACACTACGCGATATCCTTGCCGCACGACATTCATGGGGATGTATACATCATCGAGAATCGTTTCCGGTGGCACCTTGACGAGTAGTTCCCGGCGCACCGCGTAGATGGCTCCGGTCGCGCCCACCACTGATCCCGAAGACGACTCCATCTCGCGAATCTTCTTCTCGAATTTCCAGTACAGTCCCATACCTTTCGCGGCTTCGCCGGAATCCGGATCGCCCAGCATCAACTCTCCGCTCACGCAACCCACGGTGCTATCGGCGAAATTCTCCATGAGCAATTGCATGGCGTCGGGCTCAATCTTCTGCCGCGCGTCGTTGAACACCACAATCTCTCCTCGCGCTGCCGCGATCGCCTCGTTCAGGCCCGAAGCCTTGCCCCGCGCCTCGGGACTTAGAATGCTGCGCACCCGCGAGTTTTGCTTGTACTTCGACAAAATTTCGTTCGTACCGTCGTTCGATCCATCGGAAACTACGACCACCTCGACGCGATCCTCGGGATACTGCAAGTTCAGAAGGTTCGTGAGTTTGCGCTCCAGAATCTTGGCCTCATTTCGTACCACCATCACGATCGAAATCTTCGGCTCAAAAGCAGCGCGCATCACGGGCTTCGCTTTTTGCCGTCTGCGAATCCACAACCAGCCCGCGTACCCCACGTACGCGTAAAAAACGATTGCAGCGCCTCCCCAGAACACCCATGTCATTGCGCGCCTCGCCCCAACAGGACGATTTTGACCGTCTGGAACATGATCAGCAGGTCCAATCCGATCGAGGCGTTTTTGATGTAGTACAGGTCATACTGTAATTTCTCTTTGGCGTCTTCCACGGTGTTCCCGTATTTGTAGCGGACCTGCGCCCAACCTGTGATTCCCGGACGCACCACGTGACGCACGGGGTAGTAAGGAAGCTCGCGCGTAAGCCACTCAACGAATTCCGGGCGCTCCGGACGCGGGCCGACAAATGCCATGTCGCCTTTGAACACGTTCCAAAGCTGAGGAATTTCGTCCAACCTTGAACTGCGTAAAAATCTTCCGGTGCGGGTGATACGCGGGTCGTTGTCGCCCGCCCAGGTCGGACCCGTATCGGCCTCAGCATCCTGACGCATGGTGCGGAACTTGAAGCAGTAGAAGGTCACGCCGGCCCGTCCCACGCGTTTCTGCCGGTAAAGAATGGGGCCGGACGAATCGAGCTTGATTGCCAGACACACAAAGGGAATGACGGGAAGCACCACCAGCAGCAGGACAAATGCAGCGATTGATGAGAGCGCGCGCTTCATCATCATGAAGCCGGCACTGAAGCGGAATCCATCGGCGAACACCAGCCAGCTGGGGTAAAGATTTTCCACTTCGATGCGGCCCGACATTTTCTCGAGCCATGAGGTGGCCTCTTCGATCTTGGCTCCATCCAGCCGGAGATGGAGCAGTTCCTGTACGGGAAGCGTACCGCGCCGATCGGGCATCGCGACGATCACGCGATGAATATTCTGTCCCGCAACGCAGTCGAGCAGATGCGATGCGACCGCTTCGCGGGTCACCGCTCCGTCGATGTTGCCGCTCCACCCGACCACTTCGATTCCCAGTTCCGACCGTGCCCGTAAGCCCTGCACCAATCGTTGCGCCCGATCTCCCGTGCCAACCACGTAGACTCGCTCCCGCAAATAAGGCTGCTGCGAGAGCCAGGAATATGCCGTGCGCCAACCAAACAGAGCGACTGTCAGAATGACGAGCCCAGCCAGGGCAGAATTGTTGCCAGGAAGGAAATGCGGGAATACGTAGCCGACCGCCGCCAGGGCCAGAGCAACGAGGCCCAACACCAGCAACAGCCGGAAAACCTGATCCCACCGGGCGTTGACGCTCGAAGGTTCGTAGAGATCGAACCAGTGCGAGAACACCAGCACCACCAGCGTGACCAGCAGAATCTTGTAATAGCCGTATTCAAAGTTCAATACCAGGTAGCTGTCCTCGCGAAATTGGAGGACCGTCCCCAGCAGGAATGAGGTCCAGACAATCAGGGCCTCCCCCACCAGAAGGATCAAGGTGCGGACCGGGTAATAAACATTGAAGAGGCGGATCAAGCGTTACCTCTGCGGTTCTCCGCGGCCGTCCGGTTTTCCGTAGGCTCCGTAGTAATAACGCGTGTAGGAAGCAGAGTCGGAATCGATGCCGTTCAGCACCACTCCAACCAGGTGCGTATCGCGGAATTCCTGGCGCGCTTTGCGGGCGATATCGAAGGGGGTCGCATTCGAGCGCACCACCATCAACACGCCATCGCAATAGTTGGCCAGCAGGCTGGCGTCCGACACCGGAACCGCCGGCGGCGAATCAAGCACGATCCAGTCAAACAGCGATTCCACGCGGTTCATCAGGAACTTAAGACGGCCGTTGGCGACCAGTTCCGCTGGATTCGAGATGGCGCGCCCCGAAGGAATGAAGAACAGGTTCTCCATCGGCCCACGCTGAATGATCGAGAACTCATCGGCTTCGCCCATCAAGTATTCTGCGAGGCCGGGCGTGGCGGAAGTGCCAAGCGCCGAGTGCAGACGAGCGCCGCGCAGGTCGCCGTCAATCAGCAGTGCACGGCGTCCATGTTGGCGCACCATGACCTGCGCCAGGTTCGCCGCCACGAAAGACTTGCCTTCCTTGGGCAGCGAACTGGTGACGAGAATCTTCTTCAGAGGCTGCCGCTCTCGCATCTGGTAAAGGCGCGAGCGCAGCGTGCGGAATTCTTCCGTGCCGAATCCCTGTTCCTCGGAATTGAAGAACAACATGGTCTTCAGGTCCGGAGTCCAGTTCATCTGCGAGCAGCGGGCCAGCAGCGTGTCAAAGGTGAAAGGCGTGCCCATGGCCGGCATGGCTGCCTGCATGACCGGCGCGTGCTCAATCACGGCGGACGGCGGCGCGGCCATCGGATCGCCCGCGACCGCAGTGCTGGCGGAAACCGGAAGATCCGGCTGCCCCCCCTGGCCCGCACTCCGCTCCTGTTCGGCCCTCTTCAGTGCTTCGTGAATTCTGCTCATAGTTTCCTTTCCTTGGGGAGGTCTTGTTCTGACTGGCGCAGCCGGTCAGCGAGAGTTGCTAGCGTTTTCAGTGCTTCGACTAAATCGAACTTGTCATTGGACGACGACGCCGGCGCAGCCACGGTCATAGCCGCCGACGATGTGCTGTCGCTCAAATCGAAATCCCGGGCTACGGTATCCACTACACTGGGCATGATCACTTTCTGCTGATCGACGAACGAACTCACCAGGCAGTGTTCGCAAACCAGATTCACGACTCGCGGGATTCCATTGGAGTAGCGGTGAATCGCTACCAGCGCTTCGGGATCGAAAATCTGCTGGCCGTTGGAGCCCGCGATTCTCAACCTCTGGGCAATGTAGGCTTTGGTCTCCTCGAGCGACAGCGGATGCGTCTTAGCCCGAAGCGTGAGCCGCTGGCGCAACTGCCGCAAATGCGGTTGCTTCAGCTTCTGCTCAAGTTCGGGCTGGCCGACCAGAACGATCTGCAGCAGCTTTTCGGTGAAGGTTTCCAGATTCGTCATCATGCGAATCTCTTCGAGCACATCGTCCGAGAGGTTCTGCGCCTCGTCGACAATCAGCACCGCAGTTTCACCCGCCCGGTAACGATCGAGCAGCCAGTTGTAAAGCCGCAGCAGGATCTGGCTTTTCGCCCGCGATTCGCAGGGAATACCAAAGTCCGCCATCATGTAGTCGAGGAACTGGGGCACGTTCATCTTCGAGTTGAAGACAAAAGCCGTGGCCACCTGCTGCAAGCGCAACCACTCCAGTAACTTGTTGATGAGCGTGGTCTTTCCCGTTCCCACCTCACCCGTCAGCAGCACAAAGCCTTTGCGGCTCTGGATGCCATAGGTCAGACAAGCTAACGCCTCCTCGGTATGCCGCGTCAGAAACAGATAACGCGGGTCCGGGTTGACGTTAAACGGATTCGCTCGCAGTCCGAAGAATTCCTTGTACATGGGGTCTTAGACCTCTACCTTTTCTCGCTTGTCTTCGGGTGCAGTTTTGCCGTCGACTCCGTTGGGCTGCGCGCCAATCCACGGCAACGAGACCAGCGTCGGCAACTCCAGAATCGCGATCACATCCTGCTCGGTGCGAATCGATTTGTCGCGCAGTTCCAGCCACATCGCCAGAGCGAGGCCGATGACCAGCCCGGCGCCCGCGCCGCCGGCCGCAAACATCCAGCGCACCGGAAAGCTCGGAGAATCAGGCAAACTCGCTGGATTCAGCAACCGCATCTGTTCGCCCTGTTGCCGGCGTTCCATGTCGGTCTGCATTTCAGATTCGCTCTTCTTGGCCAGAAGGTCGTTGTAGAACTTCTGCGCCGTGTCGTAGTCGCGGGTCAGAGCCTTGTACTGCTCTTCCACCCCGGGACTGAGCGCTACGCGCCCTTCGTACAGTCCGATTTGCGCCTTGATGCGATTCTGTTCTCGGGTCGCCTGCTCGATCGCCGCGTCGTACTGGTGAATCTGCAAACGCAGCGTTCTTACCTCAGGAGGCTCTGCCAAGCCAACTTTATCGTTGGTGTCGGCCGAAGGCTTTGCGGCGGCCGCATTCATTTCATCGAGCTTCTTCTTGACCTCGGCAATGTCGGCCTTGGTCTTGATCACATCCGGATAGTCGTCGGTGTAACGCGCCTGGAGAGTGATCAACTGGCTTTGCAGAGCCGCCAGTTGCTGCTGCAGGGTCTGCGGATTCGTCGCGTTCTGCGAAGATTTCCAGGCTGCCACTTGCTGCGCCAGCAAGGACTCGGCATAGGTTTTGTCCTGCTGCGCCCGGTTCAGGGTCTGGGTGTTGGAATCGAGTTGAGAGTTCAGTCCCATCAGCAGCTTGAGATTGTTCTCTTCGTCGCCCGGGAGCTGGCCCATGTACTGCTTCTTGAAAGTCGCCAGTTTCGAGTCCTGATCATCCAGGTTTTTCTTGGCGCTCTCCAACTGGCCCGTGAGGAATTCCGTCGTGCCCTGGGCAACGCCTTCGCGGATCTTCAGGTTCTCTTCCAGCAACATGGAAGTGAGCTGGCTGCAAATCTGTTGCGCGTCGTGGGGGTTGTCGGCCGTGTAGTTCACGTAAAAGCCGGGTAAGTCGGTGCCTTGTCCGGGCTTCTTCTTGGTCGAGGCGGTAATATCGGGCTGCACCGGTTCAACGGTGAGGTTGGCTCGGATGTCATCGATGATGTCATCGACGCTCTTGCCCTTCTTGGTCAACTGCAGATTCGCGATCATGGGCTGCAACCGGTTGCGGCTTAGAACCTGCTGCTGCATGGTTGCAATGCGCTGGGTAATGTCTTCGGTGACCACCGATTTGACGTAGTTATCCGGCACTTTCTGCTCTTCCACCAACACCAGTGACTGCGAGGTGTACTTGGGAGGAAAGGCGTAAGAGATTAGGAAACCGGCCAATGGCGCCAGCAGCGTCGGAATCAGGATGACCTTCATCCGCCGGCGCAACATCGCCAGATAATCGTCCATCGTTAAATCGCGATTCTCAATCATGCTATTCCCGTTCTGGCCACTCCCTTGGGAACGGCCGCAAAAAATCAGTCAAGCCGGATCGGATGGGGTGTCCAATCAATTCCGAGTAGCGCCACTTGCCGCCGCGAAGTGCGGTTGCAAGAAGGAGCGTTCCCGCAAAAGGACGAATCAAACCCCAGGTTGTTGAAGATGTAACTGACGAAGCCGCTGAACTCGCGTCCGAACTGGCGGTGCAGCGATCCACCGAAGTACAGGTAACTGAATGACTGCCCCGCGACGCCCCCGGTACTGGCCGGAAGGATTCGCGAATTCGTCGTGTAACCAACATCCCCCGTGCCGGACCAGTTGCGGCCAAACGGACGGCTCGCCGTCAGGCGGAACAAGTTGGTCTTCGCCCCTCCATAAAACCCGGATCCGCTGGAGTTGTAGCGGTTGTAACTTGCTGTGAGGTTGGTTTGAGTGAAGCGGTAGCGCAACATGGCCTGTCCGCTTGCTGAAAGGTTGCTGTTCGATGAGGCGGGGGTCGCGATCGGCACTCCGTTCACGATCGTAACCGTTGCTGGCCGGTTGATATCAGTGAGCTGCGGCCCTCCGCCCAACACCAGATCCATCCTGCCCGAGATCCGATGTCCGTAAAGGATGTGGAAAACATGGGTGCGAAAATCGCCCGAAATCGACGTCGGAAAGTGAAACGATTGATAGGCGTACAGCAGGCCTACCTGATCGCTGCGATTGATCTGGTAGTTGTACCCAGCTTGTCCGCCGACCTGTTGGCTGTTGAAAAACGTGACTGTCGTTCCGTTCACCGTCGTTGTATTGGTGCCGCTGTTGAAATGCACCAAGCCGAAAGATCCGCCTAAAGTGAGCGACGAGCGCGGCGAAATCGACTGCGTAATGTCGGCAATGGACACGTTGTTGATGCGGGGGGCCTGGCCCAGAGAACCCAGAGCACCAGCTCCACCTAAAAGTGCGCCAGATCCGCCTCCGAGTCCTACACCGGTGATGCCGCCGCCACCGCCGCCTAAACCGCCCACGCCGCCGAGCGCGCCGCTTCCGCCATAAGAGCCGTATCCGAAGGCGCCTTCCGGCAGGTAACTAAACGAGTCGCGCAAGGCAAATTGCCCGGTGCGCCACAGATAACGTTGATCTCCATCGAGACTGTGGAACTGTGTCCACCCAATGTGCTGGCCGCCGTAGTAGGCTCCGCCGCCAACATACTGCAGGCCGACGTCGTAACGGCTCCAGAGCTTTTGCAAAGCCAGACTTCCCAGGGCGCGGGTCACTCCTTGAACAGCCCCGGCACCCACCTGACTGCCAATATTGGTGTCGAGCGCCTGGCTCGCATGCACGCCCGGGATGAAAAAGCTGCGCGAGGACGCATTCGGATCAAGGTTGGGGAGATCCAGCCCCGAGATGGGGGGATTGTCCACGTTTTGTTGCGGTGTAGCGCCGGTCTGCCCAAAGGCTGGCGCCGGAGCGCTCGGCGATGGGGTTCCGCTGTCCGGGGGCTGCTGCCCGCTGTCCTGGGCGGCAACTGTGGCCAACGCCAGTGCCACGAACACAAAAACGCAAATGTAGTCACGAAGTTTCATCAAGTCTTTCCTTACGGGACCACAATGGTGTCGCCAGGCCGCAACAGGACGTTCTGGTCCATGGCCTCGCCTTTCACCACCTGCTTGTAATTAAAGGGAAGTTTCTGCTGCTTGCCGTTTTCGGTGCGCAGCACATAAATTCCTTTGGTGTTGGCAAACTGCGTGAAGCCCGCGCTGGCAATCGCCTGCAGCACCGTCATGTTCGGTGTCAGCGCCATCGCTCCAGTGTGCGTGACTTCGCCCAGGATATAAACTTTCTGGCTGTTCATCGCCGTGACCACCACGGTCACGCGCGGATCCGCCATGAATTTTTTCAGCTTCTCGGTCAGCGAGTTCGCCAGTTGCATCGGCGTCAAGCCCGCCGCCTGCACGTCGTCGAGAAGCGGCATCGAGATCTTGCCGTCCGGCCGCACTGGAAGAGTGCTGGTGAGATCGGTTTCTTTCCATACCGAGACATGGAGAACGTCATCTGGCCCGATGATGTAATCGGGTCCGGCCACCGCACCCGCATCCTTGGCCCCGCCCATGGGCGCGTTCGGTTTCTTGTCTTTTCCGTTCATGTTGTCCTGCGCCCAGACCAGTGTGGTCATCAGCGCAAGCAACAACCCGGTCATCACTGCCAGCTTTTTCATTCGCTTCTCCTGGGTATGTTTACGAGGCGCCATATTCCCCGTACCCAATTTGTTTCAATTTGTAGAGCAGGGCCTTATAACTGATCTGTAATTCCTGCGCGGCTCGGCGGCGATTCCAGCGAGTGCGAGTCAGCACTCTTAGAATCAGTTCTTTTTCCGCTTCCCGCGAGGCGGCTCGCGCTGCCTGCTTCAGGGAAACCGATCCCCCATTGCCACGCTCCGACTTCACCAGCATGGCGCGGAGCCCGCCCATGGCCAAGGCCTCATCCCCCAGGGCCACAATTGCCTTGGCCGCATCTTCCAGTTCACGCACGTTTCCCGGCCACCCGTAATCGAGAAACAACTGCAGGGTCTCTGCGCTCAACAACGGTTTCGGCCGCCGAAAATCTCGCGCGTACTTCGCCAGAAAAAATTCCATCAACAACGGAACATCTTCCCGGCGCAGACGCAAGGGCGGCACACGCAAACACACTCCGCTGATCCGATAGTAGAGATCCTCGCGGAATCGCCCAGAGCGAACCTCGGCTTCCAGATCGCGGGAGGTTCCGCAAATCAAGCGAGCGCGCTTAGCGCCGTTCCCATTCTCGTCTGTTTTGGGGAGCGCTTCCAGCAACTTGACCTGGGAGGTGGTACCTAAGTCACTAATCTCTTCCAGATATACCGTCCCTCGACTAAATAGCGCTTCCACCCCGTGGTCGTCGAAAACTTCGGGGCCGAGCTCCGAGCAAAGCACCATTCGGAACCCTTCATCGCGACGCGCCGAAGCTTCATGGATGCGCCGGGCCACTGTACGTTTGCCGGCCCCCGCCTCCGCCAGCAGCAATACCGGGACTTGGTTCTGCGCCAACTCTCGGACTACGACCTCCACCGGCATCATGCTCGGACTTATCCCGGGCAGGAAAAGCCTCTCTTTGCTGTCACTTGCCGAAACATCGGGATCGCTATGGTTCAACAGGTCTGATTCCATGATTAACCTTGTCGCGCTCGGGGGAAGTCGGTGGCGAAGTATCGTGAAGACAGTCTAGAAGCAAGGTCAGTACCATCTTTCCTAACTTTCCCCAGAGAGTGAGGAAGTCACATATCCTCAGTGGTTTAGGCTCCATCCGAGGGAATCCAACGCCGCGTGGCGGCAGCCTCTAACCTATACCAATAGGGCAGAAAGTGGAAAACTTTTACCCTTTCTGGGGTAACTATATCTCAGTTACTTCCGGCTTGGAAAGGTAACCTTTCCCGCAACTCGCTACCAACATTGAACATAGAGGGCATAGAGGGAACGACCTGATGACCGGCAGACCAGAGCTGATTGGGAAAACTTATACCATTTTTGCTCCGTCCGATTCGATTCCAGACAAAGGCCGGGAATTGGAAACAATTTCCCCTCTCAGAAGGTTACCGCAGTCTGCAATGCGATCATTGCGCCCGGAATCAAGTTCGCATATGCTCAAAACATCCCCCTAACTTGCCTGTGAGCCATACTGCTGAAGTCGTGACCCTGCCTGAGCCTGCGAGCTCTGTCGACCAGCGTCCTGCTTTCTGGCAGGGGATCGTGCTCGCCCTGCTGGTCGGGTGGCTGTATTTCCCCATCCTTAGCCGGCTTGCGAATCAGTGGTGGACGGACCCGAATTTCTCCCACGGTTTTTTTGTGCCGGCATTCTCCCTCTATGTTCTTTGGCAGGATCGCGCGCATCTGCTGAGCTTGTCGCGAAAGCCTTCTTTCTCGGGACTTCCGATTACGGTTCTGGGTTTGGCGGTGCTGGTCGTAG
>Ga0210405_10005440_pt1 | contig 11623 bp, 9 predicted proteins | sample IncBWH11MmetaG_FD_155492 | JGI IMG/M metagenome (GOLD analysis project Ga0210405, IMG submission 155492) | Forest soil microbial communities from Barre Woods Harvard Forest LTER site, Petersham, Massachusetts, United States - Inc-BW-H-11-M | ecosystem: Environmental > Terrestrial > Soil >... | reverse complement strand
GCCGCTTCGGTTCGTCGGCGACACTCGACAACAAAACGAAGCGGCAATGCTTTGCCCGGGCGAGGGCTGGTATGTTATTCGGTGCAAGCAGCGTCGGCAGGCAGAATTCGAGGAACCGGCCGATGAATTGGTAGCCCCAAACTGGCATCAGGAGCGTTATTTGCTTTATTGCGCGTGTGCTCAAAACTACTTCTTCTGAAGTATCATTCATCGCTCAGGGCTTTCCGACGAAGCGGCCTATGTCCCTTTTTTTGAAGGTACGGCAAGACGGCGACACACATCATAGAGAGCCAAGTTTCTTCAAGCAAGGCTAAGACCTGAACAAAACATTGTCGATGTCAGAATAACAGCAACCGTACCCCAATAAGAATGGCGACTAGGATGGCCGCCGTGCTCAGTGCGGACACCGCGGCCACGAATGCGACGAATCGCCGGCCTGGTATGCGCGCCATGGCTTGGCGCATTCTTTCTTCGCTCTTGGAAACAGCCATCTCGACCGCTGAAGGTATTTCGTCTTCGCGGCCTGAGCCCGTCGCAGCATTTTCAGCTGTAGCGGGTGCCCACAAATTCCGTGCTGCGTCGGTGTGCGGCGTCCTATTCGGTTCTTCCGCCGTGGATTGCGAAATCCATATCGGCAAGCTCTCGCCTCTCCGCACGGATTCAATGATGTCGGGTTGAAACACACTCCAATACCGACGTTTCATCGCATCGTCGCTTATTCTGGCAGCCGCATCCGACTCAAGCGGGGGCACAAAGGGAATGTCGATGGTTTTTTGGACTGCGATCAGCATATCGTAATCCGACATTGTGCGCTGCTTCATTCTCTTGGCTGAGGCAGGTACGTGAGACTCTACGGCGTTTAAAATGTCTTCCGGAAAGCCGTAGGGCGATTCGCCCCCGTAGAAATCACAGTGAAGCCACGTGTAGTCATTGCAACGTGACAAACACCAGAAAAATTTAAGATTGTAACTGAACAGTCCATGATTGAGATGGCCGCCAGCGGGGACGTGATGAATGATAACTGCGCCCGGAGCGGCGAGATCATGGATCGCCTTAAAGGCGTTCATTTGGTTGCAGATGTGCTCCGTGGTGCCGAAATTCGTTATAAGATCGTACTTGTTCCTCTCAGCGCTCGGGACCTGCTCGTAATTTAGATCCAGGGATATGCTGCCTGGACTTTTATCCAAATCGATCGAGGCGTAGTCAAATCCGAGTGAAATCCAGAAGTCTCTTGCCGGCGGAGCATCATTATCGAGAAGCTCTACCATTCCCGGCGAAAGCGCAGTGGGCCGCAACGTCGGCAAAGTCATTCGGCGCGTTGCCCCGAATATGACCTCAGCTCGCCGGACCAGTTCCACTGACCTCAGGACGCTATTCGAAAGTTGCTGGGCGCCAAGCTCGAGAATCTTGCTTTTGCGTTTGATATACCGCTGCTCTCCGAGCGACACGATCAACTGTAGATTTTTGCTGTCTACGCCCATCCACCGGGATTCCTGCGTTGAATGCTGTCAAGAGGCCGAATTGTATCGATTTGTGACATTATGTGGAAGGCTAGAGTCGAAATACTCCAGAGTATTGAAATTGCAAACCGACGAGCTGAGGTTCTATAGCTTGAACTAGATCGCCTGTGTCCTGCCTTTTCTTGACATCGGGGACATTGAATGCAAGTGCTCGCGGGCGTCGCTCTTGAGCTAATGGCGCTTGTCGATGCAACCGGCTATCGTCCACGATGGTATGGCCGCCGTCTACTGGTCGTCCGACACCAACACATTGTCGCATGTGAGCCCGATTGCGATGGATGAAATTGCTTCAAAACGGGAGTCGGAACTAAGGCCGGGCGAATCGGATGGTGCTGATGCCACACTGGTTGCTGCGCTATCAGGGCCGGCTACGATGACACCGGTGGAAAAAGGCGGGATCGGCCAGGCCGGCAAAAGTTCACATGAACTCAAGGCGCTTCATGGACTGCGGTTCTTCGCAGCGTTTTGCATATTATTCTCGCACGCATGTTCCTGGCTGGCGAATTTTAAAGATAGCAAAACAATCTACTCGTTCGGGGATATCTTTACTGTCTTCGGCATGCCGCTGTTTTTCGTCCTGAGCGGCTTTGTCATCCACTATAATTATAGTCGCCTGTTCTCGACCATGCGGCCGCGCTGGGCGATTGTTGAATTCCTCGGTGCGCGTTTTGCCCGTATCTATCCGCTGTTCATCTGCTTTTTTCTGATCGGGATGGCCGTCGATGAAGTGCTTCTGTGGTACCCGGATCACAAGCTGAATTTGTTTCTTGTACTGGCTCATTTTTTGACGCTGACGCAGTCGTGGGTCTACATCGTTCTGTTTGGCGATCGGATGCTTCTCGACGGGCCGTTTGGCTTGAGTTGGTCACTGTCGACTGAATTTTTCTTTTACGTGTTTTATGTCCTTTTAGTGCTGCACCTTACGAGATTGCGCGGGATCATCAGTCTTCTCATGACCGCAGGCGCGATGTCGGTTTTGGTGTTGGCCGTATTTGCCTATGCAGCCGGCCACCGTGAAGCAATTGCTGCATTTGCCCGACAGCAGATGAATGACCAATTCGGACGGTCGGATCGCTCAGCCTTTTGGTGGTTCTTCTATTATTCCCCCTATGGCCGGGTTTTCGAATTCATCCTCGGCTGCCTGACCGCGCAGATCTACGCGCTGCTGCCAGAACGCCCGGTGTCGTCGCGTGAAGCGCGAGGAGGTCGTGTTTTGCTGATGGGGTCGCTGGTGTTTCTCGGAGCATTTGCGCTTACCTACCGGTTCGCGCCGTTTGGCCCGGTTGTCCAGATCTATGTGGAGCTGCTCAAGCTCAATTTCGTCTGCGCCGTCGCTATTGCCGCGGTCATCTTTTGTGTCAGCCGCTATAGGTCATCGGCTTTCGCTTTGATTTTGTCGACTCCGCTCATGGTCTCACTCGGGGATCTGAGTTACTCGATCTATACCGTTCATACCTGGACCTTGCGAATTTTCGAGCGGCCGCAAATGACATTCAGCACGGCACGAGGATGGGAAGCGGTCTTCAGGATCGTGCTAGCTATTGCCTTGACGATCATCTTGTCCACCGCAACTTATCGTTTTATCGAGGTCCCAGCTCGAGCTTGGCTACGCAAGGTGGTGGCGCGGCACCTGTTACGAAAATTTGGTGCCCGCGAGACCAATATGCTTTCGGATGTTCGAATCTATTCTTCGTCCGCTGCGATGGTCTTCGCCGTGTCGTTTGTCGTTATGATCGGTGGATTGTTGATCTATCAATTCCTGATCGTTCCGCACTACGCCCCCTATACGCGCTGAATACGCTCGGCTGGCGGCCGCTGCAGAACTTATCATTTTCGGTCTAGGACTAGTGTTGTGAAGTTCGGATTGAATTCGCATGGCTTCCCGAAAGTCTGCGATGGGTATTTTTCGCCGATGTGCCACATTAACTTGCGGTAGTCTGCCGAATATAGTTGAAGTGACTTCGAAGAACTGGACCGAGGATCGCTTGGCGATGAGGAATTTTAACGTGCAATCTGAGACCAATTGGCGAGCCTTCCTCGGTTACCTGTTCGGTTTGAACTCGGTCAGGGTTCTTTCGACGCTGATCGTCTGCGCTGCGGGCGTCTGGCTTTTCGTCAACGTCGAGATTCAACGTGATGACGATAACCCGACTGCCGAGCCATCCGCTCCGGTCACCGAGCCGGCCACCACCGCGATCGCCGATTTGCCCATCATGACCAAATCCGGGGAGTTTCCGGCGGCCTGGACCAACATCAGGGGACTCGATGTGAGCCCGGTTCGGGAAGAAGCCATCAGTCCGGGACAGCCTGTTCTCAAGCTCGTAGCTCTTGCGACCGGGGATGGTCATTACTTGAGCATGCGGGTTTCTTCGCTACACAAGGATATTGTTTATGCGATCGGGGTTTGGCTGAAACCTGACTCGCAAGCACTTGCATTCCTTCAGGTGAACGACCAGAAACCGACAAACTACGGATTGCTGTTCTGTAATCTAGCTGATCGCAGTATTTTGAAGGTGCAGCGCGATGTCGTTAGTCAGAAAATCGAGCCAGGTCGGGATGGCTGGCTCAAAGTGACGCTCGCCCTGCGCAACGCGGATGGCTATCTGGACGTAACGTTCGGTTTCGTCAGCCCTGGATATTCGACTGTATTCAAGGGGAATGGCCAATCAACACTGACTTTCGGTGGTATCGAAACGGTGCTGCAGAAATAACCTCGTACTGGCCGGATCTCGACAACAGTTCCGGCATGAGAATCGTCATGAGACTGAGAAGCATTTTAGCGATCGCGAGCTTCCTGCTTTATGCGACCGCGGCGGTTGTCGCGGTCCGGCAGGGGCCTTCAATATGGGCCGCTGAATACAGCGTGAGCCTTCCCGCGGCCATTTCCAACGTGGTGTACGGTGTCCAACTCGGACTGATCGACAGCAATGTCCTCGCCGAATTTCAAGGCACGTTCAACGCCGAGGGTGTAACTCCCCAGTCGGTTGAAAAGGCCGTGGACGCGGCGGCGCGCGGCGATCTTCGCCGCGGCGATAAGCTGACCACAACCGACGGCATCGGCATGGGACAAGTGCTATTTTTGGCCGCCGCAATGCGCCTGTTTGGCCCGCATCTTTCGTCCGTGTCCTATTGCTTCCTGCTTCTTATGGGATTTTCGACGCTGGCATTCATCGGCCGCTACAAGGACGACCGCTTGATTTTCGTCCCGTTACAGTTCTTTGCGCTCACCTGCATGTTGTTGACGCCGCTGCTTACAGACCCTGGCATTCGAGGCCAAGTCACGATTGGCGGAAATAGATTCTTTGGAATTCTCGGAATACTGCCAGCTCTACATCTTTTTTTCGAGTTAGCCGACTCGGCGGATCCGGGACGTAGTGAGGCTCGACAAAATTGGGCCTTGCTCGGTGTCCAGCTGTTCATCTTGGCGCTTACATTGTTAGTGCGCAGCGCCAATGCCTACATGCTGCTGCCGGCGGTTTGCGCTGGCGTATTCTCCGCCCTCCGCTTCCGTGACGATCGAACGGAGCGCCTCAGGCTCTACCGGAAATTCGGCAACGCGGCCATCCTGGGCATCGTTTTTACGTCAATCCTCATTGCGTGCGTACCCAACTATGTGAAATCCGGCCGCATCGGCGGCATTCTGTGGCACCGTGCCTTCGTTAGTTTTGTGATGCATCCGGAATGGCCGTTCGGCAACCTGCGAGATGTCTACCAATGCACCAAGTATATTCCCGAAGGGCTTCAACGAAACGGTAACAGCGATCGGAATGGGCATTGTATCTGGTGGGCATATGCGCCGAATCAGACTCGCACGGAGGCGGAAGTCCAAAACGGGACTTATGGTCCCGAGTATGAGACCGCGCTAAGAAGGGCGGTATTCTACGTGATCTTCTCGTATCCGCGGCAGGCGCTGCAACTTTACTTCTACTACAAGCCCGAACATATTTTGCAAACATTGAAAGCCGCCCTTGATTGGCAACTTGAGCGCGTCCCGCCCCCAATCTTGTTTTTGGTGGCCTGGCAGGCGGTACTTTTCGTTTGGTTCGTCGTCGTCAGTGCCGCGTCGACACCGTTCAGGGTATCAACGACGTTTGGCACACTCGCATTATTTTTTTTGTTCTCCACTGCGCCCCAGCTTGTGGCTTGGGCCTCGCTTTGGACCAGTGCGGATTTAATATTTTACATGTATGCCGCATTCGCACTCCTGCTGGGCCTCGCCGTTCAGACCGCTATGCGGATATGGCGGGCCCAACTCGGCAGTGCGTAATAATGGTGACTGGCAATACGTACGGTAGCCGACTGCAAGATTTTCAATGGCGCTGCGCCGTAGGAAGTCACGACAAAGTTCCTAAATCACCGTTGACGACGCATGATGCATTCGACGAAAGTAAGATAGAATGCGTCTAACGCCCATCGCACTGGCAATCTTAAGTTTTCTCATCGTCGCGCAGGGAATAAATGCCCTCGCGCTCAGATTGGGCTTCGGCGACAAATATGCGGTCGGCACTGCGCTCGATCGCGCAATTAGCGCGCCTGGCACAACGGTTCTTTTCGTTGGGACCAGCCGAGTCAAATATGGTCTTGATCCCATTCTCTTTGATGCCACCATGAAGGCAAAGGGATTTCATACGGTTTCGTACAACCTGGGAGTTCCTGCTCTGAGCTTCGTGGAGATGGAATATCTGATCCATGAATACTTTAAGCAGCGGCCGTGCTGTGTGAAATATGTCTTTCTGGAACCCGACATCATTCAGGAAGCTTCGCTAAGGGAGCCTAATTCAGTTCGATCGATACTCTTCTTCAATGCATCAAACGCGCTTAGAAATTTCACTTATATACTCCAGGAAAAAGAAACGCCGCCGCCTCCAGTAAGCAAGTGGATCCTCGCAAAGTATGTCCTGATACCGTTGTTCAGGCATTATACGAACGCAGGCATATTTCAGTCGTTCCTTGACGATACACACGACAATTTTCGTGCACAGGCGAGTTTGAACGGGTTCATTTCTTTGGCGGCATCGCACGATCGCCTGTCTCACAAATTTGAAGCCGATGCATCGCTGCGTTCCAAATACGATGAAATGTTGGGCGAATTGTCGGCCCCATATTCAGGCGCGCGCATATCGAACAAACAATTGGTAAGATTCTTGGATTTGATGGATTACATCAGATACAACGGGGCGAAACCCGTCGTGCTTCGGCCTCCGCAGCTCATTTATGCGTTGCACAGTGCCGCTGTGGTTGAGCGTATCCAGGCCGCATGTTCCGACGCAATTCCGGTTTTGGATTTTGGCCGTCCATCAGACAACGAGGAACTCTACGATCCACAAAATCGCGTTGACTACGATCATCTTGCCTTCGAAACGGCAGAGCGTTTTACGCAATTGGTTGCCGACAGATTCGCCGCGCTGCTCGATGCGGGCGCATTAGCCACCCAAACATCTTGCATGCACCGGGCGGCGCGATGATCTTTACCGACTGGACGTTCTTTGTCTTTTTCGCGGCCGTTTCCCTCGTCTATTGGGACATACCCTCCAACTCCTGGCGCAAAATCTGGCTGCTGGCAGCGAGCTGCGTGTTTTATGCGGCCTGGGACTGGCGATTTCTCGGCCTGGTCCTGCTTGTCATCGTCAACACTTACATCGTCACGCTCACGCTCACGCTCACGCGCAAAGCCGATGACCGCCATCGCCGCGCGATATTGACCGCGGGGATAGTCACGAGCCTTGGCGTGCTCGGCTTCTTCAAGTACTTCAACTTCTTTGCCGGCACGATCAGTTCGGTGTTCGGCGCGCCGCGGCTGGTGGTCGACATTCTTCTGCCGGTAGGTATCAGCTTCTATACGTTTCACTCGCTGAGCTACATGATCGACACCTACCGGCGTAAGATCATTCCGACACGAAACGTCGTGGATGTTGCCCTTTACATCTTGTTTTTCCCGCAGCTTGTGGCCGGGCCGATCGTCAGAGCAACCGACCTGTTACCGCAGATGCGCGAATTGCGTTCGCTCAGCGGCGTCGACGCGCGGCATTACCTGCTGATGTTTCTCGTCGGCTATTTCAAGAAAGCCGTGATTTCGGATAATGTCGTTCGTTTTGTCGATCCCTTTTTTAGCCATCCGGCGCAATATGGCGGCGGCGATGCACTGCTGGCAGTGCTGTCCTATACGACCCAAATTTACTGCGATTTTTCCGGCTACACCGACATGGCGATCGCCGTCGCCGGGCTTCTCGGCTACCAGCTCAAGCCGAATTTCAACCACCCTTATCTTGCGGCAAATCTGATCGACTTTTGGCGGCGCTGGCACATTAGTCTCTCATTTTGGCTGCGGGACTATTTGTACTTTCCGCTCGGCGGCAATCGCGGCGGATCGTGGATGCAGGCGAGGAACATCGCCATCACTATGTTACTCGGGGGCTTTTGGCACGGCGCGGCGTGGACTTTCGTTGCTTGGGGCGGCCTCCATGGTGTGGGACTGATCGGCTGCCACGCCTGGCGACGCTGGCAGAAACATTCAGACCGGGACGTTGGCGCCTATTCGCTTGCCGGGAATCTCATCACCTTCTCATGGGTAACTTTTGCCTGGATTTTTTTTCGCGCGACATCTTTTACGGACGCCCGGACGATAATCCAGTGTTTCGGCAGCTTCAGCTTACCCACGCTCGCCCCCTGGCAATATGCCGTTCCGGCGGCTGCCGCATTGGTCGCGCTCCATGTATCGTTCTATCGCCTAGACTTAAAAGCGATCGCAGCCAAAACTCATGACGGAGTATTCGCGGCGTTTTACGGCGCGGCCGTGGCAGTGCTTCTTCCATTTATCAACGTCAAGATGGAGCCTTTCATTTATTTTCAATTCTAGGGGGACGGTGCGATACTGTTTCTCGCCAATTGCGCAGCATTACTACCCATGTCGGTCAATTTGCGGGTTCCATCTCGGTGCCCACAAGTATGCATTCGTCGGTGGCAGCTGTTCTTGGCGGTCCCTATCAACAGTGTCGCTGCCACTCGAAGCCAGCTACAACGAGACGATGGCAGCACTGCGGAGTCTGGACAACTGCGCTTGTTAACTAATCGGCAGCTGTGTGACGCCGCCATTGGCCTATTAAATCCAACTTCACGCCACCCAGCGACGCAAAGGTTACCAGGCGAGCGAAGCGTCCGAAAAATACGCTCGGTCATACTCCCGATAAGATGCTCGACAAATGTTCAGGCTGCATGGTAGATACTTATGCTGTTCGCTGAGTTTGCGTAACGCAAAGCGTTATTCAATCGAGGAGAACGGTGATGCCACCCGCGAGAACTCTCCTGCTGATTTCAGTAGGAACGTGTATTGTAGTGGTTTCATTTGCCGCGACGACGTATTTTATGAATTTGGTATTGCCGAGATCGAATGTGTCATTCGATCAAACTGCAGTTTTACCGACAGCGACGCTTCGTCCGGTGCAAAGGGCGGTGAGCGAAAATTTGGTTTGGCCTAGCGAAGATTTTACAATTCCAAAATGGACGCGTAATCAAATCGCAACAGTCGAGCCGACTGCAGCGACAGCGCCGAATGGAGAGAACGCTGCGTCCTTGCTTATCGAATCAGCCGATAACGGGCGCCATTTCATCGGCACGAACGTTGCCGGAGTAACCCCGGGATCTATCCATACCTTTTCCGTCTATTTCAGGCCGACCGAGCGGTCAATCAGATTGGAATTTGCCGACAGTCCAAAGGGTAAGTATGGGAACGCGATATGTAATTTCTCCAAGGCGGACACTATCGGCAGCGTAGCGAAAGGCGGCGACACGATTGATGGCGCCGTCGAGCGAGTTGGCAATGGCTGGTACCGCTGTTGGGCTGCTATGCCTTTTGACGACCGCAACGCCAGTGTTGTCATAGAGCTCGACCAGAACGGAACGTTTCCTTACAAGGGTGACGGTCATTCAGGCGAATTGATTTGGGGAGCGCAGTTCGAAGTCGGTGGCCGCCCCACCGCCTACGTGGCGACAATCACAAGCCCATTGGCGAAAGTCCATTAGAATAAAACTAAATGATTGGCGTTGTCCTCGTCAGTTTTGCGGAACAGGAATACCGTAGATCAGTTGCGGGGCATCCGGTACACAAGGCCCAGTCTTCGGGATAACACAGAATGAAGATCGTCATTTTGGCCGGCGGAATGGGGACGCGGCTTGCGGAGGAGACGCAGATTCGTCCCAAGCCCATGGTGGAAATCGGCGGGCGGCCGATCCTGTGGCATATCATGAAAATCTACAGCCATCACGGCTTCAACGATTTCATCGTCTGTCTCGGCTACAAGGGTTATGTCATCAAGGAGTTTTTTGCGAATTATTTCATGCATATGTCCGACGTGACGTTTCACGTCGCCGAAAATCGCATGGAGGTGCATCGCCGTACCGCCGAGCCGTGGCGGGTCACTCTTGTCGATACGGGGGCCGACACGCAAACCGGCGGACGGATCAAGCGTGTTCTAAGCTACGTCGCAAACGACCCGTACTTTGCGTTGACCTACGGCGACGGCGTCGCCGATATCGACATCGCCGCAGAGGTGAACTTCCACAAGGCGCATGGCCGCAAGGCGACCATCACTGCCGTTCGTCCGGCGAAGCGGTTTGGTGCCATTGCCGTCGACGGCGACCGTGTGATGTCGTTTCGGGAAAAGCCGGATGACGATGGCGGCTGGATCAACGGCGGGTTTTTTGTCCTTTCGCCGTCGGTTGGCGACTTGATCGCGGGCGACGAGACGATCTGGGAACGCGAGCCCATGGAACAATTGACAGAGCGCGATGATTTGCGGGCCTATGTGCACCGCGGATTTTGGCATCCGATCGATACGCTGCGCGATCGGATGTATCTTGAGCGGGAATGGTCGAGCGGAAATCCGCCCTGGAGAGTGTGGTGATCGACGCCGGCTTCTGGCGCGGGCGCCGGGTTTTCCTGACCGGCCACACCGGCTTCAAGGGCGGATGGACGGCACTGGTGATGCGATCCGTCGGCGCCGACGTGACCGGCTTTTCGCTCGCGCCGGAATGCCGCGAGGGCATCTTCTCGGCGGCGGAGGTTTCTCAGGACGTCCGGCACGTCATTGGCGACATTCGTGATCCGCAGGCGTTGCGCGCCGCCATGGACGCGGCGCGGCCCGAGATCGTCATCCACATGGCAGCCCAGTCCCTCGTCCGGCGGTCTTACTTGGAGCCCGTCGATACCTATGCGACGAATGTCATGGGTACGGTCCACGCGCTCGAAGCCGTGCGCCAAAGCGCGGGCGTGCAGGCAGTCGTCGTCGTCACTAGCGACAAATGCTACGAGAACGTGGGTCACGTTCACGGCTACACCGAGGACGAACCGCTCGGCGGGTCGGATCCCTACAGCAACAGCAAGGCCTGTGCCGAACTTGTGACCCAGGCTTACCGGCGCAGCTTTTTCGACAACAGCTTTCCCCTGCCGGTCGCCTCGGCGCGCGCCGGCAACGTCATTGGCGGTGGCGATTGGGCGCAGGACCGGCTTGTTCCCGACGCAATGCGTGCTTTTCTCGGCGGCCGGACGCTCGATATTCGCAATCCGCAATCGTTGCGCCCCTGGCAGCACGTTCTCGATCCTGTCCTTGCCTATATGCTGCTTGCCGAGCGGCTCGTCGAAAACGGTGCGGCTTTCGCCGAAGCCTGGAACTTTGGCCCCGGCCCGGACAGCGAGATCGCGGTCAGGCAAATTGCCGACATGTTGGCGCGCGGCTGGGGCGACGGCGCCGCCTGGCGTCATGACCGGAGCCAGCATCCCGCTGAGTCCGCCTATCTCAAGCTTGATTGTGCAAAAGCCGCGGCGCGCCTCGGCTGGCGGCCATTGCTCAATACCGAGCGCAGCATCGATCTCACGCTCGATTGGTATCGGGCTTTTCAACGCGGTGCGAACATGCGACAGGTTACGCTGAGCCAGATCAGCGAGGTCGTTGCTGCGGCTCGAGGTGCCCGCGCGGCGGAGACCCTGTCTGCCGGCACCCATCCATCAGCGCCACCCTAGTCGTGGTAGAGGGCAGAACTCTCGACGATCAGATGCCAGCCCATCGCCAACCTACGCTATCACCCGTACGCTCCGCAGAGGATATCCG
>Ga0210405_10005439_pt1 | contig 11626 bp, 6 predicted proteins | sample IncBWH11MmetaG_FD_155492 | JGI IMG/M metagenome (GOLD analysis project Ga0210405, IMG submission 155492) | Forest soil microbial communities from Barre Woods Harvard Forest LTER site, Petersham, Massachusetts, United States - Inc-BW-H-11-M | ecosystem: Environmental > Terrestrial > Soil >... | reverse complement strand
CGGCGAGCTGATCTACACCTATGACACCCGGGGCGAGCGCACCGGCATCACCGCCCTGCTGCGCGACCTCAACCAGGCGGGCATCCGCTTCCGCGACCTGCACACGACGCAGAGCTCGCTCGAGGATATCTTCGTCGGTTTGGTGAGCGAGCGAAAATGAACTACCGCGCGGTCTACGCGATCTACCGGTTCGAGATGGCGCGCACGGGGCGCACGCTCATGCAGAGCATCCTCTCCCCGGTCATCTCGACCTGCCTCTATTTCGTGGTGTTCGGCGCCGCGATCGGCTCGCGCATCACCCAGATCGAGGGCGTGAGCTACGGCGCCTTCATCGTGCCGGGGCTGGTGATGATGATGCTGCTCACCCAGAGCGTCGCCAACGCGTCGTTCGGCATCTACTTTCCCCGCTTCATCGGCACGATCTACGAGCTGCTCTCGGCCCCGGTCTCGTTCTACGAGATCGCGCTCGGCTACGTCGGCGCCGCCGCCACCAAGTCGATCGTCCTCGGCTTGATCATCCTCATGACCGCCGGCCTGTTCGTGCCGCTGCGCGTCGCCCATCCGGCGTGGATGCTCGTCTTCCTCGTGCTCACCGCCGTGACCTTCAGCCTGTTCGGCTTCATCATCGGCATCTGGGCCGACGGGTTCGAGAAGCTGCAGGTGATCCCGCTGCTCGTCATCACGCCGCTCACCTTCCTGGGCGGCAGCTTCTATTCCGTGAGCGTGCTGCCGCCGGTGTGGCAGACCGTCACCCTGTTCAATCCGGTGGTCTACCTCATCAGCGGGTTCCGCTGGAGCTTCTTCGAGATCGCCGACGTGAGCGTCGGCGTCAGCCTGGCGATGACCGCGGTGTTCCTCGGCCTGTGCCTCGTGACCGTGTGGTGGATATTCAAGACCGGGTATCGGCTGAAGACGTAGAAAAAGATCATTCCCACGATTTGACGGCGAATCCATCTATGTCTCGGGCCGCGCAACCAATCGATGATGGACGCGCGGGAGAGCAAGACGGAGGAGGGGCGCCGTCATGAAAGTCGTGGCCAAAGCCATAATGACCAGCATGGTGAACACGTGCTGCGGAATGAATCCGAGATCGAAGCCGATATTGAGAACGATCAGCTCCATCAGGCCTCGCGTATTCATGAGCACGCCGATCACGCTCGACTCGCTCGGGCTGAGGCCGGATAGGCGGCCGGCGGCATATACGGAGGCGACCTTCCCCACGACCGCGGCGGAGAGGAAAATCGAGCACCACATCCAATCCGTCTGCGTGGTCAGGCCGAGTACGTTCGTACGCAGGCCGGTATAGGTGAAATACAGCGGCACAAAAAAGACAGCGACGAACTGGCCGATTTGGTGGCGCCACGCCGCGACGAAGGCTGGATGCCGGTGGAACAGCAATCCGGCGGCGAACCCGCCGAAGATGGCAAATATTCCCAGGAGATGCGTGCAAATCCCGAACCCCAGGACCATGGCGATCACGCTCGTCATCAGGCCGGGCGAAATCCGCCCGCCGTCCATGGGAAAGATGCGCAATAGCCCGTTGGTCCACGCGGTGCCGGCAAGCCTGAAGACCACCGCAAAGGCGACGATGCCGACAACCTGCAACAGGCTGCCGATCGCCGAAAAGTGCATGGTCGCATAGGCCGACACCCCGGCGAGCAGCAACCAGCCGACGACGTCGTTCACGGCTGCGGCGGAAATGGCAATAGTGCCCACTGCGGTTGGCGTCAGATCGAAGTCGCGCATGATGCGGCCGAGCACTGGAATGGCGGTGATTGCAAGTGCCACGCCGATGAACAGGCAGTACGGGAGGACTTCCACCGAGGGGGCCAGGATCGGCGCGGAGATCGACCCGATCAGCAGGCCGAGCCAAAACGGCGCCATGATGCTTGCTACCGATATGGCGATAACCGCCGTCTTGTTGCGCGGCTGTGCCAAATGCCCGAACTCGAATTCGCTTCCAATCTGGAACATGAGAAAAATCAAGCCGATCTGGCTCATTATAGTGATCGGCAACGCGGCGATCGGGCTGAACAGAAAATGCGACACGCCCGGCAGCGCATGACCGAGCAGCGATGGACCGAGCAGCAGGCCGGCAAGGATTTCACCGACGACGGCGGGCTGCCCCATTCGGCGCAACGCAATGCTCGCGCAGCGAGCCGCCAGTATGATGACAATCAACTGAAGCAGCGTCGCGAACAGGATATCTTCCGCCTGCTGCGCCGGCGCGGCGATCGCGTGGTCCATGATGACCTGCTCCGAGGAAAGCGAGGTTTCTCCGCTTCGCAAGAAAATCCATCCGCTTCATTCCGGGGCGCGCGCTGCGTTCGGCGTCGTTGGCCCGTCATGCACGCGGGTCAGAAAGGCTCCGGATTCCAGAACCAGAAACCGGACCTGACAAACGACAGCTTCAAGGGCTCTCCCGGCGTGCTTTCGATGAATGCGCCATTGAGAGTTATTTCCTTCGTCCGCCTGTTCAAGGTAAGCTCGATGATCCCCTTTCCGTGCTCCAGCAGCGACGTCGGATCCGTTCCGTCAATGCGATACACCCACATGAGCTGAATGGCATTAGGATCGGACAGCGTGAACCCGGCCAAAAAGTTCCGCGAGACGGCTTCCGGAGTCCGCAGGATCAATTCGAGCTTGCTCCAGGTCTGCTTGATTACGAGCTCCGCAGTCACCGTCTGTTGTTGTCCCTGGACCGCACGCGACAGGTTGCCTTTCCAGTAACCGGCGAGATTGGGGATTCCGCTGTTGAGAAGGCGGATGACCGGAAGCTTCCAAAGCATCGCATCGAACAGCCAGAACAGGCACGCGTAGAACATCAACGTGCTCGGCGCGACGATCCAGGGATATGCGGGAAGCCTGTTCTGAAGAGCGAAGGCCAGGATGATGCTGAGCACGGCAAGGATCGCGAAAACCGTACGCATGCGAAAGTTCACGTCTTCCGTATACATGGTCATGATAGGTACCCTCCCTGCAGCTCGCTGAATCCGGCGGATGTCTTCGAGGCTTTATGCGTGCCTAAGCAGCCGGACCTTTCGCGCCATTTCGTCGCGCGATGCCACGCGCACGTTCTTGGCCAGCCGCATCCGTTTCAGCAGCCAGATCGCATACCAGGCGATGTCCAGCTGATACCATCTCAGGCCTTGACGCGCCGAGAAGGGAAATGCGTGGTGGTTGTTGTGCCAACCTTCGCCAAAGATGATGAGCGCCACGAAGAGGTTGTTGGTCGAACGATCGGCGCCCACGGTGCTGTAGGGGCGGGTGCCTGCGAGATGGCACAAGGAATTGATCAGCCCGAATGCCTGCACCAGGGCGACACGATTGAGCAGGCCGACCCACACCAGAAAGCACACCGCGTTATACCAGTCGAATCCGGCAAATCCCGCCCCGATCAGCCCTCCGGCGATGAAGCAAACGACCAGCAGGCAGAAGGCCGTCAGATAGTCGTGCGCTTCGCTGTCCATCCACAGGTAGATCGGGTCATGAACGAGGTCGCGCGCCATTCGTCGGTAGACTCCGGGATCCCAGACATCTTTTCGGCGGCGTTGAATCCAGCCGAAGTGGACGTGCCAGAGCCCCTCTTTCGGGGTGTGCGGATCCCTGTTGGGCACATCGACATGGAGGTGGTGCAGGCGATGCATCGCCACCCAGAAGATCGGTCCGCGTTGGATGGCGAGGTAGCCGCATATCGCGATCGCATGCTCCAACCACTGCGGCACGCGGTATGAGCGATGAGCGAACAGGCGATGATAACCCATCGTGAGACCGAGGCCGCAAATCGTGTACATCAGCAGGAACGCGACGATCGCCGACGTCGAGTGATACCAAAACGGCAGAACAACCGCTCCGGCGGTAGATGCCAGGTTCAAGACGGTGAATGGAATGTCGACCCTTGTCGCGGCGACGTCCGTGCCGGCTTTTGCCGATGCGCGCATGAGGAATGCCGCCTCTACCGTCCCGGCTTCACCATCCTTGCGACGAAATGCCCGCATCCAGCACGAGGACGCTTCCGGTGAAAGCCTTGACCGGTTCGCTCAACAGGTAGGCAATGAAGTGCGAAACGTCGCGATGCTCGCACAATCGTCGCTGCGGGGTCGCTGCCGTCCACTCGTCGATCAGCCGCTTGCTGTCAGGCCACTTCCTCAGCAACTCGCCGTCGATCGGTCCGGGGGATACGCAATTGACTTGAATGTTGTATGGCGCGAACTCGATCGCCAGCGCGCGGGTCAGCGACTCGACGGCGGCCTTGACGGCGCCCATGCAGCCGAAATACTCGACATATCCATGGGCGGCGGGCGAGGAGAGCGTGATGATCTTGCCGCCGCCGGATTTCTTCATCATGCTCGCCGCTCTCAGAGCGCCTTGGTGCAGGCCGACGACGTTCGTGCGGAACGCTTTCTCCCAATGTTCCACCGTCAGGTTCTCGACGGGAGCAAGCATTCCGTTGGACGCGTTGGAGACGAAGAAATCCAGCGTATGATACCGCGCCTCGATGTCGTCGAACATGCGCTGCACTTGAGCGGGGTTGGCCATCGAACCCCACAGATGCAATGCATCGCCGCCCGCTGCCTTGATCTGCTCGGCAGTTTCGTCTCCGGAGTTTCGCGAGTGGAACGAATTCACGACCACGGTAGCTCCCAGCTCCCCCAGGTAAACGGCGATGTCCTTGCCGAGGCCGCGGCCCGAACCGCTGATGAAGGCGACTTTGCCGAGGAACGGCTTCAGCTCGGGAGTGAGCGTCGCGAACGTTTCGGACCGACGATCATGCGCCGCGGCTGCGGCTATCGCGGGCGCCCCGGCGCCGCCGCGGGTCGGTTGCGAGACCGGGGGGACGGCGTTGCGCAGCGTAATCGGGGCGGAACTCTCGCGTGCCGATAGATAGTCTTCCAGCGCGTCGCTGATGCTGCCGATCGTCTTCAACTTCTCGGCAGGGACGTCCAATTTCTCGGGCAGCTGGTAGCGCTCGCGCAGAACCGAGAAGACCTCGCCCAGCTTCACCGAGTCGATGCCGAGGTCCTCTTCCAGGCTGGCGTCGGGATCGAGGATCTCCGGAGGGTAGCGCGTCACGTCGGCAAAAACCTGACGCACGCCGGCGCTGACCGTCTCTCGGTCGATCGCCTGGGAGGCGCCATTGCCGGGCACGGCCGGCGTCGTCCGCTGCGCCGATGAAAGCTGTTGCTCCGGCCGCGCGGCCGACAGGTACTCGTGCAGGGCGTCGCCGATGCCGGCGATCGTCTTCAGCCTGTGGACAGGGATATCGAGCTTTTCCGGGAGATGATACTGCTCCCTGAGCACCGAAAAAATCTCGCCGAGCTTCACCGAATCGATTCCCAGGTCGTCTTCCAGGCTTGCGTCGACGTCGAGGATTTCGATCGGATAGCGCGTCACCTCGGCAAAGACCTCGCGCACGTGGGCGAGGACGGCCTCGCGACCGATCGTCGCGCGAGCGCCGTTCCCGGCAGCGACGACAGGCGTCGGCGGGGCGGACGGCAAACGGTCGCTGCGGGGCGCAGACGACAAGTACTGCTGCAAGGATGCGCTGATGCCGCCGATCGTCTTCAGTTTCTCGGGGGCGATGTCGATCTTGTCCGGCAGGCGATACTTTTCCCGGAGCACCGAGAAAATCTCGCCCAGCTTGACTGAGTCGATACCGAGATCGTCCTCTAAATCTGCCTCGAGATCCAGGATGTCGGCCGGGTACCGCGTCACGTTCGCGAATACATCGCGAACCTCCGCGGCGAGACTTGGGGCGATCCCCATGGTCAGTCTTCCTCCTGAACTCTGAGAGCAACGAGAATTGCCTGGGCGGAAGCCGCGATCGCCGCTTCCGCCGTTCCAATCCGTCCGGCGTGGCGAATTTTCACCTGCGCGTTGAGCAACGCCGTGCCAGGTTGTCCGGGGCGCAAGATGCCGGACAGAGCGCTCGCATGGCAGATCGGCTGGATTTCGATCAGCGGCACCTGCAGGACGTTGACCTCGGCGGACCGGCGAGACTTCAGCGCCGCTTCCTTCAGGCACCATAGGAGCGTGTAGACGCGGTCCGGGTCGACCGATTCGGATCGGCGCAGGGTCTCCGCCCATCGCCGCTCCGACCGCGAAAAGTTGCCGCGGTAGAATGCCGGGTCGCGCCGACGGGGAATTTCGACGTCAAGCCAGACCGGGACCGCGTCGGTCAGGCATGCACACGTCAAGCCGGCGGTATGCGACAGCGAAACGCAAACCGACTGGGGACATCCGATCCAGCTGAGTTGCGGAGCGCCGACCCGCGTGCAAGGCGGCGGTAGAACCTCGATCTCGCGGTAAGCCCAACGTGGGAAATCCTCGAGCAGGGCCGCATCCAGGGAGCAAAGTCGCGGGCGCCACGAGAATCCGGCATCGGTCGCGCCGCCGCCGAGCGCGGCGAGGAATTGATACTTCGCCGCGAGCCTTCCTCCGAGCCATCCTTTGCGGCGCTCCTCGTTCCTGATGGCCTCCCAGCGAAGGCGCTCGTTCGACGTCAGCAGATCGACGCATCCCTGCTCGTTCAGGTGACGCGTCGCCATCACGCCGATGACATCCGAGTGTTGCAGCATGCTACATCGATCCACGGCCGTCCTGGACGCTGCTCTCGACTTCGCCGAAGCTGTGGCACACGCCGTTTTCGACGACGAGCAGGACCCTGCCCGTCGAATCGCTGAGCTCGATCGGACCGACGTGCAGGAGGTTGCCCTCAGCCCGCGGATTTGCGCCGCGGAACATCATGGTCTCGGTCAATTTCGGCCAATCGAATGCGGTGTAATCGAAATAGACCCGCATCAGCCCGCACCGCTCCGGGACATAGACGCCCAGCGTCCGGTCACCGACCCACTGGACCGTACCGAAGCGCCAAAACGCATCGACCAGGATCATGTTCGGCAGCAGGTAGCCGTACTTCGAGTCCGGGTAACGCCAATCCGCCAGTTTATAGCTTCCGGTCCGCTGATCCGGCCCGACGCGGATTTCGCGCGTGCTTGCGAACTGCCCGTTCAATTGAACGTTCGATCCCGGGAGCACGTAGGGGTCGGGGAGACGTCGGCCGTCTATCGATTTCGCCGCGAACAAATTCGCGGGTGGTTTCGGCAGACTTGCCGACATGCGGATCACGGTTTCGTTGTGGACGATGTCTTTCTGCAGCATCGTCCCCGACTTATGGACGAAGTCGGAAAGTATCCGCACGTGAATGGCGGTATCCGCGTCGCTCTCGGAAATGACGCGGGCATGAACCCGGATCTGGGCCTCGCGGTCGGGCGGGATTTTGACGAAGCGACGATAATGCGTGTTCTCGTATGCGGTGATATTGAGCTCAGGGCGCAATTTTTTGGCGGCGTCCGCCACGATGCACGTCATGAACGCCGCGGGCAGCGTAGGCGCGCCGTTGATCCTGTGATCATGCAGAAACGGCGCGTTATCCATGGTCACGGACCACTCGAAGGTCTGTTCCCGGCGCGGCTGCGCTGCAGGCGACACAGGGGCAGGCCGCGGAGCCAGGCCAGGTTTCGGGGCCGGGCCAGGCTTCGGCTTCGGGGCCGGGCGGGGATCTGCGATCGGAACGCCGTAATACTTGATCTCTCCTTCGGCCAGGAGAATGTTGATGGCGGCGGCGGGCGTGCCGCTCATCATTTCGGCAAATAACGCGCGGCCTTCCTCGCGTGTTACGCCCCGCAGGCGCCGATTTGCCGCCAACGCGGCAAATTCGGAGCCCCGCGTCATTCCTATCCCGGCCCAACCGAGCCAGCCCATCGACGACCAGTGGCTTCCGCCCGCCGGATCGTTCTGCCAGGCGGCAATCCGATTGAGCGTCTCGTTGGCGGCCCCGTAATCCGGCTGGCCGTCGTTGCCCATGTAGCTGAAAGCGGACGTCAACAGGTGGTAGTGGACCGGGCGTCCCTTCGCGCGGCGCGCGACGGCGGCATGGACGTGACGAAGGCTGGCGAGTTTTGCAGCGATGATGCGGCGAAAATCGGCCAGCGTCTTCTTCGTGAGCATGCCGGAGATCTGAATGCCGGCGCCGTGCAGCACCAAATCGAGTCTGCCGTACCGCTGATACACGGCATCGACGATCCGGTTCACCGCGGCGGGGTCGCTGAGATCGGCGCTCATGTATTCGAACTTGCCGGGGAGCGCCTGCAACTCGCGAATCGTTCGGCTGAGCTCGTTCGCGGCCTGATAGGCGGCGAAGCGCCGCTTCAGGTCCCGCATCTTCTGGCTCGGATCGCGAGCGAGTTCCTCTCGGTAGAATCGGCTTTCATAGTCCCGCAGCTCGGCGTCATCCATCGCGAGGATTCGATCCGGAGCCGCGTTGACGTCGGTTCGCCCGGCGGCGACGACCGTGCAGCGGAAGCGAGCGAGCAGTTCCTCGACCAGGACGGCCGTGACGCCGCGCCCTCCGCCGGTCGCCAGTACCACCGACTGCTGATCCAGGAACGGCGCTCGATCGCGGGCGAGGTGTTCCACCGGTCTGAGCTTGAGCACGTGGCGTGCGCCTTCGACGTAGCAGACCTCGCCGCTGGCTTCGCGTGCGCCGGGCTCTCCAAGCTCTCCAAGCTCGGTCTCGACCTGGCGCAAAGCCTTCAGCGCGTTCGCTTCGTCGGTGTTGACGACGATCAGGCGAGCGGCGGGCAACTCCCGCGCCAGCGACTTGATGAAGCCGGACGTGAGGCCCGTGCAGGGATCGGGAGAGTCGCGTTTGATCGGCCCGATCGACAAGCTGATCACCGACAGGCGGCCATCCCGGATCCTCTCGTAATCCTGCCGACAGACGGCGAACAGCAACTCCAGCACGCCCAGCGCGTCAGCCGGCGCGCGCTCCAGGAAGGGGAGCTCGTCGCCATTGCCGAAGACCTTGATTGCCAGGACAGTGTCGTAGTCGAGCGTCGCGAGCCGGCGCATCGAGTCCATCATGCGCTCTTCGCAACTCAGATCGATCGCGATGTCGGAGCCCGCGGCAAACGGCGCGGGCAGCACCGCCGTGTAGTTCAGCGCATCCAGGATGCGGGATTGCCTGAGAGCGGACCAATGCGCCGGTTGATCCATGACCAGGAGAAGCTTGCGATCTTTCAGCGTACCGGGATGACCGGCGGCCGGCTCGGGAACCAGCACCGGCGTGTGCCGCAGGATCGGAGTCCCCTGTACATAAGCGTAGATCTTCGCGGCTTCCGGTTTCGCGTCCGGCGCGGGATCGGGAGGCTGCAGATGAACCGGTGGCGAGATGACCATCGTGCGCGCATGTCCCGACGCACATGGCCGTTCGCCGACGGCGTACGCGGCCCCACGCGCCGCGACACCGTCCAGTGCCTGCAGAATCTCGATCACGCCACGGGCGGCCCGATAGTCCGGCGCAGCCGCCGGACTATCGGCCTTGCGGGCGCTTCCCGCTTCCCGCTCGTTCGCTGATGGATTGAGCGTCGCCAGCACCGGAAATTCGTGCTCGTGCGCGGTCGCCTCGGTGGTCAGCGCCAGCAGAAACGCCGTCTCGCCAAGCGATGCGTCGTGGTCGTTGACCGTGTTGGCCGCGCCGGCGAACACCAGCTTGCAGTCCCCTTGCGCGAGCAGTTGGCCGGCAACGGCAATGGCCTCGAACAGCGAATTGTCGGCGCTGTCGATGACCATGCTCGGACCCTTGAGGTCGAACAGGCTGCACACCCTGCTGGCGGCGATATTCGGCATCAGCCCAGGCAACGTGTAGGGTCCCGACGGGGGATGGGTGTTGCGAATCTGAGCGGCAAGCTTGCCCATGAGCCGCGCGGCGTGGCGGCCGGATGGCGACGACATTGCATGCCCGTTGTCCAGCAGGCGCGCGAGGCGGTCGAGAAAGATGCGTTTGTTGGCCCGGGCGCCGCGTTCCGTTTTGGCCTCGAGGCCGACCACGACCCCGATCTCGTCCCGCAGCCGCGTCCAACTCGAAGGCAGCCGATCGAAGATTTTCTCTGCCGCCAGGGCGAGGAGAAATTGGCTGGCGTCCATGTGGTCGGTCACGTCCGGCAGAAGAATTTTCTTCTTGGGCAGAGGCAGCGCGGTGCGGGAGAAACGCTGCCGGCCCGAGGGCCGGTCGCTCGCCAACTCTTGCTCGCCGGGAAAAAGGCTGCCCACGCCGACGATGCAAAGGCGCTGCGGCTGCGGCTGCGGAAAACGCCTCTCGCACAGGCGGCGATGATAACGTTCGTCGAACTCCTCCAGAACCAGGTGGGCGTTGGTCCCGCCGAAGCCGAACCCGTTTATGCCGGCCCGTCTCGGGCAGCCGTTGCTGTTCCGTGGCCACTCTCGGCTTGTCTTGGAAATGTTGAAGGGCGAATCGTCGAGCGCCATGCCCGGGTCGGGTGCGTTGAAATTATACTGCTTCGGAACGACGTGCGCGTTGAAGGCCTTGCAAACCTTGATGATGGATGCAGCGCCCGAGACCCAGCCGGTATGACCGATCAGGGCCTTTACGCTGCCCAGTTCGATGCGCGGCAAATCCGGCCGCCGGTCGGCGAACACATCACGCAGCGCGGACAGTTCCACCCGATCGCCGACTTGGGTCGCAGTGGCGTGGGCCTCGATATATTGAATGGTGTCCGTGCGGACGCCGGACTGGCGCAATGCCCGCCGCAACGCGAGACTCTGTCCTCCGGGTTGCGGAACGTTGATCGAGGGGCTTTTGCCGTCGCTCGACAGGCCGATGCCGCGAATCACGCCGAATATCTGGTCACCGTCCGCCAGCGCATCGGGCAGCCGCTTGAGGGCGAGAATGGCTGCGCCGTCCCCGAAGATCACTCCGTCCGCATCCTTGTCGAGCGGTCGGCTGCCGGTCGGGCTCAAGCCGCGAAACTGGGCGAACAGCGTATTGTTGGCGGGGCCGGGAGCGAACACGCCGCCGGCCAACACCAGGTCGGCGTCTCCGCACAGAAGAGATTTGACGCCGAGGCTCACGGCGTACAATGACGACGAGCAGGCGGAATCGATCACGTAGGTCTTCGTGCCTCCCGGCAGGAATCGATCCACGACGGCCTGGTACGCACGATGCTGCGACAATCCCCGAGCCTCGCCGCGACGGTGTCCGCAGGCTTCCTCCAGCGTGCGCAGGAAGGACGACCGGACGTCGGCGGGCTCGTCCAGCCTGTCGACCTCGTCCTGTAGGCTGTCGACCAGCGTTGCTTCGTCGAACTCGCTCGAACCGTCGGCCGTCGCGCCCAGGATACATTGGACTCGACCCGCATCCGCGGCTTTGCCGGGCACGGCGGAGAGGCTCTGCCCAAGCGCCAAGGCCAGGAGTTTCTGTCCCCTGGTCAGCACGTCGAACTCCGGCTCCGGCAGCACCGCGCCCAGTGCTGCGGCGTCATAGACGATGTCGACGATGGAACCGTTCAGCAGCGTGTAGGTCTTGTCGGGGACGATGCTCGTTGCGGCGTCCGCCGCTCCTGCCATGAAGTCATGACGGGCATTCGCATCGAGCGCGGCGAGGTCGACGATGCCGCTCACCCCGTCCTTGATGTTCTGCCAATAGTGCTCGGGATTGCGGGCGCCGGGCAGAACGCAACCCATTGCCACGATCCCGACCGGGGTCAGCAACGCCTGCTCCTCGGGAACCGATGGCAGCTCGCCGGCGGATGGAATTGGATCCTCG
>Ga0210405_10005438_pt1 | contig 11626 bp, 9 predicted proteins | sample IncBWH11MmetaG_FD_155492 | JGI IMG/M metagenome (GOLD analysis project Ga0210405, IMG submission 155492) | Forest soil microbial communities from Barre Woods Harvard Forest LTER site, Petersham, Massachusetts, United States - Inc-BW-H-11-M | ecosystem: Environmental > Terrestrial > Soil >... | reverse complement strand
CCGTGAGCTGTTATCCTGGACGCTGTCGCACGGCGCATAAAGCGAACCTTCGATTTTAGAGCAGACGTTTATGAAAGAACCGGTTTACATAGTGGACGGTGTCCGAACTCCGTTTGCCAAAGCGGGTACAACTTTGGCAGATATCGAGGCGGTCGAACTGGGTAAGGCTGCTGTCGGGCTTCTGGTAGCTCGCACTGGAATCGATCCGTCAAAAATCGAAGAGGTCATATTCGGTTGCGTAGGCCAACCGGCCGATGCGGCAAACGTTGGTCGAGTGATTGCGCTGCGAGCCGGCATACCGGAGTCGGTCCCGGCTATTACGGTTCATCGCAATTGCGCTTCAGGGTTCGAGGCGGTTACTCAAGCTGCGGAAAAGATGCTGGTCGGACGCGGCGACATTTTTGTCGTAGGTGGGGTCGAAAGCATGTCGCAGATTCCGTTGTTATATTCCTACGAAGCCGCCAAGAAGTTTGGGGCGTTCGCACGAGCCAAGAATCTTTCCCAGAAACTAGGCGTGCTGAGCAGTTTCCGGCCGACGGATTTTCAACCGCGAATCGGTCTCCAGCTTGGACTCTCCGACCCGGTCTGTGGGTGTAACATGGGCCAAACGGCGGAGAACGTCAGCCGCGACTTTAGCATAACGCGGGAAGAGCAGGATACATTTGCCATGAGGTCCCATCACAAGGCTGTCGCAGCTCGAGAAAAGCTGAAACAGGAGATCACACCCGTGTATTTACCGAAGGCGAAAAATGGCCGGACCTTCATGGACCAGGACAACGGTCCGCGGGAAAATCAAACGATGGAGGCTTTGGCTAAACTGAAGCCGTTCTTTGAACCGGATACCGGAACGGTGACAGCTGGTAATTCCTCGCAGGTTACGGATGGGGCCTCGGCTCTGCTGCTAATGACCGAACGCGCGCTGAAGGAATCCGGATTAACTCCGCTCGGTCGCCTCGAGGGTTACGCTTACGCCGGGCTGGACCCTTCGCGCATGGGTCTCGGCCCGGTCTACGCAATTCACCGTGCGGAACAGAAGACGGGCCTCAGCCTCAAAGATGCCGATATCATCGAAATCAACGAGGCGTTCGCCGCTCAGGTGATTGGCTGTCAAAAGGCAGCAAAATTGGAAACTTATTCACGGAAGCATCTTCAACGCGAAACAGCGCTTGGGGAGATTCCGGACGAGATTCTGAACGTCAACGGAGGCGGAATTGCTCTCGGACACCCGGTTGGAGTGACCGGATCCCGGTTGGTACTAACCGCGCTGAAAGAACTGCACCGACGAAATGCCAATCGCGCGCTGGTCTCGCTATGCGTCGGAGGCGGGCAAGGTGGCGCGCTCTGGTTAAACCGGAGCTGAGAGGAGATTGCTGCCATGAATCAAAATATTCAACGCGAAGTATCAGACTCCCGGATAGCGATTCTCACTTTTGACCGACCCGACTCGACCGCCAACATCTTCGACGAACTGACTCTCCGCGAACTTAGTGAACACTTGAATTTCCTCGAGTCGGAAAAAGGCCTTAAAGGTCTGATTATTCGAAGCGCGAAACCGAAGATTTTTATCGCAGGTGCAGATCTAAATGGCTTTGCCCAGGCCATGAGTGCGGAGCACATCGCGGTTTTGATCGAACGAGGTCAGCAGACATTTGATCGAATTGCCCGTCTCCCCTACCCGACGGTTGCCACTATTCACGGTGTCGCGCTTGGAGGCGGCTTTGAGATCGCCTTAGCGTGTGACTACCGTATTGCCTCGTCCGATTCCGCGACAAAAGTTGGACTGCCGGAAACGAATCTCGGAATTTTGCCGGCGTGGGGAGGCTCAACTCGGCTGCCGAAACTGATCGGTTTGCCGAACGCGCTGGAGGCAATCCTGACCGGGCGTCAGTATGCCGCAAAACAAGCTCTTAAACTGGGGATGGTAGATTCGGTCGTCCACCTGGAGCGATTACCGGGCGTGGCGAACAGGATGATTCAGGAAAGCGAAGGCAAAAAGCGATCCTATAAACTGCATATCGCGAATCGGCCGCCCGTGTCGCAATTCATCAAATCCCAAGTCGAGAAAAAGACATTAGCGAGGACGCGAGGACATTACCCGGCGCCGCTTAAGGCCCTTGAGGTAGTGTGCGCCAGTCTTAACGTCTCCCACGAGCAGTCGCTCGCCAATGAGAAGAATTACTTCGTTGAATTGGCTCTCACCGAGACCGCACAAAACCTGATCGGGCTCTTCTTTCTTCAGGAGCGTGCCAAGAAAATCAAACCTGATCTTCAACCAGCGGCGGTAATGCCGGCGAAAACGATAAAGAGAGGTCTGGTCATTGGTGCCGGGCTGATGGGGGCCGGCATTGCGCAATGGCTGAGCAGTCGCGGAATTCGCGTTCTGCTCAAAGACGTCGGACCGGCGCCATTAGGGAAAGGAATGCAGGCCATCGCAAAAATTTACCGGGAAGCGGTTAGACGTCATCTGTTCTCGGAAACAGAGGCACGTAATGGCTATGATCGGATACTTCCGTTTTTTGAGGAGATCCCGCTCCGAGATGTGGACGTAGTGATCGAAGCCGCCGTCGAAAAGCTAGAACTGAAGCAGGCAATCTTCGCTGACCTGGAATCAAGAGTTTCACCCGGGACCCTTCTGGCGTCGAACACTTCTGCTCTTTCGATCGACGCAATTGCGTCATCACTCGAACATCCTGAACGGGTGGTCGGGATCCATTTCTTTAACCCGGTGCATCGGATGCAGCTGGTAGAGCTGGTTCGCGGCACAAAGACAGATGCGGCGAGCCTGCACACCGCGTTAAAGTTCGCAAAGCGAATTGGCAAGCTGCCGGTCCTGGTCAAGGATAGCCCTGGATTCCTCGTAAACCGGATCCTGTTGCCCTACATGGTTGAAGCGGTGCGCTTATTTGCTGAGGGCCATCGAGTTGAAACGATCGATCGTGTGATGCTCGATTTCGGGATGCCCATGGGCCCGTTGCGACTAATCGACGAAGTCGGTTTGGACGTCTCCGAACACGTAGCGAAAGACCTCGAGCAACGTGTAAAACATCTGGCACCGCTTAACGACCTGCTCAGCAAGATGGTCCAGAAGGGATGGCTCGGCCGGAAGTCCGGGATGGGTTTTTACAAATATGGCCCCGGCGACGACCGGAAGGTAAATCCGCAACTAGGCAGCTTTCAGCCAGCCGAACCAACGACGGTGAATGAAGGTGATCTGCGTGATCGGCTGGTTCTCCTTATGGTCAATGAGGCAGCGCGTACCCTCGAAGAGAAAGTGGTCGACGCTCCGGAAGATGTGGATTTTGGCATGATCATGGGAACCGGCTGGGCGCCCTTTCGTGGAGGTCCGCTTCGATTTGCAGATCATCTCGGCCTTCAGACGGTGCTTAGCCGGCTGAATAATCTCCGGGACCGCGTAGGTTCTTATTTCGAGCCTAGTTCCCTTCTCATCGATAAGGCAACCCGCGGCGAGGGTTTTTACCCACAAAAAAAGTCGGCTTTTCCGGTCCAGTCCGAAACACAAACTTTAAAGGGCGAAGATGAAAGAGATGCTCGAGAAGCCTCTGCCGGTCAATAAAGAAACCCCCGCGACAGTCGCAGGGCCGACTTATCCGCCTATCGAAAGAAGAGCTGCGACCTTCGACCCCAAGGTGTTGCAGTGCCTCCTGGACGGCGACAATGCCGAAATCCGAAATTCGGTCAAGCAGCTCATCACTCAGCCTGAGTTCCGATACTACGACGGGAATGATGTGGCATCACAGAGGAGAAACGTCTTAGCTTGGACCAAGCGGATTGCCGATACCGGAATCGGGCGAATCTTTTTGCCCCGTTCAGTGGGAGGCGACGAGAATGTTCCCAAGTTCATGGCGGCGTTTGAAACGCTCACATTCCACGATATTAGCCTCGTTATTAAGTTGGGCGTGCAATTTGGCCTTTTCGCGGGAAGCATTCAGCAGCTTGGCAGCGAATACCACCACCGGAAATATCTGCCAGATGCCGCGGCAGCAAAGTTTATGGGCTGTTTCGCCATGACGGAGATCGGTCATGGTTCAAATGTCAAGGACCTGGAGACCACTGCTGCTTATGACGGAGGGAGCGATTGTTTCATCCTCCATAGCCCAACCTATTCTGCGGGTAAGAATTTCATCGGAAACGCCGCCGATGACGGGCGGTTCGCTACCGTGTTCGCGCAACTGGAGGTAAACGGTCAAAAACATGGCGTGCACGCCTTTGTGGTCCCGATTCGAGACGAAAATGGGAACCTGCTCGCGGGAGTTACGACTGAAGATAACGGATTAAAAATGGGGTTAAACGGGGTGGATAACGGTCGGATGTGGTTCGACCACGTTAAAGTGCCGCGAGTCGAAATGCTGAATCGATTCGCGAACGTTACAACCGACGGCCAATATCGGAGCGATATTCAAAGCCCGCATGCGCGCTTTTTCACGATGATTGGAACGCTCGTCAGCGGTCGGATTAGCATCTCGACCATCGCCAATAGCGCGGCCAAGAGTGCGCTGACGATCGCCATCCGGTATGCCGCACGCCGGCGACAGTTCGGTGCGCCGAAGGCAAGTCAGGAAACCCTGCTCTTGGATTATCCCGCTCACCAAAGGCGGCTCTGCCCGCTTCTTGCGAACGTCTTCGCACTCGACTTCGCCCTCAAGCATCTGATCGAAGAGAGGGCAACGGTCGAGACGGGCAACTCACGCTCACTCGAAACCTCGGCGGCCGGACTGAAAGCGTTCACCACTTGGAATACCACTCAAACGATCCAGACCTGTCGCGAAGCTTGCGGCGGGGAGGGATACCTGGCTGTCAACCGGCTCAGCGCCCTAAAGGCTGATACAGACATCTGCACCACGTTCGAGGGGGACAACACTGTGCTGATGCAATTGGTTGCCAAGAACCTGCTGAGCGAGTTCAAGGATAAGCTCAAGGAGATGCGACCGGCGCAAATGGCCGGGTTTTTCGTCGACCAGAGGCTCACCACAATCGCCAAACGTAATCCGGCGCTCACTTTGAACTTGGGCGAAGGCCACCTTCGTAATGCGGATTTTCACATCATGATGCTCCGCTTCCGGGAATCGACCACCCTTTTCTCTGCAGCACGGGAATTCCACCATTTGACGGCCAGGAAGAAAATAGACCCTTACGCCGCCTTCACACGCATGCAACGTGAGCTTCTTGATCTCGCCGACGCTCACGTGGAGCGGTTGATCCTCGAGCGATTCGCTCGGACGGTTGGCACGGTTGAGTCGCAGTCTGTAAAACAGGCACTCAGGCGGCTTTGTGACCTGTTTGCCTTATCGCGGATCGAGCTGCATAAGGGGTGGTATCTGGAACATGGCGCACTTACCGCTTTAAAATCAAAGGCTATCACCCTCCTGGTTGATAAGCTTTGCCAGGAAGTCCGGCATGAGGCAGTGCAATTGGTCGATTCGTTTGGGATCCCGGATTCCTGCCTGGCCGCACCTATTGCGCTTTAGGCGGAAACGTATCGGCGTATCGACGTATCGGCGTGTCGGCGTTTTCGCGCGTATCGGCGTGTCGCGCGTGTCGCGTGGTAGGGTTGCGCTCCCGCGCGACCGGCGTGGCATGTCCAATAGCCCGGATCACGCCCCCGCATGACCGGCGTCACCTTGCCCCAGACGCGGTAGGGTCCACGCTCCCGCGTGACCGGCGTCGGATGTCCAATAGCCCGGATCGGATCACGCCCCTGCATGACCGGCGTCACCTTGCCCCAAGCGCGGTAGGGTCCACGCTCCCGCGTGACCGGCGTCGCATTACCCCAAAGCCAGGATTCGGATCACGCCCCCGTATGACCGGCGTCACCTTGCCCAAGCGGGGCAGGGTCCATGCTCCCGTGTGGCCCTACCAGCTTGGGGTAGTGCAACGCCGGTCACGCAGGAGCGTGACCCTACCAGCTTGGGGTTATGCCACGCCGGTCGCGCGGGAGCGCATCTACCACGCCGACACGCCGATACGCCGACACGCCGACACGTTTCCCCTCACGGCGCGGCGAGTGACCCGCGCACAGATCGATAGCACTCTACAAATCCGGAGGCGAAGTCCTCGGGGCGTTGCCGAATCCACACATCGATCATGTCGAGCTCAAAAAATCCGCCGGTTTCGATCTCATGCTGGTTCCACGAGAAGGGGCCATCATGGATCCCGGCATAAATCTCGATAAACTCGTGGCCGGTAACCTCGGAAGCTGCGATCCTGCCCAAATCCGCGAGCCCAGCCGTTATCCCAAGCTCTTCCTTCAGTTCGCGCATCGCGCAATCCCGATATGATTCGCCGGCATTGACGTGACCCGCAGCGCTCGAATCCCACCGTCGCGGGAACTTGTCTTTTCGGTACGAGCGTTTCTGCAAAAGCAGTTCTCCGTTGCGGTTTAAGATAAAAATATGAACCGCACGGTGAAGTAGATTCTCGCGATGAATCGTCGCGCGATCGATAGGGTCGAGCGGTTGATCATTGCGATCCACCGTGGCCAGGAGTTCCAGCGGATCGGATGCATAGATACTTTGCGGATAAAGGGTGTTTACAATCCTGATCCACTGATTCAATGCAATGTCTTCGGCTCTGGCTGTTGCCGGGAGATTAACCGCGCGAAGGGCCCCCTCAATCGTCGCAGAATCGACACCCAGGAGCTTTCTCACCTGTTTCCGGCGTTCTGAGAACCCGGCCTTCACTACTTCAGGAAATTTTATCGGGTCGCTCGTCTCAAACTCGCCAGGCTCCCGCCGGGTCAGCAAAAGAACAACCGAATTCACCTGCGGTCGGGGAAGAAATACTGAAGGAGCAAGAGTCTTCAACTTGCTTACCTGCCAATTTCTTTGGGTGATGACACTTAGACTTCCGTACTCCTTGTTCCCGGGGGCTGCACTCAGGCGATCCGCCATCTCCTTTTGCACGGTAAAGACCATCCGCTCAAACGGACACGGATCTTCACTGAAGTGAAACAGGAGGGCTGATGACAAGTAATAGGGCAGATTCCCGATGATTTTCACCGGTTGACGCAGAAACTCGATGCGGGTGTCGTACTCCAGAGCGTCCCCTTCGATGACTTCGACGGCCGCATTGTCAAACCTTTCACGGAGATATTTCGCGAAGGCCCGATCTTTTTCGAGCAAAGTTGCCGACACCCGTCGACGCATTATTTCTTCGGTTAAAGCACCAAGCCCCGGACCTATCTCCACAATCCGATCACCCGCCTCAATCTCAAGTTTCTCCACTATCCAAGAAGCCAAGTTCTTATCATGTAAGAAGTTTTGTCCCAGAGACTTACGAGGAGAAGCTCCAAGCGCATCAAGGGTTGACATGATTTCAGAGATTTTCACTTGGCAAATTTTATGCTTTCCAAAGTTGCCGCCAAATTTTTCTCGAGAATGCGAGAGTTCTTTACAGGTTATTCACAAGCAGTTCTCGACGTGCTTACGAGTCAACTTTGTGCACGCGAATAAGTTTGACTAAGGTACTTTTGGCAACTTTTTGCGACCGAAAACCTTACGTGCTTCTCCAATTGAGATTCCTTCGATAAAATAGCCGATTGCGCTTCGGCCTACCGCGTAAGTTCCAGCCGCCGCTACTCCGCCTGAAATCGCATTGCCCCACCCGGGCAGCAGCTTAACCGCAGCACGTGCCCCTTCTCGAAAGACCATTCCCGCCCCAATGTTTAATCCTAAGGCTCCGAAAAATTCGGCGCCGGACCGCAAACCCATCTCGCGGCCGCTGACATGCATTATTCCCGAGACCATCGCAAATTGGAGGGCGGTAAGGACCGGAAGGTCCGCAAACGGGATTGGCTGCACACCGATTGCCGCGCATATGGTTGTCACCGAACGAACCAAACGCTGCGCGATTTCCATTTTAATTTTCTTCGCAGCGACCAATCGCGCCATCTCAACCTGTGCTTCTCCGGGAAGTTCGCGGGCGATCAGCTCGCCTAATGCATCGAAATTCCGCCGCTCGTCGCGTTCTGGATCGATCGAACCATCCACTCTGAATCGGACAAAAGAACAAACCGCCAGGCTTTTAACGAAATGTCCGGATAGCTTGCCGGCGCTGCTCAACCAGGCATGCAGCTCAAGGCGCCGGGCTTCAACTTCACTCGGTGCAGTCCCACTGGGAAAATCAATCACCCCGATTAAACCGGCTTTAGACTGATGCCGCTGCTCTGCCAGTTCGAGCAGGCGGATTGCTTGCTCACATTGCAGGCCTAGGTCAAGCGGCTTCCTCCCATCGGCGAGAAATAGAAACAGATCGGGACTTTCCTCGGAGATGGCTCCTGCCAAGGCACTCCAGCTCAGGCTTGTCTCATTGAGGCGGCGTGCATCCAGAACCCGAAATCCGCCTCTTCCACGCAGCTCATAGGTAACCCAACCTTCGGTCTGTACCGGCTCGATCATCTGCAGCTCGCTGCCTACCAGCGCCGAAAACAGAGCAGATGCGTCGGCACCCGGATTACCCAGCAAAACGACTCTAGCAAGTCTTTGCGCCAGAAAAATCTGTTTGACCGGCCTCAATTCCGCTAAGACAGCGTTCTGCAATGGACCAGGCAGTTTGGATATGATGGCCTCGAGTCGGTCGTAAATGGCGAGAAGAGTTTGGTGATTCATCAGGATAATCGGCAGGGAGAGGTTCCCGCTGAGGCGCGGCAAACGCCGTGGTCGCCGCGTCAGGTTTGGCCAGGGGCAAAACCCGGTCTACGAAGCAAGTGCTTTGAGCAGTTGCGTTACATGTTCGGTAGGCTTCACTTTCTTCAGGATAGCCTTTATTTTCCGGTCAGGACCGATGAGGTAGGTAGTCCTCTCGGTGCCCATGTATTTTTTCCCGTACATGCTCTTCTCGGCCCACACACCGTACGCTTTCACGATCTTCTGGTCCGGGTCGCTCAGGAGGGGAAACTGAAGACCATGTTTGTTGATGAATTTTTTGTGGCTTTCAACGCTATCGATGCTGACGCCGAAAAGTTCCACTTTAGATTGAAGCTCACGCCAGGAATCGCGCAAGTCACAAGCTTGGGCTGTGCACCCCGGGGTATCGTCCTTTGGGTAAAAATACAGAACTATTGTTGAACCTGCGAAGTCGGCGAGCTTGACCTCCTGGCCTCCACCGTAGATGCCGCCAACTGCGGTTGCTTTAAAATCAGGAGCCGGATCACCAATCTTAAGTTCCATGTTCATGTTCGTGGTGGCCAAGCTGTCACGTCTGACGTGCCTTCGCAATCCACTTTGCGGCTCCCTCACCGGCAATTGTCCCCGTCACAAAACAGCCTTGCATAAGGTATCCGCCGGTTGGAGCCTCCCAATCAATCATTTCCCCGGCGCAAAACACACCGGGAATTGAGTGAATCATGAGATCTTCGGTGAGCTGATCCCACGGCACACCGCCGGCGCTCGAGATGGCCTCCTCAATGGGTCTTGGACGCTCCAAGACAATCCGGCAACGTTTCACCGCCGCGATCCAATGGAAAAGACTCTGCGGCTGGACCACTTCCTCGATGAGCGCAGCGGCTGCAGCGCTCAGCCGCCAAAGTTTAATTGCCCCTTCTTTCAGGTCCATTCCGTCGCGCCAACGTTCTTCGAGCTGCGCGGGGCTGAGGCCGGGCCTAAAATCGATATCTATCTGCGGAGATTTTCTTAATTCACGAGTTAATTGGTAAATCGCACCTCCCTCGAGACCATATTCGGTAACCATGAGCTCGCCTTTGACGGTTCTGCCCGCACATGTCACCTCGAGATTCTTGAGCGGTTTTCCGTCCGCGACGGCTAGAAACGAGTCGGACCACGCTCTTTCCCATCCAACGTTGGCAGGGACAAACGCATTCACGGGCACTCCCAATCGGCGAAACTCCTCGACCCAGAGGGCGTCTGATCCCGTCTGAGGCCATGAAGCGCCACCGAGCGCAAAGACTACGGCATCCGCGGTCACCAGATGATATTTTGAACCACGCTGAAACACCAGATCGTAGGGACCGCTGCCGAGCATCTGGTGAAAACGGCGGCCCACCTGGAAATCGACCCCTAGTCCATCGAGCCGTTCCAGCCATAATTCAAGAATCATTGGCGTACGAAAATTGCGCGGGAAAACCCGCCCGCTGGTTCCGACAAACGTTTCCACGCCAAGCTTTTCGAACCATCCGCGAAGATCCGCTGGAGAAAACTGTTTGAGCAACGCACCCCATCGCGCCGGGCTATCGTAGCGTGTGGCAAAATCTTCGGGCGGTTCTGAATGAGTGATGTTCAGGCCACCTCTGCCGGCAACGAGAAATTTTCGCCCCGGCGAAGCCTTCTGCTCAAAAATGGACGTACGGATCCCACGCTGAGCAATCAATTCCGCGGCCCGCAACCCGGCCGGCCCAGCTCCAATGACGACGGCGGAGGCTTTGTTCAACGGCTAAGTTCTAGCATTCGACTGATAGGCAGCTCTGCCCGTTTGCGCAACGCTTCGGGCATCCGGATTTCTGGCGAAAGATTTGCCAGTGCGTCTCGCAGCTTTTCTAATGTATTTTTCTTCATGAATCGGCATTCGGCGCAAGCACATCTGTCCGTGGGTCCCGGAATGAAGATCTTCCCAGGAATCTCCTTTCGCAAACGATGGAGCATCCCCGATTCTGTCACGATTATGAATGCTTCAGCGTGCGAATCCCGGCAATACTTTACCATCTTCTCCGTCGAACAGACTTCATCTGCCAACATTCTCACCGCAAAGGTGCACTCCGGATGAGCGACGACCGGGGCCGCCGGGTACCGCTCGTGGATCGCACTGATGCTGTCCCGGGTAAATTCTACGTGGACATAACAGGCTCCTCGCCAAAGGTCCATTTTCCGGCCCGTTTTCTCCATCACCCAGGCTCCGAGATTTTGATCCGGGACGAAAAGAATATTCCGATCTGCAGGAGCATTTTCGACTACCCGCACCGCGTTGCCGCTCGTACAGATGATATCGGAGAGCGCTTTCACCCCCGCGCTGCAATTGATGTAGGCAATGACGTAATAATTCTTGTCGGCGTGCTGTTGCAAGAATTCTCCAAGACTCTCGGCCGGGCAGGATTCTGAAAGAGAACAGCCAGCGTCCAAATCCGGCAAGATCACTCTCTTTGTCGGATTCACGATTTTTGCCGTTTCGGCCATGAAATGCACGCCACAGAAAACGATAACGTCCGCATCCGTTTCTCTGGCTCTGAAGCTGAGTCCCAGTGAGTCGCCGACATAGTCGGCTACATCCTGGATTTCCGGCACTTGATAGTTATGAGCCAGGATAATCGCGTTACGCTGCCGCTTTAACCGCAAAACCTCTGCGGCCAAATCGTATCCTTCTTTAAGCGCAACCATAATACAGAGGGCAAACTACCATTCCGCCCGTGCTCTTAGCAAATCGGTTTTAAACAGACGCTGCGCGTCTGTTTAAAAGCTTTCTAGCCCGGAATGAGTTCGTGGCTTCTCCCAGCGTGTGATTTTTGCAGGCTAGGCGCAAGCTGGTAGGGACGCGCTCCCGCGCGAGCCGCCGTAGATTGTCCGATAACGACATCCGGTGCAGCGCCTCTGATCGTCGATGGTTTCCGGCGCGTCCGGCGCAGCACGTTCGCAGAAGGCGCAATCATGGAAAGGGCCGAATA
>Ga0210405_10005436_pt1 | contig 11628 bp, 5 predicted proteins | sample IncBWH11MmetaG_FD_155492 | JGI IMG/M metagenome (GOLD analysis project Ga0210405, IMG submission 155492) | Forest soil microbial communities from Barre Woods Harvard Forest LTER site, Petersham, Massachusetts, United States - Inc-BW-H-11-M | ecosystem: Environmental > Terrestrial > Soil >... | reverse complement strand
TATTAAGCGCGTGCGACATTGCGGTCTGAGCAGAAATGGGAGTCGCCGGCGACAATTTTTATCGGGTCTTGGACGGAGTTGGCAATCTCAACTTGAGAATGATTGGGAGGTAGTCCATGAAAACGCGTCGAATCCTACTCGGCATCGCCGTGATGTGGATGATCGGAATATCCTGCACTGGAGCATTTGCCCAGGTCGGAAGGAGCGGGATCTTTGGGACGGTGACGGACCCCCAAGGCGCGGTGGTCCCCAACGCTGAGGTTACGGTGACAGATGAAGCAACGGGGACTTCGGTACATGCCAGCACGGATCAGGTTGGGGACTATGTCGTTACCGATCTTGGCGCCGCGAGTTATCGCGTTTCGTGTACGGCTTCCGGCTTTGAAACCTTTGAGCGCACAGGGATCCTGCTCCAGGTCGATCAGAGAGCCAGAGTTGACCTCACGCTTAGGATCGGACAGACCCAGCAAGTCGTCTCGGTCCAGGAAAGTCTGACGAGTCTCGACACGTCTACTTCCACTGTAAAAGACGTAGTGGACTCAACCCGTATGGAAGAACTGCCGTTGAATGGCCGCAACGCACTCAGCCTGCAGGCGCTTCTTCCGGGTGCCGTGCAAACTGCAAGCGGATCAGCGGCAAGCGGCATTGCTCTGAATACGAACCTCGTCTTCAGCGTGAACGGCGCTCGTCCCAACCAGTCGGCATACACGCTGGATGCCGGCCTGAATATGGATATGTACAACAATGTTCCGGCCGCCTTCCCCAATCCGGATATGTTGCAGGAGTTCTCGATTCTGCAAAACAGCTACAGCGCTGTATACGGGCGGGATGCGGGAGCTGTCGTGAACATGATCACCAAGTCTGGAACAAACCAATTTCATGGAAGCGCGTATGAGTATCTCCGCAATAGTTATGCGGATGCCAAGAATTACTTTATCCCGACGCAGGTCCCTCCGCTCAGGCGGAACCAGTTTGGCGGGACAGTGGGAGGGCCGGTCATACTGCCGCATTACAGCGGGAAGAACAAAACGTTCTTTTTTGTCGGGTTCGAATTAACACGGCAGATTCTGGGAAGTTCGACTGTCTCTGCCGTTCTTCCCACGGCGCTGCAACGTGCGGGAAACTTCTCACAGACGTTAGTTAAGAATAATGCGGGACAGCTTGTTCCTGCAACGGTAGCACCCCCGAGCACAGTGACGATAGCGAACCCGAACGGGACCCCGTACCCCGGCGCCATTATTCCCCCCGGCGCTCTCGATCCGGCGGCTCAAGCTTTTCTCCAGAATTTTGTTCCATCTCCGAGTCAGTGTCAATTCAACGCCTCAAACCAGTGCCCCTACAACGTAGCGTTACCGACAAGGGACAATCAGTTTATTGTTAGGCTGGACGAAAGTCTCTCTGCCGCCGACAATTTGAATGCGCGTTACTTTTTCGATGATAGTTTCAACGGCCAGAATGCCGGGCTTCCGGCATTTAACTCGAATAACGACTGGCCGACTCATAACGGGGTTCTTAATGAAACCCATGTTTTCTCGCCCCACCTGATCAATCTGGCTACTTTCATGGTTGCCAGAAACACATTCATTCGCGCGCCCCAGGTCACCTCTCCCGCTAACTGGACAGGTCTCGGATGTGTGAGCTGCCAGAACATTGCCCCGCCGAACGTTCCGACCGACTGGGCGATCTCAGTGGCAAACGGTTTCGGGATCAGAGTACCGACAAATTTCCGCAGCTACATGATGAATTATCAGTTCATCGATACGGTGAGCTGGTCCAGGGGAAATCACTTACTGCAGTTCGGCGGAGAGTACTCTTATGAACGGAGATACGGGCACGAGTATTTCCAAATGTCGCCTCAATATGCGTTCAATGGAATCCAATCTGGTCAATTCACAGACGGTTATGCCGATTTCCTTCTTGGCGCGGCGGCTACTGTATTCCAGAATTCACCGCTGTTCTCCGAACAATATAAATACACACCGTTTCTGTACTTTCAAGATGACTGGCGGGTATCAAAGAGGCTGACTCTTAACCTGGGTGCTCGTTGGGAACCATATATCACAACGCGTGACAGGTTTGGACACGACGGCGCGTTCCGTCCAGGCCAGCTGTCAACGATCTATCCATTGGCGCCTCCAGGGGCGCTCTTCCCCGGCGATCTGGGAATAGGCCCTGGAGTCAGTCCTAATAGACTCGATAGGATTGCGCCGCGGATTGGGTTCGCCTACGATCCCTTTGGCGACGGGAAGACCAGTATTCGCGGAGCCTATGGAATTTTTTCCGACACCCTGAGGCCTGTAGCGCTCAACACAAATCAAACGAACCAGCCCTTCTCCTACGGGCAGACCACCGGCGTGGTAGCTCCGTCGAATGAAGTGCCTTTATCGAACCCGTACTTGTATAGCCCGCAAACGCTTCAGTTACTTTTGAACTATGTGCCGCCGACGACGGCGGCAGCGCGAGCGGCCAGAGGTTTCGTTCTCCCAATGCCCGAGAACTCAATTCCGGCCAATTTCACGACAGGATATATTCAGCAATGGAATTTAAACGTTCAGCGTGAGTTATGGAAGCAGACGGTTATTACGGTGGGATACGTCGGCAGCAAGGGTACCCATCTTCTGATCCTTGAAGAACAGAACCCTGCGGTTTACATTCCTGGCCAGTCGACAACCGGAACGAACAATGTCAATGCGCGTCGTCCCTATACCAATTTCACGACAATCACAGAAGATACCTCCACCGGCTATTCCAACTACAACTCGCTGCAAATCAGCTGGAACCGGCGGTTCACGCATGGCTTCACTTTGCTTGGTTCCTATGTCTTTTCCAAGTCCATGGATATTGCATCGAATGATGGGAATAGCGGACTGGGGAATCAGGGTCGAGATCCATATAACTTGAATCTCGACTACGGCCCCTCGGATTTCGATGTCAAGCACCGCTTTGTGACCTCCTTCGTATACCGGATCCCCGGACTCGGGTCAGAAGGCAGATTGGTTAAGGCCCTGACCGGGGGCTGGCAGGTGGACGGGGTCCTAACGGCGCAATCCGGCACGCCATTCACAGTTCGTGCCGGTAGCGACCGAAGCCTGGTTGGAGTGAATCTTGATACTGCGGACGTGATTGGACAGGTGGCGACCTTCAACAACGAATCCAATACGCAAAAGATCGCCAAGTACTTCAATACCGCCGCGTACGCGCCGCCTGCGCTGGGTACATTTGGCACCGGCGGCAGAAACTCGCTCTACGGTCCGGGGCTTCTGAATCTGGATGCCGGACTCTTCAAATTAGTTCCTTTCGGCGAGGCGAGACACATGGAGCTTCGTTGGGAGACGTTCAATACGCTCAACCATCCGAACTTCTTAAATCCGAATGCCACGTTTACAAGCACCATCTTCGGTCACATCACTTCAGCGCAAAGCGGCCGAGTGATGCAGATTGCTGCAAAGGTTGTCTTCTGATGCGGAAACCTTACTAAGGCCGCGAGGCGGGGGCCTGAATATAAGGCCCTCCTCGACTTCGGTGTCAGGCACCTTCGCAACGAAGCAAGTCATCTGTCTCGGAGGATGAATGTGGCGTAAAGTTTGGCGAACGCACCTCAGAATTTTTGCAGCGATCTTGTGTGTGATCGTTGTCGCTGTCTTGGCATCAGTTTCACAGAGGGGGAATCTCTCAGCCAGGGCGACGCAGCATAGCTACTTTGTCTACGTTGGCACCTACACCGACACCCCTGCAAAGGGAGAAGGGATTTATGGCTACCGCTACGATGCCAAGACAGGTCACCTTACCCCATTGGGCGTAGCAGCCGAGATACCCAATCCATCGTTTCTGGCAACGGACCCTCAACATCGCTTTCTTTACGCCGTAACTGAAAGGGGCAGCGATCCGAAGGTGACAGGCGCGTTCTCGGATCAAACCGTCAGCAGCTATTCCATCAATCCCCAGAGCGGAGCCCTGACGTTTATGAACAAGGTATCTTCCGCAGGAGGAATGCCATGCCATCTCGTGATGGATCGGACCGGGAAGATGCTTTTCGTCGCAGATTACGGAAGCGGAAGGGTAGTCTCTTACGCGATCAAGCCGGATGGGAGCATTGGCGAGCAGAGCGGGCTCGGCCAGGATAGCGGATCCAGCGTGGATGCACGGCGCCAGCAGGGGCCGCATGTCCATTCCACCGTGCTTTCACCGGATAACCGATTTCTTTTCACGCCTGATCTTGGCCTGGATCAAATCAAGATCTACAAAATCGATCCGGCAAAGGGCACCTTCACTCCAGACGATCCGCCCTTTGTGTCGGTAACCCCGGGTCTCGGCCCGCGCCATTTCGCCTTCGGCCGCGGGGCGAAGTATGCCTATGCCGTATGCGAAATGGGATCAAGTGTCGTTGTCTTTTCGTACGATCGCGCGAAGGGTTCGCTGAAGCCCATACAAACGATTTCCACGCTGCCTTCCGATTTCAAGGCACAAAGCGCATCCGCGGAGATCGAGGTCGACGAGTCGGGGCGGTATCTCTACGCTTCGAATCGCGGGAGCGACAGCATCACAGTTTTCGCGATAGACCAGCAAAAGGGGACGTTGACTAATCTTCAGGTTGTGTCCACGCTGGGGAAGAGCCCTAGAAATTTCAAGATCGATCCTGCGGGTAAATACCTGATTGCCGCAAATCAGAATTCCAATCAATTGGTCCTGTTGAAGATTGATCCGCATACCGGACAGCTGACGCCTGGAGACGAGATCGTGGATGTTCCGTCGCCTGTTTGCGTACTCTTCGTTCCCGCGAAGGCGTCGTAACATCCCGCTGGAATCGAATGTCCAGTTATTTGCCGTCACTCCAGCATTAGAGATGGTTCTTCATTCCCTTACAACAAGGGCACGGGAGTATTTTCACAAAGCAGCGAAGACAAGATTCGACCCGCAGAAAAGCCTGGTCCATAATATATTCGATGTCGCGAGCTTCGGCTCGCTATGATGTGCCGCGTTTGCACGTTGAATCCTTGCTTCAATTTCTCGATTTTTGACGCAGGCGCTGAGAAGATGGCCCGGTCCATAGCGCACCGTAAAGAATCGAGTTGACGCGCGAAAGAGTGACCAGCAAATGCATAATCCAGGAGAGAAAGCGTCACAATGATTGCGAGAAAATCATCTCTTTTTGCAAATGCGGTCAACATTGATGATCTCCGGCGTTTGGCGAAGCGACGGCTTCCCAGAGCGGTCTTCGATTATGTTGACGGAGGTGCTGAAGGCGAGGTTACGCTGCGTGAGAACTGCCGCGTCTTTGACGATGTCCGCTTTCGCCCGCGGCAGGCCGTTGCGTTTTCAGAGTGTCGCCTGGCCACCAAGGTTTTGGGTTTCGATCTTTCGTTTCCCGTGATGCTTGCTCCCGTTGGATATAGCCGGCTGATGCACCCGGTTGGTGAAGTTGGGGCTGCCCGCGTAGCAGGCCAATCAGGCATCGGTTATATCCTCTCCACTATTTCTGGGCACAGTCTCGAGAACGTTCGTGCGGCGACCAAGGGTCCCGTTTGGTATCAACTTTATCTCGTCGGTGCGCGCGAAACTGCGGAATTTGCGATCGACCGCGCCCGCCGCGCGGGGTTCGATGCTCTGGTTCTTACAGTGGACACGCCGGTGGCGGGAATGCGCGAGCGCGATCCGCGCAATGGCATGAAGGAACTTCTAGGCAGGTCGCTATTTGCAAAGCTACCCTATATCCCTAACATCCTTGCACATCCCCGCTGGTTGGCACGCTTCCTCGCAGATGGTGGTGTCCCAAAACTCGAAAACATAGTTGTTCCCGGTAAAGGCCCGATGGAGCTTGTCGATGTGAGCGCGGCGTTGTCGAAGGCTGTGGTTACCTGGGAAGATCTGGCATGGATACGCAAAGCCTGGCCAGGTCCGATCATAATTAAAGGCATCCTTATCGGCGACGACGCCAGACGGGCGGTGGATGAAGGCGCGGCAGCCGTCGTAGTATCGAATCACGGCGGGCGTCAGCTGGATTGTGTTTCGCCATCGCTTCGTGCTCTGCCAGAGGTGGTCTCCGCGGTGAAGGGGCAAGTGGAAGTGCTGATGGACGGTGGAGTTCGCCGGGGCAGTGACATCGTCAAAGCGATTTGTCTTGGAGCTCGAGCCGTCTTGGTAGGGCGTGCCTATGCATATGGACTTGGGGCCGGAGGGGAAGCAGGCGTTAGTCGAGCCGTCGAGATCTTGCGAGAAGGCACAGAACGTACGTTGCGGTTGCTTGGCTGCCCTTCTGTTTCGGAGCTGAACGGCTCATACGTTTGCACTGATGTTCGCAACTTTTAAAGCCCTCTCATGTGACGAAACATTCTTTCTAACCAACGAATGTGAGTCTCACGAAAATAAAACGACACCAAGCACGCCACCAGGCTGCGCCAGAAACGCGTATCACAATATGATATTTATGGTGTTATATTGACATTCCTACTTCAGAATGATTCCATGCACCGTATTGCAAGGTTCTGGTGAGACGTAAAGACCCCCGGCAATCATAATACCTGCAAAACACCGACAATAATTTTGGTGCGCCAGTTGGCCTGCTGACGCATATCAGCCTCGTGTGACGAGCGCGACTCTGAATATCGAGTGCGAGAAATACCAACAGGAAGAGCACGACAATCCACATCTGCACGCAGTCTGCGGAGTCAAGGTTTAAGTTGTATCACTATGTGACATAAAGATTTTCTTCTTGACATTGCCTGGTGCAAGTGATTTTATGCGCGCAACGCACGGCCCTAGTGAATTGCGTGCAGCTTGATGTGAGGGGGATCCACATGCACAGCGTAACGTGTCACATATCTCCATTCTGGCGGATCATTTGTGAGATCTCGTTAGTGGTTGTCGTCGGTCTCCTTTCCGCGTCAATGGCTTCCGCCCAAGGCGCCGGCGGACGCGTAAGTGGACGCGCAACAGACTCATCGGGAGCTATCGTCCCCGGCGTTGACGTCAGCGCGCAGAACGCCAGCACAAATGCGATGAGCACGACCAAGACCGATGACAGCGGTTACTATACGCTGCAGCTACCTTCCGGGAACTACACGATCACTGCAGACGCCACAGGTTTTGGAAAGCTCGAACAACAAAATGTCGCGGTTACCGTTGGCGGCGACATGGGTCTTGATTTTCATCTTGAGGTGGCCACGACCACAACAACCGTGGAAGTCCATGCCGATGCTTCCGCTTCGCTGATCACCCCGAATGCCGCCCTAGTTCAAACAACAGTCGACAACTCGCTCGTTTCCAGTATTCCCGTGGAAGTTTCCGGGACACTGCGGAATGCGTCCAGTTTCCTGAAACTGGAACCTGGCTATAACGGGTCCTCGCTAAATGGAGGAGCAGGAACTGACCAGCCATTAACCGTTGACGGTGCCGATGTTTCCGGCGTTGGCTTCGGGTCTGGTGGGCAGAGCATCGTATACGCCATGCCCGTTCCGAGCTTCGCAGTGCAGGAGTTTCAAGTCGTAGGGAGCAATGCTGATGCGAACGTGGGGCGGACCGCTACGGGAGCCATTTCGTACGCCCTTAAATCGGGCACCAATCAACTTCACGGAAGCGTGTTTGAATACAACCGGAATAGGCTTTACGACGCCAAGACCTTCTTTCAACCCGTCCGCGGGGCAGACCAACAAAACGAGTTCGGGTTCGATCTGGGCGGCCCCATCAAGCGGGGCAAGACCTTCTTTTACGGCTATTACGATGGGTTCCGTTATCAGATCTCGAATACAGGTATGTTCTACAGCTTGCTCACCGCAAAAATGAGGACGGGCGATTTCAATTCTGCGGATAATGGTTTACCCGCAGGTTCCATACCAAACATATACGACCCTGCGACGACGGTGCCCAACGGCTCTGGCGGCTTTACGCGACAACAGTTTTCTTGTAACGGCGTACTCAATGTGATTTGCCCGAACCGGATAAGCCCTGTGTCCGCTTATTTTGCATCGCTCTTTCCGAGTCCGAATATTCAGGGCGCCCTTACGAACAACTTCAAAGGCACGTCCACAAACGTCACCCACAGCGACCAGTATCTTTTCAAGGTTGACCATATTTTCAGCTCCACGTCGCGGCTTTCTGCCAGCTTTAACTGGATGAGGAACCCCCAGACATCAAACGAGTGTCCATTCGGCAATAACCTGTGCGGTACGACGGTAAGTCCCTACCATGGAGACCGTGTGATCGTAAATTGGACGAAAACGCTCTCGGCCAATAAGGTGAATCACGTCATAGCTGCTTTTGATATTTTGTATTTTTTCCAGCAGACCGGTGGTCAAAAGAGCTACACCAGCGGATCCAATCTCAACGCCAGCGCAGGGCTTGGGTTTGTCAATCAAACGGGTTTCACGCACATCAGCGCCGGTGGATATTTTATCGGGGGTGGGTCGAATCTTAACAAGATTGCCCACTCGGTTGGACGGCTCGGCGACGATTTCACATGGATACATGGCAGCCACGAGATGCAGTTTGGCGCTACGGCTCTGCGTTATACCACCATCGGCGTTCAAGGGGCATATGGCTCGACGAATTGGGGGATGTTCGGGTTTGCTCCAGCGGAAACAGGCCTTCCAGGGACCGCGGGCACTGGCTTTGCGGCCGCAAGTTTTTTGCTAGGCGAGGTGGATAATGCGGGTCTTGGCCAGAACCCTTCGCAAGCTTTGATCATGCCCTACCTGGGTATTTTCGCGCAGGATAAATGGAAGATTCGCTCGAATCTCACATTAACGTACGGCCTGCGGTGGGACTACAACTCACCGATTACTGACCGGCAGAACAAACTTTCGAATTTTGATCCGACCATCCCGAATACTGGCGCAGGAGGCATTCTTGGCGCTCTGACTTTTGCCGGATTTGGCACAGGCCGAGATGGCAGAAAACAGTTTGCCAATGCATGGTACTGGGGATTCGGACCTCGTCTTGGACTGGCGTATGCTTTGAAGCCGGGCACGGTGCTTCGTGTTGCGTACGGTCTCATGTTCGACACGAACTCCGGGCCTTCGGTGCACCTGCCTCAGCAGGGATATTTCACTCAGTCCAACCTGGCAACCTTAAACGGTGGCGTGACGTCCGCATTTAACTGGAATACCGGCTTCCCCACCGTCCCGCTCGGTCCACTTTTTGATCCGACGTTTGCCAACGGCTCGTCCACTTCCTTTCTGGGATCCTACGGCGCCAGATTGCCGGAGATCGAGAATTACAATGCTGGAATCCAGCAGAAACTCTGGGGCGGGATTGTGATGGACGCGTCGTACGTAGGCACGCAGGGACACCATTTGTACACTGGCACCCTCAATCCGAATCAGCTCAATCCAAAGTATCTTTCCCTGGGAACGACCTTGCAGAGCAATATCGGTTCAGCCCAGGCAATCGCAGCGGGAATAAGTGCTCCCTACCCTGGGTTTGTCGGCACAGTCGCTCAGGCTCTGCGTCCATTCCCTCAGTATCAAACGATTACCAATGTAGATGATCCCATCGGTAATGAACATTACAACGCCTTGCAAATTAAGACGCAAAAGTCTTTCAGCCACGGCCTCACAATGATATTCGCCTACACGTATGAAAAGAACATTACCGACGTCAACGGCGTCGGGGCCCAGAATTACTACAACTTCAAGGCTGAAAAGGCGCCTGCCAGTTTCGACGTTCCACAGAGCTTTGTTGGAGCCTATACATACGACCTTCCGATAGGGAAGGGCAAGTTGTTGGGTTTTAACAACGCACTGGCAAACAGACTTCTTGGAGGCTGGACCACTTCGGGAGTCATCACACTACAATCAGGAAAACCCTTAACCGTCACTACGGAGAACACGTTGCCTGCAACCGGACCTGTCCTGCCCAACGTGCTTTCCGGCCAGGCTTTGTACGGCCCCAACGACAGTCGCGGGTCGTTTAACCCCAATACGGACCTCTACATCAACAAAGGCGCGTTCACTGTTCCTGCTCCATTCACGTTTGGAAATGCGCCAAGGTACTTCGACCAGCTCCGAGCTTTTGGGATGCGGGATTGGGATGTTGCGCTGATGAAGAAGTTCCCGATAACGGAGCGCGTAAGCCTGAGTCTCAAGGGCGAGTTTTTCAATGCGTTGAATACGGTCAATTTCGGAGCTCCGAACAGCGATATCCAGAGCCCGAGTTTCGGGAAGATAACATCAATTAACGGCGTTCCTCGCAATGGTCAAATTTCGGGGACCGTATCCTGGTAAGGAAAGAGGCAGCCGTAATTAGAGTTTGAAGAGGAAGAGCTAGTCTGGCGAACGGATCTTTCTGCTGCAGCGACTGTTCGCCGAAACTGCTGGGGGGTCCCTAACGCGGCGCCCGATACGTTCGATTACTGGCCTGTCTAGCTTTCGAGTCGCCGGGGTTTTAGTGCGACGGTTGTTTGTAAGAATAGGCGCGGATGTCGAATTTTTCGGTGCAACTATTCCGAGAATATGGAAGGACTATATGATCGAAACTATAGAAAAATTGACGATTGATCTGGAGCGCGGCAAGATATCTCGCCGCCAATTCGCTGTTTCCATCGCCGCATTGGCCGCCGGCGCATCCGCGGCGCCCGGTGTGGTCGCGGCTCCTGCGCAGACAGGTTTCCGCGCGGTTAGCATAAACCACGTCAGCGTGCGAGTTCCTGATATTCACCGCACGTCGCAGTTCTACCAGGAGTTCTTCGGGATGCCACTCAGACAACAGTCGGCCACGGTACTTATTCTGGGTGTCGGAGACTCTTTCTTCGGGATTGAGCAAAGTGAAGGTAAGACTGCTACCGTCGATCACTTCGACTTCGGAATCGCCGGCTTCAACGCTGATGAAATCCGCGCAAAGTTAAAAGAACGGGGCCTAAAATTCTCGGATTCCACTTCCAAGGAATCCTTCAAGTTTAACGATCCTGATGGATTTCTGGTTCAAGTGAACGGCACCGATTACAAAGGTCACGTCAGCTAACACTTGATATCCGAGAAATTGCCGGGACGTTGAAATTCATCATTCGCGGCCGAGCGAGGAACCTGGCGGACGGATTTGTTCGGCTTGATTTTCGGAAGTGACGGAATTAGAAACTCGAGGGGAGCCAAATTCCAGATGAAAAAAGCGAAAGGCATGTCGCGACGGGACCTCCTGAAAAATGTGGGAGCTGCGACAGCGGGGGTGTTGGCAGCGTCTGAAGCTCTCGCTGCGTCTGACGGATCCAATACGCAATCGGGGCGCACTAACGGAAGTCCTCGTACACTCGCTTTGATCGGCGACCGGGCCCATAATTCGGATGCGATTCGTGTCAGTCTGGATCGCCTTTTTAAGGAACTTGGCCTTCCGATAGACTACACAACAAACTATTACGACTTATCTGCGAGCCTGCTCCAACCTTATCAGCTCTTCGTTTGCCTTCGCGACAATTACATATTCCCCGATGGGAATGGGGGAGCCAATCGTGGTTCGCAGGGCACGCCGGGGAATGCGGGAGGAGGTGCGTTTGCGAGCGCTGGATTCTGGATTACAGAAGAACAAGGCCAAGCCGTGAAGGATTTTGTGTCGGCGGGGAATGGCTTTTACTCGTTACACAACAATGCTTTCGTTTCACGCTCGTCGAAGAATTACAGAGATGTTCAAGGGGGCGTCGGCTTA
>Ga0210405_10005432_pt1 | contig 11632 bp, 6 predicted proteins | sample IncBWH11MmetaG_FD_155492 | JGI IMG/M metagenome (GOLD analysis project Ga0210405, IMG submission 155492) | Forest soil microbial communities from Barre Woods Harvard Forest LTER site, Petersham, Massachusetts, United States - Inc-BW-H-11-M | ecosystem: Environmental > Terrestrial > Soil >... | reverse complement strand
GTGAAGAGTTTGTCTTCGTGGGAGAATTTCTGGCCTTCGAGGAGGCGTTTGCGCTTGCCGCCGGATTCGAGGAGCCAGATGTCGTCGCGCTGGAGATCGTATTTTTTGGTTTTGAACATGCGGCGGACGGAGAAGACGATGTTGCCGTTGGGGGCGTAGGCGAAGGCGGTGACTTCTTCGTCGATGTTGGTGACGGGTTTGTCGAAGTTTTGGGCGCAAAGAGGATGAGCGAGGAAGAAAGAATCACCACAGAGGGCACAGAGAACACAGAGGGCTCGGAGAAGAGTGGAAATGTGGGGCGAGCGCGAGATCATGGTTTCGGGTGAGGACCAGTGTACTCGCTGCAGCAGGGTTTTTCGACGGGGGTGAATTCCATGAGCTCGACGCGGGTGTCGTCGGGGTCGTAGAGGTTGAGTTGCCATTTGCCGTCCCGGCCGATTTTGGGTTGTTCGGTGCCCTTCCAGCCGTTCTTGAGTAGCTGCTGCTGGGCGGCATGGATGTCGGAAACGCCAAGGGCGATGTGATTCATTACGCCTAGTGTTTTGTGGCTGGCGTTCGGCGGAACGTTCAGCATGTATTCGAGCCAGTCGGTGCCGTCGGGGACTTGCATGTCAACCCAGTTGGTTTCATCGTCCTTCATGCCTCCGTGCCAGTAAACGTGGAAGCCGAGGACGTCCTTGTAGAGGCGGTCTTCGGCAGCTCGATCACGCACTACGAATCCCGCATGGATCAGGTGGCTGCTAATCGGCGATAGCGATAAAGATCCCGCAATTCCTCCTTCGTGAGAAAGAAATAGTATCCGATGATTCTCTGGATCACGAATCTCCAAGACGTCATCTCCGGAATTGCTGCTAGTGACATCTCCGCACTTCAAACCCTTGGCAACGAGATATTTTCGCATCGAGGAGACGTCGTTGACACGAAAGCCGAGTGTCTTCATACCTTCCTCTGAGGTCGCACCCGAAACCAATTCGACCTGCTGCTGGGGGTTAATAAAAAAGCAGACAGCAGCTCCTTGTGGGTCGAAGCATCCCTGGTTGCCCTGCGGCAGGCCCAGTATGCTCGCGTAGAATTTCCGGGACACTTCGAGATCGGTAACACGCAAACGGACCAAGGCCGTGCAGTAGATTTCAGGGCGTTTGGGAAGAGAAGAGTTTAACGCGGAGAGAAGAGGGGAGGAGGCGCAGAGGGCGCAGAGAAGGAAGGCGAACGCAGAAAACTGCAGAGCGCCGATGGAGCGTTTGGTGGTCATTTTATCGGGTGGTGCCTGCGGGTTTGGATTTGATTTTGCGAATTTCGTCCATTCGGGTGCGTAAACGGGCCTCGAAACCCTGGTCAGTAGGTTTGTAGTAGGTGCGCGAGGAAAGGTTGTCTGGGAGGCAGGTCATGTCGGTGACTTTGTCGTCGAAATTGTGGGCGTATTTGTAGCCCTGGGCGTAGCCGATATTTTTCATCAGGCCGGTGACGGCGTTGCGGAGATGGAGGGGGACGGGATCGGCTTCGGTTTTGTGGACGTCTTCGAGGACTTCACCGTAGGCGGTGTAGAGGGCGTTGGATTTTGGGGCGAGGGAGAGATAAACGGCGGCTTGCGCGAGGGCGAGATTGCCTTCGGGGGCGCCGAGGAAATCGAAGGCGTCTTTGGCGGCTAGGGTAACGGCGAGAGCGCCGGGTTCGGCGAGGCCGATGTCTTCGCTGGCCATGCGAACCATGCGGCGGGCGAGGTAGAGAGGTTCTTCGCCGGATTCGAGCATGCGGGCTAGCCAGTAGAGGGCGGCGTCGGGATCGGAGTTGCGGACGGATTTGTGGAGAGCGGAGATTAGATTGTAGTGCTCTTCGCCGGATTTGTCGTAGCGGAGCATTTTGCGCTGGAGAAGGGCTTCGAGGAGGTCGGGCGTGATTTTGATAGGGCCCGCCTTCGCCGCGGAAGACGCGGCTTCGGCGGGTGAGCTCTTAACGGCGAGCTCAAGTGTGTTGTAGGCGGTGCGGGCGTCGCCGTTGGCGAAGGAGGCGATGCGGAAGAGGAGGTCTTCGGATGCGTCAATTTTCTCGTTGCCCAACCCGTGTTCTTTGTCGGCTAGGGCGCGATGGAGGAGTTCGACGATTTGCGGGGTGGTGTGGGCTTCGAGGACGTAGACCTTGGTGCGGGAGAGGAGTGGGGAGATAACTTCGAAGGAAGGATTTTCAGTGGTGGCGCCGATGAAGAGGATGTGGCCGGCTTCGACGTGAGGGAGGAAGGCGTCTTGCTGGGATTTGTTGAAGCGGTGGACTTCGTCGACGAAGACGATGGTGCGGAGGCCGGCGCGGGATTTTTTTTCGGCTTCGGCCATGACTTCTTTTATTTCCTTGATGCCGCTGGTGACGGCGCTGAAGGGGATGAATTCGCTTTTGGTGAGGCGGGCGATGAGGCGCGCGAGAGTGGTTTTGCCGCAGCCGGGAGGACCCCAGAAGAGCATGGAAGAGAGATTGTCGGTTTCGATTTGGACGCGGAGGGGTTTGCCGGGGCCGAGGAGTTTTTCCTGGCCGATGAATTCGTCGAGGGTGCGGGGACGCATGCGCTCGGCGAGAGGCTGGAGGGCCGCGGAGGTTTCGGGTTCGGGGAGGGTGGGGAAGAGGCTCATTGCGATTCCAGTGTAAGAGTTTTGGCGGGAGAAATCGAATTGGAGGGAAGAGAGGAGGGGGACTTAACGCAGAGTGCGCTGAGGAAGAGCGCCCTTCGCAAGAGACGCTCAGGGCAAGCAGAGTTCGCTGAGAAGAGAAACCCAAGAGCACCGTTAGGAATGGCTATGCCACTGGCTGGCCGGCTGGAAGCCGGCGCTACATAGAAGGAGAGTTATTTGCGTTGGCGCTGGCGGAAGGCTTCGTAGAAGAGGACGGCGGCGGCCGCGGCGGCGTTGAGGGATTCGACGTGGCGTTGCATGGGGATCTGGATGCGGGCGTCGGCGGAGTGGACGACGTCCTCGGGGAGGCCGGCGCCTTCGTTGCCGACGAGGAGAGCGATGGGTTGGCACCAGTCGAGTTCCCAGGGGGCGGAGGGAGGGTCACCGGCTGAGGAATTTTCGTGGACGCAGGTTGCGATGGTGGAGATGCCGTTGAGCTTGAATTGCGTGAGGAGGATGCCGAGAGAGGCTCCGGCTACTAACGGGAGATGAAGAGCGGCGCCGGCGGAGGCGCGAAGAGCTTTGGGAGAGAAGGGGCTGGCGGTGCCGCTTTGTCCGGTGGCGGATGTTACTGCGCCAGTGGCGCCGAAGGCGGCGGCGGTGCGGAGGATGGTGCCGACGTTGCCGGGGTCTTGAACGCCTGCGAGGACGACGATGAGCGGAGAGCAGGCGCCGCGGGGCGTGGCGAAGAGATCTTCGAGTTGCGTTTGGCGGGGAATGACTAGGGCGGCTACGCCTTGGGGATGTTCGGTGTCGGCGATGCCTTCGAAGAGGCGGTCGGTGGTAGTTAGGACGGGGAAGGCTATTTCGGGGCGAGAGATTAAGTGAGCCAGTTTTTCGCGGTGGCGCTCGCCGGACTCGCTGAAGAGGACGGCTTCGATTTGGCAGCCGGATTCGAGGGCTTCTTCGACGAGGCGGAGGCCTTCGACGCCGACGCTGCCGGAATCGGTTTGCAGGCCGCCGCGGAGGGCGATGCGGAATTGCTTGAGCCAGCGATTGTCGCGGCTGGTGAGGAGGGAGTCTGGCGCGGGAGATGCCGGATTGCTGCGGCCGGGTTTGGGGGTGGGGGCCATGTGAGGGGAGCGTAGCATTGGGCGTTGGGTGGCGGCAAATTGTGGAAGAGGAAAAATAGAAAAGAGAAAATGGAAAAGCGAAAGAATTAACGCTGAGTTCGCAGAGAGCGCTGAGTACACTGAGAAGAAAAGAGAAGAGACGCCATTCGGGAGAATGGCGTTCCCGGGTGTGGCGGGTGTCATTGCGCGGGTATGCGGCGTGTGGTAGCGTCCTTTGCGAGCGGCTCTTTTGGCTTCGAGTGGGCCTTGCGTGGGCAACGAGCCGCACTTTTCCGAACAGGATGGAATTTCCACTTTGTCTGCCGAAGTGTTGAAAGTCGACCCGCAGAACCCCGATAAACGAACGATTCGTTATGCCGCGTCTTGGCTGCGCCGGGGCGCGGTGGTGGCGATTCCGACGGACACTTTGTATGCGCTGGCGGCGGATCCGGTGAACCTGGCGGCGGTGGAAGAGATTTTTCGCGTGAAGGGGCGGCCGGAATCGCGGGCGCTGCCGATCCTGATCAATTCTATTGCACAGGCGAGGACGCTGGCGAAAGACCTGCCGGCGAATTTTTACCGGCTGGCGCAGGCTTGCTGGCCGGGGCCGTTGACGGTGGTGGTGGAGGCGTCGAACCGGTTGCCGTTGAAAGTTACGGCGAACACGCGGCGGATTGCGCTGCGTTGGCCAAAGAATGAGATTGTGTGCAGCTTGATTGAAGAACTGGGAGTGCCGCTGACGGGAACTAGCGCGAATCTTTCGGGGTCGAGCACTTGCGCTAGCGCGGAGGAAGTGATGTTGCAGCTGGGGGATCGGATTCCGTTGATATTGGATACGGGAGAGGCGGGGGAGTTGGTGCCGTCGACGATTGTGGAATTGCGCGGGGAACAGTGGTGCATCGGGCGCGAGGGAGCGATACCGGCGGAGACGATTCAGGAGGCGCTGGAGGGGGATGACGCGGTGCCGGCGTGAGACTGGAAATAGAAAATGGAAACTCGAAAACCGAAATTCGGAAGAGAAGAATTAACGCTGAGATCGCGGAGGCGCAGAGGGCGCTGAGAAGAGCAGTTGGATTGAACCAGTCGTGAAGTTGGTTTAGATATTGCCACGGTCCCTCCACTCCGTGGCCGGCGCACCAAACTGCGGTGCGCAAGAAAAAGCCGGCCAGTCCGGTCGGGATGACAGATTAAGAAAAGACAACTCCAAGAGCACAGGCAGGAGTGCCTGTGCCACATTGAGCGGGATGCGTCAGGCATAGGAGATTTTACCGAGGATGGCGGGGCGGGTGGCGCCGGTGGCGGAGGGGAGGTTGGAGGGGCGATGGTGGAAAGTTTCGTAGGCGAGGAGAGCGAAGGCGTAGGCTTCTTTGGATTGCTCGGGGACGCCGAAAAAATCTGAGCTTAGAAGCTGGATGGGAGAGAGGGCCGCTTCGAGTTGGCACATGAGGAGAGGATTGCGAGCGCCGCCGCCGGAGACGATTAGTTGGGAGATTTTTGTGCGGGGCAGGACGAAACGATTTAGGGCGTCTACGACGCTTAGGGCGGTGAGCACAGTGGCGGTGCGGATCAGATCTTCCGGAGTGGCGCGGAGTTTGCGGCCTTGTTGAAGAATTCTTGTAACGAGCTCGCTGCCGAAATATTCTCGCCCGGTGGATTTTGGAGGGTGTAGGCGGAAGTAGCGATCGCGGAGGAGAGTTTCGAGAAGAGGAGTGAGGCAGCGGCCGGTTTGGGCGAGGCGGGCATTCTTGTCGAAACGCTGTCGGCCTTTGGTGAAGTGGGAGACGAGGGCGTCGATGAGCATGTTGGCGGGGCCGGTGTCGAAGGCGAAGACGTCTTGTGGCTTGGAGTTGGCGGGGATTACGGTGACGTTGGCGATGCCGCCGAGATTTAGGGAGACGCGGCCGAATTTTTCGTGGCGGTAGAGGAGGTAGTCGGCGAAGGGGACTAGCGGGGCGCCTTGGCCGCCAGCGGCCATGTCGGCGGGACGGAAGTCAGCGATGGTGGTGATGCCGGTGCGGGTGGCGATGATGGATGGTTCACCGATTTGGAGTGTGGAAGAGGTCTTGGCGCCGAGGCAGGGGACTGGTGGGCCTTGATGGAAGATGGTTTGGCCGTGGGAGGCGATTAGATCGAGGGATTTTAGAGGGACGCGGAGTTTTTTGCAGGTGGCGATGGCGGCGTCGGCGAAGAGTTGGCCGAGGCGGAAATTAAGTTGGCTGATTTCGGCGGCGGGGAGGGGAGTGCCCTCGGCGATTTGTAGAATTTTTGAGCGAATGGGTTTGGGGATGGGAAGAGAGTGGTGGCCTTCGAGTTTGGATTTTAGTCTTGGTGCGGCGCCGCTGACGCGGACTAGAGCGGACTCGATGCCGTCGGCGGAGGTGCCGGACATCAGGCCGAGGACTAGGAGGGAATTTTTAGGCATGTGGTGGTTGTAACAGGGAAGGAAGGAGTGAAGCAAGGAAGTTGAGAAGTAATGAAGCAAAGATGCAAAGAGAGTAGAAAAGATTTGGCACAGAGATGGCAGAGGAAGAGCACAGAGGACACGGAGAAGATGGAGATCGTCACAGCGATTGAGGAGTTGGCTGACATCTCGCCACGGTCCCTCCACTCCGCAGCCGGCGCGCCAAAAGGCGGCGCGGAAGAAAAAGCCGGCCGCTCCGGTCGGGATGACAGAATCGGAAAAGAACAGAGAAACCCAAGAGCCCACGTGCAAAATCGGCACGTAGGGCACCCGGCCGTAGAGAGAACGAAGAGAATGCTGGCCGGCTGGAAGCCGGCGCTACGGGTGTGGTGCGACAAGCTATTCGATTTGTTTTTTTAGGTCGGAGAGGAGGTTTAGGGCTTCGAGGGGCTTGAGATTGTCGAGGTCAGCGTTGCGGAGTTTTTCGAGGACGGCGCGGTCGAGGGTGGTGAAGAGGACGGCTTGGTTGCCATTGTTGGGGGAGTGGCCGGAGGCGCCGGGGGTGAGGGTTTCGCTTAGTTCGTGTTCACTTTGTTCGTGTTTTTTCAGGACTTCGCGGGCGCGCTCGATTACGGATTTGGGTAGGCCGGCGAGGCGGGCCACTTCGATGCCGTAGCTTTTGTCGGCGCTGCCGGGTTCGACGCGGCGGAGGAAGATGATTTCGTTGGGAGTTTCTTTGACGCTGACGTGGACGTTTTTTACGGCCGGCAAAAGTTCGGCTAATTCGGTGAGTTCGTGGTAGTGGGTGGCGAAGAGCGTGCGGGCGCGGGTGTGCTTCTGGAGATGCTCGACTACGGCCCAGGCGATGGAGAGGCCATCGAAGGTGGCGGTGCCGCGGCCGACTTCGTCGAGGAGGACGAGACTGGCGGGCGTGGCGTGATGAAGGATGGCGGCGACTTCGCTCATTTCGACGAGAAAGGTGGAGCGCCCGCGGGCGAGATTATCGCTGGCGCCGATGCGGGTGAAGATGCGGTCGGTGACGGGGAGCTTGGCGCTGCGCGCGGGGACGAAGGAGCCCATCTGGGCCATCAGGATGATTAACGCGGCTTGGCGGAGATAAGTGGACTTGCCGCCCATGTTGGGGCCAGTGATGAGCAGGAGTTGCTGGCGGCCGGGTTCGAAACAGAGATCGTTGGGGACGAAGCGCTCGCCTTTTTGGCGGAGGAGTTCTTCGATGACGGGGTGGCGGCCGCCGACGATCAAGAGTTCGCCGGCGTTGTTGAATTCGGGGCGGATGTAGCTGCGGTCGGCGGAGAGTTTGGCGAACGAAGCGAGGACGTCGAGCTTGGCGACGGCGGCGGCGGTGCGGCGGAGGCGGGCGGCTTTGGCGGCGATGCCGGAGCGTACGTCGACGAAGAGCTGGCGCTCGATTTCGAGGACGCGCTCGTCAGCGGCGAGGATTTTTCTTTCGTAATCCTTTAATTCTGGAGAAGTGAAACGCTCGGCGTTGACGAGGGTTTGCTTGCGTTCGTAATCGGCGGGGGCGTTGGGGAGATTGGGTTTGGAAATTTCGATGTAGTAGCCGAAGACCTGGTTGAAACGGATCTTGAGGGAATTGATGCCGGTGCGCTTGCGCTCGCGCTCTTCCATGGAAGCGATGATCTGCTTGCTGTTTTTGCTGATGTCGCGAATTTCGTCGAGTTCGGCGTGGTAGCCGGAGCGGATCATGCCGGGTTCGGCGGCGGAGGCGGGCGGCTCCTCGGAGATGGATTTTTCGAGTTTTTCGCGGACGTCGGTGAGTTCGTCGATTTCCTCGTGGAGTTCGCGGAGGAGATCACTGCCGCCGGATTGCGGCGGGGTGAGGAAATTCTTGAGGACGGGGAGTTGGGCGAGGGATTTGCGGAGGGCGAGAAGCTCGCGCGGGGTGGCGAGGCCGAGGGTGATGCGGCTGGTGAGGCGCTCGAGGTCCTGAATGCCGCGGAGTTCCTTGCGGATTTCGCCGCGGACTACGGTCTGTTGCAGCAAGTGAGCCACGGCGCCGAGACGGGCGTCGATGGCGTCGAGATCGATGAGCGGGCGCAGCATCCAGGCGCGTAGCATGCGGGCGCCCATGCCGGTGACGGTGGAATCGAGCGCGGCGATCAAGGTGGTGGGGCCGGCGGATTTCGATTCTTCGGTGAAGATGGGGGAGACGAGTTCCAGATTGCGTACGGAAACAGGATCGAGGATGAGCGCGTCGTGCTGTTCGTAATAGCGGATGCGATCGAGATGTCGGAGGGCCTCAAGGCTAGGAGCGTCGTCGCCGCGGGCGGAATTTTCGCGGAGGTAGTGTACGACGGCGCTGGCGGCGGAGAGGGCTTGCGGATGATCGTCGAGGCCGAAGCCGGTTAGCTCGGCGACGCCGAACTGTTCGCGGAGGATGCGCTCGGCGTAGTCGGGGTGGAAAACCCAGTCTTCGACACGGGTTTCGACGCCGCCGGCGCCGTCGAGGATGGAGGTTTTCGCGGTTTCGAAAAGTTGTTGCGGGCGAGGGAGAAGAGTTTCGCGGGGACGGACGAGCTGCAATTCGTCGCGGAGAGACTCCTGCGCGCCTGGGCCGGAGAATTCGGTGGCCTGGAATTCGCCGGTGGAGAGATCGACTAGGGCGAGGCCGATGGTTGACGCGGAGGCGTTTTGCGCTACGGCGGCGAGGAAATTATTTTCGCGCGCGTCGAGGACGGCGACGTCGGTGGCGGTGCCGGGAGTGATGACGCGGGTAACCTCGCGGCGGACGAGTTTCTTGCCGGGGCCGGGCTGCTCCATCTGTTCGCAGATGGCGACTTTGAAGCCGGCGCGGATGAGGCGGGCGATGTAGCCGTCGGCGGCGTGATAGGGGACGCCGCACATGGGAATGGGCTGGCCCTTTTCGCGATTGCGAGAGGTGAGGGTGATCTGGAGTTCGCGGGCGGCGATGATGGCGTCTTCGTAGAAGAGTTCGTAGAAGTCGCCAAGGCGGAAGAGGAGGAGAGCGTGGGGATAGCGGGTTTTGACCGCGTTGTATTGCTGCATCAGGGGTGTAGTGGGTTCGGACATGGGGTGGGAGTTTAGCAGTGTGCGTTGATTGGTGAGAGGCGATCAGATAGCAGATAGCAGCGAACAGGGAGCGGGGTGGTGCGCCGACTGGTGATCGGGGAAAGCCTTAATTGGTTGCCATGGTCCCTCTGCTCCATGGCCGGCGTTCGAGCGGCGCGAACGAAAGAAAAAACCGGCCACTCCGGTCGGGATGACAGAGAAGAGGGAAGAGAAACCCAAGAGCACAGCCAGGAATGGCTGTGCCACAAGAGGGCGCGACTAGGATTGAGTTTGGTGCGCAGGAGTTGGGTTGAGGTCCTTCGCCTATCCTTGTCGGATAGGCTCGGGATGACAACGTTGGGGCGGTCGCCGCTGCGAAGGCATGGGAAAGGCGCCTGTCTCGGAAGGCGGCCGCTACAAAGGCTCGGATGCAAATTGGGTCTAGTCATTCGGAGATGCCTAGTTCGGAGAGGACGAAGGCGTAGTCGAAGGCGATTTCTTTGAGGTAGTCGTAGCGGCCGCTGGCGCCGCCGTGGCCTGCGCCCATGTTGGTTTTTAGGAGGAGGACGTTGCCGTCGGTTTTGAGGGTGCGGAGTTTGGCGACGTATTTGGCGGGTTCCCAGTACATGACCTGGCTGTCATTCAGGCCGGTTTTGACGAGCATGGCGGGATAGTCTTTGCGTTCGAGCTGGGTGTAGGGGCAATAGGATTTTATGTAGAAATAATCTTCGGCGCGCTGGGGATTGCCCCACTCTTCGTATTCGCCGACGGTGAGCGGGAGAGTGGGATCGAGCATGGTGTTGAGGACGTCGACGAAGGGGACGTGGCTGACGACAGCGCGGAAAAGATCGGGACGAAGATTGGTGACCGCGCCCATCAGGAGGCCGCCGGCGCTGCCGCCTTCGATGAGGAGTTTGTTTCTTGCAGCGAAACCCAAGGCGATCAAGTCTTCGGCGCAGGCGATGAAATCGGTGAAGGTGTTCATCTTGCGATGCATGCGGCCTGCGTCGTGCCAGGGTTTTCCCAGTTCGCCGCCGCCGCGGATGTGGGCGATGGCGAAGATGATGCCGCGGTCGAGAAGGCTGAGGCGATTGGAGCTGAAGGTGACGGGCATGGAGATGCCGTAGCTTCCGTAGCCGTAGAGGAGGAGCGGGGCGCTGCCGTCGCGGGGAGTCTCGTGGCGGTAGACGACGGAGACGGGGATTTTGGTGCCGTCGTGGGCGATGGCGTGGAGGCGCTCGCTGGCGTAGAGCGACGGATCGTAGCCGCCGAGGACGGGTTGCTGCTTGCGCAGGGTGCGATCGCCGGTGCGGATGTTGAGATCGAAGACAGAGCGCGGGGTGATGAAGGATTCGTAGGTGAAGCGGACGAAGGTGGCGTCGAACTCGGGATTGGCGCCGAGGGCGGCGTTGTAGGCGGGCTCGGCGAAGGTGATGCGGCTGGAAGCGGCGAGGGCGGTGGGCGCTTCGCGGGTGAGATCGACGATGCGGAGATGAGGAAGTCCTTCTTCGCGCTCCACGAGCATGAGATGGGAGCGGAAAGCGGCTACGCCGGAGAGCATTACGCCGGGGCGGTTGGGGACGACTTCGCGCCAGCGAGGGCGGACGGGATCGACGGCGGGGGCGGTCATGAGACGGAAAGTGCGGCCGGCGTCATTGGTGCGTATGAAGAAGACACCGCCGGCGGGATCGCTGGAGCTGCCGGGATGATGGTCGACGTAGTATTCGTGGTCGTCGCGGCGTTCGTGGATGAGCTGGAATTGCAAAGAGGGGCTGTCGGCGCGGAGGTAGCGGACTTCGCTGGTGGTGTGGCTGTTGGCGACGAGGAAGATGTAGGCGCCACTGCGGCTGCGTTCGACGTCGATGCGGAAGCGCTCGTCTTTTTCTTCGTAGAGGAGCGTGTCGGGGCCGTTGGAGCCGATTACGTGGAGATAGAGCTGGTGGGAGCGTTTGGTGGTTTCGTCCTCGACGACGTAGAAGAGGGTGCGATTGTCGGAGGACCAGGCGGCGCTGGTGACGCGTTCGACGCGGAGGGGAAGCATTGCGGAGTCGTCGAGATTTTTGATTTCGAGAGTGTATTGGCGGAAGCCGGTGGTGTCCGTGGCGTAGGCGAGGAGGGAATTGTTGTCGCTGACTTCGAAGATGCCAAGGCCGAGGAAGGAATGGACCTTGGAGAGGAGGTTCAGATCGAGGAGGACGTGCTCGTGGGGGTTACGGACGGGTGTGCGGCAATAGATGGAGTATTGCTGGCCTTCGACGGTGCGGGTGTAGTATTCGAAGCCGCGCAAGGTGTAGGGGACGCTAAGATCGGTTTGCTGAATCCGGCCGAGCATTTCCTGGTAGAGGCGGGACCGGAAGGGTTCGGTGGATTTCAGGTAGGCGTCGGCGTAGGCGTTTTCGGCTTCGAGATAGGAGAGGACGCGGGGATCTTTTTTGTCGCGGAGCCAGGCGTAGTGGTCGACGCGGCGGTCG